>Ga0126381_100006505_pt1 | contig 12922 bp, 13 predicted proteins | sample PanSoiMetPlot_28_FD_96465 | JGI IMG/M metagenome (GOLD analysis project Ga0126381, IMG submission 96465) | Tropical forest soil microbial communities from Panama - MetaG Plot_28 | ecosystem: Environmental > Terrestrial > Soil > Tropical forest > Bulk soil | place: Panama | collected 2016-02-17
CCCCGATGTACAGAATTGCCCTGTTTTGACAGTCGGGGCTGGCCGGGCTGCTGTGCCAGGTTGTTTTCTGTCGGATCGCGCGCCCGCTCAGGCCGCGGAGCCCCCTCGTTATGGCGATCGTCGGGAGGCGCGAAGATGACAAAGATGTCATCCGGAACGATCGGTGGCCTTCGTGACAAGGCAGGCTTTGCGCCGCCCTCGCGGTGGCCGTAACGGCGCTGGTGCCTACCGGCCGTGGCGCCAGCGCGGTTTGCGCTTCTCGAGGAACGCGCCGATCCCTTCCTGCGCGTCCGGGAGCTGGCTTGTCGCGGCCATGACCTCGACGGCGTAGGCGTACGCCTTCGGCTGATCGAGATCGATCTGGGCGTAGAGCGCCTGCTTGCCGATCCCCTTGCTCTCCGCCGAACCGCGGGTTACGCGCTCGAGCAGATCCTGCACAGCGTCGTCGAGCGCCGCGGCGGGCACGACCTGGTTGACCAGCCCCCAGTCCAGCGCCGTGCGCGCGTCGATGATGTCACCGGAAAGGGCCAGTTCCATGGCGCGCTTGCGCCCCACGTTCCTGGCGACCGCCACCATGGGCGTGTGGCAGAACCAGCCGCCCTTGCCGCCGGGTGCCGCGAAGCCGGCGTCTTCGCTGGCCACAGCCAGGTCGGCGGTGGCGACGAGCTGGCAGCCTGCCGCGGTGGCCAGCCCGTGCACCCGCGCCACCACCGGCTGCGGGACCTGCTGCATCAGCGTCATCAGCTCGGTGCAGGTCACCAGCAGCGACCTGACCGACGCCAGGTCGGCGCCGGCGACATCGGCGAAGTCATGACCGGCGCTGAACACCGGGCCATTGCCCGCCAGCACGATGCCAAGGGCGTCGCTGTCACCGACATCACGGAAGGCGGCGATCAGTTCGCGCATGTGCCCGAGCGACAGGGCGTTGCGGCGCTGCGGCCGATTCATCGTGATCGTGGCGAAATCGCCCGAACGCTGGACGAGGATGTGTTCAAAGTCCATGGTCCTAGCATCACCCCGGCGTGCGGGCGGGCGCTAGTGCATCCCGCTCGCTACGCCGGCCCCGCTCGCTACTGCAGCCCCGCCCGGACTGACGTGATGCGTGTCGTGTTGAAGCCCAGCCAGTGCATCCGGCCAACGTAACGGGCGTGCTCAACCTTGATGCAGCGGTCCATGATCACGGTCACCCCGCCGTCCTCGGCGATGCGCGCGCCTTCGGCGTTGATCACGCCGAACTGGCACCACATGGCGCCCGCGTGGATAGCCACGGCCTCCCGCGCTATACCAGGCAGCGCGTCCGGCGCGCGGAATACGTTCACGACGTCCACCGGCTCGGGCACGTCAAGCAGGCTCGGGTAGCACCTTTGCCCGAGGATCTCCGTCTCGCGCGGGTTCACGGGGATCACGCGGTAGCCGTGCCGCCTGAGGTAATAGCCGACGAAGTAGCTCGCCCGCAGTTCGTTGTTCGACAGGCCCACGATCGCGATCGTCTTGGCGGTGTGCAGCACGCGCTGGATCGTCAGCGGATCCTGGTACCGCTCGACTTCAGTCACGGATTGACTCCTAGGGTGGCGGCGACGAGGGCGAAGCCCTGCTCCAGGTCCCAGATCAGGTCCGCCACTGACTCGGTGCCGACCGACAGCCGCACCGTCCCAGGACCGACGCCCGCCGCGCGCAGCTCATCGTCGCTCAGCTGGCGGTGTGTCGTGCTCGCGGGGTGAATGATCAGGCTCTTCGCGTCGCCGACGTTCGCCAGGTGGGACCAGAGCGACACGCCGCGGATCAGGTCCTGGCCGCCGTCCCGGCCGCCGGCGCAGTCGAACGAGAACACCGCGCCCGCCCCGAGCGGCAGGTACTTGTCGGCCAGCGGCCGGTACGTGCTCGTCGGCAGGCCTGAGTAGGTCACATTCGAGGCGAGCTCGTGTCCCTCCAGGAACGTGGCGACAGCCAGCGCGTTGTCGACGTGGCGTTCCATCCGCAGCGACAGGGTCTCCAGGCCCTGCAGGAACAAGAAAGCGTTGAACGGCGACAGGGCCGCGCCGAGATCGCGGAGGGTCTCGGCCCGCAGCTTCATCAGGTAGCCGTACGTCCCGAACGTCTCGTGGAACTGCAGGCCGTGGTAGGCGGGCGACGGATCCGCGACCACGGGGAACCGCCCGTTCGACCAGTTGAACTCGCCAGACTCCACGACGACGCCGCCGATGCTCGTTCCGTGACCGCCGATGAACTTGGTCGCCGAGTGGATCACGATGTCGGCGCCCCATTCGATCGGGCGGCACAGGAACGGCGTCGCGAACGTGTTGTCCACGATCAGCGGCACCTCGTGCTCGTGCGCGATGGACGCCACGGTCTCGATGTCAAGCACGTTTCCCGCGGGATTGCCGATCGTCTCGCCGAAGAATGCCTTCGTGTTCGCCCGGACCGCCTTCCGCCACGCCTCCGCGTCGTCGGGATCGACCCACGTCAGCTCCACGCTCATCTTGCGCAGCATGTGCTTGAACTGGTTCACCGTCCCGCCGTAGAGCGCCGCCGACGAGACGACGTGATCGCCCGGCTGCAGCAGCGTGAACAGCGCGCCCGCCTGCGCGGCGATCCCGCTGGCGAACGCCACCGCGCCGGCGCCGCCCTCGAGGTTCGCGACCCGTTCCTCGAAGACCGCGACGGTCGGGTTCATGATGCGTGAATAGGTGTTCCCGTACTCCTGCAGGTTGAAGTACGCCGCCGCTGATTCCGGGTCCTCGAAGACATAGCTGGTCGTCTGGAAGATCGGCACGGCGCGCGCGCCGGTGTTCGGGTCGGGCCGCTGCCCGGCGTGCAGTTGCCGTGTCTCGAACCCGAACGCGCGGGCTTCCTCGGCCCAGGAGGGCTTGTCGGTCATGTAGACATCTTCCTCGCCAGGAACCCGCGGATGATGGGCGTCTGCCGCGCTTCCTCGAGCAGGAAGCAGTCGTGGCCGTACGGCGCGTCGATCACCTGGCACTCGACCGGCTTGCCGAGAGCGCGCAACGCCTCCTCCATCTCCCAGGACGCCGACGGCGGGTACAGCCAGTCGGAACTGAACGCGATCAGCAGCGTCCGCGCGCGGACGCTCTCAAGCGCCCGCGCGAGCGATCCGCCGCCGTACTGCCGGGCGAGATCGAAGTACGTCAGCGCGCGCGACGTGTAGAGGTAGGTGTTGGCGTCGAACCGTTTCACGAACGAGTCGGCCTGGTGGCGCAGGTAGCTCTCTACCGCGAACTCCGGCTCGGTGATCGTGTAGCGGACGTCGTCGGCGAACTGCAGCCGTCGGCCGAACTTGTCGGCTAGCGCCATCCCGGACAGGTACGTGACGTGGCCGACCATTCGCGCCACGCCCATGCCGGCGTCGGGCTGGGCGCCCGTGCCGTAGTAGCGGCCGCCCTGCCAGGCGGCGTCGCGCATGATCGAGTCACGCGCGATGGCGTTCCACGCCACGCCCTGCGGGTGAAGTGCGTGCGTGCTGGCGATCGCCACGATGGCATCGACCTGATCGGGAAACAGGATCGCCCACTCGAGCGCCTGCATCCCGCCGAGCGAGCCCCCGGCTACCGCCGCGAGCCGCTCGATCCCGAGTTCGTCGAGGAAAGCGCGCTCGGTGCGCACCATGTCCGCGACGGTTATCACGGGGAAGTCTGGCCCGTACGGCTTCCCGGTCGCCGGGTCGGTCGAGGACGGTCCCGTCGTACCCCGGCAGCCGCCGAGCAGGTTCGTGGAGACGACGAAGAACCGGTTGGTGTCGAACGCCTTGCCAGGGCCGATCATCCCGTCCCACCAGCCGAGCCCTTTGCCGGCCACGCCGTCTCGATCTTCGGCGCCGAACCCGTCGCGCGTGCCCTCCTCCGGCGGAGTCTTCGCGAACCCGGCCGCGTGGGCGTCGCCGCTGAGCGCGTGGCACACCAGGATGACGTTGTCGCGCGCAGGTGCGAGAGAGCCGTATGTCTCGTACGCTACGCGAATCGGGTGCAACTCCCGCCCGCAGTCGAGCCGCACCGGCCTCGGTAGGTCGAGGTACCGCGTTTCGACCGTGCCGACCGAGCCGGCCGCGAGCGTCGAGGCTGGCTCTGCCATAGGGGCTATGTTAACTCCCTGCGTCAGGTGTATTGTCAAGCGATCTCGTAGGGAATTTCGAAACGTGAACGAGAGGGGATCACGCGACATGACTACGACTGCCGACAACGGCGTCAACGTGCAGGCACTGCTGGAAGCGCGCGAAGCGCTGAAGGGCGCGCCTGAGGCCGCCCAGTTCACCTGGCGGGCGTCCGCCAGGTGGCAGACCGGCGTGCACAGCACGATCAAGGTGCAGAGCTTCTTCGGCCTCGGGCAGGAGCAGAGCCATAACGCCGAGTCGGTGTTCGAAGCCGACCACCCCGAGGTCTTCGCGGCCACGGACAACGGCATCACGCCGATCGAGTACCTCATCGTCGGCCTGGCGAGCTGCCTGACCGCGGGCGTCGCGTCCGTCGCGCAGAACCGCGGCATCCAGCTGCGCTCGGTCGAGTCGACGGTCGAGGGCGCCCACGACATCCGCGGGATTCTCGGCGCCGACAGCGACGTGCGCAACGGCTTCAACGACATCAAGGTGACCTTCCACATCGACGCGGACGCGTCGAAGGAGGACATCGAAGCGCTGGTGGCCCAGTCCCAGAAGCGCTCCGCTGTCTTTGACGCGCTCACCAACCCGACGAACGTCACCGTCGAAGTGGCCTGAGGGGCCACACCATCGAGCGCATAACCACGGTCGTCATCGGCGCGGGGCACGCGGGCCTGGCGGCGAGCCACTTCCTCAGCGACCGTTCGATCGACCACGTGGTACTAGAGCGCGGCGAGGTCGCGAACTCCTGGCGGCGTGAACGGTGGGACTCTCTCCGGCTGCTCACCCCCAACTGGCAAAGCGCTCTGCCGGGCCTTCGCTACGAAGGCTTGGTACCAGACGGCTATATGACAATGGCGGAAGTCACCGAGTTCATCGGGCGTTTCGCCGCGGTCTCGCGCGCTCCCGTCCGGACCGGAACCGAGGTCACGTCGGTGCGCCGCACCGACGGCGGATACCACGTGACGACGACCCGCGGCGAGATTGCCTGCCGGACGGTGGTGATAGCGAGCGGTGCCTGCAACCAGCCGTCGGTGCCAGGGTTCAGTGACGCTGTGCCGCCGTCGGTCGAACAGTTGACGCCGTTCGACTACCTCGACCCCGCCAAGCTTCCCGACGGCGGCGTGCTCGTCGTGGGCGCTTCGGCGACCGGCGTGCAACTAGCGGCGGAACTGCAGCGGTCCGGGCGGCCGGTGACGCTGTCCGTGGGGGAGCACGTGCGGCTGCCACGCGTCTACCGCGGACGCGACGTCCTGTGGTGGATGGACGCCTCGGGCATCTGGGATCAGCGATATGACGAGGTCGATGACCTTAACCGGGCCCGGCGGCTGCCCTCGCCTCAGCTCGTCGGCACTCCGGAGCGGACGGCGCTTGACCTCAACACGCTCACCGCGATGGGCGTCGAACTCGTGGGCCGGTGGGCGGCTGTGCGTGACGGCGGCGCGCTGTTCTCCGGCGGCCTGCGCAACATGTTCTCGCTCGCGGACCTGAAGATGCGGCGCCTGCTCGACACGTTCGACGAGTGGGCACGGACGGCGGGGCATGAGGCTGAAGTCGAACCTGCTGAGCGCTTCGCGCCGACGCGCGCGCCGCAGTCGTCGCGGCTGCAGCTTGACCTGCGCGGCGGCGAGATCCGCGCGGTCGTGTGGGCGACGGGTTTCCGGCCTGACTACCGGTGGCTCGACGTGCCCGTGGTCGACGCGAAGGGCCAGTTGCGGCACGAGGGCGGCGTGGCGGACAGCCCGGGACTGTACGCGCTTGGGCTCCCTGTGCTGCGGCGGCGCAGGTCCACGTTCATTTGCGGTATCGAAGACGACGCGCGCGAAGTGATCGAGCACCTCGCCGGCTACCTAGCCGTCCGCGCGTGAGCACCAAGATCGGATTAGCGTGAAGGATCGGGCACGCCCTGACCTGCCGGATCCTTCACGTTATCGGGAAACCAGGCGGGCCGGCAGGGTTTCGTAGCCGCGCAGGACCCGGGTCGGCCGTCGCCGGGCGCCGGGCAGGAGCCGCATGTCAGGGAACCGCTCGGCGAGGGACCGCAACCCTACCTCGCCCTCCATCCGCGCCAGCGAGGCGCCGAGGCAGTAGTGGCGGCCGCCGGAGAACGAGACGTGCTCCCGCGCGTTCTCGCGGGCCACATCGAAACGACCGGGATCCGCGAACACGCGAGGGTCGCGGTTCGCCCCGCCCAGCACGGTCACGACCTGCGTACCCGCGGGCACCTCCACGCCGGCCACCGCGGTGGTGCGCGTGCACACGCGCGCCGTCAGCAGCACGGGCGGGTCGAGCCGCAGGACCTCATCCACGGCGTTGGCCCACAGCGCGCTGTCCGCGCGCAGCCGGCCGAGCTGGTCGGGGTGGCGGTCGAGCAGCGCGATCGCGTTCCCCAGCAGGTTCACGGTGGTCTCGAACCCGGCCGCGAGCACGAGCCCCGCGGTCGCCTTGAGCTCGCGGTCGTTGAGTGTGCCCTCCTCGTCCCGTGCCCCGATCAGCTGGCTGAGCAGATCCTCGCCGGGGTCGCGTCGCAACTGCTCGATGTGGGAGTCCAGCCACACGTCAAAGTCACGCAGCCCGGCGTCGACCGCGCGGAATTGCCGCCAGCTGAGCCCGAAGTCGAGGCTGGCCGCCGCGCGCGAGCCCATGTCGAGTATCCGGTTCCGCTGCGCGTGCGGCACCCCGAGGACCTCGGAGATGACCGTGACCGGAAGCGACGCGCAGTACGAGGAGATCAGGTCGACGGGCGCCGTGGGGTCAAGCGCGTCGAGCAGGTCCCGTGCGATCTCCTCCGTCCGCACCCGCAGCCGCTCCACCGCTCGCACCGTGAAGACCTTAGTGACCAGCTTGCGGTACCGCGTGTGGTCCGGCGGCTCGGTGACAAGCAGCGAAGGCGGCTCGAGCGGGTGCGGGACGCCGGGAGCCGTCCGGTCGAGCAGCCGGCCAAGCGGGCTGACGGAGCGCGCCGGCACGCCAGTCCGGAAGTCCGGGCTGGACAGGATCTCCTTGACCGCCGCGTAGTCGACGGTGAGGTAGGACAACCGTGATCGCACCACTGGTCCGCTGGCACGGGCCTCGGCGAGCACTTCCCATACCTGGTCCCCAGACGAAGGCGTCAGTATCAGGCGGCCCTGCACCTCACCGCGCCGGGCGGCCGCGTGCACGAGCAGCCGGGGCAGGCCGTGCGCGATTCCCCAGTAGACGCTGGAGCGCACCCCATCCCGCCAGCTTGTGCTGTGCCGGTGCAGGTCCCGGTCGCCGGGAGCATCGTGCGGGGGTGCGGTCAGCGAGTTGGCGGCCATGGTTCCTCCTGCGGGAGCATTTGGTGGTACGTTGGCCTACTACCCGGTACGGTACGCGCGCGTACCAACGGAATGCAAGTCTTGAGCGCACTTTGGAGCAGCCATGCAGACGACCGGCAGCCAAGGCCCGGCCCCCGTAGCCGAGCCGGGCGAGGCCACCGCGGATCATCGCGGGCGGCTGCTCGCCGGCCTGGCCACCGCCCTGCGGGAGGGCTCGTACTGGGACATCACCGTCGCCGACGTGGTCCGCCACGCGCGGACGTCACGGCGCACGTTCTACGAGCACTTCGCCGACAAACAGGCCTGCCTCATCGCGCTCCTTGAGGAGGAAACCGACCAGACCGTGGCGCGCATCGCCGCCGCCGTGGACTCAGGCTCGCCCTGGCAGGCGCAGGTCCGCCAGGCGATCGAAGCATGGGTCGGCGGCGTGCACGACGACCCGGGCGTACGGCTGTGCTGGATCCGCGTCGTTCCCGCTCTCGGCGACGCCGCCCGCCCGCTCCTGCGCAGGACGATGGAAGCCTTCGCCGACCTCATCCGCGCCCTCGCCGAGAGCCCGGAGCTGGCGAGCGCCGGGATCACCCCGCCCGCACCGCAAGAGACGGTAATGCTGCTTGGCGGCCTCAAGGAACTGATCGCCACCACGGTCGAAGACGGCGACGACCTCTCCGGCATCATCGACATCGCGACCGACGTGGCGGTCCGTATCCTCGCCCCCCACGCCGGGTGTTAGCCGAGCGGATCAGCGACGGCGTCCTGATGCGATCACCTCCCTGACGGCGGCCCGGGACACCGACGGTGCCGCCTGTTCCAGCCAGTCGAGCGGCGTGCGGCCGTTGCTGTCGCGCGCGTCCGGATCCGCCCCGTGCTCGATGAGCACCTCGATCGTGCGCAGGAAGCCCGCCTTGGCCGCGTAGTGCAGCGCCGTCGCGTTGAGCGCCCGGACGCCGGTCGCGTGCACGGGGTCCGCGCCCCCACGACGATCGGTCGCGCTGGCGCCGTATCGCAGCAGCGCGCGGACGAACTCCGGATCGTCCTTGCGGCCCTGGTTTCCCGTGCAGCACGCGCCGATCCACGAGCCCGAAGAGTCGATCGCCGCGCCATGGCTGGCGAGCAGCGGCGCAAGCTCGGGATGCAGGACCCAGCGGCCGACGCCGACCCGCTTCGCGTCCGCCCCGCGTGCCAGCAGCAGTTCGACCATCGTCACGTTGCCCTGCGCGGCGGCGCCGCGCAACGCCCGCGCGGCGCCTGGAAGCGGACCTGCCACGTGGTCCGCGATGAGTCGCAGCGCCGCCGCCTGCCCGCCCGCGACCGCGTGTTCGACGGGTGTGATGTCGAGGACATCGACCGCCGGATCCCTCGCCTCGGCCAGGCTGGGATCGGCCGCGAGCATCTGTCCGAGCGAGGTGAGGTCGCCGAGGAATGCCGAGGTGAAGACATCCTCGCGGGCACCTGCCGCCAGCAGGATCGACTCGACGGCCGGACGACGCTTCATCCTGGCGGCGCACAGCGGCGTCACGAAGATCACCCGCTCGAACGCCAGACCGGTGACGCCGACAGGGAGGTAGAACGGATGGTCCGGCCCGACGCCGCGCTCCAGCAGCGTCCGGACGGTTTCCGCGCGGCCCGCCAGGGCGGCCGCCTGCATGATCGCCGCGGCGTACGACGGAAGCAGCAGATCCGGCGCCGCCGCCAGCGCCGCGCCGAGCCCGGCGGCATCACCGCGGTGCGCGAGATCCCTCGCCCGCGTCACGGTGCGGGCGGCAACACCGCACCAGGCCACGGGCTGCGGGCCGGCATTCGGTTCGGCTCCGCGAGCGCCCTTCCCGGCTGGCCTGGTCGCTCGCCCGCGGGGTTTTGCCGGGGCCACCTGCTCGCTGACCAGCGCCAGGGCGAGGGAGCGGACCTGGGTGAAGATCGCGCTGCGATCGGCGCTGGCCGTGATCGTGGCCTCCATCGCCTGTCGGAAATGCCCCAGCCACCGCTCGGCGAGCGCTTGCGTGATCGGCAGGCCGTCGTGGATCTGCCGCATGCCCGCGTGGGCCTGCTCGCTGAAATGACGGGGACCGCCCAGCCACTCGGCGTAGAACGCCTTTTGTGTCCGCCGGCGGCGAGCTAGGTCGCCCTGGAACAGCGGACGCAGTTGATCGTCATCCCCGATCCCCTCATACAGGCGGTCGACCAGTGCGTCGATCGTCGGCCAGCCACCGATCCGTTCGAACATCCCGGTACCGCGGAAGGCGCGGAAACTCGCCGGCTCATCCAGGAGGCTACGGTGCCCGAGGCTGACCAGATGCGCGGCGTCCGTCCCAGCGGCGTACCTGCGCAGGGCGGTGGTGTACTTTTCCCCTTCGCGAGCAGCGGCGCGAGCCTTCTTCCCCGCGGTGGTCTGCTTCTTCGGCATGGCTACGTCCATCTCCGGCGAGACCCCGCGCATCCCGCCGACGGAAGGGCATGCCTGCCGGACAGGGGTGATCACGGGCCCCGGGAGACCTTGACCGGCGATGCCATCGTGCGGCGCAGGCGCGGACGGCGGCGGCGGACGGCGTACGGATCATGCCGTTGCAGACATGATAACCGCGCCCCCCGCCCTGTTTCCATGAGCGGCGAAGCGCACCTGAGCCGAGGTCCGAGCGCTCGCCTTCCGCCGCCACAGCCGGCCCGCATCGTTCGGGATAAAGATCTGGTGAATCTCGCCAAATTTAGGGGTTTGACGAGTCATTTCCGTGATGTTACCTGTGAGTTAATGCGCCCCGATCGCGACTCGCCACAAGGAGACCCCCGTGCTGCCTCACACCCCGTCGCGCCTACTGGCGACAGCCGTCGTAGTCACCACCGCGGCCATATCCGCGCTGGCCCTCGCTACGCCGGCTGTCGCCTCCACCGTTAACTACGTCGCCCTCGGCGATTCTTACTCCTCTGGCCTGGGAGCGGGAAATTACATTTCATCGAGTGGCTCGTGTGACCGGAGCACCAATGCGTATTCGGCGCTCTGGGCTAATGCGAATAGCCCGGCGAGCTATACGTCCGTCGCCTGCGCGGGCGCTACCACAAGCACGGTCCTCAGCGGCCAGATCTCGGCGCTGAGCAGCGCCACGACGCTGGTCTCGATCACGGTCGGCGGCAATGACGTGGGGTTCAGCAGCGTCATGGAGACATGCGTGCTCGAGTCCACCAGTTCTTGCGTCAGCGCGATCAACAGCGCGGAAGCGAAGATGAGCTCCAGCCTTCCCGGTGAGCTCGACAGCGTGCTGAGCGCCATCTCGGCCGCCGCCCCCTCCGCGAGGGTGGTCGTGCTGGACTATCCGGAGCTGTACGACCTGTCGAAGTCGTCCACCTGCATCGGCCTGAGCACCACTGACCGCACCGACCTCAACCAGGCGGCGGATGAGCTTGACGCGCAGGTGCAAGCCGCCGCCGGGCGGCACGGTGACGTGTTCGCCGACGTCCGCTCCACGTTCAGCGGGCACCAGCTCTGCGACTCAGCCGGCTGGCTCCACTCGGTGAACATATTCGACATCAGCGAGTCCTACCATCCGACGGCGACCGGCCAGGCGGACGGCTACTACCCGGTGTTCGCCGCCAACGCCGGCTGATCAGAAGAGTGTCGGCGGTCCGGCCGGGACTGGGTCTGGGAGCGGCTGGACCGCGGGCACCAGGGCCCGCACATCATCGTGGAACCGGCGGGCAAGCTCGAGCGCGCCGACGTTGTCGGGCGTGTGGATGAAGACCGTCGGGGAACGCCCCTCGCGCAGCCAGCCGGCCACCACATCGAGCCAGCCTTGCCATCCCGCGACGGTACGAGCATCGTCGTCCCGGCCGATGTAGCGCACGACGGGATGCGAGGTAAGAGCCCGTGACCGGCGGGGCACGCGCGGCTTCTTCGCCCACGCCTCCCGTTCGGCGTCGCTCACCGGAGGGCTGCCGAAAAGGACGGTGGTATCGAAGGTCACCCATTCAGCGCCGGCCTCACCGAGTGCCTCCTCGAGCCGCTGCTCCCAGCGCGGGTCCGCGAAGAACGCGCGGTGCCGCACCTCGACGCAGTACCGGTGCCCGTGCGGGAGACGGCGCAGGAAACCGGCGAGAGCGCCGAGGTCGGCCGGGCTGAACGACGGCGGCAGCTGAATCCAGAGGGCGTGCGCACGCCGGCCGAGAGGTTCGATCGCGGCCAGGAAGGCACGCAGCGGCTCTGCGACGTCGGCGAGCCGGCGCTCATGAGTGATCTGCCTCGGCAGCTTCAGCACGAACCGGAAGTCAGGGGCAGTCTGGTCGGCCCACGACTTCACCGTGTTCAGGCTCGGTGTCGCGTAGAAGGTCGTATTGCCCTCTACCGCGTTGCACCATGTCGCATAGGCGCGCAGGCGCTCATGCGGTGATAGCGAGTCAGGCAGATAACGGCCTTGCCAGGGCGCGTACGTCCACATCGCGCATCCGACGTGGAGTTCCATGACCCAGAGGGTATGAACACGCCTGCGCCCATACAAGCCGTGGCGGCCACGGTGGCGGCCAGTTTCCTGACCCGCCCCGCCCGTTGGCGGCTAGACCTGGCCTGGATCCTGCAGGCCCAGTGAGAAGTGGGCCTGGCCCGAACTGTCGATCTTCGCGTCGAGCACCTTGTCCTGCAGGTAGATGGCGGCCTGCGGCTCGAGGTAGACGTGCGCTCCGGCGGCCTCGATGACCTCGTCGTCCTCGCCAGGTCCTGATGCGGCAGAGACCTCGAGCGCGCCGGGGTTTCCGTCCTGGGCGTGCGACGCGATCCGCAGGCCCGCCCCGTCGGGCGCCTGCGTGGTTGACGTAAGGGACTTCACGACCTCGGCGGCCGCCTCGGTTAGCACCAGCATCCGTGTCACCTCTCATTTCTCGTCCGGGAGCAGGTCCCGAAGTTGACTGACGATGTTGCGAGGTACCGCAACCTGTGACCCCATGCGCGTACCTCCTCAGCGGGCGGCTAAACGTCCGCCCGCTCTCACGCGCGTGGATTGGGCCGTTCGGCCCACGCCAGCAGGCCCTTAAGGGCCGCCCGGCCCCTGCCGTCGGTCCCCGCGCCGGATTACGGTCGTTTTATCGTTCTCGGGAAGGGGCGGACATGAATAGGAAATGGCTTTTCGCTGGTATTACGGCGGCGATAGTCGTGCCGCTGGCGGCCTGCGGTGGAACCGGCCCCCTAGCGCAGTCGGCGACGACGCAGACCGCCAACGGGGCCGTCTTCAGCACTCTGAGCAGCAAAGACGCCGACGTCCAGGCATGCACCAATCTTCAGCAGGCGGCGGCGGCATTCCTGGCGAACAAGAATCAGGACACTCTCGACGCCTTTGCGATAGCCCTCGCCGACCGGCCCGGAGCGGCTATGTCGCCATCGCTGGACGCCGCTTTCAGCGCGCTCTCCGATGATGTCCAGAACGCGATGCTGACCGATTCTGCCTTCGGGACGGCACAGACCGATGAGAACGCCGTCGCGGATGGATGCGCCAGCGCGGGCGTGCGGATGCCGGATGGCTTCACCGGCTGACGACTA
>Ga0126381_100006506_pt1 | contig 12922 bp, 9 predicted proteins | sample PanSoiMetPlot_28_FD_96465 | JGI IMG/M metagenome (GOLD analysis project Ga0126381, IMG submission 96465) | Tropical forest soil microbial communities from Panama - MetaG Plot_28 | ecosystem: Environmental > Terrestrial > Soil > Tropical forest > Bulk soil | place: Panama | collected 2016-02-17
GGCGATGGCGAACGAGGTGGCGGTGATCGGGACCGGGTCGGGGGCGACGGCCGAGGTGATCGGGGATGCCGGGCTGGTGGTGCCGCCGGATGATCCGGATGCGCTGGCGAAGGCGATCGGTGGGATGGCGGATCCCGAGGCGCGGTGGTCGTACGCCGAGGCGGCCCGGGCGCGGGCGCTCGCGAAGTTCAGTGATGATGCGGTGGCGGAGCTGACCCGCAAGTTCTGGGAAGAGGTGGTGCGCTGAGCCGAGTCCTGCTGGTTCCCGATTTGCCCCTCGAGCGGCTGGCGGCGATGGACAAGTACGCCCATCGCCTGCACGACTGGCTGGAGAGCTCGCGGCCGGGCTTTGACGTCCGGCTGGCGGCGCACATCGGGGACCTCACCCGGGAGCGGAGTGAGCACGGGAGCCGCACGTCGGGGGAATTTCAGCGCTGGTGGAATCAGGATGTGGATCCGTCGCGGATCGTGTTACCTGGTCCGTTCTACGCTCCGCACCGTGTGTCGGCCCGGCACTTCTTTTATCCCTGGCGTTTGCGGGGCGAAGCCCGGCGGGCGTCGGTGGTGCACATCCTCGACCATTCCTACGCGCACTTGCTCAACAGCTGCCGGCGCCGGCCCGTGGTGATCACGGTGCACGATTTGATGCCGGTGATCGTGTTGCGCTCGCCGGAGGATGGGTGGCGCGAGGGGATCAGGAACCGGTTGCTCCGCGGGACGCTCAAGGCGTTGCGACAGGCGGAGGCGTTCGTGGTCGGCACCGAGTGGTTGCGGAAGGAGCTCGCGACCTGGCTGGGGGACGACAAGCGGATTCACGTCGTGCCGTTCGGCGTGGATCGCGCGTTTTTCCGCGAGGCGCCTGGGGGTCGGGAGCGTGGGCGCGTGGATTGGCGGATTCCGGAGGACGCGTTCGTCGTGCTGCATGTGGGGAGCACGGTGGAGCGGAAGAATGTGCCGCTGGTGTTGCACACCGTCGCCCGGCTCCGGAACGATGCCGAGGTCTATCTCCTTCAAGTCGGCGGCCGCTTCACGAGTGATCAGGAGCAGATGGTGGACCGGTTGGGGGTTCGCCGGTATGTGCGGAGTGTGCCGGGGGCGGACGAGACGACCTTGCGGCGGGCCTATCGTGCGGCCGACGTGCTGCTGTTCCCTTCCTTATATGAGGGCTTCGGGTTCCCCGTGCTCGAGGCGTTCGCGTCGGGGTTGCCGGTCGTGACAAGTGGTGCCGGCGGGTTGAAGGAGACCGGGGCCGAGGCGGCGGTGATCGTTGAGGGTCGGGACCCCGCTCACTATGTCGACGCCCTCAATGAGCTGGCCGGGGATGATGAGCTTCGGGAGGCTCACATCGAGAAGGGTTTGGAGCGGGCGCGGGGGTTCACGTGGGAGCAAACGGCGAACCTGACGGCGGACGTGTATCGAGCGCTTATGTAGCTGAACGTCGCGCATTCGTGGCGCCCACTCTGCAGCACGTTTGACGCATTTGTGACCTGTCGTCCCTCTTCCTTATCGTCGGCGCGACCATACAATCCCTGGTATGCGCAGCCGCATCGTGTCGACCGTCGTCCTAGCTACTCTCGCGACAGGATGCCTCGATCGCCTCGGGGCCCCACTCCCCGCACTCGACAAGTCGGTCCTAATCGCCGAAGAGAACCTACACGCCGGACTGCAAGACTGGGATGCCCGATTGGACGACAAGACTGACGCGCCTACTGCAGGATTCGTTGTTCCGTTCAGTGCACAGTCCGGGGATACCCTTCATGTATACGTGACCAGCAGCGGCAGTCACGTCAAGATCCAGATACTCCGGTTGGGCTGGTACTCGGGCATGGGCGCAAGATTGCTGGCCGAACGCATGGAGAAGTCCGTGGCTCCGCAACCACCCTGCTCAGCCCCCTCCCCGGGGCCGAGCGTCTGCCCTTGGACAGAGACGGATCGTCTCATGATCGATCCGTCTTGGGTACCTGGGGTGTACCTGGCAAAGTTCATTGATGCGAATGGGGGCGGGGGGTCCTTCCCCTTCATCGTGAGATCGCCTGGTCCCGTCAAGTTTCAGGTAATTCTCCCTTTCGCCACCTACCAGGCCTACAACAACTGGGGTGGTACGAGTCTCTATGTCGGACCGGGCCAGACGATAGGAGAGCAGAGAGCCAATCGCGCCGTGAAGGTGTCCTTTGCTCGGCCCTTCAACGTGCCTCAAATGAACCACAACTTTTTCGGCACTGACTACCTCCTTATTCGCTGGCTCGAAAAGAACGCTTATGACGTTGGATACCTCTCTGACTATGACTTCCATCTCGGTCGGGCCATCGATTGGACTTCAAGCGCATGGCTCTTTTCTGGTCACTCAGAGTATTGGAGTTGGCCAATGTGGACACGAGCGGTCGCGGGGCGGGAGGCCGGTATCAGCTTGGGTTTCCTTGGCGGAAACGACATCTACTGGGTGATGCGATACGAGGAGGCTACCCTCGTGAACGCCACCGCGCCGGTCGTCGTATGCTACCGCGATGCCGCAACCGATCCTGAGGGAAGCGTTCCAGGCTTAGCAACCGTCCCCTTCCGCGCTTCGCCGAACAACACCCCTGAAAACAGTCTGGTTGGGACCATGTCAGCTCCCCCCAACGAGATCGTCTCGGGCGGCTCGGCAGACCTCGTAGTGAACGCGAAAAGCACGGACCCCCTCTTGGCCGGTACGGGCCTCGATTCAGGAATGCACATTTCCAAGGCCGCCGGTTGGGAAGGCGATCGGATCGTTGACAACGGTGCGTCCCCGCAAGGGATACGGGTGTACTTCGAAGTGCCCTACAGACCGACCGCTGATTCCATGACCAACGCCGTGTTTCAGTCAACTCTGTATCGCTGGCCCTCCTCGAGAGCGCTGGTCTACTCCGCTGGACAACCCGGATTCGCCTGGACTCTGTCGACCTACGGACCATACTTGGAGCGACCAGGGATCGGGCGCTTTCTAAGCAACCTTCTGATGGCTTTTGAGCGTTCGGGAAGCGGCCAAACCCCTTGACCGATCATAGGTTAGCCTCGAACTTTCGCCCCTATGTCGGCCACAGAACCTGCCCGTCTACGGTACCCTTGGGGAATCACTCTCCTTGCTCTCGTCTCCGGGACGGTAGCTGGGGCGCGGGGTGCGGTCGCCCAGAACCCACCGATCTCCCAACAGCAAGCCCAGCAAATCCTGCAACAGGCACAATCGAGTCCTAGCCTGGCCGATCAGCTTCGACAGAGGATCCAAGCGTCCGGTCTAACGCCGGACCAGATCCGCGCTCGTTTGGTTGCCAGCGGCTACCCATCCACCTATCTCGATGCATACCTCACACCAGCGGCAGCGGGGCAAGGGTCGCTGACCCCGGGGGCCGATCAACTTGCGGCCATGGAAGCGCTCGGCCTGCCGGCGTTCGGTGCCCCGGTCCTGCCCACGGACACCGGGCTGCTCTTGCGGGGCCTGCGGCCGACCAGCCGCGTATTCGGTGTCGATGCGTTCAGGCGCAGCACTACGCAGTTCCTGCCCCTGCTCTCGGGTCCCGTCCCACCGGACTATCACCTGGGCGCAGGCGACCAGCTCGTCCTGATCCTCACCGGTGAGGTGGAGCAGACCTATCCCCTAGTGGTGACGCGCGAAGGCTTTGTGCTCATCCCGCAGCTGGGTCAGGTCTACGTGGCCAATCTGACATTGGATCAACTGCGACAGACTCTCTACGACCGTCTAAGCAAGGTCTACTCAGGCGTGCGGCGCAGCGCCGGCGCGCGGACCAAGTTCGACGTGGCCGTGGCGAACGTTCGCGTAAATCAGGTCTACGTGGTCGGAGAAGTCAGTCAGCCAGGCACCTACCAGATCAGCGCCCTCGGCACCGTGATGACCGCTCTTTACGCGGCAGGGGGACCAACTGAACGGGGCAACCCTCGGCAGATCGAAGTTCGGCGAAGCGGGAAGGTGGTCGCGACCGTAGACCTGTACGACTACCTGCTCCACGGTGAAACCCAGAATGATGTCCGGCTAGAAACAGGAGACGTAGTCTTCGTACCTGTCTACACAAACCGTATACAGATCGTCGGGGCAGTCCCCCGCCCTGCCCTCTACGACTTGCTGCCTAATCAGACTCTAGCGGATGCGATCAAGAGCGCCGGTGGATTCCGTCCGGATGCTGCACTCCGGCGTGTGTCAATCCTCCGCATTCTCCCTGACGCCGCCCGGGGCCCAGGCCCAACCCCGCGGGCGATGATCGACGTCCAGCTGACACCTGCAGGGCCAGGAGCCGATTCGTCTCTGCATGGGGTACTTGTGCCCGCGGTGCCGCTAATGGCTGGTGACTCTATCGTAGTCGATTCCCTCCCGGGGCTCGGGGACTCGTACTACGTGGCGATAGTCGGGATGGTAAACAAATCGGGCGCGTATCCGTGGCGACCCGGAATCACCTTGCGGGACCTATTGCTGCTTGCTCGGGGCCCTCGCGTTGGTGCCGATTTGAAAGAGGCGGAGATCGCGCGACTGCCGGCCGATCGAACGGGCGGGCAGTTGGCAACCACCATTCGCGTCCCACTTGATTCGACGTATTTGTTCGAGCGGGATTCTTCCGGTCGTTACCTCGGGCCACCGGGTATCACTGTGCCGGCTAGTGGCGCAGCAGAAGTGGCGCTTCAGCCCTATGATAACGTCCTGATTCTGAAACAACCGGACTTCGAACTTCAGCGGACCGTTACGTTGTCGGGCGAGATCAGGTACCCAGGTACGTACTCGCTCAAGTCCAAATCGGACCGCCTACTCAATCTACTCCAACGTGCTGGCGGCTTGACAACCCACGCGTATCCGGAAGGAGTTCGCTTCTATCGGTACGCGAATCGGGTGGGCCGCATTGACGTAAACCTCACGGAGGCCCTCAAGGACAGCACTTCCCGATACAATGTGATCCTCCAAGGCGGCGACAGCATCGACATTCCCGAATTCGAGCCGAGTGTGAGGATCTCTGGTGCCGTGAACTCGCCCGGAAGCGTGGTATGGCAGAAGGGCATGAGTCTCGGCGATTTCATATCGGCAGCTGGGGGCTTCGCACAGCACGCGGATAAAGGGAACGTCAGCGTCCGCTATGCCAATGGTCGAGTAGAAACCGAGCACCATCATGTTCTTTGGACGAGCAGTCCGACCCCCGGCCCGGGCTCCGACGTCTTTGTCCCCGCGCTGGACCCGAACGCGCCCCACACAGACTACACTGCCCTCTTCGGCGCGATTGCACAGATCCTGGCTAGCACCGTAGCGATCATCGTCGTCGCCGTGAAGGGCTGACACAGCTCCGCGTGGCACGGGCTCCCGCCTTGGCCCAACCGCCGTCTCTTCGGCTCGGGGTGGTGGGCTATGGGTATGTAGCCGCGCGGTGCCACGTCCCCGCGCTGCGCTATGTGCCCGGTATTAGCCTCGTCGCGGTATCCGAGCCGAACGAGGCAAGACGTTCCCTCGTCCCTCGGGGGGTGACAACGGCCGTTCGATGGGAAGAACTGGTCGACCGCCCGGATATCGATGCACTGTTGATTTCGTCGCCATCCCATACTCACGCCGAAATCGGCATTCGCGCCCTAGACTCCGACAAGCACGTTCTCATTGAGAAACCGATAGCACTGACCCTTCACGACGCTGACCGGTTATGCTATGCCGAGCAAGCCGCCGGCCGTGTGGCAGGCGTCGGCCTGCATCTCAGGCACTTGCCCCTGATGCGCCGCCTCGCGAAGGCGATGGTGCAGATTGGAGTCCCCACCGGCGGACATTCTGCGTTCCATAACCACTTGAGAACACGCAAGACCGTCTCGGGATATGAGCGCACGCGCACAGCCGGAGGTGGAGCACTATACGATCTAGCGTACCACCACTTCGACCTATACTCGTGGCTGTTCGGAGCTCACGTAGCCAGCGTTTATTGCACAATCAGTAGTCGCGAGTCCGATGATGACATTGTGACAACGCACACCACTCTCGAAAATGGGATAGCGATCAGCGGTTCGTTCTCGTCAACGACCACCAACGAGAACCTCGTGACCATCTTCGGTCAGGATGGCAAGGTTGCTGCTGACATGTATAGAAGTCTCCGCCCGGAGTATCGGCCCGTCCTTGAAGGGAATGTTCGGCGGATCCTAAACAATGTCTTCTCTGCGATGCCCGCTGCCGGGATGGGCCTTTACTCGCTCCAGCGCGTTCGGCTTGCCCCATTCATTCAGCAATGGATCTCCTTTCGGGACGCCGTACGGGGACTACCTAACGAATTGCCACGAACCGGCGATGGTCGCCGCGCATTGCGGGTTGTCTTGGCCGCCTACGCATCCGCATCATCGCGTCGTGAGATGTCCGTTTGAAGATTGTTGTCGCAGGCGCCGCGGGGTACTTGGGGAGACAACTCTGCGACGCCCTTGTTGCAGCTGGCAACAGCGTGGTCGGCCTTGTCCGCCCTGAAAGCAACACCTTGGGTTTCCCGCCGGCAGTCGACGTGAGAAAGGTCACACACTGGCAGTCCGCCGCGCTCGCCCCGCTGCTGGACGGGGCTGACGCAGTCGTCAATCTCGTGGGATTACAGGGCGGCGATGAAGTTCCTTCGCACGTCATCCGCGAAGCCAATATCGCCGTGCCGTCCGAGGTCGCGGGTGCTGCCGCAGGTCGAGTGGGTCGTTTTGTGCAGGTGAGCTCGGTCAGGGTTTATGGCGTCAGACAACGATTACCGATTACCGAGTACACGGCTCCTTCCCCGAACAGTGAATACGGCCGGGCGAAGCTCGAAGCCGAGGCCCACATCTCACGGATCCTTCCCAAGCAGGCGGTGGTCCTGCGACTGAGCGAGGTCTACGGGCCAGGCGATCATCGAAGCATGCTGGCTCGCCTTGTGAAATTGCTGGCACGACGTCCACGCGCCATTCCGGGCAACGGCGAGAACCTCGTGCATCCGTGCTACATTTCCGATGCAGTCCAAGGCATCGTGAGCGCGATTGCCACCGAAGTAGGCGGAACGTTCCTTGTCGCCGGCCCAAGACCCGTGTGCATGGGCAGTATTATCAATCAGTGCGCGACCAGACTTGGCGTTCCACTCCCAACCATTCGACTGCCGGTGGTACCACTGGTGGCTTTGGCGTACGCGTGCGGATATCTGCGTTATGCGGGTGTCGATATCCCATTGACGGTGAGTCGGGTGCAGACATTGTGCGACAGTCGCAGCTATGACGCAAGCTACAGTCACCGGATCCTGCGATTCCAACCGAGGATTGAGATTGAGACGGGACTGCCCTTGTTGATCGAATCATTGTTGAAAGAGGGCTACGTCACAACGCGGAGCTGAGGTCATGGATTCAGGTGCAGCACTGACATCGCAGGCCCCTTCAGACCTCACAGGCTTGGTGGCGGTATTGCGTCTCGTTCGCGCAAACGTCACTCCCTTCGCCGTGATAATTCTGGGAGTCACCACAGCATCGACTCTCGCCTCCTACATGCTGCACTCCTGGTATCGCTCGGGTGCAGAATTCACCGTGGAGTCGGGCCCAATCGTCAATTCGTCCGCCGGGGTGCTCGGGCTGGCGTCCCAGCTCGGGCTGGCCGGGCTTCCAGGGGGTACGCCTACTATAAACTACTACGAAGAAGTCCTCTCGAGTGACCCTGTACTTGATCCTGTTGCGATTGGCACGTTGCCGACCGATTCGTCTGGCCAGCTCGAGAGCATGTTCTACAACAAGTCGGATCCCCTCACGGCTTCAGAAAGAGCTAGGGCCCGCCGGAAATTGAAGAATCACTTCAGTACTACGACAAATGGACGAGCAAATACCGTCAGCTTCTGGGTTGAGGCGCGCACTCCGTATGCGGCTCGCGCCGCAGCAGATAGCATTCTAGCGTCCTTAAATAGGGCCATCATCGCCCTTCGGAGAACGCACGCGACGGCAGAGCGAGTGTTCCTGGAGTCACGCCTCGATACGGCACGACTAAATGAGGCGCGAGCCGAGGATTCCTTGCGGACCTTCTACACACAGAATAGGGTTCTCACGGCACCGTCACTCCAGTTCACAGAGGCGCGGCTGAAGCGTCGAGTCGACTTCGCTCTTCAACTGAGTGGTCAGCTGGAGACGCAAGTGGAGCAAGCAAGGCTTCAGGAGGTACATGACACACCCGTGCTTTCGATTATCTCTCCCCCAGACGTACCTGCCCGTCGCAGTTACCCCAACCGGCTCCTGATAGCACTTTCAGCACTGATCGGGACTACCTTGGCATGCCTCATGTGGGTTGTTGTGCAACTGACTCTGCCTCGGGGTTCCGTGGGCGCAGCGGGGCGCCCCTAGACAATCGAAGCGCCATCCCAATCGGCAGCGTAATCATCAGGGCCTGCAGGCCAAACTCAAACACTGGGCCACCCAGACTCTCCGCGATTGCTTCCACGAGTACCAAGCTTCCGAAGAGTGCTGTCAGACGGATGGAATCGCTTTGGGAACGGTCCTGATAGATCTGCCGCGACTTCTTCCACAAGTAGTAGAGCGAGCATAGCATCGCCAGAGTCCCGATCACACCCGCTTCCCCGAGGATGTGGGGCCAGTAGGTATCGGTCAAGTAATAAGGGGCATCGGGGCTCAGGCCGTAGATGTGGGACATCCCGAATTCGTCATAGACGCCACTGTAGTAGTATTGGGCCGCGTAGCCGCCAAATGAACCAAATCCCTGGCCGAGCGGGAACGCCCGCTGCGCCAGAAGGATGGACACCGCAATCGTCGCTCCTCGAGCTGTCTGCTCGCGCGCCACCGGATCGAAGTAGTTCCGAACCAAGTCATCGATGGTCACCCGAATTAGCCCGGCGCCAAACCACACTCCAACGGCCATAAGCACGGCGGCTGCCACTAACAGTCTTCGTCTTTGACGACCGCTGAGCGCGACCACGCCACTAAGTACCGCAAGCGGAATGCCGATCAACGGCCTTCGTTTCAAGCTCAATACAACGCCAACGGCTCCACCCAGGACGCCCACCAGTCCCAGTCGTGACCGGCGTTCGATGAACAATGCAAACCATGCCAGCGTGCCAACCGCCATGGCCCAGCCATACAGAGTCGGATTGATGAACGGCACCATGAAGGGCGTCACTCCCCCCCTGGTGTACTCCGTGTCGCCTTCAGTCGCCAAGAAGTGTCGCGCAGTGAAATCCGCCATGAGGTAGCCAATGAGACCCGTGACTAGCAACACCGGCACTGCCCATGCCACTCCCCGAATCAAACGTTCTCCGTCTTTCTCCTCCCATGGAACACTCAACACAAGCGCCAGGAACCCGAAAAACTTACTGGCAAGCACCAATCCCAGGAGAGCCGGCTTGACACCTACCCAGTGAGTCACTGACGACAAGACACCAGCTACGACAAACACCAGGGGCCACACCCAGTCAACCATCCGGAACCAGTCCATTCGCCTCCCCGCCACAAGCAACAGCACACGGACGCCCGCGGCCAGCAGGGCGATTTCATGAATAGACTGCAGAACGCTGGCCAACGCGGGGAACGACGGCGTGAGATTTCGGACGACTGCATCCTGTAGAGCCAATACCACCAACAGGACCGGAATCGCAACTCGCGGCATCAGTACTACCCCAGCGAGCACCGCGCACAACGTTGCAACCAACACCACCGGAACTGGCGCAACGGTAGCCGCTATACACCAGACGCCCGTGGCAACAAACCCATAAGCGATCCGCCGGGTGACCCTCAGCTTACCTAGTGCCGCCGTAACGCCTCCCTCCGGCTCGCGAATGCTAGGGCGAGTACATATCCAGCTTCAGAAGCAGCGAAGCCAATCGGAAGAGCGAGGATGCCGACCGAGGAAAGGAGTGCCAGCACGGTGGCAATTCGCGTGGCGGCGCGGAATCCGGCAAGTCCTAGGAACAAACGATTCTGCGCGCGTGCGAGCAACAGTCGTTCCAGGCAGAGTGCGATCATGTTCAGAGTGTACGCGGGGGCATACCAGCGGAGGAGTTGGGTAACGGCTTGGGCATCCCCGCTGGAGAACGCGCCGTGATGGAGCACGGCTCTTACGATCACCGGTGCAACAAGAAAGAGCAGGCAACCAACACCCACGGCGGCTGTGGAGGCCATCGCTATCGGACGATAGACATTCCTCCAATCTGACCTGAGCTTCGCTGCAACATGCGCATTCGCCCACCGCGCGAGCAGCCAGGGAGCAACTCCTCCGTCGAATAGGACGGAAGCCACCATCACCAGCCGCATGGAGTATTCTACGTGGGTGATTGCCGCGACTGCGACAGTACCGGCAAGGAACCGCTCAAGGAATTGCACACCAGCGACTAGTCCCTGCGCACCCATTTGATGACCTGCGGCCGCGACCAGTCCGTGCTGCGGCGATCCGCCTGTTCCCTCGGGTAGAGCGCCAATGGCCCGTTTCCAAAGCCTTCGCACCCACCATACTCTCACCCATTCCCCTGTGCTCACGCCCAGAGCGACTGGCCACATCTCGTGAATGACAGCACCGGCCAGAGCGCCCGCAAGAGCACCGAGTCCTCGGAACCCATAGGCAAGCGCCACCATTTCCAGACGCCATGCAGAGATGAGGGCGCCGGAGTAGAGGCTTGCGACGCACCAGGCGACCGCGCCGGGCGCAAGGATGGCGTAAAAGTCAACGACCTGCATCCTGGAAACATCGGGCCGAGTGATCGTGATCCCTAGGACAATCAGGATCGCGCCACCGACGACCGAGGCAAGACCGAGGGTGACACCGCGAAGTGCTAGCTCGCGTGAAAACGTAGCCGATGCGCGCTGTCCCAGCGCCAAGGCGTGCGCGGCGAAGGGCACAACTACCGCTTCTAGTGGTTGAGCAACAGCTCCGCCGACCAGTAACACACCGCCATAGGCGAGGAAATACGCGTCAGTAAGCGAGCCGGCCCCAAAGAACGCAGCGATGACAATGGGTATGACGAAGCCGGGACCCTTGGCCAATCCACTTATCGCGGCGAGGCGAAGTATCCGAACGACGCCTCGGGCGCCGGAGCGGTGGCTCAATGGCAGGTCGCTTGAACCCGCTGCAGCCCGACCGGTGCCATACGTCTTATCCGAGGTCACGCGAGAGAATAACGCATCGACACGGCGACACCTAGATTACGCCAGTGACCCAGAGGGTGGATTCCTCGAGCCGAGGTGCGCATGTCTGTGTTGAGACCCTTTCGGCGGATCGGATTAGCTTTGGACCCGGGTGGGCGCCGCCTCCGGGCGGAGTTACGCCAACTCAGTCGATTGATCGATCCCGCGGACCGGGTTCTCGACCTTGGGAGCGGGAAAGCGCCCTACAAGTCCATGTTCGTTCATCGGCAATATGTAACGGCAGACCTGTTTGCGAAGGCCGACGTCCGTTGTGACGCGACGGCGCTTCCCTTTGCAGACCAGGCGTTCGATCTCGCCATCTGCACGGAGGTGCTGGAACACGTTCCGGAGCCCGCCGTCACCCTCGGCGAGCTGAACAGGCTCCTCTCCGACGGCGGCACGCTTGTACTGACCACGCCTCTCACCTGGGGCGTCCACGAGACCTTTGACTTTCATCGCTGGACCGACACCGGGCTCCAGCGACTGCTAACGCGAGGCGGGTTCGAAGTTGAGACGGTCCGCCCCCGAGGGGGTGTGCTGCTTTGCCTTGGCGCGCTTCTGCTCATCGTTCCGTGGCAATTGTTCGGAGCGGCCGCGGGGCGACGGTGGTGGCGAACGCTCCTCTTTGCTTTGACCTACCCGATGCTGCTCGTCCCAGCCACGGTTCTCGCCGTGCTAGACCCCCTCGACCGGCAGCAAAAATTCACCCAAGGATACGTGGCCCTTTGCCGCAAGAAACAGGACCTATTGCCTGCGGGAGATGGCCTCACGGTATAGTCCGATGATGCGGGAGGCCGTCCGAGCGATTTGCAGCTCCTCCCGGACAAGAGAACCGTTCACGTTCGGCGCCGCCAGCGCAGCTCGAAGCCCTTCCGCAATCGCCGATGGGTTTCGGTCAACGAGATGGCACCCGTTCGTCATGCCTACCCATCGCGCTGCATCGCCCGCGTCCACCGACACCACGGGCAGGTCACAACAAATGGCCTCTTTGACCACATTCGCCGACCCTTCCCAGTCGGAGGTAAGAAGTAGGCAATCCGCCGCACGAAAGTAATCAGGCATGTCCCGTGGTGGGACACCCTGAACCACCCACAACTCAGCTTTGACACCACCCGCGTCGAGCTGCCCCATCGCCCCACGAGCAAGATCGATTCGTTTTCGGATCTCTGTCGGCGTATTCGGGAAGAGCACGAGACGCTTCCCAGGATCGATTCCGAGCCTGGCACGTGCCTCAGCCCGCCCACCGGGCGAGAACCGTTGCACGTCCACGCCATTAGGAATGACGTAAGACCTGGCTCGGTCGACGCCGGCTCCCAGTTGTTCGCGCATCTCTTCAGATTCACAGTTGACTACATCGGCCCGGCGGGCAGACCATCGGGAGAGTGCCCGTATGAACCGACTCTTCGGGGTTAGCCCTCCCCGGCCGTCCGGTGTCCCCAACAAATCATCTCCCCAGAACGACACCACGAGCGGTAGTCGTTGGAACGCACACACGACCCCGCACAGACCGTAGTGGGCGTGAACAACGTCGAATTCCCCAGAGGCCGCCAATCGCCTCACTCGCCCGATCGCTGCCGCATACTGCCAGTCACTCCGTCGTCCATTCACAAAGTCGATTCGCACTTGGGCGCCAGCTTTTCTGATGGCGTCCATTTGCGTCTGTACGAATCCTCCGTACGTGGGATTTTCCGGTGTCGGGTACATGTTGGTAACGGCGAGCACACGCAAGGGAGCATCGGTACCAGCCGGGGTGAAGCTTTCGATGGACACTAGACCCCCGTATCGTCCGTCGCATTGCCAATAAATGCGCGCAGCCACGTCTCCAGCA
>Ga0126381_100006507_pt1 | contig 12922 bp, 12 predicted proteins | sample PanSoiMetPlot_28_FD_96465 | JGI IMG/M metagenome (GOLD analysis project Ga0126381, IMG submission 96465) | Tropical forest soil microbial communities from Panama - MetaG Plot_28 | ecosystem: Environmental > Terrestrial > Soil > Tropical forest > Bulk soil | place: Panama | collected 2016-02-17
GTTTCTGCGCCTGTGCGGTCGACCAGCCGGTGCCGACGCGCCCGGCATAAAAGAGCTTGGCGCCATCGCGATAGCCGAGCAGCAGCGCGCCGATCATGCTGGTGGCGACCGAGGAGACCACATAGCCCAGGATGATGAACTCCTGGCGCTCGACGCACTTGCTCTTGAGCCAATGGTCGTCGCGGCCGGAGCGATAGGGCAGATCCTTGCGCTTGGAGACGATGCCTTCGAGCCCGAGCCGTCCCGCATGCTCGAACATGGTGGGCCCGTCGGTGTCGAGATGCTCGCTGAAGCGGACCGGCGTGCCCTCCGGCAGCCCGGCGAGCACCTGCTGAAGCAGGCTTTTGCGGTCGAGGAGCGTCGCCGGGGTGAGGTCGTAGCCCTCGCAGTAGAGCAAGTCGAAGACAGAGTAGCGCATGCGGTCCTGACGGCCGGTCGACAGATCCGCCTGCAGGCCGTTGAAGGTCGAGAGCCCATTCGCCTCCTCGACCACGATTTCCCCGTCGAGCAGGGCCGAGCCGAGGCGCAGCGCCGCGAGCGCCTGCGCGATCGCCGGAAAGCGCTCGGTCCAGTCGAGGCTCTTGCGCGTCAGCAGCTTGACCTTGCCGCCGTCAATGCGCGCCTGAATGCGGTAGCCGTCATACTTGATCTCGTGCACCCATTTGGCGCCGCTCGGTGGCCGCTCGCACGGCGCCGCGAGGCTCGGCTCGACGAAGGTCGGCAAAAGCTTCTTGCGGGCGCCGCGGATCTTTCCGATGTCGGGCAGCGCGACCTTGCGCGCCTTGCTCGCCTTCGTCCGCGCCGCGTGATCCTTCCGCAGCGCGCCTTCGGCCGCGACCTCCTCCGAGGTGCGGCCGGACAGGCGCGAGGTCGTCTCCTCGTCGGTGATCTCGGCCTCGCCTGGCTTGCGCGCGAATGCGTCCTCCGACTTGATCAGCAGCCACGGCTCGGTGCGCTCGCCGGGCTTCGGCCGCATGCGCACCAGGTGCCACTTCCCCTTGAGCCGGCTGCCGTCGAGCGTGAACGCGAGATGGCCCTTGGTGAGCCCGAAATGCGGATCGCCCTCGGGGGTCCAGGTGCCGCGGTCCCACACGATCATGGTGCCGCCGCCGTACTCGCCCTTCGGGATATTGCCCTCGAAATCGAGATATTCGACCGGATGGTCCTCGGTGCGCACCGCAAGCCGCCGCTCGCCGGCGGTGAGCGTCGGTCCGCGCGTCACCGCCCAGCTCTTCAGCGTGCCGTCGAGCTCGAGCCGCAAGTCGTAGTGCAGCCGGCGCGCCGCATGCCGCTGCACCACGAAGGCCTGGCCGGCAATGCGGGCCAATCTCGATTTGCGCTCGGACTTGGGCTTGGGTTTCGGCTCCGGCGTGCGGCCAAAGTCGCGCTTGCCCGCATAGGCCTTTAGCGCTTGCCGGGACCTCGGCGCCTCCGCCGGCTTCGTGCGCTTCACCGCACACCTCCCGCGGAGCGGATGGAAATCGCACGTCGTTTCAATTTGATCTGCCGTCGCAGCCGCATCGCGCAAGCATAGTGCCAAGCGGCGCCGGAGAGGAGACGGGTCCTTGACACGTCACGAGCCGTTCCGCACCATCACGGGTAGCATCGGCAGAGGGAGGGGCGAACGATGGATGACGCCGCCAAGGTTGTTATCGTGCTGCTGGCCATCGGTCTCTTTTCGTTCATTCTGATCGGCATTCCGCTGTGGCGCATCTGTTCGCGCGCCGGATTCAGTCCGGCGTGGTCGCTCCTCGCTTTCATTCCGTATCTCGGCCCATTGATCGTCGCCGGAAGGCTCGGCCTGTCGGATTGGCCGAAGTTCAAGCACCTGCGCAACCCGGGAGCCTGACATGGGCATTATCCTCGCGATCCCGCTGATCGTGATGTTCGCGTTCGTCGTCAAGAAGGCTGGATATTCGGGCTGGTGGGTCCTGTTTGGATTCGTACCGATCGTCGGCCTGGTGATGCTGTGGGTGTTCGCATTCTCGCGCTGGCCGGTCGACAACCTGAATGCCGTCGCCGCGCGTGAATTTGATTGACGCGGAATGGCGTCGGCGGCGATCGAGGTCGTCGCGGATGCAGTGCTGACGTCGTCACGCCGACCGGCGGCAAATCCGCGATCGCGGCGTCGCGCTCAGGACCGAGTGAGCAGGCTCTTGATGCTCTCGGGGGGCCAGCGGGAGGCGGTCTTCGGGTCTGGCGCGTTGCGAAGATGCTCGACCACGACAAGCCGGTTGACCTCGCCCTTGAGGAACGCATTCAGGAAGGCCGGATAGTCGCTGAACGACACGCATCCCATCGACGCGCCGTTGCGGCCGAGCATGTAGGTGTGCGCCAGCATCCCGTCGCGGCCGAACATCCGCGCCTCACCGATCGGAGTCAGCCGAATGGCGCGGATGCCATGGAACGTCTTCTCGCGCAGCGAGAGCTCATAGATGTTCGGCGGCGTCGGCCCCTGCCCCTTCACGTTGACGGCGCGCGGATCGTCGAGATGGCTGCCGCGTCCCGAATGGGCTTCGAGCCGCCGTCCGTTCGGCAAGTAGACCGTGTGCGCGGCGATATCGTAGATCGCGATGCGGTTGTCGCCGTCAGGCCGGGTCTCGTCTTTCGGGACCGTCGCATCCTTGAGTGGAGCCGAGTCAGTCGGGGGCGACAGGCTGATCGTCGCGTGCCGCGCGCCCAGGCGATCGCCCGCATGACCGGGCACTGCCTCGTCCCCTGGATCGGCAAGCGCCAATCGTTCGTTGTGCGTGCTGTGACGCGGCTCGTCGATCGCGGTCGCAATTGCCGTTGTGGCATTGCGGCGCGGCGCGGCGCTCCCGGCGTTTTCACGCGGCGCTGCGGTCGCGACGTCGACGGGCGCGCCGGCAAAGCGGTCGCCGAAGGATGTGGCGTCCGTGTTGGCGCGGAACCGCTGATCGAATGATGCGCTGAGCCCCCGCGACGGCGGCTGCGCGTTGGCAGCGACGTCGAACGCGGCGTCCGGATCGAGGCTCGCAACGCGCACCGCACGACGGTCCGCGCTCGACGCCCTCTCGACCGCCGGCGGCCCCAGCCGGCCGGGCGGCGTCTTGACTAGCACCGTGACGCCACTGGGCGCACTTGTCGGCCCGGTCGGGGCGAATCCCTGCAACCAGCCGGCTTCGACCGCAAATCCCGTCGCCAGCGCCGCAATGCCTGCGGCGACGGTTTGCATGCCGGTGCGAAGCAAAGCGTCCCTATCGCCCGCTCGCGCGTTTAGCCTTCCACCCCGCACTCCGCTTCCCCCGTTGCAGGATCCAGAAGACACAGCGATTGCGGCAAAGAATGGCCCGCCCAGGGGCCTTGTTACGGCATCTGGAAACCAATTTTTATTAACCATTTTGGCGGTTTAGCGGAACCCGCCAGGTCGGGACCCGAATCGCGCGTGTGGCGGCGGCGCCGTCCGCGACGCAAACCTCAGGGCGACCCGCGCGCTTCGGCGATCTTGATCTCGCAGAACTTCAGTGCCCGCCGGGCCCGGCTCGACCAGGGGGACTCCGCGTCGAGCTTGAGGTAGCGCTTCCATTGCGCCGCCGCCTCGGCGTGCGCCTCACGCTTCTGCAGCAGCAGCGCGAGGTTGAAGATCGCGTCCGCATAATCCGGATCGGCCTTGATCGCGGCTTCGAGCGCCGTGATCGCCTCGACCGCCCGCCCGCCGTCGTCGAGCAGGTCGGCAAGATTGTACCAGGCTGCGGCGAACTCCGGTTCCGCCTTGACGGCGTCGCGATAGACCGCCTCGGCCTCGACGGCCCTGCCGCTCGCGCGCAACAGATTGGCGAGATTGAAGCGCGCGGCGGCATCCGCGGGATCGACCTTGATCAGCCGCCGATAGAGGCGTTCGGCGCCCGCCCCATCACCCTCCTCCTCGGCCGCCTGGGCGGCGGAAAAGATCGCGTCCGGATCGTCGTCGCGGCCCTCGACGGGCAGCACGAACTGCCCGGTCTTGTCGGTACGGCCTTTGAGCTGCTCGATCAGGATCCGGTCGGAGCTTTCGGGAAACAGCCGCAGATTCGGCAGCCGCGCCTCGGGAAGCCATTTGCGGATCTCGTGCAGGCTCTTGGTAATGACCGACAGGGCCACGCCCGAGGCCAAGAGCCCGGCGATCTGCCGCGCGGCGGCGAGATCGCGGAAGCCGTAGCGTCCGCCCTTCGGCTCGATCAGCCCGAATATCGCGAGCTGATCGAGGATCTCGCTCGGCACCTTGCTGAGCGCCGCGATCTGCTCGGCCGTGTAGGTCTTCGCCTGCTCCTCGGGCGCTGCCCGGCCGAGCCATTGGAGGAACTGGCGCTCGCTCGCGACCGGAATGCCATAGGCGCGCGCCTGGGCGAGGCTGTTGGAGGGCCGACCGTCGTCGACCAGCGGCCAGCCGAACTCGCCGACGATCAGCACATCCGTTTTCTTGGTGACGCCTTCGCGCGGCGTTCCGCCGCGCTGGCGGACGAGCCGAAACGCTTCGGCCCGTTTCATCGAGGCGAGCCGGCCCGTGAAGGCGACCGTGCCCTCGATGACGCGCCTGTCGGGTTCGACTTGCGACTTCAGCGTCCCGTCTTCCTCTTGCCGGCGGCGGCCGTCCGGCTGCGCGTGCTCGCGGCCGCCGGCTTCTTCTTGGTCTCAGAGCCGATACTCGCGCGCAACGCGTCCATCAGATTGACGACGCGCGCGGGCGCCGGCTCCTCCTTCGGCTGCTGGATGACGCGGCCCGCCTGCTTGGCGCGCAGCATCTCGACGAGCGCGGTCTCGTAGTGGTCCTCGAAGTTCGCCGGGTCGAAATGCGCCGCCTTGCTGTCAACGATGTGGGCCGCGAGATCCTTCATCTCCTTCGGCAGCTTCATCTCGGGAATATCCTCGAAATACGGCTTGGCCTCGCGCACCTCGTAGGCGTAGCGCAGCGTCGTGCCGAGCAGCCCTTTCTCGAACGCCTCCAGCATGATCACGTGCTCGCGACGGCTGATCACCACGCGTGCCAGCGCGACCATGCCCTTGTCGCGGATCACGTCGCGGATCACGGTGAAAGCCTCCTGCCCGACCTTGTCGGTCGGCGCAATGTAATAGGGGCTGTCCATGTAGCGGTCGTCGATCTCGGCGCGCGGCACGAAGCTGTCGATGTCGATGGTGTGGGTGCTTTCGATCTTGATCTTCTCGATCTCGTCGTCCTCGACCAGAACGTACTCGTTCTTGCCGACCTCGTAGCCGCGCCCGATGTCCTCCTTGTCGACCGGGTCGCCGCTCTCCGCATCGACCAGCAGCTGCTTGAGCCGGTGGCCGGTCTTCTTGTTGATGCGGTTGAACGACACCCGCTCGGCGCTCGATGCGGCCGGATAGAGCGCGATCGGGCACGAGACGAGGGACAGCCGGAGATAACCCTTCCAATAGGCGCGGGGGGCCATGACGAACTCCTGACGCGGGAACACGCGGCGCAATGCCGGATATAATGACTCAATATAGTCGATCCGGATGAAGAGTTCATTGAGCGACGGGGCCGGAACCGCCGGTATCTCATGTTGCGGTAAAGACGCGAGGTGGCGTCCCGGAACCGGTTTCCGCTTTGTTCCGGGTTAGCGAGGATCGGCCGCCGTGCCGATCCGCCGCACGAGGTCCGGCGTGACTTCCGCGATGCTGCGCACCCCGAGCAGCGCCATGTCGCGGTCGACCTCCTCGCGCAGCAGCCCGAGCGCGCGGCGCACGCCCGCTTCGCCGGCGACGACCGCGGCAAAGAGCATGGGCCGGCCGACGAAGCAGAACTGTGCCCCGAGCGCGAGCGCCTTGAGCACGTCGGTGCCGCGCCGGATGCCGCCGTCGAGCATCACGGTCATGCCATTCGCGTCGGCCGCGATCTCGGCCAATGTACGCAAGGACGACACCGCGCCATCGAGCTGGCGGCCGCCATGGTTCGACACCATCACGCCGTCGACGCCGCACTCGCGCGCAATGCGGGCGTCCTGCGGCGCGAGAATGCCTTTGACGACCAGCTTGCCGGACCAGCGGCGGCGGATCAGCTCGACATGCTTCCAGGCGAGTTGATCGCGGTTACCGATGTTGCGCATCAGATTTTGCGACAGGACCGGCGGGCCGCGCGTCGCATCCATGTTTTCGAAGTGCGGCATGCCGTGGCCCATCAGCGTGCGCATCCAGGTGCCGATGAGCCAGCGCGGATGGATCGCGGCGTCGAAGGCGACCTGCGGCGTGATCGCGAGCGGGACCTGGAAGCCGTTGCGGATATTGTTTTCGCGATTGGCCGACACCGGCACGTCGGCGGTCACCACGAAGGTGTCGTAGCCGGCAGCCGCGACGCGATCGACCAGCGGCTCGATCCGGGAGGCGTCGCCCGCGAGATAGGCTTGGTACCAGGCATTCGGGTTCGCGCGCCGGACGTCCTCGAGACGGATCAGCGAGGCGGCGCTGAGAATCATCGGCACGCCCATGGCGGCGGCTGCGCGCGTGAGCACGAGATCGCCCCGATAGGCGCAGAGCGCCGCCGAGCCGAACGGCGGAATGCCGAACGGCGACGCGTAGGTCTTGCCGAACAACGTCGTCGTCTGGTCGCGGCCCGAGACGTCGTTCAGCACGCGCGGGACGAAGCCGTACTCGGCGAATGCGCGGCGGTTGTCGCGCAGCGACGCGTCGGTCTCGACGCCGCCGGCAACGAAGCCGTGCAGCATTTTCGGCAGACGGCGGCGGGCGACCGGCGCGAAATCGTCGAGCGAAAGGTAGCGCCGCATCGCGCGCGGAACGGCGCTTTGCGCCCGCTGCACCGTGGGCGGCGGGCGGTCGGCGCTCGCCGATGCAACCGGCGCGCCGGTCCGCAATCGCTCGTCGCGCGTCCCAGTTGCTATCGTCTGATCGCGCGAAACGACGGACATGCAAGGTCCTTCCATGTGATGCGACGGCCGCAAGGCCGGTGCCGACGCGCAGCATGTCCGGGAGCCGCGGCGGATGTAAAGCCCGGGCGCGGCCCGCCCGTCGCAAGCTCCGCCGGGGCCGCGATCGCACAGTGGCAGGTTGCAGCTTTTTTCCGCGCATCTTCTGGACCACCGGCGGCCGTGTCCTGTCGGACACAGCGAACCATTTTTGTCGCAGAGGGCGCCGCGCGGCGTGACGCGCGTCTTGCCCATCCCGGATTGCGCGTGTTCCACTGATTGTCGGGGAGTGGTCATGGGACACGTCAAGGCATTTGATTCGTCGGTGGCGGCGAGCGCGGTTGCGGTTGCGACGCTGCTCGCCTGGGCGCCGGCCTGCGCCGCCGACCTGCCGCTCGTCACCAAGGCGCCGGCCGCTGCTCCCGCGATCGGGTCATTCTGGATCGAGGCCGAGGCTCTAGCCTGGACCGTGAAGGGCGACCACCTGCCCGCCCTCGTCACCACCAGTCCGCCCGGCACGCCGCAATCGCTTGCCGGTGTACTCGGCGCACCCGGCACCGCCGTTCTCTTCGGCGATTCCTCGGTCAATGACGACTGGCGCGCCGGCGGCCGCATCCAGGCGGGCTATTGGCTCGACGGCGCCCGGACGCAGGCCCTCGAAGTCAGTTTCTTCGATCTCGAGAACGCATCGACTCGTTTTGCGGCGAACTCGGACGGAAGCGTGATCCTCGCCCGCCCGTTCGTCGACGCCAACACCGGCGGGCAGAGCGCTCAACTCGTCGCGTTTCCCGGCGCGGTCTCCGGCTCGATCGCGGCGAACGAGACCTCGTACCTGCTCGGCGTCGACGCGCACTTTCGCCAGGAGATCGCGTCAGGGAGCGATGCGCGCATCGGCGCGCTGATCGGCTATCGCTACCTTCACTCATCCGACCGATTGGACATCGCAAGCTCGGCGACCGTGATCGGCGGCGTTGCGCTTCCGATCGGCACCGTGATCGGCGCGAGCGACACGTTCGAGGCGAGCAGCGACTTCCACGGGCTCGACCTCGGCGTAAGCGGCGAATTGCTGCACGGACCATGGATTTTCGCGGGCCGCGCCACGGTGGCGCTCGGCGCCAACATTAATCAGGCGCAGATCAACGGCTCGAGCACGTCCTCGTTCGGCGGCGCCACCACCGCGTTTCCGGGCGGCCTGCTCGCGGCCACCAGCAATATCGGCAGCTATTCGCAGACCCGCTTCGCGGTCGTGCCCGCGCTGCAGCTCAAGGCCGGCTATCAGCTCACCCCGCAGTGGCGCCTCGTCGCCGGCTACGACGTGCTCTACTGGACCGACGTGCAGCGAGCCGGAGGCCTGATCGATACGACAGTCAATCCCAACCTGCTCCCGGGCGGCAGCGGTGCGGGCCCGCAGCGGCCGCAGCCCATGTTCGCCACCTCGTCGTTGCGCGCACAGGGATTCAGTGTCGGCGCGCGCTACGGGTTTTGATCGCCACACCGATGCGACACGGCACTCTCGGCGCTCCGCAAAAAAGCCGAGAACCGATCCGCGGCGCGGACCGGTTCTCATGGCGGGCTTGGACCGCAAGCCGCATCAGTTGCGGAAGCAGCGCCAGCCGTACGGGCCGGGGTGCCAGCCCCATGGGCAGCTGTAGCGTGGGCGGCAATGACCGTACGGACCGCGGTGGCCTTCGGGTCCGCATCCGTCCGCGACTTTGATGATGCCGCTCGCCTCGTCCTGCTGGACGGGCGCCATCGGCATGGCTTGGGACGAGGTGGCGGCCATCAGGCCGGCGCCGGCAATGATGGCGGCTGCAATGAGGGTCTTCATAGCGATTCTCCGGTGCAGTTGAGATGCCCGCATGGTAGCGCGAATCGGCGCGGCGTCAGCCGCGATGGTTGTGACGGCCATCACGAATAACGCGATTTTCAGCCGCGAAACGCCTATTCGGCGGCCGGCGCGAAAAGGCGGGCGCGCGCGTCGGCGCCGGCGCGCCAGGCGCGATGGAGCGCCGCGACCGCGCAGGATGCGAGCCGCGCCTTCTCGCCATCGGCCCGGCTGGTCAGGATGATCGGCACGGTAGCGCCAAGCGCCAGCCCGGCCGCTTCCGCGTGCGCCACGAACGACAACTCCTTGACCAGCATGTTGCCGGCTTCGAGGTTGGGCACGATCAGCACGTCGGCGTGGCCGGCGACCAGCGAGGTGATGCCCTTGGTCTTTGCGGCTTCGACATCGATCGCGTTGTCCATGGCGAGCGGGACGTCGACCACCGCGCCCTCGATCTGGCCGCGATCGGCGACGCACCCTCCGTCTTTGCGCTACGTCAAAGACGAGCCCAGCGGAACACGAGGATCAATGAAATGACCGCGTGTTGCATAGCGATGACACCACGATGGCGGTTCGTCTGCGGCCGCCTTTTTCCAAGCGCGCATGCAGCGTGAGGTGCCTGGACACTGCCGCGAGTCTCGTCGCGCCCGGTCTTGGAGATCGACAATTGAATCAATGGCGCGAGGCGGATCATTGGTTGAATGGTCCACCCCGCGCAATCGCAAGGGCGATATGCACAGCCCCCGCTTGACGATTTTTCGGCGAACCGGCTAAACACCCCGCCCTGGAAATGCGACATCACCACGCCCCGATCACATTCGCGATGGCGGCCTTCCGCGCCGGCGCTTGCGGCGTTATCTCGACGCGCGAGCGCGTAGCGCTGCTGTCACGTGCATATGCGAGGGCTCGCGTGGAGGCACGCTCGGCCCATGCGCCGTGCGTGACGCGCCAGCCGAAGTGACTCCGACCAGCAAGAACGCCACTAGCAAGAACGTCATCAGCAAGAACGACATGGAATGAAATGAGCTTCTTCAAGAGACAGCCCGACTACCAGGACCGGCAGGCCTCTGCCGCCAAAGCCAAGACCGCCCTCCTCGAAAAATTCCGCGCCAATCAGGAATCCGAGGAGGATTTTGCCAAGCGCCAAACCGCGCTGATCGAGATCCGCGTCGCCCGCGAGCAGCGTGAGGCCGAGCGCAAGGCCGCCGCCGACGCGGAGCGCCAAGCCGAGCTCGAACGGCTCGCCAAGCTCAAAGCCGAGGAGGAGGAGCGCGCCCGCGCCCTTGCGGCCGAGCAGAAGGCGCGGCGCGACGCTCGCTACGCATCCCGCAAAAAGCGCAAGAAGGGCCTGCGCTATCCGCGTCCGACCGGCGCCGCAGGTGTGGCCGGAGAATCCGAAGAATAAAGTCCGCGGTCCAACGCCCGCTATCGCTCAGGAGTCTGGGGGAGCCGCGCTTCGCGCGACTACCCGAGGGGCGATATTGGTTTACGGACAGGGGTGGCGTGCGCCATCGTAGCCGAGGAACGTCCCGGTCGATGGGTCGTACGACCTGTAGCGCTGCGCACAATACGCGCTCGCGTCGCCGCCCGCCGGACCGCCGTAGCCGCCGCCACCGTAGCCGCCGTAATACCCGGACGGAGGCGCATAGTACGCGCCGCCGTAGGGATAATAATAGCCGCCGTAGTAGTACGGCGACGCGATCGCGCTGCCGATAATGGCGCCGGCCGCGAAGCCACCCCACCCCCAGCCCCAGCCGCGATGCCAGCCCCCGTGCCATCCGCCCCACCCGCCGCCGTGCCAGCCGCCCCACCGCACGGTCTCGACCGCGTTCGGCACCGCGTCCTTAATCGCCAGCGCATGCATCGCAGGCGTGGCCGACGCGACATTCGCCAACAGGGCGATGCCGGCCGCGCAGGCGAGCACGCCAGCCGACGTCTTCCTCAGGTTCGACATGTTGCTTCCTCTCGGTGGTTCATCTGAACGATGTCGCCACCCTGACAGCATAGCGGAAAATTCGGGCTCCGGTGTGTCCGCCGGAGCCCAAAATACTTGCGGCGCCGAGCGCGGCGTCGCACATGGTAAACCGACTTAAAGCGGGTATTTCTGGTTAATCGCCGACGCGGAGGCTCTTGGCGCCGTCTTCCAGGCGGCGCAGCTTGTCGGGATCGTCCTTGAGCGCCGCCCGGGCATCCGCCGCCGCGGCGCGCGCCTTGTCGGCATCGCCCAACACCACATAAGAGCGCAGCAACCGCAGCCACCCATCGACGTCGGAGCCGTCCTGATGCAACCGCGCGGCGAGCCGGTCGACCATGCCGCGGATCATCTGGTCTTGCGATTGTGGTGGCGGCGCAGGCGCAGGCGGCGCCTCGGGCGGGGCCTGGTCGCTCGCCGCCGCTGCGCGCTGCGCCGCGACCTGTCTCATACCGGCGTCGAGCCGCGCGAGCTTGTCCGCATCGCCGGCAAGCGCGCGCCGAGCATCATCGCCGGCCGCGCGCGCCTTGTCGGGCTGATTGAGCACCGTGTAGGAGCGCACCAACTGAATCCAGCCGTCGACGTCCGATCCGTCCCGCTGCAGCCGCGCCGCAAGCCGGGCCACCATGCCTTCGACCGATTGATCGTGCGATGGCGGCTGCGCGGCGGCAGTCCCTGACGGGGCCGGCCCGGCGCTGTCGGTCGGGGCGGCCGCGGATTGCGCGGCGATCTCCTTGAGACCGGCGTCCAGGCGCGCAAGCTTGTCGGCATCGCCGTTGAGCGCGCGGTGCGCATCGGCGCCGGCTGCCCGCGCTTTCTCGGGCTCGTTGAGCACAGTGTAGGAGCGCACCAGACGGATCCAGCCGTCGACGTCGGAACCGTCCTGCTGCAACCGTGCCGCGAGCCGCTCGACCATGCCGCGGATCATGTCGTTCTGCGCCGCCGAGCCGCCTGCGGCAGGGGGCGCCGCAGCAGGTGCTGGCCCCTGGACGCGCGCCAAGGCGCGCTGCACCGAGGGGATCCATTGGGCGCCCGGTGGCGCAGCGGCAATAAGGGCGCGCCAGATTTGCGCGGCGTCGTTCTTGCGGCCGTCCTGCTCGGCGGCGAGCCCGCGATAGAACTGCGCCGTCACGTCGGTCGGATCGATGCGCAGCGCGTGGTCGAATGCCGTCTTCGCCTCCTCGGTCACGACACCGTTCTCCAGCGCGACCAGCGCCTCGCCGAGATCGGCCTCGCGTTCAGCGGTCTCGCCGAGCAGGCGCAGCGCGTTGCGGCGCGCCTTGACGGCATCGTCGTAGCGGCCGAGCCGCATGTAGATCGGCGCGATCACCTCCCAGCCGCGACCGTCATTCGGATTCTGCTGCAGGTGCTGCTCGACCCGCGCAAACAGCGCCTCGATCGACTGATCGCCGCCATGCGCCTGCGCGACGCGCGTGGCGAGCGGCTGTCCGGGCAGATCGGGCGAGCCGACCGCGAGGTACATCGCGATGGCGCCCACCGGCATTCCGACGAGCGCGCTCGCCGCGACCACGCGGCGCCGCCGCGGCGAGGCGGCGCCCGCGGGCGCATCACGCCGCGCGGCCGTATCGGCCGCGGCGATCAACCGACGCGACACCTCGACGCGCGCGGCATCGGCCTCGGGCGGTGCGATCAGCCCGCAATTCTGATCGCGCTCGATCTCCTCGAGCTGGTCCTTATAGACCGCGACGTCATTCGTCGCGCCAAGCTCGGGTCCGCGCCGCGACAGCGGCCACAGCACCGCGAGCACGGCCCCGCCGGTCATCACGACAATCGCAATCCAGATCATCACGCTACGAGGCCTATCCTGTTCTTATCGTCTCAGATTTCGATCGGGGGTCCTTGCCGCGTGGCGTCGTGCGCATCCGGCGGCAGTGGATGCGTAGCCGCATGATATCATTTCATCAAGTGACGAAATGCGGCATTCGCGCGCTCCTCGGACAGATGGAAGCGACATTTCCGCAGAGGTAATAAAGCGCGCCCGCCCTGCCCTGTCCGCCCAACAGGTTTCGGAACAGTTGGCACGCTGTACTGGTGCCGGATTTCCTGACACACTGGCGTAGTTTCATGACCCCCGAGCGTAGCGCGTGCGTTGCCGGAATGCCGGCCGTCTCGGCCAGCAGGCCGGCGGGCCATGGGGGATTCGAATGAGCGAGCAAACCGCGGACACGGGCAAGCCGCAGGAAAATGTTCTGAACAACATCCTGCTGTTCTTCGCGTCGCCGTTCA
>Ga0126381_100006508_pt1 | contig 12921 bp, 13 predicted proteins | sample PanSoiMetPlot_28_FD_96465 | JGI IMG/M metagenome (GOLD analysis project Ga0126381, IMG submission 96465) | Tropical forest soil microbial communities from Panama - MetaG Plot_28 | ecosystem: Environmental > Terrestrial > Soil > Tropical forest > Bulk soil | place: Panama | collected 2016-02-17
CCGCGGCCGCAGCGCCTGCAACGATTTCTCGATCGGCGTGGAGCTCGAGGGAACGGACGACACCCCCTACATGGATGCGCAGTACGACGCGCTTGCCGCGCTCAGCGCAGCGCTTCTTGCGGCTTACCCGTCGCTCTCCGTGCAGGCCATAGCGGGTCACAGCGATGTCGCACCGGGACGCAAGACCGATCCCGGCCCATCATTCGACTGGGTGCGCTTCCGCGGGCTGCTGGATCAAACGCTGCGGTCGGGCGCGCACGGCTGACCGCCGACCGCCGCGCTCTGCAGACCATCTCCAGTGGATACTTCGGTACTTGCCGAAGTATCCGCGGACAGCAGCTACAACACCGGAGACTCGCGGCCCAGGGGCTGCGGCTAGGCGCCGCCCTTGCCGCGGTCATGGCGCCACAGCACCTCGGTGCCGTGCTCGTGCCGCGCCAGCACTCGGGCCAGTACGAACAGCAGATCCGATACCCTATTGAGGTACTTCGCTGCCTCCGGGCTCACGCTCTCCGCCCGGGTGAGTGTCCACACACGCCGCTCGGCTCGCCGGGCAATGGCGCGCGCCATGTGGCAGGCGGCCGCCGCCGGGCCGCCGCCGGGGAGAATGAACTCCTTGAGCGGGGGCAGCGGGTCGTTGAATTCATCGAGCGTCTTCTCGAGGCGTGTGACGTGCTCTGCCGTGATGACCCGGTGCCCGGGTATGCACAGCTCCCCGCCGAGATCGAAGAGCTCGTGCTGCACCTCGGTGAGGCAGGCGCCGACGCGTGCGGGGAGATCGGGATTCGCGAGCAACACCCCGATCGCGCTGTTGAGCTCGTCCACGGTGCCGAAGGCTTCCACCCGCAGGCTATCCTTCGGTACGCGGCTGCCATCGCCCAAGCCCGTGGTACCGTCATCGCCGGTGCGCGTATAGATCCTGCTCAGACGATTGCCCATGGACGTATCCTAAGCGATATGGCCTCCAAAGAACTGGCTGCTGCCCTGGAAGCCGCGCGCGCCGCGGCCGATGTCATACGCGCCTACTACGGGCGCAACCCGAGCGTGCGGATCAAGCCGGACCAGTCACCGGTCACCGAAGCGGACGTGCGCGCCGAGGAAGTGATCCGCGCGACGCTGGCACGGTCGTTTCCCGATTACGGTTTCTACGGCGAGGAGACCGGCCAGCACGCGATGGCAGCCGAGAGCATCTGGCTGGTCGATCCGATCGATGGCACCAAGAATTTCATGCGCGAGGTGCCTTTCTTCTCCACGCAGATCGCCCTGATGCGCGCCGGTGAGCTGGTGCTCGGCGTATCCAATGCGCCGGCGTACGACGAGCTCGCCTGGGCCGAGCGCGGTGGCGGAGCATTTCTCAACGAGCAACCCATACGCGTGAGCGCGATCACCAACCTCGAGGAGGCCTCCGTCTCCCTCGGCAATTTCAAGAGCCTTACGCGGCCGCCGCACTGGTCGCGGCTCGGCGAGCTCTTCGGCCGTGTCGACCGGGTCCGTGGCTACGGCGATTTCGTGCACTATCACCTGCTGGCGCGCGGCTCGCTCGAAGTCGTGATCGAGTCCGACGTCAACATTCTCGACATCGCCGCGCTGGTCGTGCTGGTGCGCGAGGCCGGGGGCACCTTCACCGACCTGAGCGGCGCAGCGGTGGGCCTCGGCACGACGAGCGTGCTTGCCACCAACGGTGCGGTCCACGCTGCCACGCTCGCCGCGCTCACGCGCTGACCCTCACGCAGTCACGAACACGCGCCGACCGTCGCGGCCGAGCTCGATCATCGGCGCGACATATAGCTCGGAGAGGCTCGCAGCCGTCAGCGTCGTGCCGACCGGCCCGAGCACCCAGCGGCCATCACCATGGAGCAGCAGCACGCGATCGGCGAAGCGCGCGGCGAGAGTCGGGTCGTGGAGCGTCGTGATCACCGTCCTTCCGGCGTCGGCGAGTCCGCGGAACAGGCCGAGGATCGCGAGCTGGTGATGCGGATCGAGGTGATTGGTCGGCTCATCGAGCAGGAAGATAGCCGGCTGCTGCGCTAGGAGCGCCGCAATGGCGACGCGGCGCTGCTCGCCCCCCGAGAGGGTGTCGGTGCGACGTGTCGCGAACTCCTCCAGGCCCACCGCGCGCAGTGCTTCGCGCGCGAGGCGCTCGTCCTCGGCGCTCTCCCACTGCCACGGCGACAGGTGCGGGTGACGGCCGATGAGCACCGTCTCGATGGCAGTGCTCACGAAGGCGTCCTCGAGATCCTGGGGCAGGAGCCCGAGCAGCAGCGCCACGGCTCGGCGGCGCAGCTGCGCCATCGCGAAGCCATCGAGGGATACCATCCCGGCGGCGGCTTCACGCAGGCCGGCGAGCGTGTGAAGTGTCAATGTCTTGCCCGAGCCATTGCGGCCGAGGATCGCGACCAGCTCACCCGAAGCGAACTGGACCGACAGCTCGCGCACCAGCGTGGCAGCGCCGGCCCGCACGCTCACCGCCGCCGCCGTGAGGCTCGCCGCGAGCCGCGCCGTGCTCTTCGCGCTCAGTGCGTCCACCGGATCTCCCGCGCGGTCTCCGGACCGATCAGCACGCCCGCGAGCGTACGTGGCATTTCCCATTGGTACGCCGAGAGTGCGCGTCCCCCGGCCATGAGTTCCGCCAGCTCCTGGGGGTAGAGCGGATCCTGGTCGCGATCGCCGTAGCCGCTCGGAAAAATCGGGCTGCCGCCGCCGAGGTCATACTTGTCGCTCGCGCCGACGGTGTGCAGCAGCTCATGCGCGATGACGATGCTGTTGCGTCCTGCCATGTCGGGATCGGCGAACAGGTGGACCACGCCAACCAGCCCCTTCTGCATGCCATGTGAATCGGGGGCACGCTCGAGTTTCGCCGGATCGTGGTAGAGGAGGAACAGCCGGATGCGCGGCGGCGCACGGCCGGGCACCGAGGTCGCCTGTGCGGCGAAATAACGCAGCTTCAGGCTCCACCAGGCGATGCCGAGCGGGCCGGCCGATGGATCGAGCGAGGGCGGGAGCTTCGAGCCCTGCGGATAGAGCTCCACGTGGACCGGCTGCTCGAGCTTCAGCCCGTAGCGCCGGCCCTCGCGGGAGAAGAAGCCCTCGATTGCAGCGAAATCCTTGGGGGTGAGTGCGGCCAGGTACTCCTGGGTCGGCGCGCTGCCATCGGCGTTCAGCGGAAACAGTCCGACCCACAGAGGCTCTTGCCAACTCTGCGTCGCGACGCGATCGAGCCAGGTATGGAGCGCGACCCCAGCCAGCACCGCGAGCAGCAGGAAGATCCGGATGCCCCTCCACACGGCCGGAAGCTCAGTACCGCCGCACGGGAGCGCCCCGCGCGCGCGTCACGGCTGCAGGCGCGTCGCCACCCACGCGTCCGCTCTGAAGGAGCCGCTAGGGAGCGCGCTGAGCGTGCGCTGCCAGCGCGCGCGATCGTGGATGCGCGCCGCACCTTCCACCCACAACTCCACGGCGTCCGCCCACAGGCGGTAGCCGCCCCAATGCGGCGGTCGCGGGATCGTCACTTTGAGCGAGTCATCCGTACCGGGGGCGCCCGGCGTCGGTGCCCCGAAGCGTCGCGCGGTGTCCCTCACCGCCTCGAGCAGCTGTGCGCGCGAGCCGATCGGGTCGCTCTGCTCGCTCGCCCACGCACCGATGCGACTCTGCCAGGCGCGCGCGGCGAAATAGACATCGCTCTCTGCCTCGGGGGCGGCGACGACCTGGCCCTCGATGCGCACCTGGCGGTGCAGGACATCCCAGTGCATGACGGCGGCGGCGCGCGGATTGTCCTTGAGCTGACGGCCCTTGGCAGAAAGGTAGTTGGTATAGAAAACGACGTAACCCGGCCGCGGCACGATGTCCTTGCACAGCACGACGCGAGCGCTCGGACGACCATCGCGGCTGCTCGTGGCGAGCACCATGGAATTGGGATTCGGCTGGACGTGCGCCGCCTGCGCCTGTGCGAGCCACTCCCGCACCACGAGCAGCGGATCGGCGGGCAGCAGGTCAGGAAGCGTCTCGATGTGCTCGGCCATCGCCCAATGTTAGAGGGTTTCATCGACCGATGTCGCCGCCCCGGGCCCCGAGCCGAACCGGGAGCGCCGGCGGTGCTCTCACGTGCCCGTGACGAAACCGAAACAGCCACCTATGCTCGAAACCCTGATGCAGGCAGCCCTCAAGTGGCTCGGATTCACGATCCTCGGGTTCCTCGGCCTGGCATGCGCGCTGTTCGTCGCCGCGTTGCTCGTGAATTCGCGCGATGAGGCGCTCGCTCCCGAGGTGCGCGCACTCCTCACTCCGCCGGCGAACCCCTACGGCGCTGCAGACAACATCTACGTGGCACTGCAGGGATTCGATGCGCCGCCTGCGGAATCCGTCACCGCAGCTGGCGCAGCACGCATCGAGCGCTACAACCGCGGCATCGAGGCGGCGCTGCGCGATCCCGCGGCGAGCCCGGAACGCCTCGCCCCCCAGGATGCGCACCGTCTCACCTTCAGGGGCGATGTCAGTTTCATCCGCCCGCTCGAGTCGTCCGTGTGGAACGAGGCGCCGCAGCACGAGCACCAGATCGCAACGCTCCTCGCCGACAACCACGAGCTGATCGAGCGCTATCTCGACCTGATCCTGTTGCGCGGCTACTACGAGACGGCGCGCCCGAGCGCGCTGATGCCTCACCCCGCGGTGCCCAATGAAGTGCACCGGCTGTTTCTGGCGCAACTTGCGCTGCAGATGCGTGCGCACAGCCACTTTCAGCGGCAACTCGGACTCGCCGAGCTCGAAGTCGACATCCGCCTGTGGCGCCGCGTGCTCGACGGTGAGGGGACGCTGCTGTGGAAGATGCTCGCGATCGCCTTCCTGCAGTCCGACTACCTGTTGCTCGCCGACCTGGTCGCTGATCAAGGGGTCGATCTCGCGCCCAGCGAGCAGTACGCCGAATCGCTCGTGCCGCTATTCGCTGCCGGCGACTTCGACCTCGGCAGGGCGTTCGCCGCCGAGTTCCGTGTCCAGGCCGCGACCCTCCGCAGCCCCGACATCGAGGCGCGACGCGGCGTGCAGGGTTGGCTCGAGCGCGCTGGCAGTCGCATGAGCGATCATTTCCTCAAGCGCAATGCCACCGAGAACCTCCTGGCCGCAGAGACCGGGCGCTGGATAACCGCGGCGGCTGATCCGGCAAAGTTCTACCAGATGCAGCCGCTCGCGGCGGGCCGATCGAACGAACAGCCGCGCGTCTGGCTCCTGCCCTTGAGCTACAACCCGCTCGGTAAGCTCCTCGCTGCCGTCCTGACGCAGCCCTATCGTTATTACCCGCCACGTGCCTGGGACGAGCAGGCACTGCAGCGCCTCGTCAGGCTCGGATACGAGATCCGTCAGCACCGTGTCCCGCGGGCAGACCTGGCGGCGTTCCTGCGCGCACAACCGCAGTGGTCTACTCATCCGGCCGACGGGCGCCCCTTTCTCTGGGATGCCGTCACCGGCGAGCTGCGTGTGCAGACGCTGGCGCACCACCCACCCGGATGGCGTTTCAGCATCCGCATCTGGCAGCCGCCGCCCGCCGGTTGAGCGCCGCGACCGGGTTGCGCGGCAGGCGGCCCACTTGCACCCCCTGCTGCGCCCCGATAGAAAGGAGTGGGGACTTCAGGAGGCCCCTCCCATGACGCGCGACACCGTGACGCTGGAGGATCTCCGCCAGCGGATGAACGATCTCGACCGCCAGCTCATGCAGCTCGTGGCCGAGCGCCAGGAGCTGAGCGAAGAGGTGGCGCGCGTCAAGCGCGCGACCGGCAGGCCGACGCGCGACTACGAGCGCGAGCGCGAGGTGATCCTGGGTGTGCGCGCCGCGGCGGCCGAGCGCGGCGTGTCGGGTGAGCTCGCCGAGCAGCTGCTGCGGCTGCTCATCCGCTCATCCCTCACCACACAGGAGCAGGCGAGCGTCATAGCGCATGGTGCCGGGAGTGGACGCCGTGCGCTCGTCATCGGAGGCGCCGGCAAGATGGGCGGTTGGTTCGTGAGCTTTCTCGCCTCGCAGGGCTTCAGCGTCGAGGTCGCCGACCCTGCACCTGCGGTCGCTGCCGGCGCCAAGCAGGTCCAGGACTGGCGCCGCACCGATCTCAAGCACGACTACATCGTGCTCGCAACGCCGCTCGGCATCACCGATGCGATTCTCAGGGACCTGGCGCTGCGCCGTCCGCCAGGGGTGATCTTCGATGTCGGCTCGCTCAAATCGCCGCTGCGGGCGGGGCTGCTGGCGCTGAAATCGCACGGCTGCAAGGTGACCTCGGTCCACCCGATGTTCGGGCCGGATACTCAGCTCCTCTCGGGCCGGCACGTGGTGTTCGTGGACCTCGGCAACGACGTGGCTCTTGCGGGCGCGCGCGAGCTGTTCGCGCCGACCATGGCGGAGCAGGTCGTGATGAGCCTCGACGACCACGATCGGCTGATCGCCTACGTGCTCGGCTTGTCGCATGCCCTCAACATCGCTTTCTTCACTGCGCTCGCCGACAGTGGCGAAGCTGCGCCGCGGCTGGCTCGCATGTCGAGCACGACCTTCGATGCGCAGCTCGATGTGGCGACCCGCGTCGCCCAGGACAGTGCCGAGCTGTATTATGAAATACAGAGTCTCAATGACTACGGCGCCGAGTCGCTCGAGGCCCTGTCGCAGGCCATCGAGCGCCTGCGCACCGCCGTGCTCTCCCAGGACCACGATACGTTCGTTGCTTTGATGCGCCGCGGGCGCGATTATCTGCAGGACCGGCGCAGCGTCACTGAGCGGCGCGCCTGAGAGAGGAGGATTCTCGCGCGATGCGCCGACCTCAGCCCGAGCCGAAAGCCGCGCACGACCCGCAGCCTGTCACGCCCGAGTCGGAGATCGCCCGGCTCCAGCAGGAAAATCTCCGCCTCGAGACACAGCTCGCCGGCCTCACCGAGGAAGTCGGCCGCAACGATTCACTGCTGCGCAAGACACAGGAACGCGAGCTGGAGCTGCTGCGCGCCGGCTCGCTCACGCAGCTGTTCGAGCGGCTCATCGTCGGACTGCGCACCTCCTACCAGCTCGATGAGGTGGCACTGATTCTGCACGATCCACAGCACGAGATCCGCCACCTGCTCTCGGGCGATGGCGTCACGGCGGGCGAGCCTCCGGGGGTGTGCTTCGTGGATGCGCTGGTGGCCGTGGCTCCGCAGCTCGCCAACCTCGAGCGGCCGTGGCTGGGCCGTTACCGCAAGGCCGATCACGAGCTGCTGGTGCCGGGGATCACGGCGACACCCGGGAGCCTGGCACTCATTCCGCTGCGCCGTAACGAGCCGCTCGATGGCGTGCTGGTGTTCTCCAGCACCGACCCGCAGCGTTTCACCGCCGAGCTGGCCAGCGATTTCCTGGCCCACCTCGGGCTCGTGGCCGCGATCTGCGTGGAAAACGCCGTCAACCGTGCACGCCTGCTGCGCAGCGGCCTCACGGACTTCCTCACCGGTTTTCACAACCGCCGTTACCTGCACGCGCGGCTGCGCGAGGAGCTCGCGCGGGCGCAGCGCGCGCGGCACGGGCTGGTGTGCCTGATGATCGACGTCGATCACTTCAAGCGCATCAACGACCAGTACGGGCACCTGGCCGGCGATGCCGTGCTGCGCGAAGTCGCCCAGCGCATCGATGCCGAGATGCGCCTGAGCGATACCGGCGCGCGTTTCGGCGGCGATGAGTTCGCGATGGTGCTGTCGCACGCGACCATGAGCGATGGCGAGAAGGTCGCCGCGCGTGTGCTGCATGCAGTCCGCGAGCAGCCGATCGCCGTCGGCAAGGGCACCAAGGAAACCGTGACGCTCTCGATCGGTGTGGCTGCAGCCAAACCGAGTGCGGGCCAGCGGGACTACAAGGTGCTGGCCGAGCGGCTCATCGCCGAGGCCGATGCGGCGCTGTACCGGGCCAAGAGTGCGGGGCGTAATCGGGTCGCGATCTCGCCGAACGTGGTCGCGTAGCCGCTGCGTAGCTCCTCGGCGGCGCTTCAGCGCCGCGGGTCCAGCACCGCATCCTCTCAATACGTGTCGTGTCTATAGCTACCGTGCCCGTCCTCGCAGCAGCACGACGAACAGTGGGGCACCGACCAGCGCCATGATCGCGCCAACCGGTAGCTGGCGTGGGCTGGCGATGGTGCGCGCCACGAGATCGGCCCCGGCGAGCAGCATGCCACCAGCCAGCGCTGCGGCGGGGGCGACGATGCGATGATCGCTGCTGCGGAAGCTCAGTCGTACGGCGTGCGGGGTGATGAGGCCGACGAAGCCGACCGTACCGGCGCTCACGACCGCGAGCGCGGTGAGTGCCGCACAGGCGACGAACAGCACCGTACGCCACGCTTCGAGCGCCAGCCCGACGGTGCGCGCGCGCAGTTCGCCGGCCGCCAGCACGTTCAGGGGCCGCGCCAGGACGACCGCCACCGTTACGGCGAGGAGCGCCGCTCCGGCGCTAAGCCATGGGTTCACCGCCCATTCCAGATCGCCCGCCAGCCAGAACACCATGCCACGCACGCGCGATGAGTCAGCCAGCGCCAGCAACACACTCACCAGTGCGCCACACGCGCTCGCCAGCACGACCCCGGTGAGCAGCAGCCTCGGAGTGCCACCGCCCCGCGCGAGCAGGTACACGGCTCCCACCGCTGCGAGTGCTCCGGCGACTGCCGCTGACTGCACAAGCAGCGCGGCTGCGCCCGCGATCATCGCCAGCAACGCTCCGACCGCGGCGCCACCGGACACACCGAGCACGTACGGGTCGGCGAGCGGGTTGCGGAACAGCGCCTGCAGCAACACCCCCGAAAGTGCCAGGAGGCTGCCGACGCCGAAGCCGGCGAGCACGCGCGGCAGCCGCACATCGAGCAGCACGGTGCGCGTGGCCTCATCACCTCCGCCGGCGAGCGCCGCGAGTGCCCGGGGCACGCTGATGCCGGAACTGCCGATGAGCAGCGCGGCGAGAAACACCACCAGCGCGAGCAGCACGAGTAGCGTCAGACCCCGCATCGTTGCTGGCGACGCAAACCGCGACCCCGGTCCTGAAGTGATGCCTTCACCTGAGCCTGACATGGGCGTTAGCGTCACGGAATTAGTTGGAAAACGCCATCCCCGCAGGGCACCCGCAGGGGCGCAGGCGTGAGGCTCACCGCGGCGGCGCCTTGTGGCAGACTGTCGGCTGCCAGATGAGCGACCTCATCGACGCCGACGGTTTTCGCGCCAACGTGGGCATCATCCTGATGCACCACGACCAGGTGTTTCTGGGGCGCCGTGCGGCCGGGCGCGGCTGGCAGTTTCCCCAGGGCGGTGTGCGCCGTGGCGAGTCGCTCGAACAGGCGCTGTACCGCGAGCTCGAGGAGGAGATCGGCCTTGCCAAGTCGGATGTCACGATGCTCGGCCAGACCGAGCGCTGGTTGCGCTACCGCCTGCCGGCGCGCTACGTGCGGCGCCACCAGCAGCCGCTATGCATCGGCCAGAAGCAGCGCTGGTTCCTCCTCAGCCTGAAGCGGGCGGATGCCACCTTCGACTTCACACACACACGCGAGCCGGAGTTCGATCAGTTTCGCTGGACGCAGTACTGGGAGCCGGTGAAGCAAGTCATCTATTTCAAGCGTGCGGTGTACGCGCGGGCGCTCACCGAGCTGGTAGATATCGCCTTCCCCGGAGGCAAGCACCCGCCGCAACCACAGTGGTGGGAGCGCATGACGGCGCGGGGTAGCCGCGCGGCGCCCGTGCCGGCCGACTGACGCGACGGTTGGGCCCACTCGCCTCCATGTTCGGCAAGGACGGCGCACCGCTCGTGGTGCGGCAGCGGGCACCGGCCTGGCGCACGGCGCTGCTGGTGGCCGCGGCACTGGTGGGCTTGTTCGGTCTCTACGTGATGTATGAGCTCGGCCGCTACAACGCCGGCTACGATCGCCAGGCGGTGGCGCAACAGCGTACCGCGCTCGAGGTCCGCATCGAGCACCTGGAGAAGGACAACCGCGAGCTGCGCACCCGCCTTGCGGAAACCGACACCATCCGCGCCGGCCGCGCGCGCGAGCAGGCGGAGGTGGCGCGCGCGATGGGCGAGCTGCAGGCGCAGGTAGCGCGCCAGTCGCAGGAGCTGGCGTTCTACCGCGGCGTGGTATCGCAGAACGCGAACGCCCTGGGGGTGAAAATCGAGCAGCTGCGCATCACCGCCGGCACGCGGCCGGCGACCTTCATCGTCCACATGTCGCTGGTGCGCTCCGGGCGCGCCGACAGCGCCGCCTCGGGGATTGTGCATCTGAGTCTGGATGGCACCACCGACGGTAACGCGCGCTCGCTCGATCTGGCCGCCCTGACTGGCGGACGGGTGCGGGAATTACGCTATGACTTCCGCTATCTGCAGAACTTCGACCAGGAGCTCTCCGTGCCGCTCGCCTTCAAGCCCGAGCAGCTCGTGGTCGAGGTGCAGTCGAGCCGCCACGACGTGGCACCGCTATCGCAGACGTTCCTCTGGACCGTCGAGGCATCGCCTTAGACGGTATCGCCACGCAATCTGGAGCCAACGCAATGTTCACCCGCGACCCCCGGCAAGCCCGCATCGATACCCTGATCAGCAAGACCGCCCGTGTGCTCGGCGATGTCGAGTTTCAGGGGGGCCTGCATCTCGATGGGCGCATCGTCGGCGCGGTGCGCTCGGACGAGTCACGCGAGTCGACCCTGTCGGTGAGCGAGAGCGGCCACATCGAGGGCCCCGTGCAGGTGCCCAACGTGGTGCTGAACGGCAGCATCCACGGCGACATCCACGCCCTCGAGCGCGTGGTGCTTGGCGCCACTGCCCGCGTAGAGGGGAACGTGTATTACGGTGTCATTGAAATGACGCTCGGCGCCCAGATCATCGGAAAACTGGTCCGTCTCGAGCCGGAAACGTCTCCGGGCGCCCCGGCGGCCGGCTCGACAGGCTGATTCGCGGGGGTGTGACGGCTTTACTTTGACCGCTCCACGTCGGCCTTTTAGACTGGATTTCGCAATATGGACGCCATACCCATGACCGAAGCGCTGCAGGAGGCTCCTGCGCTCAAATTCACCGATGCCGCGGCCCGCAAGGTCGGGGATCTCATCCGCGGCGAGGGCAACCCGAAGCTCATGCTGCGGGTGTTCGTGCAGGGCGGCGGATGCTCGGGGCTGCAGTACGGTTTCGAATTCGATGAGAGCATCCAGGAGGGCGACACCTGTGTCGAGAATCTCGGGGTGAAGCTGCTCGTCGACCCGATGAGCGTGCAGTACCTGGCCGGCGCCGAAATCGACTATCGGGAAGGGCTCGAGGGCGCGCAGTTCGTCATCCGTAACCCGAACGCGGTCACCACCTGTGGCTGCGGTTCGTCCTTCACGCCGGCCTGAGCCCGCGGGTCGCGCGTGCCTCCGGTCGCCGCCACCACCCGAGCCCCTGAAAACCGAACCACCCCGCGCAGTAGCCCGCGCGCCGTGCCCGATGTTCTCGCCGCAGTAGATCTCGGGTCCAACAGCTTTCACATGGTGGTCGCGCGCTACTCGCACGGCCAGCTGGTGATCATCGACCGTCTGCGCGAAATGGTGCGCCTGGCCGCGGGTGTGGCCGAGAACGGCCGCATCGACAAGGATGTCGCCGCGCGGGCGCTCGCCTGTCTGCAGCGTTTCGGCCAGCGTCTGCGCGACATTCACGCCGACAGCGTGCGCGTGGTCGGCACCAACGCGCTGCGACTCGCGCACAAGAAGCAGGCGTTTCTCGAGCGCGCCCGCGAGGCACTCGGCCACCCGATCGAAATCATCGCGGGAATGGAGGAGGCGCGGCTCATCTACTCGGGCGTCGCGCATACCTTGCCGAGCGAGCCAGGCAAGCGCCTGGTGGTCGACATCGGCGGCGGCAGCACCGAGCTCATCATCGGCGAGGGGCTGAACCCGCTGGAGCTCGAGAGCTTGCAGATGGGTTGCGTGTCCTGGAGCGAGCGCTTCTTCCGCGACGGCAAGATCTCCGCCAAGCGCTTCGAGCGTGCGCGGCTCGCCGCGCGTCTCGAGCTCGAGCCCGTGCAGGCAGAGTTCCGCCGCCTCGGCTGGGACAACTGCGCCGGCAGCTCCGGCACGGTGCGCGCGATCGGCGATGTGATTCGCGCGCTCGATCCGGCCGCGCTCGCCATGACCCCGGCCGGCATCGCACGCGCGATCGAATACTGCATTGACGCCGGACACACCCGCGAGCTGACGCTCGAGCCCATTACCGAGGATCGTCGTCCGGTCTTTCCCGGTGGGCTGGCGATCCTCGCCGAGATCTTCAGCGCCCTCGACATCAAGGAGATGCGCATCGCCGAAGGTGCGATGCGCGAGGGCCTGCTGTACGACATGCTGGGCCGCTACCGGCGCGAGGATGCACGTGAGCGCACCGTACGCGGGATGCAGCAGCGCTACCACGTCGACATCGCCCAGGCCGAGCGGGTCGAGGCCACGGCACGCAATTTCCTCGAGCAGACGCGCGAGGCGTGGAAGCTCGAGGAACCGCTGGCACATCTCGCGCTGAAGTGGGCGGCGCGATTGCACGAGATCGGTCTCGATGTCTCGCACAGCGGCTACCACCGCCACGGCGCTTATCTGCTGGAGAATGCCGACATGCCGGGATTTCCGCGCGAGGAGCAGCGGCTGCTCGCGCGGCTGGTCGGCGCACACCGACGCAAGCTCGCGCTCGAGGGCGTAGAGGATCTCGTCCCGCCCTGGGACCGCGGCGCCGTTCACCTCATCGTGCTGTTGCGGCTGGCGGTGCTCCTGCACCGCGGCCGCAGCTCGACGGCGCTCCCGGCCATCGAGCTGTCCGCCACGCTGCGCTCGCTCGAGATGCGCTTCCCAGCGCGCTGGCTGAAGGAGCATCCGCTCACCTCCGCTGACCTGCAGCAGGAAGTGGATTACCTGCGGATGAGCGGATTCCGGCTGCGGGTGTTCAGCGGGCGCGAG
>Ga0126381_100006510_pt1 | contig 12921 bp, 9 predicted proteins | sample PanSoiMetPlot_28_FD_96465 | JGI IMG/M metagenome (GOLD analysis project Ga0126381, IMG submission 96465) | Tropical forest soil microbial communities from Panama - MetaG Plot_28 | ecosystem: Environmental > Terrestrial > Soil > Tropical forest > Bulk soil | place: Panama | collected 2016-02-17
ACGGCGAACCACGCGCCGGCGACGATGCCCAGGAAGGCGCCGAACAGCGCCAGGTGCCTGGCGGCAGTGATGATCAGCAGCACCCCGCCGAGGAGCGCGACGGCACCGGGGAGGATCTCCAGGTAGAGCCGCCCGGAGTTGTACGTCCACGTCGTGTCCGGCGTGTAGGCGTAGTGGAAGTAGGGGCCAACGAACGGGATGATGCCGCCCCAGATCCCGAGCAGGGCAACTAGTGTCCCGCCCAGCATCCCGTGGCTACGCCGCACCCGCCAGTTACCAGTCATTGCTTATCACCCCTGGATCGAGTGACCCTATTTGGTTACGGACAACTATGCGCGCTACCCCGCTTAAGGCACGGTACTCCAGTTTGTCCAGGAATTCTCCGGCATCGTCACCCTGGTCCGTTGGCACCGGCCTTCGGTGCGGGGACGGCCGCCGGTCAGCCTGGGAACAGCCGCTGTTCACGCGGTGTTTTACGAAAGCTATGGAGAAGTGCGTAACCTGCGGGAAAGAACTGCACCCCGAGCGGGCGAAGAAGTACAACTACTGCATGTCCCGTGCCTGCCAGGAGAAAAACGCGAAGGGCCTGACGATGGTCGCGGTCGGGGTGAACAAGGCCGCCGAGCAGTACATGATCCTCGATGAGCGCACCAGGGAAGAGCTGGCGAGCGGCAAGTATCACGACCAGCGCCGCGGGTCGTTCGGCACGTCGGCGACGTCATCGCCGCCGGCCAGGGCGGCCGGGCAACCGGCCAGGGCGGCCGAGCAACCGCCGCCCAGGAAGCCGCGACCGCGGCCGACTCCCCCCAAGCCGGCCCGCCGGCCGTGGAGCCGGTCACAGGAACGGCTGGCACTGCTGTACAACGAGCAAGGTCGCAGCCCTGACGAGATCGCCACCAAACTGGGACTGAGCAGGTACAACGTCACCCAGATCATCCTCAACGCGCGCAGCCGCGGCAAGCTCTGAGCAGCGGTGGAACAAACCGTGAACCCGTCGCGCGCGCTGCGGCAGATCGCGTTCCTGCTGGAACGCGGCGGCGCGCCGACCTACCGGGTCCGCGCGTTCCGCCGCGCCGCTGCTGTCGCCGACGACCTGTCGGCCGACGAGCTTGATCGGCGCATAAAAGCGGGCACACTGCAGGCGCTTGCCGGAATAGGCGAAGTGACCGCCCAGGTCATCACCGAGGCGGCCGCCGGCGAGGAGCCGGCCTACCTGACGCGGCTGCTGACCGAACAGCCGCCATCGGCGCCGGCGACAGGGCTGCGGGCGGCGCTGCGCGGCGACTGCCACACCCATTCGGACTGGTCCGACGGCGGCAGCCCGCCGGTCGAGATGGCCGAGGCGGCCCGCGACCTAGGGCACGAGTGGATCGCGCTCACCGACCACTCGCCGCGGCTGACCGTGGCCAACGGGCTGTCCGCCGAGCGCCTGCTGGCACAGCTGGACCTGATCAGCGAGCTTAATGCCGCGATGGCCCCGTTCCTGATCCTGACCGGGATCGAGGTCGACATCCTCGAGGACGGGTCGCTTGACCAGGACGAGGGCCTGCTCCGGCAGCTCGGCATGGTGGTCGCCAGCGTCCACTCCAAGCTGCGGATGCCCTCGGAACCGATGACCGAGCGGATGGTGACGGCGATACGCAACCCGAACGTGGACGTGCTCGGCCACTGCACGGGGCGGATGCTGTTCGGTCGCGGCAGGCCGGAATCCGTCTTCGACGCCGAGGCGGTCTTCGGCGCCTGCCGCGAGCACGGCGTCGCCGTCGAGATCAACTGCCGGCCGGAGCGCATGGACCCGCCGGACCCGCTGCTGCGGCTCGCCGCCGAAATGGGCTGCCTGTTCGCCATCGACACCGACGCGCACGCGCCTGGCCAGCTGGACTGGCTGGGCAACGGGACCGGCCGGGCAGAGGCGCTCGGCATCTCGCCGGACCGCGTGATAAACACCCGCGGCGCGGCCGAGCTAAGCCCGTGAGAAAGAGCTCACCCGTCGCGGCGGATCACCGAAGAACCGGTACTCGGCGGCGCGGGCGCCCGCCGTGTCCGGTTCCACCACAGCGACAGCGCCACTGCTACGACGATGAGCAGGCCGCCGCCGGCCGCGAACCAGGACGCGATGTCCTGGTGCTTGCGGACGATCGTGAACGCCGCGGGCAGCTTGCCGAGGGCGCTGCTGAGCTCGCCGGCGTCTTGCGCCCGGTAGAAGGCGCCGCCGGTAATCTTGGCGATCTGCATGAGCGCGCCGTAGTCGGCGTCGAACGGGTTGATGCCCGCCCCGCCGAAGTTCCCGACGTAGCCCCCGCTGCCGAACCCGCCGAACTGTGCTGAGCTGCACGCGAGCGGCGCGGGTTTGTCGGTGCCATAGCCGATCGTGAAGACGCGCACGCCCCTGGCGGCGGCCTCCTTCGCCGCGGTCTGCGGGTCGACCCCCCGGTTGTTCGAGCCGTCGGTCAGCACGACGATGACGTCGGCCGCGTAGCCGGCCTGCCGGGTGCGGGTGACGCTCGCCCCGGTTGGCGGGACCGACGTGTCGACCTGCGCGATGGCGTCGAGCGAGGACAGGATGCCCTGCCCGATCGCGGTCCCGAACGAGGTGGTGAGGCCGTCAAGCGCGCTGAGCAGCTGCTGCGTATCCGTGGTCGGCGGGACGAGGACGGCGGCGGTACCCGCGAAGACCACAAGGCCGATGCGCGGGCCGCCCCCCTGGGACTTGATGAAGCTGCTGGCAGCCTGCTCGGCCGCGGTGATCCGGTTCGGCTTCACGTCCGTGGAGCACATGGAGCCCGACACGTCCAGCGCCAGCATGACGGTGGCGGATGACGACGCGACCGGTACGGTCGCCTGCGGGCGCGCGGCGCCGACCGCGAGCACGGCAAGGCCAACCGTGAGCAGTGCCGCCGGGATGCGCCGCCGCCAGCGCGACCGGCCTGGCAGCGCCGTGCGGATGAGCGCGATCGAGGTCACCCGCACCGCCGCGCGCCGGCGGCGCAGCCGCGTCAGCCACCAGACGGTGAACACCAGCGGAATGACAAGGAGTGCGAGCAGCGCCCACGGCCAGGAGAAGGACACTCAGACCACCCGGCCCGTCCGTGCTACGGTCAGCACGGCGCCCGTGGCGAGCAGCGCGAGGGCCAGCGCGATGAACGCGCCGGCCAGCGGCAATGGCTGGCGGGTGACGGTGAGCCTGAGGTTGATCGACGAGGCGATCCCGTTCAGCTCGCTCGTGTCGGACGCCGGGTGGTACGTGCCGCCGGTGGCCTGCGCGATCGACTTGAGGGCGGCCGCGTTGAGCGCGGTGAACAGGTGGTAGCCCTCGACCTCGACGGTAGTCCCAGCGGGGGTGCCGACCCCGACGGTGTCAACGTGAACGCCGGCTCTCTGGGCAACCGAGGCAGCCTCATCAGCGGAGGTGCCGACAACCGAGGCGCCGCCGGCCTGGTCCTGACCGTCGGAGAACAGCACGATGGTGGCCGACGGCCAGTAGCCGATGTCCGGCGTGCCGCCGTTGGGCACGACGGTGACCGCCTTGCGCGTGATCGCGGACAGCGAGGCGATGATGGCGTCGCCGAGCGACGTGCCGCCGCCGGCCGTCAGCCGGCTGACCGCCGCCGAGGCAGTCGCGTGGTCGGCGGTTGGCAGCGCGGCCTCGAGGCCGCCCTGCTGGAACGCGACCACGCCGATCTCGACGCTGGCTGGCTGGGCGTCGATGAACGACAGCGCCGCCTGCTTCGCGGCGGCAAGACGGCTGGGCGCCACGTCGGTGGCGGCCATGCTGCCCGAGACGTCCATGGCGAGGATGACGGTCCCGGCGGCATGGGACACAGGGACGGTAGCCGCCGGGCCGCCGACGGCGACCGCGAGCATGGCGACACCGGCGATGGTGAACCACACGCCCCCCTGCCGGGCGCGACTGCGTCCTGAGCCGCCCGCCGCGATCCCGGCCGCGGTAAGCGCGGCGGCCCGCCGCCGTGCGACGGTGATCGCTGCCCATGCCAGTGCCACGGCGACAATCAGGCCGAGGGCGAGCAAAGCGGGGTCGGCGAGGCTCATGCGCGCCTGCGCTGGGTACTCGCGACGACTTCGACGAGCGCCGTGGCCAGGTCGGCGTCCGTGCCGATGCGGTGCATGGACACGCCTGCCTGGCGCATGCCGGCGTCAAGGCCCGCGTCGCGTTCCTGGACACGAGCGCGCAGCTGGGCGCGCAGCAGCGGGTCGCTGGAGTCGATAATGAGCTGCTCTCCGGTCTCGGTGTCCTCGACGACGACAAGGCCGGCCTCGGGCAGTTCATCGTCGGCGCTGTCAACGACGCGCAGCGCGACGACCTCGTGGCGGGGCGCCAGGCGCAGCAGCGACCGTCCCCAGTCGCCGTCGCCGATGAAGTCGGAGATGACCACGATCAGCGCGCGGCGCTTGGCTACCTTGGCGACCGCGTCGAGCATCGCCGCGAGGTTGGTCGTGGCGCTGTACCGGCGGCCGTGCGGGCGGCCAGCGCCGGCCGACCTGGTGAGCTCGGCACCGATGCGCAGCACGTGCCTGCGCCCGGTGCCTGGCGGCACGGTGCGCACAGCCCCAGTGTCGTACAGCAGCGCGCCGACGCGGTTCCCGCCCCGGCCGAACAGCCGGGCGAGCACCAGGGCAAGCTCGCTGAGCACCTCGTGCTTGCCGCGCCCTGGCGCGCCCACCGTCATGGACGCCGATCGGTCGAGCACCAGCCAGACGGTGAGCTCGCGGTCTTCGTTGAACACGCGAAGCTGCGGCTCGTTCAGCCGGGCCGTCGCGTTCCAGTCGATATACCGGGCGTCGTCCCCGTGACCGTACTCGCGCAGGCCGGCGAGGTCGGTTCCGGTACCACGGTGCGCAGTGCGGTAGCCGCCCGCCAGACGTCCTTCGAGCCGGCGGAGGACCCGCCATTCCAGGCGGAGCAGGAGCCGTTCCGGGGCGGTGCGCATGGGTCAGCGCCCGCTCAGGACGACCTCAGGCGCTTCAATTGCGTCGAGTACCTTCGTGATGATCGAGTCGGCGGTGATGTCGTCGGCCAGCGCCTCGTATGACAGCACGATGCGGTGCCGCAGCACGTCGAGGGCGAGCTCGCTGACGTCTTCTGGCAGCACGTAGTTGCGCCCGTGCAAGAACGCGAGCGCCCGGGCGCCGGTGACCAGCGCGATCGAGCCGCGCGGGCTGGCCCCATAGCTGATGTAGCGCTTCAGGTCGGCGAGCCCGGCGCTGAACGTCCTGCGGGTCGCGGTGACCAGCCGCACGGCGTACGCGACGACGGCGGGATCGACGTAGATGTCCTGCACCCGCTCCTGCATGTCGATCAGGGCCGCCGGGCTGAGCATCGCGCGGACGGGCTCGCCGGGGCGCAGCGCGCGGTCGACGATCGCGTGTTCCTCGATCGCGCTCGGATAGCCGACGACGACCTTCATCATGAACCGGTCGACCTGTGCCTCAGGCAGCGGGTAGGTGCCCTCGGACTCGATCGGGTTCTGCGTCGCCATCACGAGGAAGGGCTCGGGCACCTGGTAGGTCTCGCGGCCGATGGTGACCTGATGCTCCTGCATCACCTCGAGCAGGGCGCTTTGCACCTTGGCGGGCGCACGGTTGATCTCGTCGGCGAGCAGCAGGTTCGTGAAGACCGGGCCGAGCTGGGTCTGGAACTCGCCGGTGTGCTGATGGTAGACACGCGTTCCCGTCAGGTCGGCGGGCACCAGGTCGGGCGTGAACTGGATGCGCTGGAACTGCCCGCCGACCGCCGCGGCGAGTGACTTGACGGACAGCGTCTTGGCCAGGCCGGGGACGCCTTCCACCAGCAGGTGCCCGCCGGAAAGCAGCGCGATCGCCATCCGCTCGAGCAGCACATCCTGGCCGACGATGGTGCGCTTGACCTCGAAGAGCACCGGCTGGAGCGGGTTGGCTTGCGTTGTGTCGGTCATATCTGCGGTCCCTTCCCTGGCCCATAACCGTTGGAGCCGCCGACGGCGGAGCCGATAGGCACCGCGAATCCGATGCCCGCGAACGCGTCCTGTCCGTCGGGGACGGCGATCGAGACGACGATGCCGACGACAAGACCGTGTGCGTCGAGCAGCGGGCCCCCCGAGCTGCCGGGATTGACCGACGCGTCGAACTGGATAAGCCCGGAGAACTTGCCGGCATCGGTGTCGGCGGTCCGGTCAAGACCGGAGATCACCCCGGCGGACACGCTGTCGGTCAGGCCGAGCGGGTTGCCGATGGCGACGACCGGCGCTCCCACGCCTGCCCCCCCGCCGAGGGTGGCCGGCACGACGACTCGCGGCAGCTTCGCCGGGATGAGTGTGGCGATGTCCGTCTTCGGGTTAGCCGCGGCGACGGTCGCGGAGCTCGCCGTGCCGTCGGCGAACGTGACGGTAATGGGCCCGCCGCCCCCGAGGACGTGGTTCGCGGTCAGGATTGTGCCGTCGTCAGCCACGATGACGCCGGTCCCGAGCTTGTGACCGGTGCGGACGGTGACTACGGACGGCGCGGTCCGCTGGTAGATGGCCGACACGGTTAGGCTCGGGATGGCCGTCGGGGTGGGCTTTGGGGTCGCGGCACTGGCGGCAGGTGCCGAGCCAGTGAGCCGGATCGCGAGCACGGCGATTACCGCGAGCAGCGCGAGCGTGACCGCCAGTGCTGCGACGAGCATGCGGCGGGACCCGCGGACGCTGGGCGGGCGCGGTTCGACGCGATCGACACCAGCAGGCTCGCGATCCATGACCTCACGCTATGTACGGCAGTTAAGGAAAGGATAAGCGGGCGCCCAGAAATGGAGGAAGGTCAGCCCGTGCTTTGGAGCTCGGGCCGGTTGTGCTCGAGCTCCTGTGACCTGGCCACATCCCGAGACGGCCGGACAGCGCCACCAGGCTCGGCACCAGAAACGACCGGACGACGACCGTGTCCAGCATCACCCCGACGGCCATGATGATCGCCATCTGCCGGAATTGTTCCAGCGGTATGAGCGCGAGCAGCCCGAAGCTGGCTGCCAGCGCGATCCCCGCGGTGGTGATCGCGCGGGAGGCGCGCGGCGCGGCGCTGGCCACCGCATCCTGCACCGGCAGTGACCGCGCCTCCTCCCAGATCCGCCCGACCACAAACACGTTGTAATCCGACCCGAGCGAGACCAGCAGCACGCCGCCCGCGAACGGCACGAAGTACACCAGGTCGGGCGATCCGAACACGGCCTCGCAGATCGCGACCGTGAGCCCGAGCGTGGCGACCACCGCGAGCAGGCTGGCGGCCAGCAGGTAGACCGGGCTGAGCAGGGCACGCAGGAACACGAGCAGGAGCAGGAGCGTCACCACCATGATCGCCAGTCCGACGCGCCACAGGTCCGAAGCCGTGGCGTTGATGGCATCGCCGGTCAGCGCGCTCTGGCCGCCGACCTCGTACCTGACGCCGCGCAGGCCCGCCGCGCTGCCCAGCGCGGGCAGCCGCGCCGTCAGCACCCGCACCCGCCCGATCGCGGTTGCGTTCAGCGGATCGCTGTCGTAGACGAGCGCGAACCGGACTGCCCCGCCGTCCCGGGCGATCATCGGGTTGGGCGAGGACAGCGGCACCACCGACGGCCCGGCGACGGCGGCCACGCCAGGCTGCCGGCGCAGCACGTCCGCCAGGCGGTTGACCGCCGCGGTCCGCGAGCCGACGCCGGGCCCTATGACGAGCGCCTCGGTTGGCGCGAGTATCCCTGGCGCGAACCCGGCGGCGGCGGCGTCGGCGGCGCGGACCACGTTCGATGACGGCGGCATCTCGCCGACCAGCGGGGATCCCAGCCCTAGCCCGCGGGCATCGGCGGCCGCGGCCGCGAGCCCGGCGACGCACGCGGCGATCACCAGCAGTGCCACCGGCCTGGACGTGGTGATCCGGGCGATCCGCGATGGCGAGCGTGGCGGCCAGCCGGACGGAACCCGGCGGAACATCAAGCCGCCGAACACCGCGAGCAGCGCCGGCATCAGCGTCAGCGACACCAGCATCGAGATGAGCACGGTCGCCGCCAGCCCGGGCCCGAAGGCACGCAGCAGGCCGCCGCGTGCGATGACGAGCGCCCCGGTACCCGCCGCCACGATCAGCCCCGCGGTGAGCACAATGGGGGCGGACTCGGCGGTCGAGTCGCGCGCGGCCTGCAGGCGGCCGGCGCCTTCGGCCAGCCGCGAGCGCATCCCGGCCAGAAAGAACACGCAGTAGTCCGTAGTCACCCCGAGCAGCAGGACCACCAGCACCGGGTCCGCGTCCTGCGGCAGCGTGACACCGGCACGCTGCGCGCCCCAGGCCACGATCCGGACCGCGAGCACGTACGCGGTTCCGGCACAAGTCAGCGCGGCGGCGGGCGCGACAACCGACCGGAACCTGACGCCGACGATCAGCGCGATCGCCAGCACCGTGCAGAACTCCACCCAGCCAAGGTCGCCGCTGATGATCGACTCTTGCTCATCCTGCGCCGCCACGGGCCCTGTCACGCCGACGACGTGCGTCAGGTACAGGCCGGCGTACGCGTGCGCGTCCGCGACCTGCTGTTCCATCGTCACGTCCGGACGGAACTCCAGGTACGTGACGATCGTCGAGGTGTGCTGGCGGACTCTGGTCAGCAGGCTGGCCTGTCCGCTCAGCGAAAGGGTGATCGCGGGGGAGATGCCGGCGCCGTTTGGCAGCGGAATGACGGCGATCAGGCCGGGGATGCCCGGGTGACGGTCGTACGCGATCGCGGCATGCGCCGCCTTGTCCACGACAGCGGGCGGCAGGCCGTGCGGGTCGCGCTGCACGATGGCCACACCCACCTCGAGCGGGAAGCCGAACAGCCGTGCCGCGTCGGCGTCCGCGTGTGCCGCCGGCGAGCCAGCCGGGATCAGGTTTGACAACCCACCCGAGGACGGCAGCGGCGGCAGGAAACGCACCGCCGCGGCTACCGCCACGGCAAAGCCGAGGATGAGCGGAAACCGGAGCCAGACAACGAGATACGCGAATGCCCTCGCCACAAAAGCCGCAACTACCCTCTCAGGTCGCCAGCATGCGGCGCATCGAGCGGGCAACGCTGCGCAGCGCGCGGTCGATGTCCGTGCCGAACGGGTTGTCTTGCACCAGGTAAGTCCAGGTAGCGGAGGGCCGCTTGAGTCCGGCGGCGCTGAGGTCGGCCCCTGCCGCGGTAACCGGCACGGTACCGAAGCTCTCGACGGACCGCTCCTCGACCGTTTTGAGCAGGCCAGAGAAGCCGCGCACCGCCTCTTTGTGGAACTCATCGAGCGGGTTGAGGCCGTGCGCGAGCGCGCGCAGGTGAATCCCCTCCCGGACGTCGGCCAGGAAACTGAGGTGATCGGCCCACGCCCGGTCCAGGTGCCAGAGGGTGATCTGGCGCGCGGCGTCCGTCAGCACCTCGCCGGCCGCGACCGCTGTCAGCGCGGCGAAGCGGTCCGGGCATCGCCGGGCCAGGGCGCGCACCGCCGCGTCGCTGCGCAGCACGCGGTCGCGCTCCTCTAGCAGGGTCCGGCGCTGGAGCTCGATGAGCCTGTGGTAACGCCAGGTGTTGCGGTGGATCTCCAGGCTGACGCCCTCCGCGACGCGCTGCGCGTGGGCTACCGTCTCATGCGCCCCGGCGTCCGACGTCCTGCCGTCGTCGGCCGGATCGGCCGGCGGCGAAACGCCGGGCGCGTACCGGGTCACGAGTTCGTCTCGCATGCTGGCGAAGAACACCGAGCTGCCGGGGTCTCCCTGGCGCCCGGCCCTGCCTCGCAACTGGTGGTCGAGCCGGCTGCTGCCGTGCCGGCCGGCGCCGATCACGTGCAGCCCGCCAAGCGCCGCGATCTGGCCCTGGTCGCCCGCCGTCCCGCCGAGCCGGATGTCGGTGCCGCGGCCCGCCATCTGCGTGGAGACGGTGATGGCGCCCCGGGTGCCGGCTTCGGCCACGATCGCGGCTTCTTCCGCGTCGTTCTTTGCGTTGAGCACGACGCAGCTCAGCCCGGCCCGGCCGAGCCGCCTGGCGATCCGCTCGGATTCGGCCACACTCAGGGTGCCGATCAGGACTGGCCGGCCGGTGGCGTGCACCCCGGCGACGTGGTCGGCGAGTCCGTCCTCTTTCTGTCCGGTCGTGGCATACAGCCGGTCCGGCTCGTCGGTGCGCACACATGGCCGGTGCGGCGGAATGACGGCGATCTCCAGCCCGTAGAACTCGCGGAGCTGTTCACCCACGGCCACCGCCGTGCCGGTCATGCCGCACACCACCGGATACCGCCCGACTAGCGACTGGATCGTGATGCTGTCCAGGATCTCGCCGCTGTGGCTCGTGCTGAGCCCCTCCTTGGCCTCGACCGCCGCCTGCAGCCCGTCCGGCCAGCGCTGCAGCCGGGCCACCCGGCCGCGAGAGGTGTTGATGAGCTGTATCCTGCCGTCCCGCACGATGTAGTCCACGTCGCGCCGCAGCAGCGCTTCGGCGTACAGGGCCACATTGATCTTGGTGAGGGTGGTCAGGTGCGGTCCTGCGTACAGGTTGATCCCGCCGAGCGCCGCCTCGACCGCCCGTGTTCCCGAGTCGGTCAGCTGGACTGTCCGGCCGTCCTCGTCGGCCAGGTAGTCCCGGCCGGGCCGCAGCCGCCGGACGACGTCCGCGATGTCCGCGTCCGCCTCCTCGCCGTCGGCGGCGCCCGCGAGCACCAGCGGCACGAGCGCCTCATCGACAAGCACCGAGTCGGCCTCGTCAATCAGTGCCACGTCGGGGACTCCCGCGACGAGGCCGGAGACGCTAGTGGCCAGCCGGTCCCGCAGCACGTCGAAACCGAACTCGCTCACCGGTCCGTAGGTGACCTGAGCCTCGTAAGCGCGCCTGCGGTCGGCCGGGGTTGACGCCTGGCCGATCCACCCGACGGTCACGCCGAGCAGATCATAGACAGGGCGCATCCACTGCGCGTCGCGGCATGCCAGGTAGTCATTGACGGTCATGACGTGCACCGACCGGCCGCGCAGCGCGTATCCGGCAGCGGCGAGCGCCCCGGACAGCGTCTTGCCCTCACCGGTGGCCATCTCCGCGACCTGCCCGGACAGCATCGCCAGCGTGCCGGCGAGCTGCACATCGTACGGTCGCTGCCCGAGCGCGCGCCGTGCCGCCTCCCGCCCGAGCGCGCAGATCGCCGTGTCGTCGGTCGCCTCCCGCGCGGCAGCGGTCAGCTCGCGGTCAGAGAGGGCGGCCACGGCCTGCGCACGCCCGGAGATCTCCGGCAGTTGCTTGAGGTATGGCCGGATGCTGGCAGTGCCTGGACGCTGCAGGAAGCGTGCCGCCCGTTGGCGCAAGCCGCTCAGCATGAGGCTAAGCCGGCATCGGTGGCGGGCAGCGTCGGCACGCTCAGTCAACGTTCAGGTAATACGTGAGGTTCCCCGGCCGGGGCGGCTGGAGCCGCCCCGGCCGGGAACGGTGGGTTGGTGTCCTTACTGGCCGGTGCAGCTCAGCTCGGGTTGATGGCGGTGTCGTCCACCACGAAGGAGGTCTGCAGCGAGGAGTCCTCGGTGCCGGAGAGCTTCAGGGTGACGGTGCTGCCGGCGAAGCTGCCAAGCGAGTAGGTGTGCTGCTGGTAGCCGCTGGCGTGGTTGAGGTTGGAGAAGGTGGCCAGCGTAGTGCCGTTGGCCGTAATGGTCAGCTTGTCGAACTGGGTCGTGGTGGTGGTCTCGGCCGTGTCGATGTGCAGCCAGAAGCTGACCGTCGTGGCGGTGCAGCCAGCCGGGATGGTCACCGTCTGGGACAGCGTGTCGGTGTGGGTGGTGCCGTATCCGTCAAGCCAGGCATACCAGGTGCCGGAGCGAGCGGTCTCGCCCGCGCCGTTCGGGTTGATGACAGCGGGCGTGCTGGTCCATGGCGCGGCCGAGCCGGTCTCGAACCCGGGGTTGCCAAGCAGCTGGGTGTGGGTAGTGCAGCCGCCGCCTGAGCCGCTGATAGTCCAGGTGAAGGAAGCCGATCCGCTGGCCCCGGTGGTGTCGGTGGCCGTCACAGCGACGTTATAGGTGTTCGCGGTGGTCGGGGTGCCGGAAATCAGCCCGGACGTGGAGTTGATGGACAGGCCGGCCGGCAGGCCGGTGGCGCTCCAGGTGAGGGTCTGGCCGGATTGTGAGTCGGTGGCGTGCATCTGCAGGCTGACCGCGGTGCCGACGGTGCCACTCTGGTTGCCCGGGCTCGTCACCGTCACCGTGTTGCCGCTGCTCGAGCCGCTGCTGAACGCGGCGGTGCCGTTCGGCGTGCCCAGGCCGGTGGGGCCGTCGTAGCCGACTTCGCCGGTGCACAGGTAAGCCGGGCTGCAACTGCCATTGGAGCCGGAGGTGACGTCGAACAGGTTCGAGGTGTGGCTGTAGGGATAGGACGACGGGTAGGTGCCCGCGGCCGGCGTGCCGGCCAGCGCGAACACCGACGCGATGATGGGGGAGGACGCGCTGGTCCCGCCCACTTCGAGCCAGCCGCCCTGGCTGTATGTGTCGTAGACCGCGACACCGGTGTTGGGGTCGGCCACGGCGGAGACGTCGCCGACGGTCCGCCGGGCGCAGCCGGTGTCGGTCTGCCAAGTCGGCTTGGCGTCATCGGCGGAGCAGCCCGAGCCGGTGCCGTTCCAGACCGTCTCGCTCCAGCCACGCGCGTTGGACGCCGTGTTCAGCGACGTGCCGCCGACCGCCGTGACGTACCGCGAGGCGGCCGGGTATTCCACGCCGAAGCCGCTGTCGCCAGCCGAGGCGGTCACCGCCACGCCTGCGTGGTTGTAATAACTAGTGTCGAAGCTCGAGTCGGACGACGACTCCGAACCCCCGTAGCTGTTCGACACGTACTTGGCACCCAGGCTCACCGCCGAGTTGACCGCGGTGCCGAGGTTCTGCGTCGTCGGGCTGTTCGCTTCGACCAGGATGATGTGGCACAGCGGGCAGATCGCCGACACCATGTCGATGTCC
>Ga0126381_100006511_pt1 | contig 12921 bp, 13 predicted proteins | sample PanSoiMetPlot_28_FD_96465 | JGI IMG/M metagenome (GOLD analysis project Ga0126381, IMG submission 96465) | Tropical forest soil microbial communities from Panama - MetaG Plot_28 | ecosystem: Environmental > Terrestrial > Soil > Tropical forest > Bulk soil | place: Panama | collected 2016-02-17
ACTGCCTTCGACACGATGGTGTCCAGAACCGCCGCGAGGTCGAGCGTCGAGTTGACGGCCCGGCTCACCTCGCCGAGTGCGCGCAGCTCCTCAACCGACTGGGCGAGCTCCTCGGTGCGCTGCTCCACCTTCTTTTCGAGGTCGGCATAGGATTCCTGCAGGCGGCTTCCCATGTCGTTGAACTGATCGGCGAGCGCCTCGAGCTCGTCTCCGGTCTTGATCGAGATGCGCTGGGCGAAGTCGCCGCTGCCGATGCGGGCGGCGCCCTCCCGCAGGGCCCGGATCGGCCCGACCATCCGCCGCGCCAGCAGAAGGCCGGCCAGGAAGGAAAGGCCGAGCGCGCCCAGGAGCAGCACGCCCGAGCGCTCGATCGAGGCGTAGAGCGGCCCATAGGCTTCCGCCGCCGGCAGCTCGACGAAAACGATCCAGCCGAGCGGGGGAACCGGCGCGTAGGCGGTGAGCACATCGCGGCCCTGCACGTCCTGGGCGACCTGCACCTCCTGGTCCGCCGGCGTCTCGTCGGAGGTCCGCCGGGCGGCCTGCACCTGTGCAAGCTTCGACATGTCGGTATTGCGCAGCACCAGGCTGATGTCGGGATGGGCGATGAGGCGGCCCTGCGCGTCGACCAGATAGGCGTCGCCCTTGTCGCCGACCTTGATCTGCGAGACCACGTCCCAGATCAGCTTGAGGTTGACCTCGGCGACGCTGACCCCGCTCTCGCGCCGGGTGCCGGCAAGCGAGAGCGTCATGTAGGGCTCGGATTCGCGGCGGAAGTAGACCGGCCCGAAATAGACCTTGTGGGCCACGGCCTCGCTGAACTTCGGCTCCTGCGACAGGTCCTGCTTGCTCGCCACCACGTCCATGGCAAGGCGCGAGACCTTGAGCTGCTCGGTGCCCGAGGCGTCCAGGAAGGCAAGCTCGGTGACGGCGGGAACCTGGCGCAGGAGCCGCAGCGCGTCGAACCGGCGCTGCTCCATGGTGCCCACAGACCAGGGGAGCTGCGTGGTCCAGCCGACCTGGCTTACGATTTCGTTGATGAACTGCCCGATCTTGGCGGCCGCCGCATCCGCCTGCTCGCGCTGGATGCGGATGAGCGAAGCCTTGTGCTCCTGATAGGAGAACCACATCTCGAACAGGCCGTTCGCCAAGAGGGCGCCGCACACCACGCCCACGAACAGCGCGACATATTTGCGGAACAGCCGTCCGCGGATCGCGGCCGGCGCGGACGAGGGCGCTCCTTCGACCTGCGGCGAGGGCTCGGCGGCGCTGGCGCGATTTGCGGCATCGGGGGCCGCCTCGGAGGGGGCAGCGCCCCTGCCGTTTCGCCGCCAGAACGAGGGGCGAGGAACGGCGCCCGTCGTTGCGCTCATTCTATCACCTCGTCGGCAAGTGCGAGCAGGTTCGGCGGGATTTCGACGCCGAGCGCCCTGGCAGTCTTGAGGTTGATGATCATTTCGAGCTTGGTCGGCTGCTCCACCGGAAGGTCGCCCGGAGAGGCGCCCTTCAGGATTTTGTCGATGAGCCCCGCCGCCCGGAAATAAAGATCCGGGTAGCTGACCCCATAGCTGATGAGCCCGCCGGCCTGGGCGAACTCCCGTGAGGGATACACGGCAGCGACCCGGTGGTGGTTCGCCAGCTCGACGATCATGTCCCGGTTTTCCTGAACGACCCCGTCAAGCCCAACCGAAACCGCATCGATCTTGCGCTCGGAGAGGGCTTCGAACGCGATCGCGATATCGGCCGAGCTGCGCACGTCACGAAGCTCGATCGCGAGGCCCAGCGCCGTGGCTGCCGATTTGCTCGGCTGCCAATTCTGCTCGGAAATCGGATTCCCCATGTTCATCACGAATGCCATTCGGCGGACCGAGGGAAGCATTTCCTTCATGAGTTCGATGCGCTTGCCGGAGAGCTCGTCGGCGAATGCGCTCAACCCGGTGACGTTTCCTCCTGGGCGCGCCAGCGACGCAACCACGCCGACCCCCAGCGGCTCGCCAATCGCCGCCATGACGATGGGGACCTTGGTCGTCGCATTCTTAGCCGCCTGCGCGGCCGGCGTCCCGCGGGTCACGATAAGGTCCACCCCGACCCGAAGCAACTCTGCCGCGAGGGCCGGGAACCGCTCGGCATCGCCATCGGCGGAACGATAGTGGAGGGCGAGATTTTGGCCCTCCACATAGCCCAATCGCCTGAGCCCGGTCCGCAGCGCGTCCATGTTGGCGCCGTTCACGGCCTCAGAAACGGTTTCCAGGATGCCGATCCGGTGCATCCGGGGGCTCTGGGCTCCCGCCGATAAGGTCGAGACCTGGAATGACACGGCCGCCGTCAGAATAAGCGTAATGAGCGCGCGTCGCTTCATATGCCCCCCCTCCAGGCCGGGATCGGGCGAAAAACTGCAGCATCATACCACATCATACCACATTAGCCGCGCTCATGGGTCCCAATGGATGCCGGGGCCGCGATTCCCTCGCGGGTCTGGGCGGGCCGCGCCGCCTGCGGGGGGAGGGCCGCCGGCTGGCTCTCACCCTCCCCAAAATAGCTGCGCCCCACAAAATTCACTGTGACGTACGTCACACACAGTGGCCGCGCGGATGGGGCAGACGCACACGGGCGGCTCCCTTTTTTCTGCGTCCTCCGTCGTCCAAAAAAACGCCCGCCGCGCGGTGGCGGCGGGCTTGGGGTCGGCGATGCGGCCGCGGGGGGACACGCCGCATCGCGCGGCCCGGGCCGGTCCAGGATGCGGGGCGGCATCCAGGACCGAAGCGCGATCAGCTCGGCAGCAGCACGGTGTCGATCACCTGGATGACGCCGTTCGACTGGAACACGTTCTGGATCGTGACCTTGGAGACGTTGCCCTTGGAATCCCAGACCATGAGCGCGCCGCCCCTGCTCTCGACCGTGAGCCAATCGCCTTCGACGGTCTTGAGCTTGGCCTGGCCGCCCCCTTTTCGGACCGCGTCCATCAGGTCCTTGGCGCTCATGCGCCCGGGCACGACGTGATAGGTCAGGACCGCGACGAGCTTGTCCTTGTTCTCGGGCTTGAGCAGGCCGTCGACCGTGCCGGGCGGCAGCTTCGCGAACGCTTCGTTGGTGGGTGCGAACACGGTGAACGGCCCGGGGCCGGACAGCGTGTCGACCAGACCCGCTGCCTTCACGGCCGCCACCAGCGTGGTGTGGTCCTTCGAGTTGACGGCGTTCTGTACGATGTTCTTCGACGGATACATGGGGGCGCCGCCCACCGTGACGGTCTTCTCGTTCATGGCGGCGAACGTCGGCGCCGCGGCGACCAAGCCGAATGCCAGCGCGGCAGCGACGGTTGTCATCAGGGTGATGCGTGCGAGTCTCATATCAGTCTCCCGTTGCTTGAATGGTGCGCCCCGCTGTCGGGGTCACGGCATCAGCTACGGGCAGTCGAAGCGATGAGATGCGACGCGCGGATTTTTTCTTCTGCGGATTTTTTCTTCTGTAGCCCGCCAAAAGCGCGTTACCGGAATCGGCGCCTCACAGATTTACGAGCTTTCCGCTCGCGACCACCGGGCCTGTCGGCAGCCCGGTCCTGGAGCCGCCGAGCGGTTCGATCGAGACCGCGAGCGCCGCATCGCTGGTGAGGCGTGCGATGAGCTCGCGCGGCACGTCGAGACGCACCGCCCGGGCCGGCTGGATGAGCCCGAGCGCACGCGGGGTGGTGTCGCCGGCCGGGATGAGCCACAGCTCGACCGAATGCTGCTGATCGGCGCCGCTGACGGCCACGGTGGGAACGATCGTGAGGCTCGTGCCGCCGGCATTGACGGCGGCGAGGAAGCTCGGCTGGCCGTTGGCGGGACCCAAGGTGGCCATCAGCGGCGGCTGCGGCGGCGGCGAAGTCACCATGAAGGTCAGGCTCGCGATGCTGGCCGCGGCGAGCGCTGCTGCGCCCAGCGCGAAGCTGCGCCAGAAGGAAAGGCTCTGCCACAAGCTCTCCCGCGGCGCGGTCGAATCGCGCGCCCTGACCGAGCGTGCGATCCGGTTCCAGGTCTGCGCCGGCGGCGCCACGGGCGCGACCTCGTCGGCGAGCGCGCCAAGCCGCTCTTCCCAGAACGCGACCGCGTTGGCAAAGGCTTGGTCGTGGGCGAGCCGCTGCTGTGCCTGCCGCCGCTCCACGGCGCCGAGCACTCCCAGCACGTATTCGGCCGCGAGGAGATCGCTGCCGTCGCCGGGCGTGATGGTGGGAACGTCGCTCATCGTTCGAGACAGTCCCTGAGCTTCAAGAGGCCGCGCCGGATCCAGCTCTTCATGGTTCCGAGCGGCACCCGCATGCGCGCGGCCAGCTCCTCGTAGGTATTGCCCTCCATGAACGCCGCCCGGATCGCGATCGATTGCCGCTGCTCGAGTTCGCCCATGCAGGTGGCGAGCCGGCTCGACTGCTGGGCCGCGTGCACAAGGTCGAGCGCGGCCGGGGCGGGGTCATGGACATCCTGCGCGCTCTCGATCGGCGCCATTCGGCCGCGCCCGGCGACCGCGCGCAGCCGGTCGATCGAGCGGTTGCGGGCGATCGCCACCAGCCAGGTGATCGGGCTTGCGCGGGCCGGATCGAAGGTCGCGGCCTTGCGCCAGACCGTCAGGTAGACCTCCTGCAGCACGTCCTCGGCCTCGCTCTTGTCATTCAAGATACGGACGCAGACGCCGAAAAGCTTCGCTGACGTGTCTTGATAAACGAGCTGGAGCGCCGCCCGGTCGCCGCCGGCAACCCGGGCGAGAGCGGCCACAAGCTGGCTGCGATTTTCGTCTGCCGCCATGAGGGGCCCGAATCCGCTATGGCATCCGCCGCTGGTACAGTCTGCACCGGCGGGAAGCGCCCGTCGATATGGTGCATGGGCGAACTGGCGGCAGAACTGTGCCGTATCAATGCGAACTACGTCCAGCCGGTCCGGGCGGATGCATCCCGGCGCAGTTTTCAGAACTTCTCCACCCAGGGCCGCAGCTCGATCTCCCAGCTCCAGGCGCTGTGCGGCTGATGCAGGAGATGCAGATAGGTCGCCGCGATCGCATCGGGATCGAGCAGGCTTGCGGAGGCGTCGGCGGGCTCAGGGCGCCGCGCGCTCTTGATGCCGCCATCGATGACCACGTGGGCGACATGGATGCCCTGCGGCGAGAGCTCGCGCGCCATGCTTTGCGCGAGCCCGCGCAGCGCGAACTTGCCCATCGCGAAGGGCGCCGACTGCGCATAGCCTTTCACGCTCGCCGATGCGCCGGTGAACAGGATCGCTCCGTGCCGCTTAGGCAGCATGCGCTTGGCCGCCTGTTGCCCCACCAGGAAGGCGCCAAACGCGGAGACTGCGAGCGCCTTCTCGACTTCCGCCGGGTCAAGATCGACCAGCGGGCCGCGGGTGCGATAGCTCGCATTGTAGATCACGATCTCGGGCCCGCCGAAGGCTGCGTCGAGCTGACCGAAGAGCTTGTCGACGTCCGCGCGCTTGCTGGCATCGCACGCGAAGGCCAGTGCGCCGGTCGCCTTGATGAGCGGATCGAGGTCGCCGGGCGTGCGGGCCGCGAGCGCGACCTTGATGCTTTCCTGTGCCAGGACGCGCGCCAGGGAGGCGCTGAGACCTGAGCCGGCGCCCACGATGAGAGCGGTATTGAAGCGGGGAGGGGTCATAACGCGTTCCTGGGCCCGGTGTGACGCGGCCTATATGGGGATTAATCCTCCGCCTCGCAGGGCGGAGTACCGCATCGGGCGCATCGCATTGTTACAGGTTGAGAAGCGCCTTCAAGACATTTACCAGGGGCGATGCGATCAGCGGCGCGATCACCGCAGCAATCGACAACACCATCGTGGTAGGGGCAAAGACCAAGTCGTCTGCGGTCGCGGCGGTGGTGCGCGGCTTCGCCTCATCGTCTGCAATCTTCACTGCGGGTGTCGCGCCTCCTTCCTTTGCCAATCCGGATCTCCGCTGGTCCTTCCGGAAACGCTGAACATCAAGATACCAGGCGACGATCGCCGGCCCGAAGGCGGTGATCATGGCCAATGTTCCATTTGCTCCCAGCTTCAGCGTCAACGCGTCTGCGACGGGTCGAAGATCAAAGGCCTGTAGGTCGCCCAAGAGCGACAACGGCCAATCCACGAGAATCTGTTGTGCCAGGACTCCGAGCACCAGAATCGCAGACCCGAGCGCAAGGGCCCAATGGATCATGGTGCGTCGAATCTTCAAATCGTCAGGATCGGGCGCTTCCTTAGAGCTGCGGATACTGAGGACTGCCAGTGCCGTCAGAATCATGCCGACGGGAATGAGCGAGATGTATGTGTTGGCATCAACCAGGTGGGACACAAGGGTATCGCTGCTCGACGACCCGGAAAGACCCGAAAACACATCCGATTGTTTGAGCGGAAGGTCTACCACGAAGATTCGACCAGTTGGCCTTTCCAGGAAATAGACAATCATGAAGGTGATTATCGTGAAGCCTCCGAGGGCCAAGAGTGCGCACCGCCAACTGCGCCATTGAACGATGACGGACAGACTGAAGAGCAGCGCGATGCCCGCCGTCATGAATAGAAAGCTGGAAGTAATCGCATAACCCATTCGACCATAGAAATCCTTCCCCCAGAGGAACATTATGCGATTCGCGCTGTCGCCACGCTCGGCGGCGTCGCTTTCCGCGTTCTTCCCTTGAGGATTTGTAGTTCGCCTACTCGCGTCCCGCGGGGGCAGATCGGGCGCATCGGCGGCAGAGTAATACGCCAAGTTGATGGGGCTTGAATTCATGGCTGCGCAAAGCCGTGGCGGACTCTGGCCCAACCTGGGATCGATCGTGCAAGGAACCAGATAGCTGATGAAACAGGTGACGACCACCAGCATCAGAAGCGGGCCCAAGATGCACGCCACTGCGAGGCCATAGCGCCACATCAGGTCCTTCAGTTGATCGTATCGCATAGGTGCCCCCGCCCAGTGGCACAACCATAAGACAAATCGCGGCGCGGGACAATTTTGAAGTGCCGGCGGTCCTCACGCCGCGTCGCGCACCTCACGCGTCGGGATCGGCACGCCCTCATCGGCATATTCATTGAGCTTGTTGCGCAAACGGGTCAGGATACCGAGAATGTTGGACGCGTGGGCGCGGTTGCGATGTGGCGGCGCGGCACATCGAGGCTGATCGCGCAGCACTATAGTCTCAAGGAACGCCAGTAAATTCGAGGTGAGAAATGAGCGGATTTTCTCGTCGTGATCTGCTTCACGCGGCAGCTGGTGTCGTTGCGGTGCCATTGCTGTCGGATGCGACAAGGGCGGAGGATGCGTATCCTTCGCGCCCGATCCATCTCATCGTCGGCTTTACGCCGGGCACGGCCGCCGACATTACGGCCCGCGCTTTCGCTAATGGCGCGGAAGACAGCCTTGGCCAAAAGATAATCGTTGAGGACAAGCCGGGCGCCGGTTCGAGCGTTGCCGCGGAATACGTCGCCCGCTCCGCCAAGGACGGCTACACGCTGTTCTTGTCAACGCTGTCGATCGTCACCAGCCAGGTTATCAATCCCGACACGGCCTTCGATCTGGCCAAGGACTTCGCGCCTGTCTCCTTGCTGGCCAGCGGCGCCGTCGTTTTGGTCGTCAGTCCGCAGTCGAACCTGCACACCGTGGCCGAGCTTGTCGCGCTCGCCAAGTCGAAGCCCGGCGAGGTTCTCTGCGCCAACGCCGGCGTCGGCAGCCTGCCGCATATGGCGGCGGAGTACTTTGCGCAGCGTGCCGGAATCAAATTGGTGAACGTGCCTTATCCAGGCAGCCCGCAGGCCGTCAATGATCTCCTCGCCGGCCGCGTGACGGCATTCTTCTCTCCGGCCTCCACCGTGATCGGTCAGATCGAGGCGGGCAAAGTCATAGCCCTGGCCACGGCATCGACCAAACGTGCGAACGCGCTGCCGAACGTGCCATCGATGGCGGAAGCGGGAATACCTGACTTCGACACCAGCCTGTGGTTCGGCCTCACCGCGCCTGCCGGGACGCCGCAAACGGCAATTGATAAGCTCGCAAAGGCGGCAGTCGCCGCGATGCGCGCGCCGCAAGCCGCTCAAGCATTGAAAGCGCAGGGCTTCGATCCGATCGGCGAGGGTCCGGATCGTTTCGGACCATACCTGCGCAGTGAAATTGCCCGCTGGTCGGAGGTCGGACGCCGCGCCGGGGTGAAAGGATAGAGCCTGGGAATGGTCTACCGGGGCTTCCCTGACGACGCTTGCCGATGAGACTGAAAAGGCGGCGAAGGTGGTGAAGTTTTTGGGCGCAATGCCCCAGTGAGACCACGAGTGCAAGCGGAGGCAAGCTGTGCCCACAGGTATGCCGGTCAACAAGGCGGGCTATACGGTCAAGAACATCGAGCCCGTCATCGCCGGAACGGATGTCCAAGCGCGAATTTTCACGTTGGCGCCGGGCGAGGTTATTCCTTGGCATTCTCACAGCGAAAGCGCGGACCACTACTTTGTGCTGACAGGCACACTCACCATCGACACGCGAACGCCCGCGGATAGCCGAACTCTGACCGTCGGCGGGCGCTACGCGATCCCCGCGCAAATTGCCCACACGGTATCGAACCGCGGGGCGGAAGACTGTCAATTTCTGCTTCTCCAAGGTGTCGGCAGATACGATTGGATCAAGGCCGATGGATGACGGCTGGTCCGCCCGAAGCGCGCCAGGTCCCGGGCAGGCGTAACCAAGTCGCGACCGCTCGCTTCAGGCCGCGCCGCGCACCTCGCCGCCGCCCGGCGGCGGGATCGGCACGCCCTCGTCGGCATATTCGTTGAGCTTGTTGCGCAGGGTGCGGATCGAGATGCCGAGAATGTTGGAGGCGTGGGTGCGGTTGCCCAGGCAATGCTTGAGGGTCTCCAGGATGAGGTCGCGCTCCACGTCTGCGACAGTGCGGCCGACGAGCGCGCGGGTCACTGCCTCCGCCGCCATGGTGGCATGGGTGACAGCGGCGAGGCCCTTGGCCTGATCGAGCCTGGTGCCCTCGGGGGTGAGAATGCCCTCAACGCCGATCTCGGAGCCGGTGGTGAGCAGCACGGCGCGGTGGATGGTGTTCTCGAGCTCGCGCACGTTGCCGGGCCAGCGGTTGAGCACCAGCGTGCGGCGCGCCTCCGCCGAGAGCGGGCGCGCGATGAGGCCGTTGGCGGCCGAATATTTCTTGATGAAGTGCTGGGCGAGCTCGAGCACGTCGGCGGGACGTTCGCGCAGCGGCGGGATTTTCAGGTTCACAACGTTGAGGCGGAACAGAAGGTCCTCGCGGAAGCTGCCCTCGCGCACCGCCTCGACCAGGTTGCGGTTCGAGGTCGCGAGAATCCGGATGTCCACCGGCACCGGCCGATTGCCGCCGACCCGGTCGATCACCCGCTCCTGGATGGCGCGCAGAAGCTTCGCCTGCAGGCGGCGGTCCATCTCCGAAATCTCGTCGAGCAGGAGCGTGCCGCCCGAGGCTTCCTCGAAGCGGCCGATGCGGCGGGCGACCGCGCCCGTGAAGGCGCCCTTCTCGTGGCCGAACAGCTCGGATTCGAGGAGATTCTCCGGCACCGCCGCGCAGTTCACGGCGACGAACTGCGCGCGCGCACGGTTGGAACGGCTGTGCACATAGCGGGCGAGCACCTCCTTGCCGGTGCCCGCCTCCCCGGTGATCAGCACCGAGGCGTCCGAGGGCGCGATCTGCTGCGCGAGCTTGACCACATGCGCCATGCTTTCGTCGCGGTAGATGAGCTCACGAGCGTCGTTGGTGACGGCGGCCAGCACCGCGGCGATGAGCTCGGGATCGGGCGGCAGCGGGATGTATTCCTTGGCGCCCGCATGGATCGCCGCAACGGCGGCGCGCGCATCGTTGCCGGTGCCGCAGGCCACGATCGGCACATGGATGCGCTCGGCTTCGAGCCGCAGCACCAGATCGCGAATGTCGATCGCCACATCCGCCATGATCAGATCGGCGCCGCGGCCGGAACGCAACACCGCGAGCGCCTGATCGATCGCATCCGCATGGGTGACGGTTGCGCCCTTGTCCATCGCAAGCTTGGTCGCGGTCGTGAGCTGGCCCTTGAGGGTCCCGACGATGAGGAGGCGCATGGGTGTAGTCCCTTTCCTGCCGCGTAGGGGCGCCCCTTGTGGGCGCCCTCGGGCGGGCACAAGGCCCGCCCCTACGTCTCTTCAGTTAATTTCTTTCCGCCTTGATGATCTCAGTCATGGTCACGCCGAGCTTGTCCTCGACCAGGACGACCTCGCCGCGGGCGACCAGGCGGTCGTTGACATAGATGTCGATGGCTTCGCCGACCTTGCGGTCGAGCTCCAGCACCGCGCCGGGACCGAGCTTGAGCAGGTCGCCCACTTCCATGCGGGCGCGCCCGAGCACCGCCGACACCTTGACCGGCACGTCGAACACGGCTTCGAGATCGGCGGCGCCGCGGGTCAAAGGCTCCGAATCCGCGGACGAAGGTTCGAGGGGCGGCGGCATGACGCCGTTCTTCTCGAGGTCGGGCAACGGCAGCTTGCTCTCCGTGTCGCTCATCGTTCCAATCTCCTGGAAGCATCTTCTTTGCCGTCCGCGATCCGCCCCTCGATGTAGCGGGACACCGCCTCCTCGATCGCCGCCTCGGTCGCGGCGCGCTCGCGGCGCACGCCGCCGTCGGCCCATTCGATGCGGCAGTCGCCGGTCGCGATCTCCGGCTCGGCGAGAACGACAAGATGGCTGGCAGCGCCGCGCTCGCGGGCGATGTCCTCGATGGCCTTGCCCACGCTCGCGTGCTGGGCCTCGCTCACCCGCACGACCAGGTGTGGCGCCGCCACCAGGTGGCGGAAGCAATCCACCACCAGGGCGGCGATCTCGGCGATCGGCTCGCGCGCGATCAGGGCGGGCACAAGCTTTTTTGCGACCGCGACCGCGACCTCGACCGCCTCGGTCTCGAATCTCGCCTCCGCCTCCGCCACCTCGCGCTTGAAATCCTCCAGCAGAGCCGCGATGCGCTCGAGCGCCGCCGCCGAGCGATGCTCGGCGCCGGCTAGCGCCTGAGTGGTGGCGGCCGCAAAGCCGCGGGCGTGGCCGATCGCATCCGCCTCCTTGAGGGCGGCCTCGTGAACCGCGAGCGCCACCACGGGCTTCGCCTCGCGAGCCGCTGCGAAATCCTGGTCGAACATGAATTTTGCCGAAGCGCGGGTCATGCGTGGCTCAATAGATCAGCTCTTCGTCGCCGCGGCTCTTGGAGATCAGGATCTCGCCCTTGGCGGCGAGGTCCTTGGCGAGGTTCACGAGCTGCGACTGGGCGTCGTCGACATCGCGCAGCCGCACCGGGCCCATCGCCTGCATGTCGTCGAGCAGCATCTTGGCGGCGCGTTGCGACATGTTGGAGGTGAAGAACTCGCGCACCGGCTCGCCTGCCCCCTTGAGCGCGACCGCGAGCTTGTCCTTGTCGATATGGCGCATGAGCGTCTGCGCCGACCCGGTATCGAGCCGGATCAGGTCGTCGAAGGTGAACATCAAGGCCTTGATGCGCTCGGCGCTTTCGCGGTTGTCGTCCTCGAGCGAGGTCATGAAGCGGGTCTCGGTCTGGCGGTCGAAATTGTTGAAGATTTCGGCCATGACCTCGTGGGCGTCGCGCCGGCGGGTCTGGGACAGGTTCGACATGAACTCGGTGCGCAGCGTCTGCTCGACGCGCTCGATCACCTCCTTCTGGACCGCCTCCATCCGCAGCATGCGGTTGACCACGTCGAGCGCGAGTTCCTCCGGCAGGATGGCGAGCACGCGCGCCGCATGCTCGGGCCGCAGCTTCGACAGCACCACCGCGACGGTCTGCGGGTATTCGTTCTTGAGATAATTGGCGAGCACGTCCTCCTGGACGTTGGATAGCTTCTCCCACATGTTGCGGCCGGCGGGCCCGCGGATCTCGTCCATGATCCCGTGCACCCGCTCCTGCGGCAGGTATTGCTGCAACAGCCGCTCGGTGGCGTCGTAATTGCCCATCAGCGCGCCCGACGCCGACATGCGCGAGACGAACTCGAGCATCAGGCCTTCCACCGCGCTCGCGTCGATGGTGCCGAGCGTCGACATCACGATCGAGATCTCGCGCAGCTCGTCGTCGTCGAGCTTGCCCCAGATGTTGGCGCCGAACTGCTCGCCGAGCGCCAGCATCAGCACGGCGGCGCGCTCCGGACCAGTGAGCCGGCGGCCGGAGGAGTGCTCGCCCTGGCGGCTCGCCAGCGCGGCGATCACGCTCGCAATCTCGTTGTCCGGCTTGGCGGGCTCGTTGCCCGGCTTGGCGGGGGCGGGAGCAGGGGGCATGGCGTTTGCTCAGGCGCTTTCGTGCAGCCAGCTGCGGATGATGGAGACGGCCTCGTTCGGGTTCTTGTCGGCAAGCTCGCCGACCTTCTGCACCGACTGGGCATGAACCTGGCCCTGGACCTGGGCGATATCGATCATCTTGGCGGTCGGGCTGGGGACCGCCGCCATCTGCTCGGCGCTGGCGAGCGCGGCGCTCGCATCGGCGCCCAAAAGGGCCGCCACGGCAGGCTGGTCCGGCGCAATGATTCGGTTGACCAGCGGCCGCACCACCATCAGGAGGACCACGAACGCCAGAATCGCCATGACGAGTTCCTCGGCCCAGTGCATGACGTCGTCCTTGGTGAATTGCATGAACGACATGAGCCCGCTCGGCTCCGGGATGGCGTTATTGGGCACCTCGGCGAAACGCAGGTTCACCACCTCGACCTGGTCGCCGCGCTTCTGGTCGAAGCCGATCGCCGAGCGCACCAGCGCCGCGATGCGGTCGATCTCGTCCTTGTCGCGTGGCTGGTAGACGGTCTCGCCCCTGTCGTTCTTGGAATAATTCCCGTCGACCAGGACCGCGACCGAGATGCGGTTCACGCGGCCGCCCTCGGTCACCTCGGTCTTGGTGGAGCGGGAAATCTCGTAATTGGCGATTTCCTCGGTCTTGCG
>Ga0126381_100006512_pt1 | contig 12920 bp, 11 predicted proteins | sample PanSoiMetPlot_28_FD_96465 | JGI IMG/M metagenome (GOLD analysis project Ga0126381, IMG submission 96465) | Tropical forest soil microbial communities from Panama - MetaG Plot_28 | ecosystem: Environmental > Terrestrial > Soil > Tropical forest > Bulk soil | place: Panama | collected 2016-02-17
CCTCGACTGTGGTCACCTCGGCACGCGATGTGTCGTGCTCTGAGACTATCCGGGCTACTGTGTCAACGATCCGCGGGAACGAGATCCTTCCCGCGAGGAAGTCGGCCACGCACGCCTCGTTGGCGCCGTTGTAAACGGCGGGGGCGGTGCCGCCGATCCGCGCCGCCTCGCGCGCCAGGGCGACGGCGGGAAAAGCCTGCACGTCCAGGGGCTCGAAAGTCCAGGACGCGGCGGCGGTCCAGTCAAGTCCGGGCGCCGCGTCGGCCACCCGCTCAGGCCAGGCAAGCCCCAGCGCGATCGGAATTCGCATGTCGGGCGGGCTCGCCTGGATGATCGTTGCGCCGTCAGCGAACTCGACCATCGAGTGCACGATCGACTGCGGATGCACGACCACGTCGATCCTGTCCAGCCCGAAGCCGAATAGCAGGTGCGCCTCGATCACTTCAAGGCCCTTGTTCACCAGCGTGGCCGAGTTGACCGTGATCAGCGGTCCCATGTTCCACGTCGGGTGCGCCAGCGCCTGCTCGGGCGTGACGTCGGCGAGCCTTTCCTTCGGCCAGCCGCGGAACGGACCGCCGCTGGCGGTGAGGATGAGCCGACGGACTTCGGAGTTGCGCCCGGCGCGCAGGCACTGCGCGATCGTCGAGTGCTCGGAGTCCACCGGCACGATCTGCCCGGGCTTGGCCCGGCTGGTCACCAGCGGCCCGCCGATGATCAGCGACTCCTTGTTGGCCAGCGCGAGCATCCGTCCGGCGTCCAGCGCGGCCAGCGTCGCGCGCAGCCCGGCGGCGCCGGTCACGCCGTTGAGCACGACATCGCACGGCCACGCGGCGAGCGCCGTCACGGCCTCCGCACCGCCGAGCAGGGCAGGTTTCCCGGGGGGGCGCGGGGGGGTCGTCCCGCCCGGAGCGAGCAGAGCGGGTTGCGGTGCGGAGGGGCCACCGTCCGTTCGGGAAAACTGATCTTTAAATGCCGCCTCGAGGGCAGGCAGCGCGTCCGGGTCGGCAACCGCCACTGCCGCCGCCCCGAACTCGGCCGCCTGCCTGGCGAGCAGACCCGGATTGCCGCCGCCTGAGGCGAGCGCGGCCACCCGGAACCGGCCCGGGTTGCGCCGCACGATGTCAAGCGCCTGGGTGCCGATCGAGCCGGTCGAGCCGAGAATGACCACGTCACGGGGTTCACTCGTTGCTGGCGTCGATTCCACCCGGCCATTGTCTTGCATGGCGGCGGCAGCCGCGAACCGGAAAGGGACAAAGGAGCGCCCCGGCTTGCCGCCGGGGCGCTCCTGTCTCGCGGTTATGCGGCGGCGTTAGCTGCCGGATGTCGCCCCGGCCAGCAGCGCGGAGCCCGCGATGATGGCCTGGCAGGTAATGAGCTGCACCCCGACGGCGGGCACTTGCACGTCGTTGAACGCGGCGTCGTTCAGCTCGTTCTTGATCCGGTTCGCCAGCGCGTCGCGCGCCTTCTCAAGGCCGAAGAGGGCCGCGTTGACCTGGTTGAACTCCGTGTCGTTCGGCGTTGACGACTCCACCGCGTTGGTCGAGGCGATCAGCGTGTTGGCGCCGAACTGGCCGACGCTGGAGTTCAGCTGCTTGTAGCAGGCGCCAAGCCGGGTCGTCTCAGGGTTGCGCAGCGCGTGGTTCGGGTCGCTGAGGATCTGGCTGATGACCCGGCCGTCGCGGACGTAGTCACCCTGCACCCCGGCGAGGTACAGCGTGGTCGGCTCGATGTCGGTCTCGTCGACCCAGGTGCCCGTGGTGCCGCTGTTGACCACCTCGATCTGGCCGCTGTTCGGGCCGGCGGAGCTGGGACCGTCGGCGGCGCCTGAGCCGTCAAGGCCGAGGTTCGCCACGCCCGGGCCGGCGAAGGCGGCGTAGGTCGTGTTGATCTCGGCGGCGTAGTCACCGTGGTCGTAGGCGAACCCGGTGTTCTGGGTGACGCACCCGGCCGCCGGGCAGGTGGCGGAGCCAGGCGAGAAGAAGTAGTCCGGCTTGGCGAACAGCGCGAACGACGGCGTGCGCGCCGGGTCGGCGTCCACCATGTGCAGGATGCCTTCTTCGACCGGGTCGGCGATGAAGTTGGTGATCGGCTGTGTCGACGCGGTGTACGGGTTGAACGCGGTCAGCCCGGACACGTCGTGCTCGAGCGTACGCACCTGCGCCGAGCCGGCCGACGGGTTGCCGGTCACGTAGAACTCGGGCGCGGTGTCGGTTTCGAGCGAGAACGGCGTGGTGTCGTTCTTCTGGGTCGCCAGCAGGCCGGTGATGTTGCCCGACAGCTCGCCGAACGAGCCCGCCGGATAGGTGCACGGCACGTCCGGGGTAACAGTGTCACCGGAGACGGTCGCGCCGTCGCAGTTCGCCGGGGTCGGCTGCACGGCCCGGCCCACGTTCGCGCCCGCCTCGTGGTCACCCTCGTCGGCGCTGAGGACGAACAGCGTGTTGGCGGGCGTGATGCCCATGGCGGCCAGCCGCTGGAAGAAGACGCCGAACGCCTGGTTGTAGTACTGCGCCTGGGCGATGTAGCAAGCCGAGCCGCTGCCGAGCGCCGACGGGGCGCCCTGGCAGGCCGCCAGGCCGGGGATGTGCTCGTTGCCGTGGATGTCGGAGATGTAGCCGCCAACCACTGGGACGCCCGAGCCGAGCATGTCCGCCAGGTAGGCGAGCGACTGTGCGGCGTTGATGTTGCTGAAGCCGGGGAACCCGGGCTTGTTGCCGATGAACGCGCCGTTGATCTGGTTGCCGTTCAGGTCGACGAGGTTGCCGGCCGCGTTGGTCACCGGGAAGCCGTCTTCGGAGACGTTCGGGGTGCCGGCGCCGAGCTGCGGTGCCACGTACTTGTGACCGAACAGCGCCTGGAACCCGGTGTAGCCGCCCGGCTCGTCCGGCAGCGAGTCCGGTGAGGCGCTCGCGGTGGCGGTCGTCTGGCCGAACTTGACCGCGGTGGCGTCGGCGCAGACCGGGCTGCCCTGCGCGCAGTGCACGGCGACGCCCACGTAGTCCGCGACCTCCTGGTCCTTGAACGAGTCGGTGTCGGCGTTCAGCTGGTTAACCTCAGGCGAGCCGACGCCGAAGACCTTGGGGAAGTCCACCGAAGCGTTCTCGAGCTCGACGTTCGCGGTCGAGACGTTGCCCACGTCGCAGCCGGCCCGGGTGAACGGCACCCAGGGCGCCGGGGTGTTCGTGGTCGGCGCGACCGGCGTGTTCGCGGTGGCCGGGGGCACCGGCGAGTACACCATGTTGGGGTTGGTGTCGTGGTTCGCGTTCAGCGTCTTCGCGGTGTCGAAGATCGGGTCGGTCCAGTAGGCGAACGCGGTGGCCGGGTCCGTGGTGTTGAACGTGCCGCCGGGGCCGTCGGTGTTGTACGCCTGGTAGCTGTTGGAGATCCCCACGCCGTGCCGGTCGCCGTACAGGCCAGTGAGGGTGGTCAGGATGTCGTTCGTCGTGTGCGCGATCAGCGGCGTGTGGTTATTGGACAGGAACGTGCCGTTGTTCTCGAAGAAGTTCAGCAGGTTCGGCATGAGCTCCAGGTCGGATGGCACGTTCGGGTTGTCCCGGAAGAAGTGCACGTTGTCGAACGTGAGCTGCACGACGTGCTTAACGCCGTTACCCAAGTGACACGTGTTATTGCCATCCGAACTATCCGATTTCGCGGCCGACGACGTCGCCGCCGCGCGCACAGGCCCGCTGGCGCCGGCGATGCCGACACCAGCCAGGAGCGCCGCGGACGCGGCTATCGCCGCGACCCGCCTTCCTGACGTGAAAGTGATCATTTAGTCCTCCCGGTGACACGATGTCACGCGGAGATTCGGGGGGTAAATGTATGCCTGGTGTCCACTGGGGAAATTTCTGCCACGCATTTCGACTCGCCATCGACCCTGTTGAGCGATACGACCATCCCATTCCGAGTGCACGCGAAAGTCACAACCGGTAGTCAGGTCGCTACGGATCATGCTGGTCCGTTCCGATCATGTTCCGTCACGCGGGACAGGTCGTCAACCCTTCCCGTATCTCAGATGCGACTCTTGCTCAGGCGCCTCGCTCGTACGGCCGATCTATCTCTAGGCGAAGGGTTTTTGCACCCGGGGATGCAAAAACCCTTCGCGATAAAAATTGCTTTCGGGATTAGCCTAGGTCGTTGACCTGGCGGGCGAGGGCGAAGTCCTTCGCGGTCAGCCCGCCGGCGGAGTGCGAGACCAGGGTCAGCGTCACCTTGTTCCAGGCGATGGCGATGTCCGGGTGGTGGTTGGCCCGCTCGGCGAGGTAGCCGACCGCGTTCACGTAAAGCAGCGCGTCACGGAAGTCCTTGCGGGTTACCGTCGTGGTGATCTGCCCGTCCGCGAGCTGCCAGCCGGGTGTGGTGGCCAGTTCGGCACTGACCTGCTCCGCTGTGAGAGTGTCCATAGGTACTTCAGTACCATGCGTTGATGACCTCGCAACCGCGGAACACCCCGCTACGCAGCGTGCACGAACGTCTCGGCGCGACCATGACGGACTTCGCCGGGTGGCTGATGCCGCTGCGCTACGGCAGCGAGACCGCGGAGCACAACGCGGTCCGCACCGGCGCGGGCCTGTTCGACCTGTCGCACATGGGCGAGATCGCTGTGACCGGCCCGGACGCCGGGGAGGCGCTCGACTACGCGGTTTGCGGCTGGCCGTCGGCGCTCGCGCCAGGCCGCGCCCGGTACACGATGCTCTGCGCGCCGGACGGCGGCGTCCTTGACGACCTCGTCATCTACCGGCAGGACGCCGACAGGTTTCTAGTGGTCGCGAACGCGTCCAACACCGCCGTGGTGCTCGGGGAACTGCAAAAGCGCTGCTCCGGTGCCCAGGTGGACGACGAGACCGAGGCGACGGGGCTGATCGCCATCCAGGGCCCGAACGCGGCGCGCCTCCTGTCCACAGTCACCGATCTGGATCTGCCCGCCATGCGCTACTACGCGGGTGAAGACGGCAGCGTGGCCGGCTGCCCGGCGTGGGTGGCGCGGACCGGGTACACGGGCGAGGACGGCTTCGAGATCTTCTGCGCGCCCGGGGACTGCGAGCGCGTCTGGAACGCGCTCACCCAGGCGGGAAATTCTGGCGACCTGCTGCCGGCCGGTCTCGCTGCCCGCGATACGCTCCGGCTTGAGGCCGGCATGCCGCTGTACGGCAACGAACTCGGCCCGGATGTGACACCGTATGAGGCGGGTCTCGGACGCGTGGTGAGGCTGGACAAGCCGGCCGACTTCGTCGGCCGGGACGCGCTGGCGGCGCGCGCCGCGGAAGGCCCGCGGCGGGTGCTGACCGGCCTGGTCGCCAGGTCGCGGCGGGTGCCGCGGCATGGCTACGACGTGTTGTCCCAAACGGGCCAGCGGGTCGGCGTGGTGACCAGTGGCGCCCCCTCCCCGACGCTCGGCGTTTCGATCGCGATGGCATACATCGAGACAGGCGCCACGGGACCGTTCGGGATAGATATAAGAGGTAAGACCGAACCGGCCGACGTGACAGAGCTGCCGTTTTACGACAGGAGTAAGCAACGATGAGCGTTCCCGCGGAGCTCCGCTACACCGAGGAGCATGAGTGGGTGGCGATCGACGGCGACACAGCCTCGATAGGGATCACCGACTACGCCGCGCAGCAGCTCGGCGATGTGGTGTACGTTTCGTTGCCCGCGGTCGGGTCCGCGGTCACCGCGGGCGAGCCGTGCGGCGAGGTCGAGTCGACCAAGTCGGTAAGCGACCTGTACTCCCCCGTGGACGGCGAGGTCGCCGAGGTCAACGAGGAACTCGACGACGACCCCGGCCTGGTCAACGCGGAGCCGTACGGCGCTGGGTGGATGTTCCGGGTTCGCGTGGCCGTCGGGTCGGACGGCGAGGCGGCGCTGCCGCCTGGCCTGCTGTCCCCCGCCGAGTACGAGGAACTGACCAAGAGCGCCGGCTGAGCCAGACCCCTACTTACGCAGGCGGCGCCAGATCACGAAGCAGGTGACGCCGACGACCGCGAGCGCGACCGCGCCGCCGATCAGCGGGTCGATCTCGCTGATTCGCTGCCGGGCGCGGTCGGAGGTCCGGCGTGCCACCTTGGAGGGGCTCACCCGGTCGGAGATCTGGTCGATCGTCGCCGCGAGTTCGGCGCGGGTGCGCTCGATCTCGCTGACCAGCGCCTCCGGCGCCAGCTTCGTAGTATCGATTTGGGTCTCGGCCATGTGGGTCACTCTATTCCCGAAGGGTCGCTGCTGCCTTCACGTCATCCCCGCAAGCGACGGGCACGCCAGCCTAGGATGACAGCGGCGCCCGGCGGCCGGCCAGCCGGCCTGGTCATACGGGGTGTGCCAGAGCACCCAAAAGGTCAGAAAGGACATCTTTCCTGTCGTTTGTGGACTAGTCTCTGCAGCGACGATGGGAGTGTCATGAGGCGTTTGTTCAAACTTGGGTGTGCCGCGTTCGCGGCCGTTCCCGTTGTCGCCCTTGCCGCCTGTTCGAGCGGTGGCGGCAGCGCTGGTGTGGCCTCAGGACCACCGCCGGAGGTCAGCAGCATCGTGGTGGACGCGGTGCCCACCGCCGACGAGGCGGGGCTCTACATCGCCCAGGACAACGGGTACTTCAAGCAGCAGGGCCTGAACGTCACGATCAACACTGTTTTCGGTGGCGAACTCGGTCTTCCCGACCTGCAGTCCGGCAAAGCGCAGCTCCTCGCGGGCAACTATGTGTCGTTCATCCTCGCCCAGATCGCGGGCAAGTTCGGCCTCCCGGGGACGCCCAAGAAGGCGATCAGCCTGCGGATCATCGCCAACGGGTCGCAGATGCAGCCGGGCAACCAGGCGATCTACGTGATGCCCGACTCCAAGATCAAGACCGTGGCGGACCTCGTGAAGTACCGGGCCTCCGTCGCCTTCAACTCGCCTAACAACGTCGGCCAGGTGTTCTTCAAGTCGCTGTTCGCCCAGGACGGGCTGGACTTCGGCAAGATCAAGCAGGTCTTCAGCCCCTTCCCGCAGACTCTGGGCGCGCTCGCTCAGGGGAAGATCGACGCGGCGTGGCTGCCAGATCCGTTCGGGACGATCGCGCAAGAGTCTTTTGGCGCTCTGCCCATCGCCGACTTCGACCAGGGCTCGATGCAGAACTTCCCCATCGGGGCCTACATTGGCACAAGCCAGTGGGTGCAGCAGCACCCGAACACCGTGGCGGCGTTCCTGCGCGCGCTCCAGGAGGGCCAGCAGGTCGCTGACACCGACCGCGCAGCGGTCGAAGAGGGTGTCGTGGTGAACACCAAGATGCTGGGCCAGGCGGCCACGTCGCAGCTCCAGGCGGCGACGATGACGATCAACACGTACCCGCTGACGATGGACATCCCCGTGATGCAGCGGGTTTCCGACGCGATGTTCGAGTTCGGCCTCGAGCCCAGCTTCAAGCAGCCTTATCAGATCAAGAACATGATCCAGCCCGAACCGGGCATGATCACCGGCAAATAGCCACATTCCCTTCCCCGCCTTCCCGGACGCTTTTGACCTGGCAGCGCCTTGTTAAGATCGCGTTCGGGAAGGGTTCGCCGGTGGTGAGCCGCGGACGGGGAGGTGTGATGGCTTCCCGTCTCACGCGATGACGGGGACCGAGCAGTTCGGCCTTGTCGTGCTCGTGATCGGCCTGGTGGGCACCGCCGCGGTGCTGTCCAACCGGCTGAGCGCACGGCTGCGCGTCCCGGCGCCCGCGTTCTTCCTCGTCTGCGCGTCCATCGCGGCGGAACTGTGGCCGAAGGCGGTACTTCCCGTCACAACCGTCGAGCATGTGGTCACGCTCGCGCTCGCGATCATCTTGTTCGACGGCGGGATGCACATCGGCTGGCGCCGCTTCCGCACCGCCGCCGCGGCCATCGTGTGGGTCGGCATCGCCGGAACGCTCGTCACCGCGGCGGGCGCGGCGGTCGGCGCGCACCTAGTCGCCGGGCTGGACTGGCGGCTGTCGCTGCTGCTGGGCACCGCGGTCGCCGCCACCGACCCGGCCGTCGTGTTCTCGGTCTTCGGCCGCAGGGAGATCGCGGGCCGCACCGGGGTGCTGCTCGAAGGCGAGTCGGGCGCCAACGACCCGGTAGGGATCGCGCTGCTCGCCGCGCTGCTCGCCGCGCACGGCAGCGCGGGGGCCGTCGCGTGGCACGTGGCGGCGGAGTTCGCGCTGCAGATGGCCGTCGGAACCGCCGTCGGCGCGGCGGGCGGCATCGCGCTGCTGGCGTTCATGCGCCGCGTCCCGCTGCCGAGCGAGGGGCTGTACTCCCCGCGCGTGCTGGCGGGCGTGCTGTGCATATTCGGCCTGGCCACCGTGGCCCATGGATCAGGCTTCCTCGCGGTCTTCGTCGCGGGGATCTTGATCGGCGACGAGCCGGCGCCGTACAAGAAGGAGATCGAGCGGTTCCACTCCTCGCTCGCCAGCCTGGCCGAGATCGTCGCGTTCGTCATGCTCGGCCTGACGATGCGGCTGTCCGCGCTTGGCGAGGCCAACGCCTGGGCGGCCGGCCTCGCGATAGCCGCACTGCTCGCCCTCGTCATCCGACCGGTCCTCGTAGGGCTGGTGTCGCTGCCGGTGCGGCTGTCGCTGCCCGAACGGGTGTTCTTCCTGTGGACCGGGCTCAAGGGCGCGGTGCCGATCCTGCTCGGCATGACGATCGCCGAGTCGGGCACCGCGGGCGCCGCCCGGTGCTACGCGATCATCTTCGTCATCGTGGCGTTCTCCGTGACGGTGCAAGGCGGCCTCGTGCCCACGCTGGCGCACCGGCTGCGCATCCCGCTGCGCACCGTGGACCCGGAGCCGTGGTCGCTTGGCGTCCGGTTCAGCCAGGAGCCAGAAGGCCTGCACCGCTACCACGTGGCGGCCGGCTCGCCCGCCGACGGCAGCCCCATCGACGAACTGCCGTGCGGCGAGGAGGTCTGGATCAGCCTGGTGATCAGGGACGGCAACCTGCTGACAACGGGCGGCGACACCATCTTGCGAGCGGACGACGACGTACTCGTCCTCGCCAACCCCGACAGCGGCCCCGCGCTTGACGAACTCTTCAGCGCGCCGCGCAGGTCTCAAGGCGCGGGTTAGCCTGTCTCGGTTCCGCGATAACCGCCCGGAGTGAGTGAGGTGCGCGGTGGCCCCGCGAACCAAAGTTTCAGCCGTGGGAGTCCTTCTGCTACTCGTCGTCGCCGCCATCGCCTACGGGTTGTGGCGAATTTCCCTGCGCTGGTACCCGTACCGGCCGTGCCGCTGGTGCAAGGGGCGTAAGGGGAACGCCTGGGGAAGCACCAAGTCCCGGTGGGGAGACTGTCCCTTTTGCCACGGGAAAGGAAAACGCCTCAGGTTCGGGGCGCGCGGCAGGTGACCTCTTACTGTGTGCTTACTGTGTGCGGGCGGGGGGATTTGAACCCCCACGGTGTCTCCACCAACAGGACCTAAACCTGCCGCGTATGCCATTTCGCCACGCCCGCGCGCCAGCCCGGATGTTAACGCCCGGGCCGGAGCAACGCAAAATCAGACGCCGAGATCCTTCCGCAGGCGCTCGACATGCCCGGTGGCCTTGACGGCGTAGTACGCCCTCTCAACCTTGCCGTCGGCGCCGACGACGAACGTCGAGCGGATCACGCCCATCGTCTTCTTGCCGTAGTTCATTTTCTCCCCGTACGCCCCGTACGCCGACAGCACCGTGCGGTCGGTGTCCGACAGCAGGGGGAACGTGATGTGCTCCTTCTCGCGGAACCGGGCCAGCTTGGCGGGAGCGTCCGGGGATATCCCGAGTACGGTCAGGCCGACCGCGTTCAGGTCCGGCATGCTCTCGGTGAAGTCGCAGGCCTGCTTCGTGCACCCGGGAGTCATCGCCGCCGGGTAGAAGTAGACGATCACCTTCTGGCCGCGCAGCGACGACAGGGACACCGGATTGCCGTCCGCGTCAGGCAGCGTGAAATCCGGCGCCTCGTCACCTGGCTCGAGCCGTTCTCCGGTCACGGACTCCCTCCCTCTTTACCTGCAAACCCCATCCGAGCAGACCCGATCCGACCGGACCCGATCCGAGCTGGCCCCCGTCCGAGCGGGACAGCCCACGCTATCGCGTCAGGCCCTAGCCGGGAAACCGGGCAGCCTCCTAGATGCCGAGCACGGCGCGCAAAGAGAACATTCAGAACTTTTGGCACCTTACGTCATACATCAACATTTTTTTGCGCGGTACACCGGCCATGAATAGTGTGGCGGGAGGGGGAGCAGACAGATGCCCATGGCACGGCCCGGAAGTACACCGCGGCCGGACGGGAGGTTCGGGTGGACTCACGCGTTAAGGGCATGTCGCGTCTGGCGGCTGCCGGCGCGATCGCAATCGTCGTATCCGGCGTGGCGGCCTGCAGTTCGGGCAGCCTCGGACCCAAGGCCCCAGGCTCTGCGCAAAAGCCGCAGACGCCACAGCAGGCCATCCAGCTCGCGGCTAACACGTCGCGAGCGGTGACCTCCTTCGCGGCTAACATGAGCATCCAGATCGAGTCATCAGGCAGCGTGGGCAACGTAAACCTGGCCGGGTCCATCACCGAGCAGCTTCGCCCGTCGCTCCTGGCCGAGGCCAACTACAACACGTTCGGCGTGGCCGGTCAGTCCTTCCCCGGCGGGCTGGACGAGATCGTCACCCCCAGCTCCGTGTACCTCAAGCTCGGCATGCTCACGCAGGCGCTGCACACGTCCAAGCCGTGGATCGCCATATCGTTCTCGTCGCTGAGCAAGGCGACAGGCGTGGACCTGACCTCGCTGTTCAGCCAGCTGCAGACGAGCAGCCCGCTCAACCAGAGCCAGCTTTTCGCGGGCGCGAGCAACGTGCGCCAAGTCGGCACCGCTGTGATCAACGGCGTTCCGGTCACCGAGTACACGGGGACCGTCTCGATGAGCAAGGCGCTGGCCAAGCTTCCGGCGAGCCTGCGCACCTCGCTAGGCGCGGACATCTCGAAGGCAGGCATCAGCTCTGCCAAGTTCACCGAATGGCTCGACGCGCAGCACCAGGTCAGGAAGGTCATCGTCACCGAGACCGGCAGCTCGCTCACCGAGACGATCACGACCACCGTCACGAGCATCAACCAGCCGGTCAGCATCCACGTACCGTCAGCCAGCCAGACCACCCCGCTGCCCGCCAGCTTCCTCAACTCCATCGGCGGCGCCTGACCCAGCCCGTCTTTGGACTCAGGCCTCAGCGAGGCCGATGGTGTGATGTCTGTGGCCCACCGCGCTCAAAAGATGAGCGCGGGGGGCCACACAGCTCAATCGCTACGCCCCATTCCGGCAGCCGCGGACCACCACCGGTCACATCAGCCACTGGCGTTCACTTCGCACAGGAAACGTACGCTTTTGTGTACGTTTTGTCCTGATATGAGGGTGCGGCTACTGTGTAAAGTCGCCTCTCGAGGCGGGTTGGGCGCAGCCGCCTAACCTTCGCTGAGGTGGGCGGCTATGACTGGGGCCAGGGAGCGGAACGCGCGGCCGCGGTGGCTGATCGCGTCCTTCTCCTCGGGCGCTAGCTCCGCCGTGGTCCGCGACCCGCTGTCGGGAACGAAGATCGGGTCGTAGCCGAAGCCATTGGCGCCGCGCGGCGCGCGGGTCAGCGACCCGGCAAGCACACCCGTGGCCGTCCACTCGTGGCGCGCCTGCGCGTCGCCGTCAGCGGGCAGCACCAGCGCGGCGACGCAGACGAACTGGGCGCCGCGGGCAGCGACATCGGTGAGCTGGCCGAGCACGAGGTCAAGGTTGCCCCGGTCGTCGCCGTGCCTGCCCGACCAGCGGGCAGAGAACACACCCGGCATGCCGTTCAGCGCGTTCACGCACAGGCCAGAGTCGTCGGCCACCGCGGGCAGCCCCGTATACGCGGCGATCGCCCGGGCCTTGAGCAGCGCGTTGTCGGCGAAAGTGAGGCCGGTCTCCGGCACGTCCGGAGCGTCGGGATATGAGTCGAGCCCGACGAGGCGCGCGCGAGCGCCCGCCGCGGACAGGATCCGGGAAAGCTCGTTGACCTTGTGCGCGTTCCGCGTCGCGAGCACCAGGCGCGCGGGCTCAGCGGGCAAGGGCTTCCCCTTGCAGCAGGGTTAGCTCGGCGCATCCAGCCTCGGCCAGGTCGAGCAGCGAGGTCAGCATCGCGCGGCCGAACGGCTCGCGTTCCGCGGTGCCCTGGATCTCCACGAACTCCCCTGATCCGGTGCAGACCACGTTCATGTCGGTCTCAGCCGCCGAGTCCTCCTCGTAGCACAGGTCGAGCCGCGCCTCGCCGTCCACGATCCCTACGCTGACCGCCGACACCGAGGTCACCAGCGGCGACCCTTTGCACCGCCCCCTGCCTTGCAGCCAGGCGACGGCGTCGGCCAGTGCGACGTAGCCCCCGGTCACCGCGGCCGTGCGGGTACCGCCATCCGCCTGCAGCACGTCGCAGTCGATGATGATCGTGTTCTCGCCCAGCGCCTTGTAGTCCACGCAGGCCCGCAGCGCCCGCCCGACGAGCCGCGAGATCTCCTGCGTCCGTCCGCCGAGACGGCCCTTGACCGACTCGCGCTCGCCTCGGGTGTTCGTCGCACGGGGCAGCATCGCGTACTCGGCGGTCACCCAGCCCAGGCCGCTGCCCCGCCGCCAGCGGGGCACCTCCTCGGCGACGCTCGCCGCGCACAGCACCCGCGTGGCACCGAACTCCACGAGCACCGACCCCTCCGCGTGCTCAAGCCAGCCCCGCGTAAAACGCACCGGGCGCAGCGCGCCGGCCGCCCGTCCATCTGGTCGTGACATGCGGTCCACCCTATCGGGGGGCTAGCAGAACATGTCTTCCGGTAAGGCTGACCCCAGGGTGAGAACCTTGCCCGGGAACGCGAGCGCCAGCTCGCCGCCGAAGTCGGCCGCCTCGCGGACCGCCTGGTCTGACTCGTTCCACGGCTGCAGGTGGGTGAGCACGAGCTGGCCG
>Ga0126381_100006514_pt1 | contig 12920 bp, 12 predicted proteins | sample PanSoiMetPlot_28_FD_96465 | JGI IMG/M metagenome (GOLD analysis project Ga0126381, IMG submission 96465) | Tropical forest soil microbial communities from Panama - MetaG Plot_28 | ecosystem: Environmental > Terrestrial > Soil > Tropical forest > Bulk soil | place: Panama | collected 2016-02-17
CTAGCCGGTCGGGAACGATCGCAGTGCCATCCTTCCCAGCCGCTGTCGCATCTACCAAGCTAGGTCCGCGATGATGGCCGTGTGGTCATTCCGGTCCATGACATCAATCCGCTCCGGCGGACGCCGTGGGTCACTTACGCGCTCGTCGCGGCCAACGTCGTAGTCCTACTGCTCACCCCGGTGGCGATCGGCACCGTAACGTCGCAGCCCGGACCCACGGCGTTGTGCAAGCAGGCCGCCTTCTACGATCGCTGGGCTGCGATCCCGCGTGAGCTGACCACCGACCGGCAGCTAGCGTTCGTGCCGAGCGGCCAGGCCGCCGTGACGGCGCAGGGCGCAGGCTGCCTGCTCCAGCGACCGACCTACAACAAGTTCCCGGCGCTGTCGGTGCTGTGGTCGATGTTCCTGCACGCCGGCTGGCTCCACCTGCTCGGCAACATGCTGTTCCTGGTGGTCTTCGGCAACAACATCGAGGACCGCATGCGCAAGCTGCCGTTCCTCCTCTTTTACCTCGCCGCCGGGTACGTCGCCGCATACGGCTTCGCGGCCGCCTTCTCCACGTCGACGGAGCCGCTCATCGGCGCCTCCGGCGCGATCTCCGGCGTGCTCGGCGCGTACATCGTGCTCTACCCGCGAGCGCGGGTGTGGAGCCTGGTGCCGTTCCTGTTCTTCATTCCCGTGCGCACGCCAGCCTGGCTCGTGCTGGGGCTCTGGTTTGGCCTGCAGTGGGTGTACTCGGCCGGGATCGCCACGCCCGGCGCCGGGTCGGTCGCCTACGTTGCGCACGTCCTCGGCTTCCTGTTTGGTGTTCTCGTAGGCTTCGCCATGCGTGCGCTGGGCCCGTCGCCACCGCCAGCGCCTCGATACCGGGCCCGCCGCGTGGTGTAATGCTCAGTTCGCGAATGGTCAGAGTGGGTACTGAACGAAGATCGTGGACCGGGACGTGCGTGCGCGGAGACTAGCTCTGGCTGCCAGCGCTCTCGTCGTGCTGGGGGCCGCCTGCTCGAGCGGCGGTCAGGAGCCGGCCGGCACGCTGGCTAAGCACGGGCGCGCAACCAGTCGGCCGACCACCGCCAGTCCTCCTGCGCGTGTGGTCAGCGTGAGCGCATCACCGGCGCCGTGGAGACTGCCGGCCGCGGTGTCGCGCGCGGTGGTACTCCCGGACGACGGCGGTTTCGTGGTGCTCGGCGGCCTGGCCACCGGTGACACGTCCACATCGCGCATCGTCCAGGTCGATACGGCGACCGGTGACGCACGGATCGCGGGCTACCTCGCCACAGCCGTCCATGACAGCGCCGGCGCCGTGATAGGCGGCCGTTGCTTCGTCTTCGGCGGAGGTTCGTTCAGCACCGTCTCCCTCGTGCAGGCTTGGACGGCGGGATCAGCCATCGAGGTGGCCAGGCTGCCCGGGGCACGCTCGGACGTGTCGGCGGCGACGCTCGATGCCACCACCTACATCGTCGGCGGATTCGACGGATCGGCGATGACGCCAGCCGTCCTCGCTACCACGGACGGCGTGTCGTTCAGGCCGGTCGCGCAACTGGCGATACCTGTCCGGTACGCGGCTGTGGCGGCCGTCGGAAGCACCCTGTGGGTCGTCGGTGGCGTGACCAGCACCAGTGAGGGAGGCAGCGCGGACACCGATGCGGTGCAGAAGGTCGACCTGGTGTCCGGGCGGGTTACCGTCTTCGGGCGGCTGCCCCAGCCCATAGGCCATGCCACTGCGCTGATCCTGGGCGGTCAGATCTTCTTGCTGGGCGGGCGGTCCGGGACCATGCCGAGCGCGGCCATCCTGCGTCTCGACCCGACCAGCGGTGCTGTCGTACCGGCGGGCCAGCTCCCTGAAGCGGTGTCCGACGCCGGCTCGGTCGTGGTTGGCGGCGCCGGCTACCTAGTAGGCGGTGAGGTCACTGGTCCGTCCGAGCCGCTTGACACGGTTGTGACGCTGCGCCCAGCTTGAGTGTCAGGCTCGTGAGCGGGCCCGACGTAGCTGGAGGCACTAGTGGTTAGCGGCTGGTCAGACCGATTTGTCTCCTCGGAGTGCGTAAGGGAACACCACGACGATTGCTACCACGTCCACGGCGGTGCGCTGCTTGGTTCGCCAAGGCCGCATTATCTCTGCCACTGCGACTGCCACCAGGACTGCGTTCTGGCGCGTGGGGCGCCGTCCGGGATAGGACTGGGAACTTGCACGTGCCCTGGGATGATCGCGCCACGCGCCGCCGACCGGCGGACTCGGCGTAGGCCGGCGCCGTCGCCAGGGAATTCGGTGGGAGTTTTGCTGGATGCGGCCCGCCACGCCCGGGATGAGCGCCGCAAACGGCGCGAGGTTGACCAGATCCTGCTCGCGTTCGCACCTGGCCGGAGCCGCGAGGACGTGCGCGCGATGATGATCGAGCACTACGAGCGCCTCGGACTTCCCGTTCCCCCGCAGCCTCTGCTCGACTACAAGGCCGACATATACCGGGAGCAGGACCCGGAAGAACGCGCTCGGATACGCGCCGAAATGGGAGCGGTGCTGCGGGAAGAAGTAGCACCTCTCATCCAGATGGCACAGCGCATGTTCGCGCCGCGCCGGGATCCCTGAGAACCCGGGACCGCTTCGCCGCCACGATCACCGCGTCCCTCCACTGGGCAAGCATTAGCGGCGCGCGACTCCGTAGAGGACATCGGTGCGAAGCGCCGTCGTATTCAACGAACGCAGCTCGCGCAGCACCCGCTCGCGCACTTCGTTCCGCTGGCGCTCGGCGAGCGCACCGAGCGTTGCCCGGTAGCCGGAGCCGAGCACGACATCCCAGAACCGGTCGGGGTGGCCAATATCATGCGAGGCCGGCATGGCCTCAATCTCCGGTTGCGTAGCGCCTGCGCTCACGTACAGGTCGGCGAGAGCTGCCGGGGTGGTGATCTCGTCCCATGGGTTGAAGCCCTTGTAGAGCGAAGGCTCTACAGCGCGCACTGCCTCCCAGAAACACGTGTTCGCCGGCTCGAATAGCCCTCCACCCCAAGTCGTGATGGCCAGGACGCCGGACGGCCGGACAAGCCTCCACATCTCCGCCACGAACGCCGCCATATCGGCCGCGAAGAACACTCCGAATACGCACACCACCGCGTCGAAGCTACTGGCCTCCAGACCAGTGCGGGTAGCGTCGCCTACCCGGAATTCGATGTTTCCGACCTGCTCGCTCGCGGCTCTGGACCTCGCCAGGTCGACCAGCGGTGCAGCGACGTCGACCGCCAGTACAGAGCCGACCGGGCCGACGGCCCGTGCTGCCGGGATCGCCGATGCGCCCGCGCCGCAGCACAGATCGAGCACCTTGTGCCCGGGAGCAAGCGGCAATCGGGCCACTGTCGCTGCCCCGAAGCGGTCCCAGAAGCTCAGCGCGCCAGCCGTGTAGTGATCGGCGGCCGCCCCGTACGCTCGCGCGGCCCTCTGCGCGTGCTCGCTGAGCGCCTGCCCGCCCGACAGCTGCTCGCTGGTCACGTGCCGATTCTGCCACCGACGGCAGCGACTCTGAATACGCCGAAATGCGGGCTACTCGCCCGCGAGGCTGGCCGCGTAGCTCAATGCCCCGCCGACCAGGCCACGGAGCACGCGCGTGCCGTCCGCCGACGACAACTGGCCTTGCCACGGGTCCACGACGCGCCAGTCACCACCGGCGAAGGTCCAGGCCGGAGCCAGCTCGCAGAGCCGGTCCATCAGATCTGGGTGAGCATGCAGCTCTCACGCGCCCAGAGCATCCGCGCGGCCAAGCTTCGGCGGACTCGCCTGGCCGCGCAGGAAACCCAGTAGCGAGCCATTCTGCGGAAGATCAGGCAACTCCAGCAACGGCCGCATCCCGGCAGCATAAGCACAACCCCTTGGGCGGTGACCCGATCCGCACGACCGTCTTCAGACCGCGCTCGTGAGCCTGCTCATACACCGCTCGCAGCGCGGCCAGGACCCGAAGCCGATGACGAGCGCCGGGGTCTTCGCGGTCATCCAGGAGCTGCGCGGCTGACGCAAGCCCGACGGTCACCCAGCTCACAGGCCGGACTGGGCGGCACGGTCCTCGTCGACGATCAGCAGCAGCTTGCCGCGAGTGTGCCCGTTCTCGATGTCGCGGTGAGCGGCCGGGGCGTCGGTCAGGAAGTACCGCTGCGCGACATGGACGGCCAGCGATCCGTCATCGAACCACGGCGCCATCCGGATCAGGCTGGTGCCGCTGGGCTGGCCGTTGAAACGGTGCCAGTCGACGCGGCCCGCATCTGGGAGGTCCGCGGCTACGACCGGCGTCGCGATGACACCGTTGTCGCGCGTGGCCGAGGCCGCGCCGGCCAGCGCGGGCGCGGCGCACGCGAGCACGCGGTCGGCACCGCCGCCAGTAAGCGAGCGAACCTGGTCCGGCCAGTCGGGCTTGGTGTGATCCACAACCTCCGCCGCTCCGAGCTCGTGCAGGAAATCGTGATTGGGCGGGCTGGCAGTCGCGATCACGTTCGCGCCCAGCGCCCTCGCGATCTGCACAGCAATATGGCCGACGCCGCCAGATGCGGCGGCGATAAGCACATCGTCGCCGACGCCGATGCCGAGCACGTCCGTCAGACCCTGCAGCGCGGTGACGCCGATGACCGGTACCGCGCCCGCATCAGTGCCGTCGAGACCGGGCGGGATCGGGGCGAGCTGTTCCGCCGGACACGTCACATACTCGGCGTAACACCCGGTCAGTCCTGGGTAGCCGTAGACAGGCTCGCCGTCCTCAAAAGCCGACTGGGCTCCCGTGTCGCCGACGACCGTGCCGGCGAACTCCGCGCCGGGAATATAGGGCATCGATCCCCCGAGGCGGCCGCTGCGCATCGCGGCGTCCCACGGCCCCACGCCGGCCGCCACGACCCGCACAAGGACCTCGTCAGCCCCGGGCCGTGGTATCTCCGCCGATCCGACCTGCAGTACCTCCGGGCCGCCGGGCTCGCTCACCGTGATCGTTCGCATGCCGATAGCCTGCCCAGCCTGCGGCCACAACACACCGGCCCCCGGCGCGTCCGCCGACCACATTCCGCGGCCGGACCCAGCCGGCGTAGCGTGCCGACTGTGGAACACATCCGACTCGGCCGTACCGGCCTCCAGGTTTCCAGGCTGTGCCTGGGCACGATGACCTTCGGTCTGCAGTGCGATGAGCCGACATCGTTCGCCATTCTTGACCGCGCGGCCGAGGGCGGCATCGACTTCCTGGACAGTTCCGATGCCTACCCGCTCGGCGGGGAGCTGAGCACGCGGGGGCGCACCGAGGAAATCATCGGCCGCTGGCTCCGTGGCAGGCGCGACCGCTGGATCGTGGCGACCAAGTGCTTCGCGCCGACAGGCCCGGCGCCGTTCGACGCCGGGAACAGCCGCAAGCACATCATGTCCGCGGTCGAGGCGTCCCTGCGCCGGCTTGAGACCGACTACATCGACCTCTATCAGCTGCACGGCTACGACCTCAACACGCCCATCGACGAAACGCTGGCCGCGCTGGACGACCTGGTCCACTCCGGCAAGGTCCGCTACGTGGGCTGCTCGAACTTCCTCACCTACCAGCTCGTCCGTGCGGTGGGCCGGACCGAGACGCTCGGCCTCGTCCGGCTCGACTCCGTGCAGCCTCGGTACAACCTGCTATTCCGGGAGATCGAGCGGGAGATGCTGTCCTACTGCTCCGAGGAAGGCGTCGGCGTCATCCCGTACAACCCGATCGCAGGCGGCATGCTGTCCGGCAAGCACGTCCGGGCCAGCCCGCCCCCTGAGGGCACCCGGTTCACCCTCGGCTGGGCCGGACCGGCCTATCAGCAGCGGTACTGGCACGACCGCGAGTTCGACACCGTCGAGCAGCTCCGCAAGCTCGCCGACGAGGCCGGGGTCAGCCTGGTAACGCTATCGGTCGCCTGGGTGCTGGCTAATAAGGCGATCACCGCGCCGATCGTCGGCGCGAGCCGGCCTGACCAGCTGGACGCCAGCATCGCGGCCTCCGAGTACCAGCTCGACGAGGGACTCAAAGCGAAGCTGGATGATGCGACCTACGAGTACCGCCTCGGCGACTCGGCGCGGTAACGCGGCTGTTTGTCAGGCTTTGCCACGGTTTTTCGCAGCCAGGATTATCTGCGTAACGAGGTGACTGCTCAGGCGGAGCTTTGCCGCGATCTCAGCTGGGCGGAGCCCCTGGGAGTTGTAGAGGAGCGCAAGCCGCTCCTGTGACGGAGTCCAGCGCGGACGGGCGGCTGCCGGCCGAGGGGACGACCCCCCGAGACCCCCCGCAGATGCTTTCGCTCCGGGCAGCGGCCGGGCCGGGCTGGCGGCCTGCTGCGTCCGGTCCGCTGGCGGTGGTCCGGCAGGCGGCGCGGGCGGACCGAACGAGCCTCGGCGCTGGTCACGGTACTTTCCGCTGGCCAGATCCGCGCGGGTCTCCTCATCGAGGATCATGAACTCCTCGGCGGCCTTGTTCATGCCGATCGCCACCATCGTCAGACCCTTGAGGTTGCGCTCCTGACACGCGGGCGCGGTGCAGTAGTCATACTTCCGGGCCCGGTCCGGGTGAAGCTCAGTCCCGCACGTTACACAGCACACCATAATCAGCTCGTTCCCCCGTAAAAGCCCTGCCTCGGTAAAACGTCCAGACCGGCCCGGCTGTTCCTGGGCAACGGCTGGGTCGGCCGCAAGCGGTGGCGTCTCCGGATAAACACGGTTCGGCCCGGCGGGAATGTGCCCGCCGCGCACTGCGCTGACCTACCAGATGGACACCTCCGATGAGCTTGTCGCCGAGGCCGGGGACCTAGCTGCAGAGGACACGGCACCGGTAAGCCCTGCTAACACGCTTCCGCTGGCTGTGCTCGATTTCGTGGGCATCGAGTACGGCGAGAAAGCTGCTGCTGCCCTGGCCGGCGCGGTCAGTGTCGCCCAGGCCCTCGAGGCGGCCGGCTACCGGCGGTACTGGGTTTCCGAGCACCACAACATGAAGACACTGGCGTGCAGCGCGCCCGAACTTCTGATCGCGCACGTTGGCGCGTTGACCTCCCGGATCCGGGTCGGCGCCGCCGGGATCATGCTGCCCAATCACGCGGCCCTCAAGGTAGCCGAGACTTTCCGGACCCTGCTGGCCATGTATCCGGGCCGAATCGACCTGGCCCTTGGACGAGCGCCTGGCACGGACCCGCTGACCGCGCACGTACTGCGGCGAGGCATGGTCGCCGACCCGGCCGCGGAGTTTCCGGCTCAGGTCGGCGAGCTGCTGGCGTTCCTCGGCGACGGCTTCCCCGAGGGCCATCCGTATCAGCCCCTCATCGCCGCGCCCGTCGTCGACGAGCGACCCGAGCTGTTCGTGCTGGGGTCCAGCCCCTACGGCCCGCGGTTCGCGGCCGTCAACGGGATGAGCGCGGTGTTCGCCCACCACATGAGTCCCGACCTCGCGTTCGATCTCCTGCGCGACTACCGGCGGCGGTTCGAGCCGCGCCGCGAAGGCGACCAGCCCTACTCTGCGATGTCCGTGCTGGCCTTCGCCAGCGAGGATTCCGACGCCGTCGCCGACTTCGAGGCGGCCTGGACCCTGACCCGGCGTAACATCCGGCGCGGCGTGCGGGAGCCACTCGCGCCGGAGACAATCCGCGAGTTTCGCGAGTCCGGCGAGTTCAAGCGCGGCGGTGACGCCCGGATGGTGACGGGCGAGCCCAAGGCCGTCGCGGAGCGGCTCATGGAGATGAAGGCGCTCGCCGAGGTCGACGAGATCGTCGTGGTCACGCCGAGCCTCGGGCGGGGTCGGCGCAAGGCCAGCTTCGCGGCCATCGCCGACGCCTGGCGCCAGGCCAGCTGACGATCGCTACGGTCGCGAGCGCAGCCCGTTGTCGTGCGCGATCGCCGCGGCCTCGGTCCGGCTGGCAGCGCGCAGCTTGGCGAGGATGTTCGAGACGTGCACGCTGACGGTCTTGTCGGAGATAAACAGCTCGGCGGCGATCTCCCGGTTGCTCCGGCCGCTGGCCAAGGACCGAAGCACCTCAAGCTCGCGGCTGGTCAGGACGCTCAGCGGGCTGCCCGCTGAAGCGGCGACGCCTGTTCCCAGCCGCGCTCGCCGGCCCAGGTCAGCGAGCGCCGCGCGCAGCCGCGTCGCGCCGATCTCATCCGCCGCAGTCGCTGCGAGCCGCCACTCGCGCTGGGCTTCCTCACGGTCGCCCGCCTCGGCGAGCGCCTCGGCGAGCCGCCAGCGGGACCTGGCCGTCTCGTACACGAACGCCGGTCCGAAGGTGTCTGCCACGGTGCGCCAGTTCGCCGGGTCATTGTGACCGGTCGCTCGCTGCAGCTCAGCCTCGGCCCTGACGAGCCAGCCACGTCCGTCGATTCCGATGCCAGCAGCAGGTTTGTAGGCGTTACTGAAGCCGAGGCGCGCCGTCGCCGCCAGCGCTTCCGCCTCGGCGATGAGGTCATCGACGGGCCGTCCGCCCGCCCTCGCGAGCCGCACCTGGTCGGCCAGCGCGGCGATCCCCACCGCAGCTGGCCGGATGACCTGCGGATGGTAATGATCGCCACCCCACTCCTTGGCCGCGGCGATGGTGGCTTTCGCCGCCCGCACCGCGCCCGCCAGGTCACCGGTCCAGTACGCGTCCTCGGCGTACAGGCCTGTCGCGATGTAACTGGCCATGAGGTCCATCGCAAGGTAGGGGGCCAGCCATGCGCGACGCTCGGCAACCCGAGGGCTGCCCCTCGCGACATCGATGAACAGGGCCATCGCCGACAGCCTGGCCTCTGCGATGCTCATCACTCGCACTGGGAACTTCTCGGCGATCCGCTCGGCGTGCTCCCAGCGGCCATCGGAATAGAGCGCGAGATAGTGCAGGAAGTGCAAGTCCGAGCCGTACGGGGCCAGGCTTAGGCCGGCTCGTGCGGCGCGCTCCGCGCCGAGATGCGCCGTCTGAGCGGCGGCGGCCAGGTCCCCCGACTCCAGCTGCAGCCGCGCAACAATCGTCCGGACCCGAAGGTCGACGCCCATGCGGTCGGATTTGCTGGCAAGCTCCAGCGCTCGCATGGCGAGCGCCTTGGCGTCGTCGACCAGGCCAGCCCGCTCATTCACCGCGCTCAGCGTGGCCAGCGCGTCGGCCTGCAGCCACGGGGCATTCGCCGCCGCCGCGGCCGCGTCTGCCTCGATCGCGCGCTCCCTGGCCCCGTTCGCGCCGGGCCGCGTCAGCAGGGCGCGCGCGTGGGTGGCCAGCGCGCCCGCTCGCTCCCAGGTGGGCGGCTCGGCCGGAAGCACATCGACAGCGGCGCTCGTGACTGCCACGGCTTCGTCATACTGGTCAATGTCCATCAGGAAGAAGCCGAGGCGCTCCTTGACCCGCGTGAGCAGCCTGGGATCGGTATCCTCGGCCTCCTCGAGGAAAGTCACCAGTCGCCGCAGCTTCCGCACGGCCAGGTCCGTCTGGCCGGTCTCAGCAGTGCTCTCCGCCGACTTGAAAGCCAGCCGGCCCCTGCTCAAGCCGCCGAGCTTCTCTGGATCGGCGACGCGCTCCCACAGCGACAACGCCTGATCGAAATGCCGGTACGCCTCGGCCGGCGCGGCCAGGCGCCACGCTTCCTCGCCGGCCTGCACCGATGCGGCGAACGCACCGGGAATGTCATGGCTGGCCAGGCAGTGCATCGCCAGTTCGGCTGCGGTGCCCGCCTCGCAACGGTCGGACAGCAGCTCGGCCAGCCGCGCGTGCAGCCTGGTCCGCTCCCCCGGCAGCAGATCGTTGTAGATGGCCTCGCGCAGCAGTGCGTGGCGGAAGGCCAGCCCGGTCTTGCCGTCCGCGATCAGCAGCTGCCGCGCCGCCGCCTCTCGGACAGCGGGCTCGTACTCGGCTACCGTGAGCCCGGCTGCTCGCATGACCAGTTCGTCGTCGATCAGCCGACCGCTGACCGCGGCGGCCCTGAGCACCTGCTGCGCCGCCTCGGACAGGCCGAAGGTGCGCGCGACCAGCAGGTCGGCCAGCCCGGTCGGCAGCTCACCGCCGGCGGAGGACGTAGCCAGCAGTTCTTCCGCGAAGTACGGATTGCCCTCGGCCCGCTCGATCACCCGGCTGATAGCAGCCGCATCCGGCACGCCGCCAGCCAGCTGCGTCAGGTGCTGCGCCATGGCGGCGGGACCGAGCGGCCCGACCTCGATGGCCGTGACTCTGGGCAACCGCTGCAGCTCCGCAACCAGCGGCCGAAGCGGGTGCGAACGATGCATGTCGTCACTGCGATAGCTCAGCACCAGGGCGATGCGCTCGGTGCGCAGTACGCGGCTGAGGAAGGTAACGAGATCGCGCGTTGACCGGTCCGCCCAGTGCAGGTCTTCCAGCACGAGCAGGACCGGGCTGGCTGCGGCGAGCTCAGTCAGCATGCCGAGCACCGCGCCGAACAGCTGCTGCTGGGCGACGCCCGGCAGGTCGCCGGGCCTGACAATCTCCCGGTCCGGAAGCAGGCCGGCCAGGACCGGACGGGCGGCCACCGCCTCGGCTAGCCGGCCCGTGCCCGCGCCGCGCAGGGCGTCGGCAAGCGGCAGATACGGAATTGTCTCCGCCAGTTCGGCGCACCGTCCGGACAAGGTCGTGAATCCGCGCGCTGCAGCCTCGGAGCCCAGCTCGAGGATGAGCCGGGTCTTGCCCACCCCCGCATCGCCGCTGACGAGCAACACGACCGGCTGCCCGGCCTCGGCGTCGCTCAGCAACTGGCGCATGCGCTCGAGCTCGGTTGCCCGGTCGACGAGCGAGCCGGCGGCGGTATCGATCACAGCACCATTATCCCAGCTAGGTGCGACAGTCCCAGCCGATTATTCGGCCACTCGCCGGGTGACGGCGTCGACCGACCCTAGCTAAGTGTGAGCGGCGTCACGCCGAGACTGCTCGTGGACATGATGAACTACACCATGGCTGAGGCCGCCGAAATCCTCGAGGTGAGCGAGTCAGCCATGAAGACCAGGACGTTCCGCGCCCGCGCAGCTCTCCGAGCCACGATGGCCGAGCGGGTACGCTAGCGAACACTCACCTGGTCAGCGCTTCGCGTGTTGATCACACGGTCGGGCTTGATGCCCATGCCCTGCGCCCGAAGGCAGCCGCTGACGATCCAGTCCAGTTGGCCAGGCGCGTGCGCGTCGGTGTCAATGGAGAATAGGCAACCCATGTCAGCCGCTATCTGTAGCAACCGATCGGGTGGATCCTGTCGTTCCGGGCGACAGTTGATCTCGACTGCCACGCCGTGATCCCGGCAGCCCGCGAACACGGCCGCCGCATCGAACTCCGACTCCGGCCGGTCGCGGCGGCCCGCCTTCATCCGGCCGGTGCAGTGCCCGAGCACGTCTACGTGCGGGTTGGAGACCGCCGTGATCATGCGCGGGGTCATCTCGCGGCCAGGCATCCGGAGCTTGGAGTGGACGCTGGCAACCACGACGTCTAGCCGGGCCAGCAGATCCTCGCGCTGATCCAGTGTGCCGTCCTCCAGGATGTCTACCTCTATCCCAGTCAGGATGCGGAACGGCGCGAGGTCAGCGTTCAAGCGGCCGATCAGCTCGATCTGGTCCTCTAGTCGTTCGGCGGAAAGCCCGTTAGCCACCGTTAGCCGCGGCGAGTGGTCGGTCAGGGCCATCCACTCATATCCGAGGCCGCGGGCGGCCTCGGCCATCTCGGCAGGCGGACTGCCTCCGTCGGACCATGTTGAATGCGTGTGACAATCGCCGCGCAGCGCCTCGCGCATGACGCTGACCGGCGCAGGGTCCGCGCCCCCGAGCAGCTTGGCTAGGTACTCAGGGTCCTGCCCCGAGACCGCCTGGGTGATGACCTCGGCGGTGGCCGGACCAATCCCAGCCAGGGATTGCAGATCGCCGTGCTGCACGAGGCGGACAAGCTCGCCATCCGGCAGTCCGCGTACAACCTCGGCGGCCCGCCTAAAGGCGCGGACACGGTAGGTCGGAGCGCCAGCACGCTCCAACTGGAAGGCGATCTGCCGCAGTGCCCAGTCTGGTTCCACAGTGACCGTTATACAGGTCTGAGCGATACCGTGGCCGATCCAAGGAAGCCCGGTCCGACCAGGCAGAATACCGGCGGACGATGGTCTCGGCCTCGGGTACCTTGAGCGCACTCCGACCGGTCCGAGTGGGCGTGGCAGTCACCGCGCCGTGTGTGCCCGCGGCGATAGGGGGGCTAGCTCCCCGGGCGGCAGCGCCGCCAGTACGCACGGCGCGCGGCGGAATGCCTGCACTTTGTAGCTGGGCGCCCCGGCGCGCTCCAGCTCGAGGGCGATCTGCCGCAGCGCCGGCTCAGGGTCCATCCCTCATGGATACACCGGCGGAGGCGCGCCCGAAGCCTCATGCGTAGGCGACCAGACGCTTCCGCAGCATGCCGCGGGCACGGTGCAGCCGGGACATCACGGTTCCGATTGGCACGCTCAGCATCTCGGCGATGTCCCGGTACGGATACCCCTCCACGTCGGCGAGGTAAATAGTCGCGCGGTAACACGCAGGCAGGTCCTCGAGGGCGCGCCGGACGTCGGAGTAGGCAAACTGGCCAAGCACCGCATCCTCAGCCGACTGCGCACTCCCGGCTGGTGCCGCTGCCGTGTCAACGGCAGCGGTAATCAGCGACTCGAACTCCGGGCTCAGCACCTGGGCGGGCTCACGCTGACGCTTGCGGTAGTTGCTCACGAACGTGTTAGCCAGGATGCGAAAGAGCCACGCTCGCGAGTTCGTGCCAGGAGTGAAGTGCCGCAATCCGGCGTAAGCCCTGGTCATGCTCTCCTGCACCAAGTCCTCGGCGTCGCTTGGATTCCTCGTAATTCTCAGCGCCGCCGGATACAGGGCCCGTTCGTGGCGGGCGAGTTCCGTCTCGTAGACATGATGATCGCGCAGCGCTCGTGCGCTAGTGGACATCAGTGTGTCGCCTCCTTATGAGGCGACGACTACCGCCGACCCTGCACA
>Ga0126381_100006515_pt1 | contig 12919 bp, 11 predicted proteins | sample PanSoiMetPlot_28_FD_96465 | JGI IMG/M metagenome (GOLD analysis project Ga0126381, IMG submission 96465) | Tropical forest soil microbial communities from Panama - MetaG Plot_28 | ecosystem: Environmental > Terrestrial > Soil > Tropical forest > Bulk soil | place: Panama | collected 2016-02-17
AGGCGGGGCCGGGGCAGGCCGAGATGCGCGTCTCAGCCGAGGAACGTGGCGGAGGGCTCGAAGCTGAATCTTGCCGCGTCAGCCCGCGCCGGAAGGGGCGCGAAGGTGTCGCCCATGACCCTAGTTGGGGGTGGTTGTCACCGATGCGCCCTTCAGGCGGGCCGGGGCCGGCCGAGATGCGAGTCACAGCCGAGGAACGTGGCGGAGGGCTCGAAGCTGAATCTTGCCGCGTCAGCCCGCGCCGGAAGGGGCGCGAAGGTGTCACCCATGACCCTAGTTGGGGGTGGTTGTCACCGATCCGCCCTTCAGGCGGGGCCGGGGCAGGCCGAGATGCGCGTCTCAGCACAGGAACCTCAGCGGATAGTAATTGAGTGATTACACTGCGGTGCGGGGTTACGGCGGGTAAGCGCCCGCCGCAGCGATTAGAGTCGTCAGTAACATGACGGATTCTGGCCAGCCGCTCCCGCTACTGTCCCGCTACGCGATCATGGTCGATGTCGGGTACATCTATGCCGCTGCCGGCGAGTTGCTGTTCAGCGCCGCCTCTCGGCGGGAGTACCGGGTCGATGCCGACAAGCTGATCCATGCCCTGATCCGGCACGCCGACCTGCATGTACCGGGCGAATTGCTGCGCGTCTACTGGTATGACGCAGCGCGGGACCGGGTTCCGACCATTGACCAGCGGGTCATCGCCCAGATGCCCTGGGTCAAGCTTCGACTGGGGAACTTGAACGCACGCGGCCAGCAGAAAGGCGTGGACGCCCAGATCCGCGCCGACATGGAAGCGCTCGCGAGGCATCGGGCCATCACCGACTCGATCCTGGTCGCCGGCGACGAGGACATGGTTCCGGCGGTCGAAGCTGCGCAGGCCTACGGCGTCCGTGTGCATCTGTGGGGAGTGGAACCGCCGTATGGCACGAACCAGGCCGAGCGGCTGGTCTGGGAGTCGGACACCGTCGAGGTCCTCGAGCGCTCGTTCATGGAGCCCTATTTCACCCGTCAGCTGGCCGAGCCGGCCCAGGCGCCGACGCCCGAGCCAGCCCACGCGAGGGTCGGGCCACCCATCCCGGCGCAGACCGTGCAGGCACCATCACCTGCACAGGTATTCGGCGAGCGGCATCTGTCCCGGCCGTTCTCCAGAGCGCTGCCGGTAACCCACTTGTCGTCCGCCCGGCTCGGGCCAGATCGCGAACGGGTTGAGGAAGCAGGCGAGCACGTCGCGCAGAAGTGGATACTCACCAGAGGTGAGGACAACATCCGGGACCTGCTGCCGGGTCCGATCCTGCCACCCGTCATCGACAAGGAGCTGCTCGTTGAGGCGGAGAAGGAACTCGGCCTGTCGCTCCGTGCCTACCAAGAGGCACGTGAGTGGCTGCGGGACGCATTCTGGGCCAGGGTGCACCGCCAGTTCGGTCTTGGCGTTGGCAAGTCGAGAGGCTGAGTCGCGATGACGGAGGAGGTCAGCAGCGCGCCGGCGCCGCTGCTCATGGTGACCCGCGGCGCGCCGACGCCGGAAGAACTGGCGGCGCTGGTGGTGGTGTTTGCCACCCGGCCCGCCGCGAGTGCCAGCGGCGGCAGTGCTGGCCGGTCGGAGTGGTCGGCGAAGAGCCGGACGCTTCGGGCCACGGTGCGCCCCGGTCCCGGTGAATGGAGGGCAAGCGCGCTGCCGGGCTGAGTTGCCACTCGCCTAGACTCCTCACAGTCGAAATGAGGAGACACGTGCGCAAGGTCCTGATCGCAAACCGGGGCGAGATCGCAGTCCGGATCGCCCGGTCGTGCCGGGACGCCGGGCTGACCAGCGTCGCCGTCTACAGCGAGGCTGACCTTGATGCTCTCCACGTGACTATGGCCGACGAGGCACACGCTCTCGGTGGCCAGACCGCTGCCGAGAGTTACCTCGACATCGGCAAGATCCTCCGGGCCGCGGCCGACAGCGGTGCCGACGCAATCCATCCGGGCTACGGGTTCCTCGCGGAGAACGCCCACTTCGCGCGCGCGGTTATCGATGCGGGCCTGACCTGGATCGGGCCCCCGCCGTCGGCGATCGAAGCGCTTGGCGACAAGGTGGCAGCCCGAACCATCGCCAGGCAGGTCGGCGCGCCGCTCACGCCCGGCACCGATGGCCCGGTTAGCGGGGTCGATGAAGCGATCGCGTTCGCGACCGAGTACGGGCTGCCGATCGCCATCAAGGCCGCGTTCGGCGGTGGCGGCCGCGGGCTCAAAGTCGCCAGGACTATCGACGAGATCCCTGGCCAGTTCGAGTCGGCGGTGCGGGAAGCGGTCGCCGCGTTCGGTCGGGGCGAGTGCTTCGTCGAGCGCTATCTGGATAAGCCTCGGCACGTGGAGACCCAGTGCCTCGCCGACACGCACGGCAACGTGACCGTCGTCTCCACCAGGGATTGCTCGCTCCAGCGGCGTCACCAGAAACTGGTCGAGGAGGCGCCCGCCCCGTTCCTGACCGCTGAGCAGGACAAGCTGCTTCGCACTGCCTCCGCCGACATCCTGCGAGCGGCGGGTTATGTCGGTGCCGGAACGTGCGAGTTCCTTGTTGGCCAGGACGGCTCGGTCTCATTCCTCGAAGTGAATACGCGGCTGCAGGTCGAGCACCCTGTGACCGAGGAGGTGACGGGCATCGACCTGGTCCGGGAGATGTTCCTGATAGCCGACGGCGAGCCGCTGAGTTTCAGCGACCCGGAGGTGCGCGGGCACTCAATCGAGTTCCGGATCAACGCCGAGGACGCGGGCCGTGGCTTCCTGCCCGCACCCGGCACCATCACGGGCTGGCGGCAGCCCTCAGGTCCTGGCGTGCGGCTGGACGCTGGCTATACCGCGGGAATGACGGTTCCGCAGGCCTTCGACTCACTGATCGCCAAGCTCATCGTCACCGGCGCGACCCGGCGGCAGGCGCTGGAGCGGGCCCGCCGGGCGCTGGCGGAGTTCGAGATCGACGGGATGCCAACGGTGCTGGCATTCCACCGCGCCGTTGTCGTCGACCCGGCATTCACCGGCGAGCCCTTTGCCGTGCACACGCGCTGGATCGAGACCGAGTTCACCGCCGAGATAGCGCCCTATGAGGCCACCACCGGCGGCGCAGTGCCTGGTGCCGCCAGCGGCGCAGGGTCGGCCAACGGAACGGCGCGCGAGCGGATCACCGTTGAAGTTGGCGGCAAGCGACTTGAGGTCACCCTGCCTGCTGGCTTCGGGCCAGTCGGGATCGCGGGGGGCTACGGGGGGTCGTCCCCCCGGGCTGGTACCGCGGGCCGGGCGGCCCGGACTGGCGGCCGGCCGGCGGCGCGCCCTGGCGCGCCGCCGACCGGCGATGAGCTGGTGAGCCCCATGCAGGGCACGATCGTCAAGATCGTCGCCGCTGACGGCGATAAGGTCGAGGCCGGGGACACGATCGTCGTGCTCGAGGCCATGAAGATGGAGCAGCCGCTGGCCGCACACAAGGCGGGCACTGTCACCGGGCTGTCCATCACCGTCGGCCAGACGGTGCCGGCCGGCGCTGTCATCTGCCAGCTGCGCTGATGGCCAGGATTCCCGGCGACCCGGGCCCGCTTCGGTGGCTCAGGTTCGCGGCTGGCTTCCGGCTGCCGGAGGAGAACCTGGACTGGGTCAGGCACGAACTGACCGACGCCGGCTGGCGCTGGCGCACCGTGCTCCGCCACCTCGCAGTGATCATCCCGGTGTGCGTGATAGTAGCGGTGCTGCTGCTGACTCTGTCCCCGGCACCGGCATGGTTCGCGGTCCTGATGATCGTGCTCATCCTGTGCGGCAGCGTGTTTTCCGTGGCCGCCTACGCCGACGACCTCCGGGCGAGCCGGCTGCGCCAGCACGGCCTCGACGTGCCCGACGATCCCGACCTGGGCCGCCCCTCGCACTAAGGGCACCTGCGCGAAGTCTGTTCCTAGCTGTCTTCCGTGCACGCCGCCTAGATCAGCGGGTCGATCTCGGCGGGTTGCATCAGCTTGCGCGCGGCCTCGGTCACGCTGCCCGATAGCGACGGGTACACCGAGAAGGTCTGCGCGACGTGGTCGACGGTCAGGTGGCGCTCGACAGCCAGCGAAAGGGCCAGGATCAGCTCGCTGGCCCGCGGCGCGACGATGACTCCGCCGAGCACGGTGCCGCCGCTGCGGCTGGCGATGAGCTTGACGAAGCCGTCACGGAAGCCCTGCATTTTCGCCCTGGCGTTCGTCGCAAGCGGCAGCTTGACCACAATGGCGTCCGGGATGGCACCAGAGATCACTGCCTGCTCCGGGACGCCGACCGTGGCAATCTCCGGATCGGTGAAGATGGTCGCCGCGACGTTACGCAACCGTAGCGGCTTGACCGCCTCGCCGAGCGCGTGCCACATCGCGATCCGGCCCTGCATCCCTGCAACGGAGGCGAGCATCAGCACCCCTGTGCAGTCGCCGGCCGCGTACACACCCGGTGCCGAGGTGCGCGATACCCGGTCCACGTGGACAAAGCCCCGCTCATCCACCTCGATCCCCGCCTCGGCCAGACCGAGACCGGTGGTGCTCGGCACCATGCCTACCGTCATGAGGCAGTGGGTGCCGCGCAGCGTCCGGCCATCGCTCAGCGTCACCACCACGCCATCGGCGGACCGGCTGACCCGCTCCGCCCTTGACCGGCTGAGCACTGTCATGCCGCGACGCCGGAACACGTCCTCGACCACCACGGCCGCGTCGGCGTCCTCCTGCGGCAGCACCCGGTCACGCGACGAAACGAGTGTCACCTGCGATCCGAGCGCCTGGTACGCGCTGGCGAACTCGGCCCCGGTGACTCCGGAGCCCACCACGATCAGCTCAGCTGGCAGCTCGGTCAGGTCGTACAGCTGGCGCCAGGTCAGGATTCGCTCCCCGTCGGGCTCCGCGCCCGGGAGTACCCGCGGCTCCGCGCCGGTCGCGATGAGCACCGCGTCGGCCTCAACCTGCACGTCACCGGCCACGACCGTGTGCGGCCCCGCCAGCCGGGCAGTGCCGGAAATGACCTTCACGCCCTCGGCCGACAGGCGGGACGCGACATCCGCCGACTGCGCGGTGGCAAGTGCGCGGACCCTGGCGTAGAGGCGGGGGGCATCGACCCGGACGGCCCCGTTCCCTACGGAATTAAGGAGCAGCCCAAGACCCGGCGAGGCATCGATGGCCGCCATCATCCCGGAGCTGGCGATGAGCGTCTTAGACGGCACGCAGTCCGTCAGCACGCAGGCCCCGCCGAGGCCATTGCGTTCCACGACAGTGACCTCGGCACCAAGCTGCGCGGCGACCAGGGCGGCCTCATACCCGCCCGGCCCGCCGCCGATGATCGCGATCCTCACGTGCGGCTGGCTCACGCCTTCCAATTCTTGCGCACCGGGGCACGCGGGGCGACAGCGGTTGCCGCGCCGCCGCCCCAGCAGTGAGGTTGGGCAGCCCGGTCACCGGCCGAACTCGTACGCTTATCAATCGTGTCGACCTACGCCGCGTACGCCGGGAACCTGGACCCGGAGAGGATGGCCAGTCGCTGCCCGTACTCACCCCACCAGGGCACCGGCTGGCTCGAGGGCTGGCGGCTGACATTCGGCGGCGCGGACCTGGGCTGGGAGGGAGCCCTGCCAACGGTCGTCGAGGACGCCGACCACCGCGTATTCGTCGCGCTGTATGAACTATCCGAGGCGGACGAGGCCACGCTGGACGAGTGGGACGGCGCCTCGCTCGGCTATTACCGCAAGGCGCGGGTCCGAGTGAGCACGCTCGACGGCGAGGTACTCGCCTGGCTGTATGTGCTCAACGACTACGAGGGCGGCCTGCCCTCGGCCCGTTATCTCGGCATGATGGCCGATTCGGCCGAGGCGGCGGGTGCGCCGTCTGACTACGTCAGCTGGCTGCGCAGCCGCCCGTGCACCTCGGTCGGCACCTAGGCCGAGCCGGGCTAGCCGGCGAGAACGAGCCCCAGCAGCACCGCGGCGGGGACCAGAACGAAGGCGATCGGCCACCAGGCCCAGGTGCTCGTCACGACTGCCGCCGGAGCGCCGCGCTGCTGCGCGTCCGCTGATCGGCGGCCGATCTCGTCAGCCACGAGCTGAACGGCGTCCTGCCTGGCCCACTCCCGGGCTTCCGCAGGGGCGCGGCTTGAGACGCCAAAGCCACCGCCGATTCCCCTGGCCCGGTCCCGCTCCGCGCGCCGCTGGGCGCGCAGCCGCGAGCGTCGGCTGGAATACAGCGCCCAGCAGTAGACGGTCTTATCCTTGCCGGGCGCCGGCCGGGCACAGCTGAATTCAAGGGAGTCACCGACGTAGACGGCGTTGAGCCCGCCCCAGCCGATCCGGTGATCGCGGAACGGGTTAAGGACGCGGACGCCGTCCTCGTCGGCGACCACCCTGGGCCGCAGCGCCGTGGCGTACACAATCCCGGTCACGCCCGCCAGGCCGGCCGTGAGCTCGGCTGCGACGTAGTCGTGGCCGGAAATCACGGCCTGGACAGCAATGACGACGGCCAGGATTGCCCAGGCCCACCAGATGACAATCGGCGGGATGAGGCGGAAGACCGTCTGTCCCTCCGCGGCGGCCCGTTTCCACCGCTTCCGGGCGCTTGATGCCTGGCTCGGGTCCTGCACTGGCCTTCCCCTGCGCAGTCGGACTGGCTGCGGGCGCGCTGCGCGTCAGGCTGAGACGGCGCCCGCTATCTGATGACTTGTTGCGGCACCGGGCATGGTGCCCGGCGTGAGCGGATCGCTGTCGCGCAGGGCGGTGAGGGCCGTCGCCACCATCAGGCGCACGCCGTAGCCGATCGCCCTCTCATCGACGTCGAAGGCGGCCTGGTGGATGTCGAATTCCGCGGCCGAGCCGGGGACGCGGGTGCCGAGCCTGGCGAGCGCTCCGGGGATCGAGTCCAGGTACCAGGCGAAATCCTCGCCGCCCAGGCTCTGCGGCGCCTCGGTGACAGCATCCGGCCCGAGCACTCGGTCGGCAGCGGCCTCGAACATGGCCGTGCTGATCGCGTCGTTGACGGTCGGCGGCACGTCGCGCCTGTAGGTGATCTCCGGCACGACGTTGTAGGCGGCCGCCACCGACTCCAGCAGCGCCTTGACCAGGTCCGGCGCCTCATGCCAGGCGGCACCGTCCAGGCAGCGCACGGTGCCCTCGACGACGCCGTCGTCGGGAATCGCGTTCGCCGCCGAGCCGGCGCTGACGCGGCCCCACACCAGGCTGAGGCTGGAGCGGGGGTCAACCCGGCGTGACAGCGCGGCCGGCAATTCCGTAATGATCTTGCCGAGTGCGAAGACGAGGTCAGCGGTCAGGTGCGGTCTCGCGGTGTGACCGCCAGGTCCGGAGACCTTGACCGTGAGCCGGTCGCAGGCCGCCGTGATCGGGCCAACCCTGGTGCCGATCTTGCCAACGTCCAGCCGCGGATCGCAGTGCAGGGCGAAGATCCGGTCCACCGAGGCGATCCCGCCCGCCGCCATGACGTCGATGGCGCCGCCCGGCACTTCCTCGGCCGGCTGGAAGATCAGCCTGACTGTGCCGGGCAGGCTGCGGACGGCAGCGGTCCTGGCCAGGTACAGCCCGGTGCCGAGCAGGACGGACGTGTGCACGTCGTGTCCGCAGGCGTGGCAAACGCCGCGGTTGACCGACCGGTAGGGCACGTCCTTCTCGTCGTTGAGGGGCAGCGCGTCCATGTCGGCCCGCAGCGCTACCACCGGCGCGCCGGGCGAGCCTGCGCCAATGTCGACTATCAGGCCGGTGCCCTTCGGCAGAATCGCCGGCTTGAGGCCAGCCGCCTCGAGGCGCAGCGCGACTCGCCTGGTAGTCCGGTACTCGTGATAGCCGGTCTCAGGATGGGCGTGCAGGTCGCGGCGGAACCGGACTAGCTCTGTCTCATGTCCGGCCAGGAACGCGTCAAGCTCCCCGTCAAGATCCCGCTCAGGCATGCGTCGCCTCCCCGCTGGCGCCGCGGGCAACTGTGCCCCGCCGGGCGACTGGTCTGCGCCGATAGGCAACGGCGCTCGGCAGGATAACCATCGAAGTCGTGAACTCACTCCAGTCCGCTAGCAAGCGTCGCCGGGCCGGGACGTGCTTGCCGCTGGCGACACGCTAGTCCCGGGCTCCAGCCCCGTTAGTTGCCCGCTCCAGAACTGTGCCGGCGTCCCTGTCGCCGGAGAGTGCCACCGGAAGTCTCGACGGCAGCCTGGCAGCCCACAGCGACAACCGCTGCCAGACCACCCTGGCGAGCCCGCGAAATTTCCGGGTCCTGCTCGAAAACAATCCCCGGCCGTCCGACGAAGCCTGCGAGCCCGCGATCGGTGTCCGCCGCCCGTCATCGGCCGCTTACGAGATTCATTCGCTCTACTGGTGTGCATCGTACCGCTCCGCTCCGCAACGCGCTGACGATGCCTGATTGTCGCCGTCCGGGCGGCCGCGGCCGTTGCCTAGTAGACCTCGGCTGGCTGGTACACGCCCCAGACCTCGCGCAGCGCATCGCACACCTCGCCGACGGTGGCGAGGGAGCGCAGCGCCTCGCGCAGCGGGTACAGCAGGTTCTGGGCGCCGGCCGGGGCGACCGCCGCGCGCCTGATGTCGTCGAGCCGCCGGGCGACCTCCGCCCCGTCCCGGCGTGCCCGTAGCGAGGCCAGCCGGGCGGCCTGCTCTTCCTCGATAGCCGGATCGACCCGCAGCGGCTCGTACGGCTCGTCGTGCTCGGCCACGAACGCGTTCACGCCCACGACCTTGCGCTCGCCCGAATCCACCTCGCGAGCGACCCGGTAGGCAGACCGCTCGATCTCAGCTTTCTGGAAACCCTGCTCGATCGCCGCTACTGCGCCGCCGAGTGAGTCCACCTCCGCCATCAGCGCTCGCGCCTGCGTCTCGATGTCGTCGGTCAGCGACTCGATCGCGTACGAGCCCGCCAGCGGGTCCACCGTCGCGGTCAGGTCCGTCTCGAACGCCAGCACCTGCTGCGTGCGGACTGCCAGGGTGGCTGCCTTCTGGGTGGGCAGCGCGATCGCCTCGTCGTAGGCGTTGGTGTGCAGGGACTGGGTACCGCCGAGGACCGCGGCGAGCGCCTGCAGCGTCACCCGGGCCAGGTTGACTTCTGGCTGCTGCGCGGTGAGCTGCACGCCGGCTGTCTGCGTATGGAACCGCAGCATCTGCGACCTCGGGTCCCTCGCACCGAACTCGTCGCACATGATGTGCGCCCACAGCCGGCGAGCCGCGCGGAACTTTGCGACCTCCTCCAGCAGCGTCGTCCGCGCGACGAAGAAGAACGAGAGCCGCGGCGCGAATTCGTCGACGGCGAGGCCGGAGTCGATCGCGGTCCGGACGTACTCGCGCGCGTTCGCCAGGGTGAACGCGATCTCCTGAACGGGCGTAGCCCCGGCCTCAGCCATGTGATAACCGGAGATCGAGATCGTGTTCCAGCGCGGGATCTCGGCCCGGCAGTAGGCGAAGGTGTCCGCGACCAGCCGCAGGGACGGCTGCGGCGGGTAGATGTAGGTGCCGCGGGCGATGTACTCCTTCAGGATGTCGTTCTGAATGGTGCCCGAGATCGCCGCGCGGCTGACCCCTTGTTCCTCGGCGACCAGCTCATACAGCAGCAGCAAGATCGCGGCTGGCGCGTTGATGGTCATGGACGTCGACACCTGATCCAGCCGGATGCCGTCGAAGAGCTGCCGCATGTCCGCCAGCGAGTCGATGGCGACCCCGACCTTGCCTACCTCGCCGCGAGCCTGCGGCGCGTCAGAGTCGTAGCCCATCTGCGTCGGCAGGTCGAAGGCGACCGACAAGCCCGTCGTCCCCGCCGCGATGAGCTGGTGGTATCTGCGGTTGGAGTCGGCTGCCGTCGAGAACCCGGCGTACTGACGCATGGTCCACGGCCGCGTCGTGTACATGGTCGGGTAGATCCCCCTGGTGTACGGAAACGCGCCTGGCTCGCCCAGCGCGGCCGCCGGGTCCAGGTCCAGCACATCCTTGGGCCCGTACAGGCCTTTGATCGGCCCGCCCGACTCCGATTTGCGGCTCATCACCCAAGCCTACGGTGGCGACGCCCGGGGGTCGCCTGTGAGCTGTCCCACGCCGACGGTGCCCGTTCAGCGGGGAACGGGGTGGTTTCGCTCCGCGGCCATCGGAAAACTTCACCCGCGCCAACGCAAAATCTCTCCTGAGCGTGGCGGCACGCCGCAGCGGGCCGGGAAGGCCCCGTTGACGTCGGCATTAGCGACCGGGCCTAGTCAGGAGGTGCGGGATGCGGCGCAGCGTCTGGGTCGTGGCGGCGGTGATCGTCGTGGCGACCGGTGCGGGCACCGTCGCGGCGACAGTCCCGGCAGGCCGGTCGGGTGTCCGGCCGCCCGCCACGACGGCCGCGCGCACCGACCGGGCCGCGCGTGAGCGCAGCCCTGCGCTTCCCGCGCCGGTGATACCGGCGCTCGGCAGTCCCGCCGCGCAGGTCATCGGCGGTCCGCTGATGGCGAGTACGGGGACCGTCGTCGACCCGCGGGCGGGCACTCTGCCACTACCCAGCGTGCCAGCGTCGGCGTGGGTCATCGCGAACGCCGACACCGGTCAGGTGCTCGCGGCCACGGACCCCCACGGCGAGTACGGTCCGGCCAGCACGCTCAAGGTGCTGACTGCGGTCACCCTGATACCGCTGCTCAACCCCAGCGCAGAAGTCGTGGCGAGTCAGCTGGCCACCTCGCAGGAGCCTTCCTCGGCCTGGCTGGTTACCGGCCGCTCGTACAACGTCGCGGACCTGTTCCGTGCCCTGCTGATGATCTCGGCCAACGACGCGGCCGTCGCCCTCACGGAGGCAACTGGGTCCTTCGACAAAGGCATGGCGCTGATCAACGCTGAGGCGCAGCACCTGCAGGCGTACGACGTAGTGGCCAAGCTGCCGAACGGGCTGGACGCACCCGGGCAAGTCGTGTCTGCATATGACGAGGCGCTGATCGCCAGGCAGGCGCTGCGCATGCCGGCGTTCATGGCCTACGACGGGACGCTGACCAGCCGTCTCGAACTCCAGCCCGGCGAGTTTGAAACCTTGGTCAACCAGAACTACCTGCTGACGCAGTATCCGGGCGGCATCGGCGGCAAGATCGGCTGGACGACCCCCGCGGAGGCCACCTACGTCGGGCTCGCCAGGCGCAACGGGGTCACGCTCATCGTGACCGTCCTGCACTGCACAGCGCAGCAGGAGGTCACATCAGCCGAGCAGCTGCTGGACTGGGGTTTCGCGATGAACGGCAGGGTAAGCCCTGTCGGCACGCTCGTGCCGCCGCTCGCCCCGCCGACCGTTACCGTTCACCACGCGAAGGTTCACCACGCGAAGAGCGCCCGCCACGTCAGCTTCCGGCCAGCCAGGACGTACCCCGTACCTCGGTAGCACCTCCTGGCCGCGACCTGGGCCATAGATCTCGCACTACCTGCTAGCGGTATCCACGCCTCATTGCCTGCCGCGGAACACCGGCACCGGGACGATCCGCGCAATGCTGCGCCCCACGCCGGCCCGCTCGAGCACGCGCGGCTCGGATTCGGGCTCGCCGAGCTCATCCCAGTCCTCCTCCTCGTCCCTGGCCCCGAGCACGGTGAGCCGTCCGATAGCCAGCGCGGCGGAGAACACGATCACGACGCCGAGACCAGTGAAGAAACCGAGCTGCTCCAGCAGGTATCGCGCGATACCGCTGGCCGCTGGCTTACCCGCGTCCGGCAGGGTCGACCAGCGCGCCGCCACCAGGCTTCCGACGGCGAACCACGTGCCAGCGAGCGCCGCCAGCCACGCGCCGAGGAGGACGAGCAGGCGGAACCGGCTGATAATCATGACCGCCCCACTCGCCAGGGTGACGGCGCCCGGCGCTACTTCCAGCCACATCCGGCCCGCGGTCACTGCCCACACACGGTCCGGCGTCGGGTAGTAGGCGTAATGGAAATACGGACCGACGAAGGGGATCAGCGCGCCCCACAAGCCGAGCAGCATCAGGAAAGCGCCGCTGAGCGCACCCTGGCTTCGGCGGACGCGAAGCATCCCAGCCATCTTGATCACATCCCTCGGCAGGCGTGGGGGGTGGCTGCCTGCCGGGGCGGAATTACCCCGGCGCGCATGAGATATTCAGATAACAGTCCGGAACGATGCCGTTTGGCCAGGTGTCGTTCGGTATCTAACGGTCGCGGGCGCCGTTGCGGTTGTCAACCAGGTCGGGCGGATCAGCGTCAGGCCGCGGGCAGGAACCCGACGTGGTCGCGCACCCGTGACATCGTTGGGACAGCCAGATGGCGCGCCCGGGCAGCGCCGTCGGCCAGCATCCTGTCGAGCTCTGCCTCGCTGGCGAGCAGCTTCTCGGTTCGCTCGCGGATCGGCGCGAACGCATCCACGACGACCTCGGCCAGATCCTTCTTGAGCGTCCCGTAACCGGACCCGGCGTAACGCTGCTCCAGGCTGGCTATCGGCTCGTCGGTGAGCGCCGAGTAGATCCGCAGCAGGTTTGTGACGCCGGGCTTTGCCTCCTCATCGACCCGGACCTCGCCGTCGGTGTCGGTGACCGCGCGCATGATCTTCCGGCGGATCGAGCCAGGTTCCTCGAGCACGTCGATGATCCCCTGCGGAGAGGAGGACGACTTGCTCATCTTGACGGACGGATCCTGCAGGTCGGTGATCTTGGCGACCTCTGGAAGGATGTACGGCCCTGGCACGATGAAGGTCTTGCCGAACCGGTGATTGAAGCGCTGCGCAAGATCGCGGGTCAGCTCGAGGTGCTGGCGCTGGTCCTCACCGACCGGCACCTGGTCCGCGTCGTAGAGCAGGATGTCGGCCGCCTGCAGTATCGGGTAGGTGAACAGCCCGACGCTGGCGCTCTCCGCGCCGCTCTTCGCGGACTTGTCCTTGAACTGGGTCATCCGGCTGGCCTCGCCGAAGCCGGTGATGCAGGACAGCACCCATTCCAGCTCGGCGTG
>Ga0126381_100006516_pt1 | contig 12919 bp, 18 predicted proteins | sample PanSoiMetPlot_28_FD_96465 | JGI IMG/M metagenome (GOLD analysis project Ga0126381, IMG submission 96465) | Tropical forest soil microbial communities from Panama - MetaG Plot_28 | ecosystem: Environmental > Terrestrial > Soil > Tropical forest > Bulk soil | place: Panama | collected 2016-02-17
GGGTATCGGTAAGAATCTCATCCAGGGCCTTATCCACGGCCTCCTGACTTCCGGCCGGAGCCTCGCTGGGCTAGTCAGTCATATCTTCAAGGGATGGCCGCAGGCTCTCGCCTCATTCGTCTCCAAGGGCCTAGTCGATATCGCTAAGCTACCGAAGGCAGCCCTCAATGCTCTCGGTAAGGTCAGTGGCTTCCTCGGTGGGCTCTGGAAGAAAATAGCCGGAGGTGGTGGAGGCGGAGTCCAGCAGTGGGCCGGAATGGTTATGCAGGCCCTTGCGATGCTTCACCTTCCGGGCTCGCTACTCGGCCAGGTACTGTATCAGATGCAGACTGAATCCGGAGGCAACCCTAACGCCATTAACCTTACCGACATCAACGCTCAGATGGGAGATCCCTCGCGAGGACTTCTCCAGGTAATCGGCAAGACGTTCGCGGCTTTCCACGTTCCCGGTACGAGCGGTAATATCTATGACCCGCTCGCGAACATCGCGGCCGCAATCAACTACGCTCTCCACCGTTACGGCCCGACTCTGATGTCCGGTGGAATGGGAATGGGCTCCGGACACGGCTATGACACCGGAGGCTGGCTGCCTCCCGGAGTGACCCTCGCGTACAACATGACCGGCCGTCCGGAGCGGGTGCTGACCTGGGAGCAGGCTCAGGGAGGAATCGGTGGCACGGAATACCACGCTCATTTCGACGGCCTTACTGGAGCCGCTATCGAGAGCCATGTGCGCACGGCATTCCAGGCTATGTCGATAACCCAGGGCAATCTAGGACGTCAGGGCAGGAGGACATAAATGACTACGCCAGCGCCACCTATCCCACTTCAGATTGACTACATAGACCCTGACGGAACTGACTGGAACCTTTCCGACCTCTCGATGGCGAATGGATATATCTGTTCCGGTATCGCCGGAATCGACGGCATTCCAGTTACCATGCAGACTATCCCGCTGCTTGACGGCACAGCTATACCGACTATCTACAACGTTCAGCCTGGGACTATTGCTATAGCCCTACTCGTGAGCCGTCCTGCTGGCGGTGGGCCGAATGATTACTATGCCCTACTTGATAAGGTAATCAATGCCTTTACCTGCCGCCGTAACGAGCTACCGGCTCCGGGACAGATTGTAATCCAGAGACCAGATGGGACATCTAGGTCAGTATCGGTCTATACGACTTCCGGGCTCGATACGCCGGAAGTCGGCCTGAACGATATGATGGTGTACGCCTTTACGTTCCAGACTCCGGATCCATACTGGTACGACGATACTCAGCAGAACCTTGTATTCACGCTTAACTACGCGAGCGGCATCCTGCCCCTGCTCCCTATCTGGCTAGCCGGTGGTACCATTATCGGGAATGCCACGATTAACAATCCCGGAGCCGCTACCTATCCGACGTGGACTATTACTGGGCCTGGGACTCCAACGATTAAGAACCTAACTACAGGCCGGCAGTGGTCCCTGAATACCGCTATCCCAGCCGGGCAGATAGTACAGATTGTAACCAAGCGCGGTCAGCAGATGGCGGTAAATCAGTCAACAGGCTCAAGTATCTGGGACCAGCTTTCCTACTCGACTATCAGCGACCTCTGGTCTTTCGTTACCGGAGTCAATAACATAAACATCTCGATTCCCGGAGCTACCGCAGCAACAGCCGTATCGCTCGCCTGGACTAACCGCTGGAGGCGTGCCTGATGGCTGTTATCCCGGTCAACGGCCGCTCCGTTACCGTCTCGCGCGCTACCGGTAGCGTCAACCGTATTCAGTCGTTTGTTACCCCGCAGGCAGGCTCACAGGATCAGGTATGGGTAGAGATCCTTGATAATAATCTCGTGAGCCAGGGCGTAGTCCAGTTCGCTACCCTCTCGGCTCAGCTCTACTACAACGCAGTCGGCTCCTGGTCCATGGTCGTACCGTACTCCGATACGCTCTGGAACCGGATCATGTCCGGCGATTTCTTTGTTAACATCAACTGGAGAGGCCTGTTTAGCTTCGGAGGGAAGTGCGAGCAGCCAGGGTACCAGGACTCCATACCGGGCTCCACCGGAGGCTCAGGCTCCGTCTCTGGGCCGTTTATTGCGCTCTCTGGGGCCGACTGGCTAGGGCTTATCGCTAACCGGATCTGCTACCCTAACCCAGCCGTCGCCTGGGCCTCGCAGACGGCCGCAGCTACCGATGCAATATCCGGCGTAACGCTGGAAACCGCTATCAAACATTACGTCAACAACAACATCGGTCCAGGAGCCCTAGCCGCTCGCGTTAACCCGCTCCTGGATATTGCGGCTAACCAGACGCGAGGCCCTTCCGGAATCGCCTACACGGTTAAGTTCGGAACCGGTGTAGACCTGAACCTGCTCGATGTTATCCGGGCTCTTATAGCTCAGGGTGGATCGGCTATGGGCGTCCAGGTTACCCGGAACGCCCCAGCGCATCGCCTAACGTTTGATGTCTACATTCCCAGGAACCTCTCCGGTAAGGCCTGGTTTAGCCGTGACCTAGGGAACCTAGCCGCTATCAGCTTTGCGCTAACCGATCCTACGTGTACCGATGCACTGGTTCAGGGCTCCGGTACGCAGTTCATATCCCGCGTAGCTTCCGCAAAGACGCAGTGGAACGTAGTCGAGCAGTTCGTTGATAGTAGCTCCGAGACGGACGCTAACAATCTAGCATCTACGGCTCAGCAGACATTGCTTACCGGAGCTGCTGGACCGACTATGAGCGCGACCGCAACCGATACCCCATTCCTAACATTCGGCCGCGATTACGGGCTAGGCGATATTGTCTCGATGGAGGTCCGTAACGGAGCCGTCTACTCTGACGTTGTTACCGCTGTCACGCTAACGGCTGACGGTTCCCAGACTCCGGTCTACTCCGTCGTGCCCTCAGTCGGGCAGTCTTCTATTGCGACCGCAACCGATCAGTCGGTTATCGGTCAGCTAACAAAACGGATTCAGGTTCTCGAAAGGAAGCTGGCGACTAAATTATGGTTACATACGACGGACGCCCAAGCGCTTTCACGCAGCTGTCGACAACGGCTGACTGGGAAAACTTCATGTCGACTGCCGGAATTGCCGACCGGATAGACCCTATCAACGGTGGCGCATTCGTCTCGTCATTTGACGTTCCGGGCCGCAACATCGTCATCTCAGCCGGCCAGGCTCTTATCAAGGGACAGCTCTGGAGAGCGGACGCACCGGTCAGCACGCCGATTCCGGCCGCATCGGCGCAGAACCGTATTGACCGGCTCGTACTCCGGCTGAACCGTGGGGCCACGACCTCGCCTACGGTAGTCCAGCCCGTAGTCATTACCGGCACACCGTCCGGTACGCCGGTAGAGCCACCCCTAGTCCAGACGACTGGCGGCCTCTGGGACCTTCCGGTATGCTCCTGGACGTCGGCCTCTACCGGAGCCCTCTCCGCGCTTACCGATGAGCGGATACTATGGGCTCTTACGCCGGAGTCTCCTGCTGGCTACTACAAGATCCAGCAGGGACCGAATGCCGGGCTATTCATCAACGCAGCTAACGGCTACCTTGTAGCGGCGCAGCCCGGTAACCCAAATACGCCAGAAACATATCATCTCGCTCCGCTTGGAGGCGGATGGACCCACGTAGCTAATGAAGGCGTAATGTATACGCTACTCCCGGACGACACGGTATACGTTCACGGACAGTCTATCGTACCGAGTGGTGTAACCGGTCCAGCAAACACTCTATTTGCATTGCCTGCCGGCTACCGGCCACTTAACCGTGCAGAGCCTGTCCTAGTTGCAGAAACACTACCGTCAAGCCCGTATACAGCTACCTCTCACCAGCTCACAGTCCGTACGGGCTCCGGAAACTGCGACATATTCGGCGCAGCAGCCGCAGGCAACATTCTTTCGGTCTGCTTCCGGTTCCCGCTCCACGCTCCGCTCTAGAAAGGACAGGCTGTGCCCTGGAAAGTACGCTGGACCATATACATGATTGTGCTTGGCGCAGTCTCTATTACCGTCGCAATTATTGCCGAATTCATCGCCAGGGGCGTTTCCGTTCATTTGCTAGCAATTGTAGGCATGACCGGAGGTCTTGCTATAATCCTGAATGCCCTTCCGCACAACGGAACAGACAGCAGGCCTCGCGATTACAGCGGTGATCGTGGCGGGTAAGAGCGGAAGCGTAGAATAGCCCTTATCCCGACAATGTACAGGAGGGATTATGCCGGGAAGACATCGCCTATTCGGCAGGGATGATCCAGAGCCGGAGCCCGGTCGCGAGCCGGAACCGGAGCGCAGGATCATCCGGGATGGCGACACGTTCACGATCGATGATGAGCTTAGCGATCTCATCAGGCTGGACATTCCGGAACCAGCTCCAGAGCCTCCGGCAGAAATCCAGGGCGAGCCCTGGGGCTGGACAAAGCTAGGGCCCAGGCCTCCGGAGGCCGACCGGTTTGACCGTGGCGAATACCCACCCCGCTACCGGGATGAGGTGAGACCTGATGAGCCTAGTTAGGCACTGGTATCCCTCTCCGAACTACTCGACCGGAGGGAGCACAAAGCGGCTCCTGGTCCTCCATACGACGGAAGGCTGGGGAGACAGCCCGTCCGGAATGTATGACTGCGCGATCTACTTCCAGGGGAACGTTGGGGCTAGCTCTGACGTAATCATAGATAGCTTCCATCCGGGGCATATCTGTGAGGGAGTCGCGCCATACAACAACGCCTGGACCCAGTGCGGTTTCAACGGCCAGACGGCCTCCGCAGCCGAGCAGTGCGGCTACGCCGCATGGTCCAGAAACGAGTGGCTCAACAACAGGATGTCACTTCTGGAGAATGCGGCCGCGTGGCTCGCGGAGGAATCGCACCGGTTTGGCATCCCGCTGACGGAGCTTTCCTCATCCCAGTCTCAGGACGGCTACAGCAAAGGCGTCACCTACCACTCGCGCCTAGGCCCGGACGGCTGCGGTCACTCCGACCCAGGCTCCGGCTACCCGCTCGCTGAGGTCCTGGAGATGGCGCGAGGCGGGAGCATAGGCGGCACGCCACCACCATCGGGAACAGGAGAGGATCACGTGACAATTCCAGGAAAGCCAGGGAACTGGCTCAAGCTCAGCACGGAATTCATGGCAGCCAACGGCGTCAAGGCCCAGATGGGCGTCGGCACGGCAGGTGATGTCTACTACATCACCAAGGCTTTCTCGGCCGGTGCTGACTGGCGTGGTCCCAGGAAACTCGCCTAGGAAGGAAAACCAATGGCTCACAATCCGCCCGGATGCCCCGGAGGCGACTGGTCTACCTGGGAAATCCTCTCATCCAATACCGGGGCGCACGTATTCATGGGCGTCAGCGAGACGGATGGTAACATTTACTACTCCGTCCGGGATGAGGCCGGATCGGCGTGGCGGCCTGTCGTTAGGGTCACCCCACTGTGACGTACGACCTCCGCAAGCTCTGGGATCTGGAAATGGAACAGCTCCAGAAAGAGCGTGGGAAAGATCCAGACCCAGAGATGTGGAGATGGAGCCCGCTCGATATCACCGAGTATGACCGGATGCTGAATATCGCGTACCACATCGCGATAGGCCATAATGTATTCCGGCGACAGGGCCTCCGTAAGATCCGGCTAGTGGAAGCCGGCAGCGGTATCGGTACCAAGCTCTACCTAGCTACCCAGAAATACGGCCTAGACGCCACCGGGTATGAGATCAATGAAGAGTACATCAGACGGGCTCGCGAGCTATTCGGTATCGAGACGGAGCAGCGCGACCTCCGCAAGCCTCCGTTCCCAGAATGGGATAAGTTTGATATCGTCTACCTCGCCCGCCCATTCAAGGATGACGATGAGGAAGGCCGCTGGGAGCGGGAAGTTCAGGAAGCAATGCGACCTGGGGCAATCCTCATTATGGGCTTCAGTTCCCTGAAGCCCTACGGATGGCCTTGCTATTACCGGTTCCCATTCCACGGTGTCTGGGTAAAGCCCGGTATGGCAACTCCGGTATACGACGCAATGATAAAGCGGCAGGAGCCGCACGACCCACTAGTACCGGAGCCTGGCCCATAGGGAAGGAAAGGGATGTGAAAGGGAAGCATAGAAGAACTCATCCGCTAGTAAGTCACAGGAAGCCACCGACAAGGCGAGGCCGCTACCGGGTAGCCGTTATTGCTATCCTGGTAAGCGGCCTCATCGGCATTACAGTGCCAGCCCTCGCGAGTATCCGCTACCAGATACGCTCCGGCGATACGCTATCAGCGATCTCGGATCGGTTCTGCGGCACGCCTGGGGATTACCCAGGGATAGCGGCCGCATCCGGCGTCAGGAATCCAGATCTCATCTACGCAGGTAACTTCCTAACAATCCGCTGCTCGCGTAACGGCTCCGTCTCCATTTCCGGCAATCCCGGATACCGGGCCATCTACAGCTACTCCGGCCTTATGGCCCTGTGGCGCTATGAAGGCGGAGCCTCATGGGCAGCCGCTACTGCTGCGTGCATCGCGTGGCACGAGTCCTCCGGCCGTACCTGGGTCATTAGCTGGACTAATGACTGGGGCCTGTGGCAGATCCACAACGGAGGCTACGCAATGCTCAACCCATACGCGAACGCGCGGCGTGCCATCTATATGTCCAGTGACGGCCGGAACTGGAGCCCGTGGACTACGCACTGGATGTGCGGCGTCTAAAGAGCACCGGGAGGAACAATGTTGTTCCGGGAGCGGGATAACAGAACCGGTCGCTCAAGCAGCTTACAGAACCAGGGCTTGAATTCCTCGGTGACCCATGCCACGGGATGATCGCCTACCCACATCCTCGCGACGGAGGCGACCCCACCACCGTACGTAGCCACTGCCCCGATCGGCTCGCGGCGTCCGGTCTTGGCGAGGACAATGCCTAGTGGGACGTTCCCGTTTGGGGCCATTTCCGCATCCCTAGGCAGCCGGGTAGGAATTACCAGGGAGGTGATATCGGCCGACATCCCACGCCGCGAGGGTCCACAGGTCATGACTCCCTTCCGGTCGATAGCAGCCGTCCGCTTTGGCGCATTAAGCAGCGCACATTCCGCAGGCTTCAGAATCCGCTCTACGCAGGAGAACACATCCACGGTTACCGGCTCGCCCAGGATCTCCTGGACTATGTAGGTGGCAGGGCCAGTGAATGAACGTAGGGCCTCCGCGAGCCCGGCAGCGCCACGGCCCATGGCCATCGCTGCGTAGGCCGCAGGGTCATTTGACGGTGGAGGCGGGGCAAGCATCATCAGCGTCTCGCGGAGAGCTGTCAGCTTCTCAAGGTTGCCGAAATCCGGATGGTCGAGGATTCCGCGCTGAACACGGATGAGTCCGGTGATCAGGCCGGCCAGGTGCCGCTCCGTTTCCGGGCGGCTGAGGTAGTCTGTCGAGTAGCTAGTCATAGACGAATCGTAACCGTCTAACTACTCTCCGTCTAGTACAGGGCTCTCTAGCCGTTCCGGGAGCGGGAGCCCGGAGCTAGACTGGGCCGTGAAGCCCATAGACTGTGAGCCTCCGGCCATCTACCCGCTTAGGTAGGACCGGTATACCCTCCGGAAGTTACTCATAGGTAGAATCGCTCTCTGCGCTTTGGTTCATGTGCGAGGCGTCCGGGAGTACCCATAGCTGCCTGATCTCCGGCTGTCCAAAGCCTATCGAGGTATGGAGGTCGGCTCGCGCCTGTTCCTCGGTCACCTCATCCGGGAGCGTGAGCACTACCATGAAGGCCCTACGGGTCATCGGGCGGCTCATCGCGGGCTCACATGAACATGGTCCAGGCCGTCCTGAAGCCGTAGCTCGTGGATCTGGCGGTGGTAGGCTCGCCAGCAGTCCTCAACGTAGTCGCTCATGAAGAGCGGATTGGGATCGATACCCTCAAGATTGCCTAGTTTCTCGCCATGCCGCAGGGTCATATGCCGGCAGAAATCCTCCCGCGACATATCATCGGCCGCCACGACCTCTACCCGCTCGTTTGCCATAGTCACCGTGGATACCTTTCCTCTGCTACCTGCGTACGCATCATCGGCAGGTCCTCCGGGATGCTTTCTTTCTGGTATACTGTATGGAACTTCTCCGGGTCCTTATAAACGTACTCGATTGCGCCCTGACCGCAAGCATAGCAAAGCTCTGCGGGCCGGTACTCATCCTCACCGGCGTGCTGACCCTGGTTTGCGGTATGCTCTATAACGATGCCGACGCGGGTCACGGAATGGGCGCACTCGGCTCCGCAGCGATCGCAGAATATCTTTCTCATATCAGTCAGGATCTATGATCCATATCCTCTCTGCCATTATTGGGGTGCCGAACCCACCGATACGCCTTCCGGCGACGATTACCACATCGTGGTTCGGCCGGATAAGCTCCAGCGATCTCCGGAGCCTAGGGAAGTTCCAGCGGTTAACACGGGCATAGACTTCCTCGTTGCCCTTGCCCGCATCGTACATATGGAGCGTGGCCCGCTTAACGAGATCCGGACGCTTCAGCTCTTTGAGGATTTCCTCAATTTCCTTGCCGGTGCGTGATCTTTCGTCCTCAACGATGTCCTTGTACTCGACTCGCCTGACGACTCCGGCATAGACCACCGCTGGGCCCTTCACGAACGGCTGGCCCTTCCGGAATGGCGCAACCTTCATCGCGGCTAGCTGATCGCCATCGTGCGTCGGTAGCGGCACGCCTAGCTCGCGGTGGCTCCGGAGGAACCGCATAGCAGCCTTCAGCCTCCGCTCCGTCCGGTAGAGCCCGAACGGGTCACGGGCCTTAGCAAAAGCCTCCATCCGTGCGATGGTATTCGGGCCGATACCGGGCACGACCTCTAGTGCACCCCAACTCCTGAAACCTCCCTCCAGTTCTGCAGCCTGATCCAGCCTCCCGGCCATCTTAGCGCCGATCTTAGGAATCTGCTGCCATCCGGCAATTAGCTCGCCTCGCGCCGGAGTCCCGTTAGAGGCCGCGATAAAATGCGGCCGCCATGTAGCCCGCGAGCTACGGAAGTCCGGAGGCTTAATGTCTATCGAATGATCTAGGGCATCCCGCATGAGACGGAACTGCGCCTCTGCGGTGCCTGCTTTCGCGAGGGAGGCCGCGTAGAATTCGAGCGGGTATCTCGCCTTCATCCACGCCGTCCAGAAAGCAAGCATCGAGTACGAGATGGCGTGCGCGATGTTGAAGCTATACGTACCGGAGGTCACGAGCCGCTTCCAGATAAGGTCGGCCGTCTCACGGGGCACCCCGTGGAGCCGCTCTGCTCCCTCCGCGAATGAGTCATACGACATCTGGAATGCGGCCTCTCCCATTTTCTTGGAGATGATACGCCGGATCTGCGAAACGGAGAACCAGTCGAATCCACCCATTTCCTTGAGTATGCGTAGGATCTGCTCCTGATAGATAATCTGGCCGTAGGTAGCGGCCGTGATCTCATCTACCATCGGGTGTAGCCGTACCGGCTCTGACCGTCCGTGCCGGACTTCAACGTAGTCAGCCGTCTGGCCGGAGAATAGCGGACCAGGACGACTGAGAGCATTGACGTCCGTGATGTGCCCGAAGTGATCTGGCCTGACATCGCGGCAGACCAGCCGGGTAGCTCTACCTTCAAACTGAAACACGCCAATGACGTCATTTCGCCGGAACACATCAATCGTCTCAGGATCATCGTCCGGAATCGCATAGAGATCCTCCAGGGTCATTCCGGTCATCCGTAGGAACCGCCCAATCATCCCCGCAGTCGAGAGCCCCAGGAAGTCGAGCTTCAGCGCGCCCATATACTCAGCATCGTACTTATCGACGCTCATTACCCGCGCGCCATCTTTCTCGTAAATGGCGCAGATATCCGTCAGCGGGCTATTCGCGATTATCAGTCCAGCCGCGTGAACGCTCATCCCGCGTACGTCACCCTCAAGCCGGCAGGCCTTCACTATATCCGGGTATTCGTCCGCGATCTCCTGCGCTGCGGGGAATAGCTCGAATGTATCCTCCAGCGTAGCGTCAAAACGCGAGTCACCGCCCGACCTTTCAATAAGCAGGTTAGCTACCGTCTCCCTCGCGTACGGAGGGATGTTATAGACATTCGATATGTCCTGGAGGGAGTTACGCCCACGGTAACGGACCCAGTTAGCGATGTGCCCGAAACACTCTGCCCCGTATTTCCCAGCGAGGTATTCCCACACCCACCACCGTTCCTCATCGGAGCAGTCAACGTCGATGTCCGGAGGATCGGGCCGCGAGATATCGAGGAACCGCTCAAAGATCATACCCTTGTACTTGTGTGGCGGTATCTCAGTGATACGGAGTAGGTAGGCGACGACAGAGGCAGCAGTGCTGCCCCTGCCTGGGCCGAATACGATGCCGTGATCCTTGCCGGCCCGGATCGTATCGGAGGTAAACAGGAAGAAATCAGCGAGCCCTCTCTCAAGGATCAGGTTCATCTCATAGCGCACCCGTTCCTCGTACCACCGCTGGTCGGCCTCCGGGAGCGAGCCTATCGCCCGGTAAGCCCATCCGAAGCGTAGCCACTCCCATAGTAGGGCTTCCGCCTCCGGAGAGCTACGCTCGCTCTTTACAACAGCCGTACTACCCATCCCAGTCTCCGCTCTCGAATACCATCTGTGAAGCTACAAACACGGCTTCCCTATCATCAGCAAAGTACCGGGCCGCATTCTCCGTCTTGAACTTCCAGAGACAGACCCATGCACGCCCACTTACATTTAGGCGAGCCCGGACGGCCCAAACCGATTCATCAAATAGGTTCATGACGTCAATATCAATAAGGATCACCTCCATGGCTTGTGATCCTCCTGTCCTATTGGGTAGCGGAGCCGCTCGGCCTTGGGTAGCGTCACGGTACAGACCTTGCCTAGGTATTCCGACGCGAGGATCGCATCCCAGGCCGCATTACGCGAGAGGCCAGTCTTCATCAGCCGCTCGCCTAGGGCCTTATCCGACTCAGGCAGCGTCATAGGTACGGCATAGTTCCATTCCCGCATCATTTCCTCAACGGTATGCTTACCCCGGTGCGTCGCGTGGAGAATAGCCTGCATCTCGGAGTCTTCCGGGAGCGGGTAATGGACGTCGCACGTTGCGATTAGCGGAATACCAAGCATGCTGGAAAGCCGCTCGTACGCGGTATTGATCCGGTTGCTCTTCTCAAGCTCCCAGAACGGCTGGACCTCTAGGAAGTACCATTCACCGAATAGAGCCCGGAACCGCTCAGCTACCGCGCGAGCCCGCTCGAATCCCGCTCGCTCCGTCTCCGGCTCCGGTATGCCCTTCCCTCCCAGGAGGGAGCACGCCAGGAGACTCCCAGAGCAACCAGATAGGCAGACAAGACCATCAGCGTGATCGGTGAGATTTCCTCCAGAGACTGTCGGATGGTAATGGTGATCTCGCCAGGATTGCGTGACAAGTCTATTGAGGTTCTGATATCCACCTACGTGCCTCGCTAGAATAGTCAGATGGAATTTGTACTGAGATCTGTTCTCTTCATCAACCGGGCCACAGTAAGCCTCAAGACCAAAGATAGGCTTTATCCCTACCTCAATAGCGGCTTTCTCAAGCTGGAAATGTGACGAGACGCTACCGTAAGCCATGTTCGGTTAGCGCCATAGCCGTATATCCAAGTTCCACAGCGCGCCGAACATGATGCTGAGGCAGTTTGTGGCCGTCTCCATGGCTGAAGGTACTATGGTGATGTAGGCTAACATACCTCAATTATCTCACCTCCGTCCTCTCATCGCCCTCATTATCCGGGAAAGTTCGTTAGTCCGGAATTCAGCATTCCATAGATCTTCAATATCACACCCAGATCTATCATAAACAATATGGCACGGCCTACATAGAGCTACGTAATTGCCGGTATCAAGCCTATCCATTCCGTGAACGTTCGCCCAGTCTCTCGCCTTCCCTCCGCAAATACAATCGTATTCATCAGCTCTCCCCCTATCACCACGAACACGATCATGTTGCGTAATGATATCCGGTTTTATAGCCTTTCGCTTGCCACGTTGCGATCCATTGTGCTTCCCGCAGGAACAATTCGGTTCGCATTTCTTGTATGGTGCTACTCGGCCGAATTTCCACTCACCGGACCAAGGCATAACGCATCGACTCGTACCGGCATCGAGCAGATCCGGATGGCTTCCGCCTGGATAGCGACGCACGGGCAGGACAGGCAGATACACTGGCCCTTTGGCTCGCCTCCGTATACGGCATTCCCTTTCCTGATTACACGAGTAAAGCCATGATTCTGCCAGCATTTCGGACACCGGCACCAACAGCATTGCTGCCCCGGAATTCCTGACGTCTCGATACAGAGATGATCGTGCTGATGCGGAGCCCGCTCCTGCTTTGCTTTCATGACCTTCGGCTGTAGGGTCCTAGGGTCAACCAGTCTCGGTGGCATCGCCGTCACATCCTCTCCGGAAGGTCTTTAGTTCAGGGTCCCACTGATACCAGCAGATAATCGGCTCCAGTGGCATCGGTTCCGGAGACGGCTCGAATCCAGTAGGCCGGTGGCAATGCATGCAATGTCCTCCGTCGATAACCGCATCGCAGAGCCGGAATACGGCCTCAACCGGAGACGTAGCCGCAGCCACTTCCCAGTGATTATCCCAGTTGGCGACAGCCATCCAGACGACAGGCTCTTCATCATCGGACCATCGGAGCTGAAAGCTATCCGCGCCGGTACGGCCAAGCAGCTCGACTGCCGGGATGAACCGTAGATCCTCGCGAGGGTCAAAAATCTTTACGGACATCGCCTGCCTCCGGCTCCACGATTGGGACTATGTAGGTTAGGTTGCCGTCTGAGACCTCTACGTGCGGACCTCCGCAGATAGAGGCGGGGCACTCATCGACTCCGCACCATTCCTCATCCCGGTTCACCTAGCTCGCCCCATTTCATGCCGTCATTCCCCAGCCTCCAGAGGAAGCCGCAGAAGTTA
>Ga0126381_100006517_pt1 | contig 12916 bp, 13 predicted proteins | sample PanSoiMetPlot_28_FD_96465 | JGI IMG/M metagenome (GOLD analysis project Ga0126381, IMG submission 96465) | Tropical forest soil microbial communities from Panama - MetaG Plot_28 | ecosystem: Environmental > Terrestrial > Soil > Tropical forest > Bulk soil | place: Panama | collected 2016-02-17
AGAGCGGTTCCGCCGCCAAATTTTTGGAGAGAAACCATGTGGGGGTGCGGGAAAACCCTAAAATATGAAAACAAATCAAGAAAATGTATCGGAAAACGACGATGGAAGCCGCTCGTCAGGAGTCAGCGGCATCTACTGGGACCCAAGACGGTTTCAGTGGCATGTAGATTTTAGCTTTCATGGGCAAAGATTCGATTTAGGTCGATTTTATGAACTCGTCGAGGCTAAAGAAGCGATGAACGCAGTGAAAACTCGCCTTAGTCAGATCGAAAGAGTTCATTATCTGCGCCCAGCTATCCCAAGCGCCTTCGACAAACTAATTTGACTCACGTCAAGAAACTAACCCAACCATTATGAGCAAAGTCATACTCGAACTAGCTAACGAGGTCTTTATTGTCTCGGAAGACACTGCTCGGAGGGTCCAAGCAGCCCTTCCGCCAGATCGAACGGTCACAATCGTTCCAATCGTAGAACCTGAAAGGCACCCGCTGAATTTAATGCTGGAGCAACGTCAAGCCCCACCCTCGAAATTCGATAAGTTCCGACAGGCGACTATGCCCTTGACTGGGCGGGAACAGCAGCAAGCCCAGCGCATAGCCGAGAAGATGTCCAAATCAGTCAAGAAGGCAGCGTAAAATCCCGCCAATTTGGCGGATTTTTGACTTAAGTCAAATTATATGGCGACGATGCAACCCCTCCAGACGATGATTGCCATCGGTGGGAAGCTTCAGTCTTCCCTCGGGCAATCTATCAAGGCTGCTAATTTACAGCTTCAGTCGCTGAATGCAACAGCGATGAGGGTAAATGCAAGCATGGCATCGATTGGGCGTCGCTTAGCGACTGGGGTGCTGTCAGCCGCTGGCATCTACGGCGTGGTTCAGGTGATGAGAGAGTCAGTCAACCTAGCCAGACAGGAGGAAGACGTACGCATAGCCCTAACTAATCTCATCGCTAATCAGAACCGACTGCGTGGCATCTCGGTCGAGCAGTCTCAAGCTCAAGTCGCTCTACTCGAAAAGCAGTCCACCATCCTCGAAGCTCAGTCTGGCATCTACCACACCACCATACTGCATGGAGCCACGACCCTCGCCCAATATAAGCTGACTACAGCCGAAATTCTTCAGATGCAGCCGGCGATGGTCGAGATCATGAGCTATCAGAGGCTCATGGGCAAGTCCTCCGAAGAGATCGCAGGCACCTATGAAGCCATAGGTAAGGCGATCCATGGGATGGGTCGTGGACTCAAACAGGCTGGGGTCGAGCTGTCAGACTACCAGCTCCGCGTGCTCAAAATTAACGCGATGATGGGCGACTACGCCGCGAATGCACGCATGATTCAGAGGGAGATCATACGACAGCACGGAGGAGCGACTAGAGCCTTCACCGGCACACTGCCTGGGCAGGCGCAACTCGCCCAGACCATGACGCAATCAGCCATCGAAAGGATAGGCGAGGGACTCCTGCCACTCGTCCAGATCGGCCAAATCATCGTCAGCAGATTCATACAGCCACTCGCGGCACACTTCGACCAGCTACATAGGACCGTCCTAGACCACTGGAAGGAGTGGGTCGCATATATAGATCGAGTCGTGGTCCCGACATTCACCCGATGGGTAGATAGAGGATGGCAGAAGATAACTGATGCGGTCACGTGGTTCGAGCGGAATAGCTCATGGCTGTTGCCGTGGCTCAAGAAGGTCGTGGTTGCAATAGGCGTATGGACTTTCGTGATAGGACCACTGATTAAGGGTATAGGCGCGCTACGTATGGCGTTAATCGCTTTGGATTTGAGTAATCCATTTACAGCGATTGCAGCAGCAGCGGCAGTTGCAGCAGCATACATCATCTCCAATTGGAGCCGAGTTAAAAGTTTCCTGGGTGGTATCTGGGAATCGATAGTTGGAACGAAGGTATTTAATGCAAGCGAGGAACCGGCTGGGGTAATGCGAGCTTACCGCCCTGGGCAGGTTCCACGTGCCCAGGAAATCCAACACGGCTGGATAGCAAACATCAAAGGTCTGTGGTCTGGATTCTTCAATTGGTTAGGTCCGGAGACACAGAAAAACCTTGCCGACATCAACGACAGATTTCAGAAGATCTTCGGAGATTTAATGTACTTCTGGAATCAATATGTCGCGCCAGTTCTGCCGGTGGTTTGGGATACTATCCTCAAAACCATGAATGTTATTAAAGATGTTGCACTTGCGGGGATAAAGATTGCTATCCAAACCATAATTGAACAGTGCGACCGCTGGCTGACTATAATACAAACTGTCTTAGATGCGTTCAAGGCTATTGACCAGTTTATACACCACCCACCCGGAATTGATACATCGTTCAAACGAGTACCACCTGGGTCCGTCACACGAGGTGGATGGAGGCCGGGAGGTGCATTTGTGGGCCATATCCCCTGGGCTCCAGGCCACGCTCCCACATATAACATCCCCGCCTCGATTCGTGCTCCCGGCGACTTAAACATAACTCACTACGGTTATCGTGGGGATACCACACCCGATTGGAATAGCAGCCATTGGATAGGCGGCTGGAATAACACAATGACCCACCCATACACTGGAACGGGCACCACCAGTGTAGCCCTAATGAGCAAGTTAGCTAACCAGTGGGGCTTGAAAAAAGGCGATACGTTCACCTATGTAACTCCCAACGGTCAGAGATATTCCTTCATATATGAGGATGTAGTACCAAAAGGATATACGGATAAGGCGGGAAGATGGCATCCCTATAGGGATCTGAGGATGGATATCTTCGACCCATACAATCGATATCACGGCGGCATCCAGTCAGGAGGTCATGTAGAAGACATCCGACACGCTGGTGTGACCATCAACTACAACGTCGGAGGTATCCACGTCCACGGAGCGGATAGCGATGATGCACACAAGCGTTTAGCCGCAGTCCACCAAAAGCATATCGAAGATATTCGGAGGTCTGTGGAGGAAGCACTCTATCGCGACAACCGTCAAGATCTGGGAGGAGCCTACGCCGTATGAGCGATACCACCGAAAAAATAGTCTACTGGATTTGCTCCCGGGCCATCATAGCCAAGCCTCACGCAGTGGACGACATGAATCACATGCTCAATAGGTGCCATGTGATTAAAGACTGGGATAAAATACAGCGAGCATTCGAGAAGCAGGAGGCGCGTGGAGCCATGCTTGCCTCGGAGCAGCCAGCTCAAATCGAGTTAACCGGCAGACGAAGAGGCAAATGTGTAGAGTTCAAAATGCCCTTCCTGAAGCCTCCCGATGACGAAGCTCTATGGTGGACGTACCATGCCAACATCTGGGAGGTCAGCGGCGAGTCTGTCCGAAGTCTAGGAGAATTTGACATAAGTCAAATTAATCATGAGTAGCCTATTTTCAGTATCTTCACTGGCTGGAGCGGCTGTTTTTCGAGATGAGATACAGATCCTGATCGGGTCCAGCCAAGCTTCCATGCAGGATGTCTCATCGATATTCCCTCCCCTTAACAAGGTTAGCCTCCACTATCAAGATCCGATTAGCTTTCAGTCGGACACATTGGATCTAGTCTTCGAAGATATCGGGGACCGCATCATAAACAGCACCAAGATCCAAAAGGGGATGTGGATCAAGGTCAAGATCCTGCAATACAATCGTGACTATCCTGGGTCGCTAGTCCAGAAGGATCTAGGGTCGTTTATGATCGATCAAATCAAACAGACCTGGCCCATCTCACAGACTACCTTGATGGCGACATCGGTCCCAATCGATCAGCAGATCAAGCTGACTCTCCAGAACAAAACCCGTCTAGCCGTTTCAATATCCAGCCTGGGGGCGGAGGTTGCAAAAGAAAACAATCTGGGCTTTCTATGGCAGGCTCCGGCCACGAAAGACAAGCCATTGGGCGAAATACAGCAATGGAACGAATCTGACCTTCAGATGCTGTCGCGGGTCTGCCGATCAAGCGGATTATCCTACAAAATCAAGGACATCGGGGGTCGTCAAACCCTCGTCATCTTTGACGAGCAGGATCTGGAACAGAAGCCACCAGTCTACACTATCGACTTCCACCTGCCTGGGGCTGGGATCAAGCTCGTCCACGGCGAACTGACCACGCAGAGTCAGGACATCTACAGTCAATCGGTCCTATCCTACTACGATCCATATACAAACACGGTCTACTTCGCCCAAGCGAAGGCTCCAGCAGGCACGGCAACAGGTTCAGGCGAAATTCAAAAGAGCTACGGTCACAACAACACTGCTGTCGATGGGTCGGGGAGTGACATCTCACTCAAAGGACAGGGTTCAGGTGGGGGCGATCAGAATACCATCCCCGATCTAGGCGGCGAAAATGGCTCTACGCAGGATCGGATGACGACTGAAGCCGCCATGATCCTCCGGTCAAAAAACATCAAGGAGTTCAAGTCCGTCCTCACGACTGCCGGAACCCTATGCTTCCCGAATGGCGTAGCCATCGATTCAGGCATAGTCGTCACCTTCAAAAACAAGGGACTCTTCAACGGGAACTGGATCACTCAGAAGATCACGATCATGACGACTGAAGGGAAGCTAGTCGTCGAAATCGAATTCAGGAAGTGCCTGGACTTCTCCCAAGGTGCGATGGTTACGGGCGTCCCATGGGCACCAATCGGCGGCAGCGATGAATCAGGTGCTGGCACTGGCGAAAACTAATTTGACATAAGTCAAAAAATGTGCCTCTGAAAACATGTCATCTTGACACAAGTCAAAAGCGAAATCGGCAGACGTGACTTTATCGTGACTGTTAAGGTTTTATTTGGCGAAAACTGTTGATTCTGAACGACTTACGCAGATTTGGTTATTGATTATCAATCATTCTGACTACCTGGGATAGGTTAACTCTCCTCGCATATATTCTCACATAATCGCGTAAATAGTTTCAAATTCGTTTCAGAACTGGACTATTGATAACGTGACTGGAATCGACGAGATTTCAGTCTAGTGAAACTCCCTAAGTTTAAGCCAGTTAGCTTCCCTAATCGCCCTCTTAGTTGGGCCATAAATATTCCACCGTATTTGTCGAATACGGGTCGCCCAAGTCGGCGATTTTTCCTCACGCTCCGCGAAGCCAAAGCATATGGCGATTTCGTTAGGAGACAGTTCGAGGACCATCAATTCGATTCGACATATCTCAGCCGAGATCAGCTAGCCGAAGCATCGAAGGCATACAAGCTGATAGCCGAAGTCTCAGCGGAAACTCAGAAGCAATACGCCTTACTCCAAATAGTGGAGGAATGGTCGAGGCGTGAACGCCTAGCGTCGAAGTCCGTTACACTCGATCAGCTCATAGGTGAGTATATCGGGGCGCGGTCGTCCATCTCCAAGCAGTACGTCCGAGACATCGAATCACTGAAGGAACGCCTGCCCAGCCTGGGCTGGAAGATCGTCTCGACCCTCACGCCTGCCGACATCGAATCTGCCGTTCGTCACGAGACTCCCAGCGTGCGTAACAGCCACCTGCGGATACTTCGTGCCCTACTCAACTATGGAGCGAAGAAGGGCTATCTGCCCGAGAACCCCATAGCGAAGCTCGAATTCAGCCGCGTAGCTCTGGGCGAGGTTCAGCTATACACGCCAGACGACGTACAGAAACTCCTAGACGACTGTCTGGAGCACGACCTTGAACTGCTACCCTACCGCGTGCTGACGATCTACTGCGGCATCAGGCCCAGGGGTGAGATGTCGCGGCTGCAATGGTCCGATATCGATTGGGCGGATCACATAGTGAAACTGCGTGCTGCAATCACGAAGAAGGGTCGGACCCGTCATCCACAGATCAGCGATAACGCGAAAGAGTGGCTGGAGGAATATAGAGCACGGGGCGGCACGACTACGGGGCTAGTGGTCGGATGCACGCAGAAACAACTCGAAGCGAAGATAGCAGCTAACCACAAACGAACTGGCATCAAGTCAGCTAAGAATGCCGCACGACATAGCTACTGCTCATATCATCTCGCGTATCACAATGACATAAATGGCCTAACTCTACAGTCAGGACACGCCAGCACAGACACCCTATGGAAACACTACTACAGAGTGGCTAGGCGTGAGGATGCGGAGCGATTCTGGAGTGTCCTACCGAAGACGCGAACTATCCCGAACGTGATAGCGTTCGCCAACAGTTAACTTTGACTTAAGTCAAAAGCAGAAAAAATATCCATAAATCACAACATTTTTGAAAAAAGTATTTTACATAAGGCTTAAACGAGTGTATATTATATAGTGGGTGAAGACTCCCTAACAAACTTATGAATACCACAACTAACGAACAAACTAACCGACTTGTCGGCGTGAATGAGATGGCGCGACTAGCCGGTCTAAGTCCGTCGATGATCTACAAATTCGTCCGTGAACGGACAATCCCATATGTGAAGCTGGGCAGGCACAATGCTCAGAAGGCGAAGCTACTATTCAACGTCGAAAAAGTACTGGCGGAACTCCAGAGGAAATACACCATACCTACTCGGAGCCAGTACTAATTTTTTTGACTTAAGTCAAATAACAACAAAAAACAAATAAGTAGCCCAACAATGAACACAGCTAAATGAGTGAGATTGAAGAAAATAGGGAGCAGGAAATCAACCGATTGTATGATGAAATCTGTAGTGAATTAAGAACCACGGTCCAAAAGGCAATCCGCATTGGTGAATTACTAGTCGCTCAGAAAAGGGAATGTGGTCACGGTAACTGGCTTCCGTGGCTCAGGGCTAATGTGAAGTTCAGCAAAAGTACTGCCGAAAACTTCATGAATGCCTATAAGCGGAAGTCCAAATTCCCAACCGTTGGGAATTTGAAGGAGCTGTACGGCTACCTAAAAGACGTGGTGGATGTCGAAGCCGAGAAAATTCCAGAGCCGGAACCGAAACCGTCTCTCGCTAAACGGTACGAGGCTGAAATACAGGAATTTATGTCCTTGAGTGAAGAGGAACAGGAAACTCGAATAGATGCCTTGATGCACCGCGATCCTCGAACCTTAGAAGAAAACGAATTTCTAATAATGGTGTGTGTGGAGAGAGAGAGGGCAAATGTTCTCGAATATGGAAAAATTCTTAATGAATTTCGGGAATCTATAATGTGGCTGCATGGAGGAAAAGCCTGGCACAGTGTTTGTTGGTGCTATTTTGGCCCACCAGAGAAAGTCGATTGTCTAATCGAAGATGCTAAAGATCCAAGCCTATTCAAAAGAAATGACATATTAGAAAAACATAGTTGGCGGTTAAGTTATTGGTTATACAAAGCGCAGTCCAAGTATTTTGAACCAAAGTCTACGTCAAAAGGTGTCACTCTGGAGGAGTTTATCGAAAAGCTAGATGAAGGCTACGAGGCTGTTAGTACAGCCATCGGAAAAGACTACGAAGAATGGCTACCGAAACACGAAGCAGAACTGGAAGCAGAACCAGAGTGACCTGACATATTTTTTTGACATTATGTCAAGAAACAACAAAAAACAAACAAGTAACTAATAAAACAAACGGAGGAAATAATGAAACAACTACTATTAACTATATGGCTAGCCTGTGCGCTAACCGCAATCAGCCACGCAGATATGGAGTTCCGGCTATATCGGAACGGAGCTGGATCAGCATGGATTGACAATAGCATCCTAAGCGATGCTGCATACATGGGGCGGAAGCTCGCCAACAGGCAAATGGACTTCGCCAAAGAGCTAGTAGCTAAACACGGAAACGGCTACATCTACTGGGAGCTGTGCGAAAAGTGGTGTCACGACGAAGGCTTCAAGAGATACGATGGACTGGCGGCTGAAGCGTGGGGCGAAACTGCCTGGAACTTCTTCCTGTGGACTATCGAAGCACACCCAGAGTGGGTGCAATGGTACAACAGTCTGCCCAAGCACGCGAAGATCGTAATCGACACTAGCGGATTTTGACATAAGTCAAAATTACAACAACAAATAAACAAGTAAGCAAGAAAGCAAGTAAGCAAATATGAAACTAGTACTAGCATCCATCGCAATCATCGCAACCCTAACCGGAGTCCGAGCACAAGAATCTGAAAAATTAACTAAAACGGCAATTAAAGATATTGATACAGAATGGAAAATCGAATGCGATTACGATAAATTTACCCGTTACGATCTAGTAATGCTGTTGGCCAAAAAGTTCGCAGATCAACATTACACGGACGAAACCGAAAGGGATATATATCTACACGCAGCTAAAATGGAACTAGATCGATTGGTTGATTTAGAATGAAAGAAACTACTATGTATCACATCGGAGAGAGCTACAGCCGCAGGTTTCTGCTGGGAGTGCTGATCCTCATCATCGTCGCTCTGTTAGTCCGATTCCTGTTTTTCTCGGGATGATGGATTTCCGGAGGTTATAGTCATTCCCCTCCGGCGGAGGGGCACGGCTAAAACTAGCTGGTTTGACATATTTCCCGTGCTCCTCCGAAAACTTCAACAAAGTTGACATAATGTCAAAAACTAAAATGAAGTTAATACCTCTGACACAAGATCAATTCGCCAAGGTAGATGATGAAGATTATCCACGGTTAGTGAAATGGAAGTGGTATGCAAAGTGGGACCCATATACGAAAAGCTTTTATGCCTTACGGCATGCCCAACACAAGATTGTTTCCATGGCGCGGGAAATCATGAAGGCAAAGCCGGGAGAAATAGTAGATCATATTCATCATAATACGCTAGATAATCAAAAATCTGAGTTAAGGATCTGTACTGCTACTGAAAGTTCAGCCAATCGTCGCAGGCAGTCTAATAATAAATCAGGCGTGGTAGGAGTACTCTGGCGTCCAAGACTCAAACGCTGGGAAGCGGCTATAAGCTATCAGGGTAAGCATATTCATCTTGGCTATTTCAAGTCGAAAGAAGACGCTATAGAAGCTCGAAGGATAGAGGCTGAGGCTCTATTCGGAGGTCTAACCGGTACGCGATATTGCAAAGAAACTCATTAAAATGAAACCAATTCTGATGAAAATGCCTCTCCCGCAACGGGGAGAACAATTCATACTGGATAGACGGACCAAGCGTGTAATAGGTAAGACCATCTATCCTTCATCTACGAAATTCGAAGAAGATGGGAAGGAGATAGAGATGGTAGAAATACTCTTCCATCTATATAGAGATTTGAGGGAGTTCGTGGAATACAATCAAATAAGAGATATGCCGCTGATGCTAGATGAGCACGGCTATCACTTATTTTTACCCGCCACGCAGGTGGGGTTAAATTGACATAAGTCAAAAAACACCCTCCGATAGATAGGCTACTTCTACCGGAGGGCTGACCGAGAAACTATTAACTGTTAAAAACGGAGGTATTTAACAATTAATCTATGGAGTTACCATGTCTTATAGTAACCAAAATACAGTAGCACAAGATAGTGAGTTTGTCAAATCTTTTTTCAACAATTTTGATCCCAAGATTGTTACTAACAGTCAGCCTCATCTTGCCCTATTTTATCAGCAATTAGGTAAACCTGTTTTGTTGCCTGTTCCACTGGGGAGTAAGGGAGAGAAGAAAAATGGTGTAACTATGCTTCCAGGCTGGCAGCAGAAAACATTTGAGGAAACACAATCAATTGAGTATCAAAAACTACTCGCACAACGGATACTAGCCGGGGGAAACATAAGCGTACTGCTTGGACCGGCATCAGGCGGTATCGCCACCCTCGATATCGATAAGCCGGAGGATTACCCCCTCTATCTAGCGCTATACCCAGAGCTAGCAACCTGCATGGTAACGAAGGCGCGAGGATACAAGTTTTGGTTCAAACCGCTCTGGGATTATCCAAAGCGACGGGTCATCTTGAAATCAGAAGATGGTAAGCCTACGGTAGAATTTCGAGGTGGTGGAGGGCTTCACTGTGTCCTATGGGGTGTCCATCCTGATCCGGAGATCGGGCGCTTTCTACTCTTAACCCGGCTATTGATGCAAGGAATACAAAGCGAAGGGCTTCAAAAGGAAATCAACGAAGCCCTCGCTGCGCAAACCCCCCATCCAAGCAGTGGTGTGCCAGGGTGGAATGGACCGGAGCCAGATGAAGATTTTGACACAAGTCAAAATAATGGGCAGGAGTCGGGACAGGCAGGGCAGCACGCATGGACGCAGACGGAGAATCTCCGTGACGCTGAGTTCAGGGAGCTGGATTTGGTGGGCGCGCTTCGGAAACTAGGTGTCGCGCTGACAAGGACGAAGGAAGGCGACAAATATTGGATGAGGTGCCCTTGGTGCGAGACGCATCAGCATCCGACTAAGCTGGAAGATACATTTATTCGGGTTCAGGCGGGACAGTGGCCTATCTTTAACTGTTCTCATACAAGCTGTAATGGGCGTAAGCTGAAAGACCTGCTGGAGTGGATGGAGCTTAAGGAGACAGGTATCGTAGCACGGTATAGCAAGTCACTACTCTCGCCGATATTGCTTCCTACTTCAAATAAGTATATCAGCAAATTCGGTGCGGAGTTAGGTGTGATATTACGTCCACATTACTTTACGCAGAATGGGAGGATGGTGAGGCTGAAAGATAATGACGAGCGACATGTGCAGGAAATAGCTTCCATGGAAGTAAACATGTTTCGGACAGCAATCGAACGATACTGCCAGCCATTTATTTACGACAAGCGGCAGAAAAAGAAGGTCCACCGCACGATGTCAATGGACATAGCTTCAGCGACTCTCGCATGTGAGGATATGCTGGATAAGCTGCGGCCAATAGCGGCATTAAACCATATCCGACTACCCGTCCTACGTCCGAGCGGAGTGATCGAGTTACTACCGGAAGGCTATGACGAGGAAAGCGGAGTAATGACCCTTACTACCAAAAAGGCGGAATACGCACAAGACTGGACTCCCGAAAAGGCTAAAGCGTATCTGTTAGATCTCCTAAGCGAATTTCCATACACCGAAGATGACAAGGAACACTCGATCACTGTTTCGGTGGCGTCGATGCTGACGCTATTCTGTCGGCATATACTGCCACCAGACATAGAGCGACCTAATTTCCTATGGGATGCCAATAGGCCGGGAGCAGGTAAGACCCTTGGAGTGAAGTTAGCAATAATTCCAATACTCGGTTACTGTCCTGCTGGAACGCTTCCGCCGGATGAATCGGAGATACGAAAGACCATCACAACCGTGATTAGATCAGGCGCGCCAGTCCTGTTTTTCGACAACGTAAAATCACACATCAACAGCAGTGGGATCGAGTCGCTGACTACCAGTTCAGATTACAGGGATCGAATTCTAGGGACGAATACAGAAGTCAATCGGTCACACGGGGTCACAGTATTTGTCACAGGGAATGGCTGTACCTTCAGTGACGACTTCAGAAGGCGAACTTTTATGGTGTCACTGTTCCTTCCCAAGGGTGTCACAGAAGATCGTTTTATTCGTAATCCGCTCAATAAAGAGAAGATTTTGGAAATAAGACCTGAAATTCTCGCGTCACAGTACGGACTGTTACAACACTGGTACAAGGCCGGAATGCCAAAACCGCTGCGGTCCCATGATACATTCATCCGGTGGTCTGAAGTAATTAATGGCATTCTCGAATACAATGGATTCATGCGACTACAAGAGACACAAGCAAAACCGCGAGTAGGCGATGAGCTAGTGCAGGCTAAAATAATTGAAGAACCGGCGTGGCAGCAGCAGACTCAACACGATTTGGAAAAGCTCATCATGGCAATGAAGCCCGGATTTTTCTATCGAATGGAGAATTTAAGCCAAATTATCGAAAAAAATCACTTATTCGAGGGGATGAGTAAGCAAGGGAGGACTAAGACGGTTGGAGTACTCTTGGGAAAATGGAAGGGCAGGATCATCGGCAGTCGAAAACTCACCATCATCGATAATAACAACAGGGGCCGAAAAGACTACCTCGTGACTGAAGTGCAGCCCGCCAAATAATTTGACTTGTGTCAAAATTTAAAAACTGAGGAAAGAAAAAGGGGGGACTTCTATAGGGGGATGTAACAGAACCCCCTATGTAACAGCATTGTCACAGTAGTACAGCCAGTCATAAGAGAAATGCATACATATACATCTATTCTCTTAGAGCGGGCTATAGAGCTGTGACAAAGCTGTTACAACCCCCTTGCTGTGACACACGTATTTTTTTGTACACCCTTTTACCCACCACTGCATGGGAGGGGGTTGAGGTGGTTGACCGGCTGTCAAAAAAAAAGTTAGTAATTACTAAAAAAAACTTGACAGGGTTACATAATCGTGCTATAGTACTATAGTTAGGATTGTGATTATGTCGAGTGATTGCCGAAATCGGTCCTACGGGGTTTTGAGGCGGAAGAGGCTGCATAGATACGGGAAGGGTCACGGGACGCGGCTGGAGGGCTACAGGGAGCTGCTACGGGCCTATGTAGCGCGGAAGCGAGCCGTCGAAAGCCGCTAGGGGGCAGGCAGGAGTCACAGCCTTACCGGCAGGGTTTTTGAGAGAATCGTTCAGATAGCCACATCTGATCCGCCGGTGCGGTACGCCTTTTTGAGGGTTAGTGCTAACTATCATTTTTTGACATGCATGTCAAATTTTCAGTTTATTCCTACCCCCTCCAGAAATGTTCCAGCTAGTTGTCAGTGACCTGGGTACGATTAAAGCCTGCCAGAACATCTTAACCGAGATGCCTGGGAAGATCCGCGTAGCCGTCCGAAATGCGAGCATGGATGCGATAAAAGCGGTTAAGGCTGAGATCCCACGCGCCGTCAATAAGCGATTTGATATCACGAAGGCTGAGGTCAGACGCCAAATGCGATTCCGTACTATCAGCCAGGATCAGGGGGCATATACGCGATATGGCGTGGTCGTGAGCGGAAAGCGGATTCCCGTGATGAAATTCAATGTGCAACCCAAACAGCCGCCCTCACAGGTGGGGCTACCCGTCCACTCTCGGCCACCTGTGAGCG
>Ga0126381_100006518_pt1 | contig 12916 bp, 7 predicted proteins | sample PanSoiMetPlot_28_FD_96465 | JGI IMG/M metagenome (GOLD analysis project Ga0126381, IMG submission 96465) | Tropical forest soil microbial communities from Panama - MetaG Plot_28 | ecosystem: Environmental > Terrestrial > Soil > Tropical forest > Bulk soil | place: Panama | collected 2016-02-17
CACGAGCGACCCGCGGATCCCCGCCGCCCTCACGCCTGCCGTCGTGGGGGTTTCATCGCTCAATAATTTCAAGCCCCAATCGAATATCAAAGCGCGGACCAACTACACGATAAATGCCAGCACGCAGGCGATAGTTCCCGGTGATCTGGCGACGATCTACAATTTCAAGCCAGCCTACGCGGCGGGCCTGTCCGGGCAGGGTCAAACAATATACGTGATCGAAGATAGCGATCTCTTCTCATCCGCCGACTGGACTGCATTTCGGAACACCCTCGGCCTGACCGCGGCATATCCGCAGGGGTCCCTTACGACCGTCCACCCGAGCGGCGGAACGGCAGGCGCTTGCGCCGACCCGGGATCGAATGGGAACGACAGCGAGACGACGATCGATGCGGAATGGGCCAGCGCGGCGGCGCCGAGCGCCGCTATCGTGGTCGCGTCATGCGCCAATACGAATACCAATTTTGGTGGATTCATAGCGCTGGAGAATCTCCTCACCAATGGCGGAGCAAAACCGTCGATTGTCAGTATTAGCTTTAGCGATCCGGAATCCGATCTTGGCGCGAGCCTCAATGCCTATGTCAGCTGGCTATATCAGCTGGGAGTGATGCAGGGCGTTTCCATCTTTGTGTCGACGGGCGACACGGGAGCCGCGGATGTGGACTTCACCGGCGCACCGGCGACTCACGGGATTAACATCAGTGGCTTCGCGACCACGCCCTACAACGTAGCGGTCGGCGGCACCGACTTCTCGGACTCTGTGCAAAACGCTAACAGCTTGTACTGGAACGCCACTAACGGCGCCGATTTCAGTTCGGCGAAATCGTATGTTCCCGAAATACCCTGGAATGACAGTTGCGCGAGCACCGTAGTCGCCGCGTTCATTGGTTTCCCGACAACATACGGTCAGGGTGGACTATGCAACCAGGCATCGCTCTTCGGCCTTTCATTCCTGATTAATGATGTGGCGGCAGGCGGTGGTCCGAGCGGGTGCGCCACTGGCGTCACTGCCCATCTCGATGTGATCGGCGGCACATGCAAAGGATATTCGAAGCCATCGTGGCAAGCTGGCTTCGCCGGAATCGCGAACGACGGCGTTCGGGACATTCCCGACGTCTCTTTGTTCGCCTCCAACGGGATCTGGGGACACTATTACGTCGTCTGCTTTTCTGATGCAAGATTCGGAGGCGTGTCTTGCTCGGGCGCTCCGTCTACTTGGGCGGGATTCGGGGGGACTTCAGTTCCGACGCCGATAATGGCGGGCCTTCAAGCGTTGATTAATCAGCACGTGGGCGGAAAACAGGGTAATCCGGCGCCGGTTTACTACTCGCTCGCCACAAGCGAATACGGCTCTGCAGGGAATGTTAACTGCAACTCGAACCTCGGGAATGCCATCTCCAGCAGTTGCGTTTTCCACGATGTCACTTTAGGCGATATTGACGTGCCCTGCGGAATCAGCACCAACTGCTACAGACCCGGCGGCACGACCAGCAGCCTGGGAGTCCTTTCCACGAGTACGACAGCGTATCAGCCCGCTTTTGCGACGGGAACCGGGTGGGATTTCGCCACCGGGATCGGCACAATCAACGCGTTTAATCTCATCATGAACTGGCCCAGATCTGGCCATTAGCGGTCTATGACGATCAGTACCGTAGTACGGCTTTCAAAATTTGAATTGACGTATACTCAATAACAATCAGAAGCACGATTCCACAGGAGGAAGGGATAGTGTCGAAAATTCTTGGATTAGGCAGCGCGTTAGTTCTTTGCCTGAGTTTACAGGCGTCAACGATTCTGTATGACAACACCGCTGCTTTTCCCGACGGATCGGATCCAATTGCCGTTATTGGACCTTTGTATGACTCATTCTCTACGGGCGCAAATTCTGGGGCGCTGAGCGACGCCGAATTTCTGCTTTCCGGTGACCCCACTTCCAACGGCAGCATCTCGGTGGACCTGTTTGCCGACAGCGGCGGCCCGTCCGTCGGATCTCTTATCGTTAAGTTAGGGACGATCAACGATTCTCAGCTTTCGGGCTCACCGGGCATCATCACCCTTAATCTGCTTGCCACTCCACAACTCGCGGCGAATACCCGCTACTGGATTGGGCTAACAGGTCCGAATTCAAGCGCTCTTTGGTCCTGGAGTCTCGATACATCGGGGGTTGGCGTCGCCAGCGAATTTTTTACCAACGCTGGCAACATCAATGCCGGTATACCGTCGTTTGCTTCAGACCAAGGCGCTTATCAGATGGAGATAGCGCTCGGAAGCCCCATTCCAGAGCCGGCCAGCCTGTTTCTGACCGGCGTCGCCCTTCTTACTTGCGGTACCGTTCTGCGTCGGCGCGTTTCCCGATAGCCTGTTTCCCGAAGCCTTGCGCTTCGGAACTCCAGATGCTATGTTTGCGGCGGGAGAAGCTGTATGCACATCCTGCCGCACCACAATTCCTACTCTTTATTCTGGATGTTTCTGGGAGTGATTGTCGCTCCCACTGTGGTGATTGCCACGCTTTTCGGAATCGCTCACGCGATCCTCTAGAGCGTCAGGCCAATAGCTTCGTCACTACATTCCCCGAGACGTCGGTCAGCCGGAAATCTCTGCCCATGTAGTTGTAGGTCAGACGCGTGTGATCCAGGCCCAATCGGTTCAGGATTGTGGCCTGGAGGTCGTGTATGTGAACGGGATCCTCGTCAATGTGGAAACAAAGATCGTCCGTCTTTCCTACAATCTGCCCTGGCTTGATTCCACCGCCCGCCATCCACATGCTGAACGCCACCGGATGGTGGTCCCGGCCCGCATTATCCGCCTCTGACGGATTTCGAATCTCGCACATCGGCGTGCGGCCGAACTCCCCGCCCCAAACCACAAGCGTTTCGTCGAGCATCCCACGCTGCTTCAGATCTTTCAGCAGCGCCGCCACGGGCTGATCCGTGATGTCACAGTTCTTCTTCAGTTTCTTGTCTATGTTGGTGTGATCGTCCCAACTTGCATGCATCAGCATGACGCAGCGAACGCCGCGTTCCACAAGACGCCGCGCCAACAGGCAATTGGTCGCATAGGGATGGGTCGGCTCTTTGTCTACGCCGTACATCTCAAGCGTCGCTTTCGATTCCTTTGAGAAGTCCAGCAGTTCGGGCGCGGCCATCTGCATCCGAAAGGCGAGTTCGTAAGCATCGATCCGCGAGGCGATTTCGCGATCACCGGTCTTCGCCAGATGTTCCTGATTCAGGTCACGCAGCGCATCGAGCGAGGCCCGCTGCGATTCACGGCTGACTCCTTCAGGGCTCGAAAGATACAGAATCGGATCGCCGGTTCCGCGGAACATCGTCCCGCCATAAGTGGAGGGCAAGAAGCCACTCGAAAAATTGGACTCGCCTCCGCTTGTTCCCGCGCCCGAACTCAGCACGACGAATCCAGGCAGGTTTTGAGATTCGCTGCCTAGTCCGTACAATACCCATGCCCCTAAGCTCGGCCGTCCTACCTGAAGCGTTCCAGCGAAAAGCATTAACTGGCCCGGATGGTGGTTAAACGCCTCGCTGTGCATCGAACGGATAACCGTAATGTCGTCCGCAACCGTCGCAAGATGCGGAAGATAGTCGCTGATCTCGATTCCCGATTGCCCGTACTTCCGGAATTGCCGCCGGCTAGCCAGGACCGCCGCCGTCGGCTTAATGAAGGCAAGCTGGAGATTCTTAGTCAGAGATTCCGGCAGCGGTTTGCCATCCCATTTTTCCAGTTCGGGCTTCGGGTCGAACAGATCAAGCTGGCTGGGGCCGCCTTCCATGAACAGGAAGATGATGTTCTTCGCTTTGGCAGGAAAGTGCGGTTTGCGCGGGGCGAGCGGATTTGCTGCCTCTGCGGCACGGCCATCCTGAGCCAGCAGATTCGCCAGCGCTACCGTTCCGATCCCGCCCGCGGCATCCCGAAAAAAACGCCGCCGCGTCTGTATTCTCCGGAAAGTCAGTTCGTCCATCATTGCTTACTCGCGAGTAATGAATTCGTCCAAGTTCAGAAGTATCCGGCTTACGCCAACCCAAGGATCGACCGCCTTGGGGTCTTTAGAGCGGATTCCGGACTGCGTATCGAAATAGGAGGCGAGCCGGGCAATCTCCTTCGCGCCCGGCGCCCGGCCTACGCAAAGCCTGTATGCGTAAGTCACGCGCGCCGAAAAATCGCCGCTTGCCTCAGTGTTGATTCGATTGGCCAAGGCTCCCGCCGCCTCGAAAAACACCGGATCGTTCAGCAGATCCAAAGACTGCAACGCCGTATCCGAACTTTTTCTGCGAGTGCACGCGAGAGTCGAATCCGGATCGTCGAAGTTTACGAGAAATGGATAAGGCGTCGTCCGTTGATAGTGGATATAGAGTCCGCGGCGATACTTTTCCCGTCCCGGACTCTCGACCCATTTCTTCAAAGTCCCGTACCCCAGCTCGGCTACGCCGTCCGGCTGAAACGGCTTGATGCTGGGACCGCCCGCCTCGGTATCGAGCAACCCGCTCGCCTCCAGGGCAGAGTCGCGAATGAGTTCAGCCGAAAGGCGCACCCGCGACTGCCGCGCCAGTAGCCGGTTCTCCGGATCCGTCTTTTCCAGTTCCGGACGCGCCATCGAGGACTGGCGGTAGGTCCGCGACATCAGGATCTCGCGAATGAGAGCCTTGTTGCTCCAGCCGAGCCGCCGGTACTCGGTCGCGAGCCAGTCGAGCAGTTCCGGATGCGTTGGCCGGTCGCCCTGCGTACCGAAGTCATCTGAAGTCGCGACGATCCCCCGTCCGAACAACTCCTGCCAGATTCGGTTCACGGCTACCCGCGCCGTGAGCGGATTTTCCTCGGATAAAATCCACCGCGCCAGATCAAGCCGCGTGCCCGATTGCGAGTTGCTTCCCGGCAGAAAACCCGGCGTTCCTGAATTGACGGCGTCCCCGGGGCTCTTCCAGTCTCCGCGCAGCGCGATATGCGCCGCACCGAAATCCGAGCGGTCTTCCATTACATATGCCATGCTGAGCGCGGGGAAGGACCGATCCAACTCGTCGAGCTTGTCACGCGCCTCTTTGATCTTCGCGGAAATCGCCTTATCCGCCCCAAAGCGAGGCCCCGGTGAATGCAGGAATCGGCTCGTCAGCCGACGGCGATCTCCTTCTGTCCGCTTCTCGGGCGCAGTCCGCATGATGCGGTCGGCGTGATCGAAGCCCGCCCTGATTTCGGTTACCTGGAAATCCCAATCGAGCTGCTTGCCAGGCTCCTCCATGGCGCGGCGCATATCGACTTCCCACTGGCTCTGCAACTCCGCGATTCCGTATTCCTCGAGCATGGCCGTCCCCTTCTTTTCGTACTCGGGGCGCGCACGCAGGTAAGAGCCCATTTCGCCGGGTAAAGGAGCCTCAATATCCGCCTCATCCGCTGCGTTGAAATAAGACAGCATCCGATAAAAATCGCGCTGTTTGATCGGATCATACTTATGGTCGTGGCATTGTGAGCAGCGGACTGTGATGCCGAGAAACACGGTCCCGGTCGTGCCTACGCGGTCAACAAGCTGATCGAATCGCGCTTCCCGCTGATCGACGCCGGCCTCGCGATTCGTCATCGTCTGGCGGTAGAACCCGGTTGCGATCCGATCTTCGGTTGTCGCGTTAGGCAATTCATCGCCCGCAATCTGCAGCGTCACGAAGCGGTCGTAAGGCAGATCGCGGTTATAAGCATCGATGACCCAGTCCCTGTAACGCCAGGCCCAGGGTCGCACGAGGTCCTTCTCGAAGCCATCCGAATCCGCGTAGTGAGCCATATCCAGCCAGCCGCGCGCCCATTTTTCACCGAAGTGAGGGCTGGCCAGGAGCCGGTCAACCTGGCGCGCCCATGCGTCTGGGCGCGTGTCAGACAGAAATTCTTCGATTTCCTGCGACGTTGGCGGTAGCCCAATCAGATCGAGCGATACCCGCCTCAGCAGCGTCGCGCGGTCGGCTTCTGGCGAGGGCGCAATCTTTTCGCGCTCGAGCCGCGCCAGCACAAAGCGATCAATGTCGTTCGCAGGCCATGACGAATCCCGCACTTCGGGCGGTTTGGGGTGGCTGATCGGCTGCCAGGCCCAATGCTGTGAAGCTGTCGCGGACGCAGGCCATTTCGCGCCCTGATCAATCCAATGAGAAAGAGTCGCCACCTGATCAGCGGTCAGCCTTGCGCCGACGGGCGGCATGATCTTCCCGCTGGAGCCGGTGACCATCTGAATCAGCCGGCTGTCACCGGAGCGCCCGGGCTGAATCACGCGGGAAGCGGATTCACGGTCGTCAAGCCTGAGCCCTGCGAGATGCTGCGCCGGTCCGTGGCAGGCCGCGCAGCGGCGTTGAAGGATTGGTTGTACGTCGCGGACGAAATCGACAGCGGGCGCGTTATCGGCGCCTGCCGCGGTGACCGTCATCCAGTACGGCGCAATCAGGAAGGAACAGGTCAGGCCCGCAGCATACCGGAACTTCATCGTCGATACGATTTTATGCTATAGGCCGAAACGGTGAAGCTATTGGCTGCCGCCGCCACGGCGCCCGGGGAAGACAGCCCTTGAGCGGCGTCGCGGTTCCTGCACTCCGCTCCGGGAACTCCCGGTCGCTGTCACATCGACTGAAGGCGACGTTCCCGTGATCGACGAAGTGCCAGTGTCGGTCGCCGTCACCGTCTGGAAGCCCAAGGTATTCAGGGTGACCGAGAACGTGCCCACCCCGGCGGAGAGCGCCATGTTCGCGGGCACCGTCGCAGCCGGGTCGCTGCTCGTGATCGCCACGGTTCCGGTGTAGCTCGTCGCCGGGGCGCCCTTGGCGTCGAGCGCTGTAACCGTGTAGTTATGCGCGGCGCCAGCCGCCACAGTCGTTGCATCCGGCGTCACGACCAGGGTGGCCGCCAGACCGGGCACGGAAACCGGAAATGTCACAACATTACTGACGAATGCCTGTTGAGCGATCGTCATCTGCGTCAGGTTGTTCGACCCCAGCCCCGAGTTCAACAGAAACTGCACAAAGTACACACCGACCGTTCCAGGTACCAAACCCACTGAAACAGGGTTCGCTGTCGTACCGCCGGTCAGGATGGAATCGACGGGCGTTACTAGCGGATACATCGTGCCGCCTCGGAACACCTTTCCGGTGTCGACCGTCTGCGGATTCGTGGGCCCCAGGCCGGTCGCGAAAACGTACAGCATTTCGCCCGGCACAGCGGGATTCGCGTCTGTCACCCGGGCGCCTTCCAGGTTGGAGCAGCACATCGTCGGATTGTAGGCCGTGAGGAGCAGCGCAGATCCGCTGGTGTTTGTCGAGGCGGTCGTGACATTGACAGTTACGGCCGTGCCCTCTCCTTGTGGGCCCGGATTGATCGCCACCAATCCGAATCGTGTGTATTCGTTCGTGACATACGCATAGACATTCGGATCGGGGGCCTTGTTGATCGCAGCGATCAGCGCATCACGAACAGTCTGCAGCGTGTCTGAGGCCGTCACGGTGTAGGTGTACGTATTCGATCCAATCGTGACGCTCCCCACATCGCCCGCCTGTATTGTTCCGTCAACTCCGATCAGATCGAATGCGTTGCTCGTCCCGTGATATACAATGCCGGGCCGCGGGTCGTTGCCGGCTTCGGCGAAGATACCCGGGTTCTGAGGAACGATTGTCGTCGCTACAGGCGATCCCGCTGTCACGGAGCCATCGGCGTGAACACTTCGCACATAGAGACTGATGCTCGTCCGGTCCTGCGTCTCCTGCATCATTTGAGCGTTGATCTGAGTGGGCGAGACGTAGAGCAGAGGCTGTGCGACCCCATCCACATATAACGTGCAGCCGTTCAGGCTCAAGGGCAGATAATCCCGTGAAAAATCTCCCGATGCGGCTGAATCGCAGAGGTTCTGTCCGCTCACCTGAATGACCGTTCCCGGCGCGATCTGCGAAGGATTCTGCAGATAAATGTTCAGCGTGGCGCCACTCGCCGTCGCCACAATGAGCGCATTTGCGGACGTCGTGGTGGTCAGGGTGATATTGCCGCCGTCCGTGCCTGGCATTCGGGCTGTCAGCACCACCTGCAGGTTCGAGATGTCGGCAGTGGCGATCACATTCGGATCCGGAGCCTTATTGATGGTGTTCACCAGGTTTTGCACCACCGTCTGAAGCGTATCGGCGGCGACCACCGTGTATGTGTAATCCTTCCCGTCTATGGTGATGGTGACGGTGTCCTTGGCCTGGATGCTCCCCGAAATAGTCACGTTGCCGAGCGCGTAAATCTGCAGGCTGGCTGCGTTCCGGACGCCGTTCAGAGGCACATTCGGAGTGCCCATCGAATGGACTACGATTCTGCGGTTGTAACCGTCGCTCACGTAAAGGTTGGTGCCATCCCACGCAAGCGAGGTCGGCGTCTGAAACGCATCGGCGCCATCCGGATTGAGGCCTGTGTTGTCGCTGAACTCGTCGGGCTGCCCGATGATAATGTCGGCCCGTGTTCCGCTCTTGGTCGGAATCGTGTTGAAGAGCAGGACACGATCATTTCCACCGTCTGCCACGAAAAGTCTCGTGCCATCAGAGATCACGAAGCGCGGAAATGACAGTGTTGCGGCGCAGCGGGTCGGGAAGGTGGCGGTTCCTGCTGCATCCGTTCCGTTCGACTGGCACAGAACGGAGGACACGCCGTCGGGATTGTTGTCGGCGTCGAGCGTGGAATCTGTGATTGTGAACGAATTGTTTTCCCTGGCTGAAATGAGATCCGGCTGTCCGATCGCGACATCGGCGCTCGCCCCATTGCTGGTGGGGATTGAATTGAAGATCAGAACTCGGTTCTGGCCGAGATCGGCGACGAACAGGCGTACGCCGTCAGTGCTGACCGCCACCGGAGTCTGCATATTATTGGCGGCCGTATTCGGCTGTGTCGCCGTTAAGTCCGGCTGCACGAAAGCAGTGAAGTTCGCCTGACCCACTACGACATCCGCGGGTGCGTTATTGCTCGTCGGCACCTTGTTGTAGATCAAAACGCGGTTATCCTGCGAATCCGCGATGAACAGTTTTCCGTTCCACAGCCACACTCCCTGGGGTCCGCGCAGCGAGGTCTGGGTGGGCGGCACGGACGTTCCGTTATGCGTGAAATCGGGCTGACCAATTACGACATCCGCTGGCTGCCCATTCGAGTGGGGCAGGGAATTCCAGATGAGAACACGGTTATTGTCTGTGTCAGCCACAACAAGGATCTTCCCGTCAGTCGCGATGCCGGTAGGATTCCGTAATCCTGACGCGCTGAGGTTCGGATTCGTCGTCGTAAAGTCAGGCTGTCCCAGCACCAGACTTGCGGTCCCGCGGCACGCTCCGCAGGTGCTTCCGCTAATATCGGGAGCCTCCGTCGGAGTCGGGTACGTGGTGACGTCGTTGAATCTCAGGACGCGGTTGTTGTTGGGCGTCGAGCCGAGGCGGCTTGAGTCAGAGACCCAGAGAATTCCGCCGCCCAAAGCAATGCTTGCGGGCGAGCCAATGAGGGTATTCGTCGCGCCGAAATCCGCAAGCGTGAAATTCTTTTGTCCGATGACAAGCCGAGCCGCCTGGCCGGTCACGAAACTCGGATTCGACGTTTGCCCGAAAATCAAAGACGCTGAAGCGCCAGCGAGCAGGATCAGAGAGCCGAAAGACTTCATCTTATAAAGCGGTCTCTCGGGGCGAACGACAAGGAGAAGACACGGCGAAAGTCGCCGTCGCGGAAATATTGCTCATGGGCATGGCGCCGCCGCGCGGGCGGCGGGAAAATGACGATATAAACACCTGAGTATACCAAGGCATGTGACGTACCGATTTTCGAACGGGGTTCCGCGGAAGCGTCTGGCTGGTAGATTCGAAGCATGACAGAGGCGGTTCTCGAAGTGTCTCCGGCCGAGGTTAGGGCGACGCAGGCGGCAGGTGGACCGCTTCGATTGATCGACGTCCGTGAGCCATGGGAACATGCGACTGCGGCTATCGAGGCGTCCGAGCTGATCCCGATGCGCTCTATACCCGAGAATCTAAGCAGGTTAGAGGGCAGCGCCGCGCCACTGGTCGTGTACTGCCATCACGGCGTCCGCAGCCTTTCGGTGGTGGACTGGCTTCGCGCCCAGGGAGTATCCAACTGCTGGAGCATGGCAGGTGGAATTGATCTTTGGAGTCGTGAGATCGACCCCCACGTTCCGCGATACTGACACCTTTGGACCGGGTTCGTGTGCGCTTCAACCACACTCTGGGCGTCTGAGTTGACAGAGGTCCGGGTGAACCAATCTCAGCCGGCGAGTCGTATGGTCGCGGTCATGCGGTGTGATTGACCCGGGTTCAGAGTGATGGCGTTCTCCGACGCATTCGCCGTCTCGATACAGATCATCCGCTGCCATTCGCCGGGGCCGAGATCGGTCAAAGCCTCCCCTTTGATTTCCCAGGGATTCCACACGACCGTGGTGGACGATCCGCTCTTCTCCACAATGATGCGGCGTGCCCACTCGCGATCAATGACCGCGCATGCCGATTTGGTATTCAGGTAAACCGAATCGGTTTCGCTCTCGATGCTCAACGGGTGCGCGGCCTGGGTTTTGCGCCGGAATCCGTCTGTCTTGTCAAGATATTCGGAGTTTTCCAAACCGGTGACGGATACGCGACGGACGTCCCCAACCGATAAGTAAGTATGCAGGGCTTCCTCGAGTCGCGCCGGCGCCGCGCCTTCGTTGTGCGCGTCGAGGCTCATTTCCAGACTGCCGCCCATCGCGACGGAAAAACGGAGCCGAAGCCCCTCGTTCGTCAGTTCGAACGCGATTTCCAGGACCCCGTCGTCGCGCAGAGCAGACGCCACCACATCCCACTGCGCCGTGCGAGCCCAGCCATGAGCAGGGCCCGGCTGTCCATCGGAACGCGCTCCGAACCACGGAAAAACGATTGGCACGCCGCCGCGAATCGCTTTGTCCGGCCCAAACGCGCTTTTCGAACTCAGGAACAGGATGGGACGCTCTCCGCAGGGCGTCCAATCGGTGATGTGCGCGCCGTGAAGATAAATCTCGGCGTTCGCCAGCGGAGTGGAAATCACAGCGCGCGTCAGCCCGCCGGCGCCGGTCTCGAATTTCAGCGCTTTGCCGATCTCGAATCGGGAACTCACAGGTTCAGCATCTCGCGGAGGCGCCTGCTTTGTATACGGCTGACCGGAACTTCGCTGCCTTTTTTGTCATCCATCTTCAGTTGATAGGTTGACTTGAACCACGGCGTCACTTCCCGGATCCGGTTGACATTGACCAGATAGGACCGGTGCGCGCGCCAGAATGTATCCGGGTCGAGCAGCGCCTGCAGTTCTTCGAGCGTTCGGTAGTTCGATTGACCTTCCGCGTTCGCGGTGATCAGCGTGATCACCCCGTCGTCGATGGTCGCGTAAATGAGCTCCTGCGGGTCGACGATCAGGTTGCGCGTTCCGCTCCGCAATACCAGCTTCGTGAACTGGGTGGGACGCGTCGCCGCGAGCGGTTCGATGAGGCGTTCGCCCACCGCCCGGCGTGCGCGCTCTACGGTCTCCTCAAGCCGCGACCGGTCCACCGGCTTCAGAATGTAGTCCATTGCATTCAGCCGGAATGCTTCCACGGCGTGTTCCTCGAAAGCCGTGGAGAACACGATATGCGGCGGGTCAATACCGCCTTCTCGCAAGCGCCGGACTACGCCCAGCCCATCGAGTCCCGGCATCTGAATGTCAAGAAAGGCCACCGCCGGGTCGAGTTTCCGGATCATTTCGAGCGCTTCCAGACCGTTGGTCGCCGAGCCGATCAGTTCAACGTCGCTGATCTCGTCGAGAAGGAAACGCAGTTCGTCGCGCGCGAGTTGTTCGTCGTCCGCGATGATGACGCTCATGGGAACCGTCGCGCGTGACTTCATGAACTGCTATTATATCGGAATTAGAATAATCCCAATCATTTCATACAATTGCAGCGCCGAGGCCCGTCTCAGGCGCGGCATCGCGGCAGTTATTATAAGGAGCTAAATCTTTTGTCCACAACGCCTGACGCCCTCCCGCAGGACGTCCAGAAGCCCGCCCCCAACATTCAGCCAGCCGACGGAAAACTGGGGATTCTCATCCCCGGTATGGGAGCGGTGACCACGACGTTTATCGCAGGAGTCGAGGCGATTAAGCGCGGCATCGCCAAGCCGATCGGATCGGTTACCCAACTCGCGACCATTCGATTAGGCAAGCGCACCGACAATAACACCCCTAAGATCAAAGATTTTGTTCCGTTGGCGGATGTCGAGAACCTCGAGTTCGGCGGCTGGGACATCTTTGATGAAAACTGCTACGAAGCAGCCGTTCACGCTGGAGTGCTGGATCGTCCGCTGGTAGAAGAACTGAAGGAACCGCTGCAGAAAATCAAGCCGATGTCGGCGGTCTTCGATACCGAATATGTCAAGCGCATCAACGGGCCCAACCAGAAGCCGAAGGCATCCAAAATGGATCATGCCGAGATGCTCATGGAGGACATCCGGCAATTCAAGGAATCCCGCGGCTGCGACCGCCTCGCCATGATTTGGTGCGGTTCAACCGAAGTCTTTCATCGCCCGCAGGCCGTTCACGCGACCCTGAAGGATTTCGAATGTGGGTTGCAGAAGAGCGATCCGGAAATCTCGCCGAGCCAGATTTACGCCTACGCAGCGCTGAAATCGGGCGTGCCGTACGCGAATGGCGCCCCTCACCTTACTGTCGACGCGCCCGCTCTTCTGGAACTGGCGCGCGAACGCAATGTCCCGATCTGCGGAAAAGACTTCAAAACGGGTCAGACCTTCATGAAGACGCTGGTGGCGCCCGGTCTGAAATCGCGCATGCTCGGCGTCTCGGGATGGTTTTCCACCAATATTCTCGGCAACCGCGACGGGGAGGTTCTGGATGATCCTGGTTCGTTTAAGTCCAAGGAAGAATCGAAGTTGTC
>Ga0126381_100006519_pt1 | contig 12915 bp, 10 predicted proteins | sample PanSoiMetPlot_28_FD_96465 | JGI IMG/M metagenome (GOLD analysis project Ga0126381, IMG submission 96465) | Tropical forest soil microbial communities from Panama - MetaG Plot_28 | ecosystem: Environmental > Terrestrial > Soil > Tropical forest > Bulk soil | place: Panama | collected 2016-02-17
CCAAGCGAAGGACTTTATGCGGAAGCGATTCGTCGCGTGGGCCTAGTGCAGAACGTGCAGCGTGATTGCCGCGTTACGTTTGTAGGGCCAACTACGCTGGCGGCGTTGCTCAACAGTTTGCAAATGGGCTTTCGGACGCTTGCGATCCAGAAGCGATCCAGCGAAGTCTGGAACCTGCTGGCAGCAGTGAAGACTGAGTTCGGCAAATTCGGTGAAGCGTTGTCAGCAGTGAAGGAGAAGATTGATCAAGCTTCGCGCAAGATGGAAGATGTCGATGTTCGCTCGCGCGCCATCACAAAAAAGTTGCGCGATGTGGAGGAACTGCCCTCGAATCCGCAGCCATTGTTAAGAGACCTTTTGCTGGAGGAAGATGACGGAGGGAGTTACGAATAACGGGAGTGGCAGTCCAAGCGTGAGGACAGCGTTAATCACGGGAGCAAATAAGGGGATTGGCTACGAAGTCGCGCGACAACTTGCGGCTAACGGATTTCACGTGTTCGTCGGTGCGCGCAACCGTAAGGCTGGCCGTAAAGCAGCAGATGAGATCGCCACGCGGGCCGGAACGGCAACATTTCTCGAGATAGATGTTTCCGATAGCAACAGTGTCACCGCCGCAGCGCATGAGCTTGGCAAATCTGTTGATCATTTGGACGTGCTCGTGAATAACGCGGGGATCATCGCTGATGGAGATAAAGCGATTCTCGAAACCACTGACGATCTATTACGCGAGACGCTGGAGACGAATACGCTCGGTGCACTGCGCGTTACCCGCGCGTTGGCGCCGTTGCTCGCGAAAAGCAAAGCGCCGCGGGTCGTCAATGTTTCGAGTGGAGGCGGGCAGTTGACTGGCGGCGCGGATGGTTGGTCGCCGGCTTACTGCATTTCGAAAACTGCGCTCAACGCTGTCACATCGCAGCTCGCGACGGCGTTACCGAAGTTCGCGGTGAATTCCGTTTGCCCGGGCTGGGTGCGGACGGAAATGGGTGGATCAAACGCAACGCGTTCAGTTGAAGAAGGCGCGGACACCATTGTGTGGCTCGCGAGCGAAGCACCGCAGAAGCTCACTGGGAAATTCTTGCGCGATCGCAAGGAAATTCCCTGGTGAGCATTTGGAGTGCGGGCGACATGTCGCCGCTTTGAAAGGCGCGGATATATCCGCGCAGTCCAAGTTACAGCACTTCGTCCCATTTGCTCTGGTCTTTGAGCATGATCTCGCGAAGGAGACGAATGGGAGGCATGCCGTGGTTGAGCAGCTCATTGTGGAATTTCTGTAGCGAGAAATCGTCCCCTTGTTGCGCCTTGTAATCGTCGCGCAATTTCAGGATCTGTAATTTCCCCAGCGTGTAATTCAAGTAGCCTGGGTCGAAAGTGCCGCGCATCGCTTCCTGGCGCGCCGGCTTTTCCTCGTAGTAACAATTGTCCTGGAAGAATTTCGTGGCCTCGTCGAGCGACATGTTTTGCGTGTGCATTTTGATGGACACACATAAGCGGCACAAAGGAAGCAGCGCTTCAGCGGCCTGCGCCATGCGATATTTTGCGGCGCGTTTTACGTCGTCTTCGTTGGGAGTCGAATTAGTCGGGCTGCCGAATCCTTCGCCGAGCATCATTTTTTCACAGTAATGCGCCCACCCTTCGATGAACGCGTAGCTACCGAAGATCTTTTCAACCTTGCTCGCAGTCGAAGTGTTCAAGTGCAGGAACTGCACATAATGACCGGGATACGCTTCGTGAATCGAAACGATATCTGAAGTGTAATAGTTAAAGGCGGTGAGCCACTGCTGTTTTTGTTTCTCAGGCCAATCGTGTTCCGTGGGCGTGACGTAGTAATATGCTTCAGTTGCGCGCTTCTCGAATGGACCGGGCGTGTCCATCGAGGCAAAAGAGGTAGCGCGCAGGTATTGCGGGGTCTCTTTCACTTTTGCGCGAACCTCTGACGGGATGCTGACCAAATGACGCGTCAAAACGTACTTCCGAATTTTGTCGAGGTCTTTGGCGATGTCTGGAATGAGCTTGTCCGGCGCCGGATGTTCGCTCTGGATTTGTTTGAAGACTTCGAGTGGCGACTTATTCGGCTCGATTTTTTTTGCTGCCTCAGCGAAGGCGTCCTGTTCGGCTTTGAGTTTCGACATTCCGATCTCAAGGATTTTTTGCGGAGGAAGGTCGACCAGTTCTGTCTGGGCAAGGAAGCGTCTGAATTTTTCTTCGCCCAGCGCGAAATCGAGGGAGGCTTTCGGAAGTTTCTCCCGCTCCAACCACGCTGCGTAATCGTTGAGGGCGCTAGCAGCTTTGCGATTAGCTTCCTGAAATGCGACACGGAGTTGTTCATCCTTTAGACCGCTGACGGCGGCTGTGAGGTCTTTTTTGAGAAAATCGGCAGAGGCTCTGGCGATCTGGATGGCGAGCTCCACATACGGTTTGGGAACGACCTCATTGAGGTTTGTTCTCGCCGCGATGAGGATGTTTGGGATTTGCGATTCGATTGCGACCAGGCTGCGAACACGATCCTCAAGCGGGGCAAAATTCCTTTTGATATAAACATTCACATCGGCTGCGCGCGCATAGACCATCGGATTCCGCTCGAAGATCGACATCTCCTGCAATTCAAAGAGGCCCTTCTTTACAGCCGCTTGAAGAATTCGCAGATCGATCGATTCCCTCGGACCCAGCTTGGTCGGGTCGAACTTCGCCAGGCGATCATCGAACCGCCGCAACCTGGAAAGTTCCGCGTCTAGCGCGAGGCGGCTGTAGTCGGCGATTTTTCCATCATATTCATGGAGGCCAAGAGCAGTTCCCTCCAATGGATGCGCGTCCAGATAGCCTTTGACGTATTCCGCCGCCACGGCTTCGTAGTCGGCGTCCTCTGCCTGCGCAGCGAAGCTCCGAGCGGTCTCAAGCAAGAGGCAGGCCAGCGGAATCAGGGTCAGCGCGCCTACAAGCGATTTAGTCAACTTTAGTGGTTTCATTGTTGTAGCCACGGCGCTGTGTCGCCATGCTTGGTGGCAACACACGAATAGCATCTCGAGACAGCGAGGCGCCTACCGCGGCCGAGCAGGAGACTGGGCTGAGCGGGGCGCTTACTCATTTTTGCGGTCTCAATTAAGACAGCAGTGCGGGTTCGGCGTTGCTAAAAATCCCCATTGAGCGATGGTGACATTGTTCTGCAATCTTCGTTTGAACTATGAGGCGCTTGGTGATCATCCCGTTGGTGGCTTTTCTCGTGCTAGGCGCTTTTGCCGGCGTGTTCGCGCAAGAAACGCAGCCGGGAAAGAGCCAAGAGGATAACGGCTACGCGCAGATTTCCATTTTCGCAAAGGCTCTCGAATTGATTCGGCAGGATTACGTGGATGACAATAAAACGAGCTACCACGATCTCGTCACCGCGGCAATGAAGGGGATGCTTTCTTCGCTGGATCCGCATAGCCAGTTCATGGATCCGAATGATTTTCGAGACATGCAGGATGATACACGCAGCCGTTTCAATGGGCTCGGCATCGAGGTTTCAATGAAAAACGGCCTGCCGACAGTTATCACGGCAATGGAGGACACACCTGCCGCCAAGGCGGGCATTCTTTCCGGCGACCAGATTTTGCGGATCAACGGCATTTCGACAGAAAGAATGGACCTCCAGGATGCCATCAATGTTTTGCGCGGGCCTGCGGGCGCGAAAGTGGCCCTGACGCTGCTGCGTCCTGCAACGAAGGAAATCAAGGAATACGCGCTCCAACGGGCGGAGATCAAAATCCAAAGTGTTAAAGGAGCAAGGCTGCTCGAGCCGGAACTGACCGGCCCATTCAAGATCGGGTATATTCGGCTGATTCAGTTCAACGAACCCACAGCCGAGGAACTATCAAAGGCGCTCGACGACTTGCAGAAACAAGGCATGCAAGCGCTCATTCTCGATCTTCGGAACAATCCGGGCGGGCTGTTGAATAGCGCTGTGGATGTGTGCGCTCAATTTTTGCCGCCTAACACAAAAGTCGTCTCCACGCAGGGTCGCGTCGCTTCTCAGCAGCATGACTACTCGACTTCGGCTGTGAAAAAAGACCGTCCCAACTTTCCGATGGGGTTGCTGGTCAACGAAGGCAGCGCAAGCGGCGCGGAGATCGTCGCCGGAGCGCTTAAGGATTTGCATCGCGCCGTGCTTATCGGCGAAACCACTTTCGGAAAGGGTTCAGTGCAGAATGTGATGCAATTGCCGGACGGATCTGCCGTGCGTTTGACGACAGCGAAATACTACACGCCCAGCAGACAGGTTATTCAGGGCAACGGCGTGACTCCAAATATTCGGGTTGCCATGACTGCCGAGCAGGAGCGCTCTCTATTTGCGCTGCGTAACGCGGGAAACATCAAGCCTGAGGACGAGAAAAATATTATCAAAACGAAAGATCCGCAGATGTTGCGTGCAATCGACGCGCTGAAGGGCGTCATGATTTATGCGCAGCAAAGCGCGCCGAAAGCCGAAGCGGTAAAGAAGTAAGGACGACTTCCGCTCGTTTGTCATTCCGAGCGCAGTCGAGGAATCTCGGTTTGTTTCTGATGTCCCGGAGAATTTAGGTTCAAGAGATGTCTCGATTTCGCTCGACATGACAGTATTGGCGCTTGAAACCTCCTGCGATGAGACCGCCGTGGCAATCCTGCGCAGGGGCGACGATCACTCCGGTCCGGAGTTGCTCGCAAGCGAAGTGGCCTCACAAATTGCCGCGCATGAAAGATACGGTGGGGTCGTGCCGGAGATTGCGTCGCGCAATCATCTGCTGTACGCGCCGCGGTTACTTGATCGCACTACAAGCGCAGCCAAGATCGGTCTATCAGATCTCGACGCGTTTGCAGCGACGAGCGGCCCTGGACTGGCGAGTTCACTCATGATAGGCGCATCAATCGCCAAGGGATTGGCGATTGGCTTTGGCAAGCCTTATCTCCCGATTAACCACTTGGAAGGTCATTTACTATCGCCTTTTTTCGGTGGCGAAGATCGCGACGAGCAAATCAGGTCGAATATTTCGCTGATTGTGAGCGGCGGACACACGTTGCTGGTTCGGGTGCATGCGCTTTGTGATTATGAGGTGGTCGGTCGCACAGTAGACGACGCCGCCGGCGAGGCGTTCGATAAGGTCGCGAAAATGCTCGGGCTCGGTTATCCCGGCGGTCCCGAAATTGAAAAGCGTGCACACGGCGGTGATCCGAAGCGTTTTGATCTGCCTCGCAGCATGCCTGCCTCGCAGAATTTCAGTTTCAGCGGATTAAAAACCGCGGTGCGGTATTTGCTGCCGAAAATTGGGGTCATCCCGAACAAAGATGAGGGATCTCGCTCTCGAAACTTGGATCATGGCGTGCCAACGCGTGATCAATCATCCTATGAGAGGTCCTTCGCATTCGCTCAGGATGACACACTACTCAGAGATCTCTGCGCATCATTCCAACAAGCGATTATCGACGTGCTGGTGGCAAAGACGATTGCGTCAGCGCAGAAATACGACGTCAATCTCGTGACAGTCAGCGGCGGGGTGAGTTGCAATGAGGAATTGCGCCGGCAGTTGCGCGAAGCGTGCGACCGGCGAGGATTCGAATTCAAAAGCGCCGAAAACTGGCTATGCACTGATAATGCCGCGATGATTGCGTTTGCCGCATTGCTGCGACTGCGAACCGGATTCAAATCGAAAGTGACCGAAGAGATCGACCCGAATCTGGCCTTGGTGCGGTAGTTGTAGGCGTTTGTATTAAACGCCTGCTTCGGTTGGCGTCTCGCAGAGACGCCCTATAGACTCAGTATTCGCGCTCCAGCAAATAATTCGCCAGCGCATGGAGCGGCTCAGCTTCGCTGCTGCTGAACAATGACAGAGCATTGTGCGCTTGCCGGGTTAGCTTTGCGGCTTCCGCGCGAGATTTCTCCAAGCCGATGACTGCGGGGTAGGTCGCTTTTCTTGCCGTGAGATCTTTGCCAGCGCTCTTGCCCAATATTTCTGATGTCTGCGTTACGTCGAGAATATCGTCGATGATTTGGAATGCGAGACCGAGTCCCTGGCCGAAGCGTGTGATGGCCGAAAGTTTTCTGGCGTCCGCGTTGGCGCTCATCGCACCCAGTCGGACCGAACTTTTCAAAATCGCTGCGGTTTTGTTTTCATGAATGAACTGCAACTGCTCGCGTTTGACACTTTTGCCTTCGGCTTCGAGATCGGCCACCTGACCGGCAATGAGTTTTTGGCTTCCTGCCGCGACTGCAACCTCGCGCAACAACGTTGAAATGTCGTAGCGCCGCGCCGGTTTCGCTCTGGACACAATTTCGAATGCGATGGTTAACAGAGCATCTCCGGCCAGCACCGCGATGCCGTCGCCGAACACCTTGTGGCAGGTGGGGCGACCGCGTCGGAAATCATCGTTGTCCATGCTGGGAAGATCATCATGCACTAGCGAATAGGTGTGGATGCATTCGAGTGCACAGGCCAGGGGAAGAGCGTCATCGATATTGCCGCGACAAGCTTCGGTTGCTGCGAGGCAAAGAATCGGTCGTAATCGTTTACCGCCGGCAAAAAGACTGTAGCGCATCGCTTTGTGGAGCGTAGCCGGCTTCGTATTTGCCTTCGGCAGATAGCGGTCGAGCGCGCGATCGATCTTTCGTTGGCGAGTCCGAAGATACTGTTTGAGGTTCACGTGGTGAAACGGATGCTGGATAGCTCGATTCTCGGTATTCGATAATGCAATCCTATGCAGAGTGTCCAGCATCAAGAGCGTCAAGAACCCAGCAGCATCAGAATCAGCGCAGGCTTCGGCCCCAAAAGTCTGTAATCGCAACCTAAGTTTCTCGGGCATCGCGTGTCTTCCCCTTTGGAGGATTAAATATGAACGCTGCATTACTCTACCAACCGCGTCGGCGCTGCCTGATCTGGATTGCATTTGCATGCGCGGCTGGGATTCATGCGGGCGCAATCGTCATCGCGCAGGGCAAATCCGAGAAAGTTGCCACGCAGGATTTCGAACCAGCCGCGGTCGATATCGAGGTGATCGACCAGGATCGACAACAGCCACCCGAACAGGTGGCGATCCCTCCACCCGCTGAGCAGGTTCCTGCCGACCAGGAAGCATTCCCTCAAGAAAACGCAACGCCGCCACCAATTCGGCCACGCAAGAAAACATCCGTCGCGGCCAGTGGTCGATCAGCTGCGAGGGGAACCGTGGTGAGGTTTGGCTTGGTGAAAGCGCTGGTGATGTACGCGCCGCGCCCGGTATATCCGTACGAAGCGCGGCGTCAGCGAATAACGGGCTCGGGTGTCGCGCTGCTGACGGTCGCTTGGGAAGATGGCAGCGTGGTCGATGTTCGTATGGCGCAGAGCAGTGGAAGCGTGATTTTGGATAATGCAACGCTGGAGGCGTTCCGGAGGTGGCGTTTCAAGGCGGGTACCGTAGCGAGGGTTCAAGTGCCAGTTACATATACGCTGACGGGCGCGTCTTATTAGCGTCCAGTTTTACGGATGCGGTATTCTTACACGCGCCAAAATTGATGCGAAGCGAGAGAATAAAAGAAGGGCCAACATTCGAGGAGGTTTTCGAACGATTTGAGATTCCGCTTCTGCAATATGCCGCGCGTATAACCGGTGATAGGGAAAGGGCCAAGGATGTGGTCCAGGAAACATTCATAAAATTTCAGCGCAATGGCGCGTTAGATCGCGCGGATGAACCGGCAACGTGGCTATTCACCGTTTGCCGCAATGGAGCGCTTAACGTTTGCCGCAAAGAAAGACGAATGATGTATCTCGACGAAGAATTGATCGAGTCTCGCGAACGGGAACAGCCGATGCCATTTGAGCGCCTTGAGGAGGAAGAGGCCGCCGGATTTCTCATGCGGATCATTGGGACACTGCCGCCGCGCCAACAGGAGGTGCTACGGCTGAAATTTCAAAATGACCTGAGCTATCGGCAAATTGCTGATATCACAAAAACGTCGACAAACAACGTAGGTGTTCTCATTCACACAGCGCTGAAGAAGTTGCGTCAGCGCTACCGGGAAACCTCGAAAGATTTTGTTCCGTTCAACCCCAAAACTATCTGACATGAATATTGATGATTCAAAATTGACAGCTTTCGCTTTGGACGAATTGGATGAGCCAGAAAGGTCGGCAATCGCACGCGTGGTCGCCGAATCGCCAGAGGCGCAGCGATTTGTCGATGAAATACGCGAGCTAGCCGGTGCAGTAAAAAACGAATTCGCCGCCGAGCTTGAAAGAGAAGCGCCGGCGCTGGTAAGCCAAGGGAAGCACGCATTCGAGTTTGCCCGAGGCTTTCGGCGGACTGGAGACTGCCGCTCCTTGATCGACATTCGCGATGATCCCTGGTTTTGGTCGATCGCGCGTCCCTTGGCAATTGCGGCCGTGCTCGCGCTGTTGGCCGTTGTTTCGGGCGTTGCGCTATTTTCGTTAAGACACGAAAACGTTCGGGTCGCGCAAGGCGAAGGAATTGGACCTGTGCCTGTGCGATCTAAGCCTGCGGATGTGCAAGCTGAGTTTCAAATGCCAGTGGAAGCCGCTGCGTCCCCCGCCGCGAAAGCCCCTTCATCGCTGCCTCTGAAGATGGCCGAACCCGCAGCGGGTAAAGTTGGTTCCTTGAATTACTCGTTGGCCCAAGCGCGCGCAGAGGCACTTGATCGCGAAGAGAGGTTCCGTGGAATTCGGCAGCCAAGCGCGGAGTTCAATACCGCGGCTTACGATGACATCGTTGAGAACCGGTTTCTCGACGCGAAAGACAACCCGCTCTCCACGTTCTCGATTGACGTGGACACGGCATCGTATTCGAACGTGCGTCGCTTCATTAACGAAGGATCGTTGCCGCCCAGGGATGCGGTGCGCGTGGAGGAAATGATTAATTATTTCACCTACGATTATGCGCAGCCGAGTGACGGTAAGCCGTTCGCGGTGCATGTCGATGCAGTGAGTTGCCCGTGGGAAACGTCCCATCGGCTGGTACGGATCGGACTAAAAGGAAAAGAGATCGCGACAGACAAGCGCGGCCCGAGCAATCTGGTTTTCCTTCTCGATGTTTCGGGATCGATGACGCCGCCGGAACGACTGCCGCTAGTGAAACAGGCGATGCGATTGCTGGTCGAGAAGCTAACGGAGAACGATCGGGTGGCGATCGTGGTTTATGCGGGCGCGTCGGGATTGGCGCTGCCGTCGACCACTGGAGATCACAAGGAACAAATTCTCGAAGCGCTGGAAAACTTGCAGGCCGGGGGTTCGACAAACGGCGCTGAGGGAATCCAACTGGCTTACAAAATTGCAGCGGACAATTTCATCAAAGGCGGTGTCAATCGCGTGATTCTAGCCACAGATGGCGATTTCAATGTGGGCGTCACAAACCAGGGCGATCTGATCCGCCTGATCGAAGAGAAAGCGAAGAGCGGTGTCTTTCTGAGCGTACTCGGCGTCGGGACGGACAATCTGAAAGACTCAACGATGCAGAAATTGGCCGATAAAGGGAACGGCAACTACGCCTATCTCGATTCGCTCGATGAAGCGAGCAAAGTGCTCGTGCAACAGATGAACGGTACGCTGGTGACGATCGCGAAGGACGTGAAGATTCAGGTCGAGTTCAATCCGGCGCGCGTCGCTTCGTATCGCTTGATCGGCTACGAGAAACGTCTGTTGCGCAAGGAAGACTTTAACAATGACAAAGTGGACGCGGGAGAAATCGGCGCAGGCCACACTGTGACGGCATTATATGAAGTGGTGCCGGTGGGTGCCGCCACCAACCCGGCGGCGAGCGTGCCGCCAGTCGATCCGCTTAAGTATTCGTCAAACGAAAGATCGACATCTGCACAATCGACATCTTCCAACGAGATGCTCACCGTGAAGTTGCGTTACAAGAAACCGGATGGAGACAATAGCGAATTGGTCGAGCGCGCGGTGACGGATACGGCTGGAAAATTTGAAGACGGGCCCGTCGATTTGAAGTTCGCTGCCGCCGTCGCCGAGTTTGGAATGATTTTGCGCGATTCTGAATATAAGGGAAACGGAACCTTTGCGGCGGTGCTCGAGTGGGCGCAGGAGGGAAAAGGCAGCGACGCGAATGGTTACCGCGCGGGATTTATCGAATTGGTGCGCAAAGCGCAGGCACTCAGCAAAGGATAGAATTGCCGCTGGATTAACCTCGCATTCGGCTGCAGCACCTGATTTTCTTTTGCCATGATCGGCAGATTCCAATTTGGCTGTTGTCTTGTTGGTTTGATCGTCGCGCTGGCCAGCCTCTATCCTGTGTTGGCGGAATCGGATCCCTGATAAAGATCCTCGGCTTAGGGAGCTGGTTGCCGAGAGCGAGCAACTCGCTATGGCGAAGAAATCTTCTGCCGCGATCGTGAAGTGCGACAAGGTGATCGCAACGTTCAAAGGCTATTACGGAAAGGAACGACGTAAGATCTATTGCGGAAATAGTTCTGCCGAAGTTCTCGGCAATCTGCTTCAAGCCGCGGTGAAAAAGGAGAATGCCATTGTGCTTTCACCTACCTGGGCCAACGCATACTTCATCAAGGGATACGCCCTACAGGAACTGCATTCCTTGCCCGAGGCGAAGGCAGCGATCCAATTTGCCCTCAGCCTATCACCGACTAATTCGCATTACTTGAACGAACTTGGCGCGATCTATCAACTTGAGAAAAATTGGCCGAAGGCGAAGGAGACCTTTGTTGCCGCTGAAGATAACGCAACGCTATCTCCGGATGAAATCCGAGCCGATGATCTTGCTCGTGCCCGCCGAGGCTTGGGCTACGTGTATGTTGAGCTTGGGCAACTGACGGAGGCGGAAAAGAAGTATCGCCAATGTTTGGCGACAAATCCTAACGACAGTCGGGCGCAAGACGAACTTCAATACGTGGAACAATTAAAGGCGAAGCAGCGAAAATAGCGCCACACCTTAGCAAGAGAAGGCTAGATATTCTCCGCTGTTTCTGCCGTTGCGACGGGTTTCACGCGCATGGCCAGGAACGCGCCGAGAAGCAGGATAGCGGCGCTCCAAACCTGAGCGTGAGTGAGTCGTTCGTGGTAAATCCAGGCGGAAAGCGCCATCGCAATGGCGGGACAAAGAAGTTGGAGAGTTTGAGCGAGCGCGACCCCGATTTCGTGTATCGCCACGTAATACAAAACATGGGCAAGCGTGATACAGGTCACGGCGGAAACGATGAGAACGAGGTTCGCCTGCGCGTCGGCATGGATCGGCGTGCTTATGTTGCCAAACGCGAGCGTGAGGGGAAACAGCATTGCCGAAGTGATGAAGCTGACGATGCCAAAGCTTCGGATCGAGCCGAGCTGAGCTGACGGGCGTTTAATCAGAACACCATAAAGCGCCCAGCAAAATGTTGCGGTAAAAGCAATCAGCAACCCCGGCAATGCGACATGTTGCTCCTGCGAGTGCCCGTTCGTCTGGAACCAAATCACGCCGAACGCACCCATTAAGCCGAGCAATGTGCCAGCTTGAAATTGCCATTGCCGAATCACGAAGCGTTCCTCAGGGAAAAATGCCAGCGCCAAAAGCGCTGTGAATATGACTGAAGCCCGAGTGAAAATCGTATAAACGCCGGGGCCTACGTAGAACAGAGCCATCACCTGCGTAACCTGATGAACCACATTCGGCACGCACGGCAATAGGCAAAGCGCGATCGCACGCATATCGATTCCCGACCCGCCACGGCGAATCCGCCAAAACACCAGCGGCAGAATCGCTATACAGGCGACCGAATACCGATAGAAATTTTGAGCCCACGGATCGTAAAGGCGGTTCAAATAGTACATGAAAAGCGACGGCAGTGACCAGATGGCCACCGTGGCGAAGACTGCCGCGTAACCTTTCGAGAGATTGGCACCCCTGTGCACATCCGCAGGTTTCCTGCGGGAATTTAGTTGCTTCATCAGTTCGTTGTCTCGGCGTATTTAATTTGCTCGCTTATGAACAATAAATCGCTCAAAAAGTAGGCCGGAAGGAGAAATGAATATGTTGAACAAGCAAGCAATTACCATCGGGATCGCGTCACTTCTTTGTTGTGTGGTCGTTCAGGTCGCGCCCGCGAAGAAACCAGCGGCAGGCGGCGGAGGGAATCATATCCAGCGCGGGATTGAGCTGGCCCAACAAAAGCATTTCGATCAGGCGGTTGCCGAATTTACCAAGGCGATTGAAGCGAACCCGAAGGATACTCGTGGCTATGCAAACCGCGGGACGGCATATCGCCAGGGGGCGCGGGCCGCTGTGGCGGCCGGAGATTCAGAAGGCGCATCGACCAGATATCAGTCCGCCATGGCGGACTTTTCGAAATACATCGAACTCGCGCCGAAGGACGCGTCCGCTTATCTCGAACGCGGTGAGACCGAGATCGAGCTAAAGCAATACGACGCGGCCCTGGCTGATGTGAACAAAGCCATGGAACTGAAGCCAGATAACATTACTGCGAACAATTTCCGAGGCTTCGCCGAACTCGGACTGAGCCAATGGGATAAGGCGGTCGCCGATTTCACGGTCGTAATTCAAAAAAAACCAGACGATCTGCAGAGTTATGATCGTCGCGCCTTAGCATATCGAGGTTTGAAGAACTACGACGCAGCCATTGCCGACTACACATTTATTCTGAGCAAAAATCCGAACGATGTGGAGGCGTTGACGAAGCGCGGCTACACCTACAGTCTTGCGTTGCAGTACGAAAGCGCCATTCCCGATTACCAGGCTGCGCTAAAGATAAACCCGCAAGACAACGATACTTTCCAGCGCTTGCAATATGCGCAGTCGATGCTGGCGAATAAGCTTGCATCTCCTCCTCCGGCTGCTTCTCCGACGCCCAATCCGACGCCGGAAAAACCGGGGCTGATCAGTTTGCTCAATCCTCTGTATATCGGAATTGCCGTCGTCGTGTTGATTGTAATTGCCGTCATCGTGCGATTGCTCACA
>Ga0126381_100006520_pt1 | contig 12915 bp, 11 predicted proteins | sample PanSoiMetPlot_28_FD_96465 | JGI IMG/M metagenome (GOLD analysis project Ga0126381, IMG submission 96465) | Tropical forest soil microbial communities from Panama - MetaG Plot_28 | ecosystem: Environmental > Terrestrial > Soil > Tropical forest > Bulk soil | place: Panama | collected 2016-02-17
CGAGCCGTTACCGCCAAGTTGCAAAGTACCGGCGTGCCCATCGAGATCCTTGATTCAGAAACCATCCGCGTGCGTGGCGCTTCGTGCTTGCTGGCCGCCGACGTCACGACCGAGGAATATCCCGGCTTCGCCACCGACATGCAGGCGCAGTTCATGGCTTTGGCCACGCAAGCCCAGGGCGTATCGCATATCCGCGAGACCATTTTCGAGAATCGATACCTGCACGCCAGCGAGATGAGTCGCATGGGCGCCGACATCGCGGTCGAGGGCAACCTCGCCGTTGTGACCGGCCCCACTCCACTGAGTGGCGCCCCCGTGACCGCTTCCGACTTGCGCGCCAGCGCAGGCTTGGTCCTGGCCGCCTTGGTTGCCAAAAACACCACGGTGATCGACCGCGTCTACCACATCGACCGCGGCTACGAACGCATCGAGCAAAAGCTCAGCGCCCTCGGCGCGCACATCGAGCGGGTCAACGAACCTGGCTAGGGCCTTTTTTGTGTCCTATCGGTAACTCTTTTTGTCGGCTTCCCCTCTTGCACCCGCGCCGAGGTAACTCGTAAGATACCGCCTGTTGTCAAGGATGATACGGTGCCCAAAGAAAAGCCGAAAGTGAACATCGGTGAAGTGATCCGCTCTTACCGCAGCGATCGCGGCCTCTCGCAGGGCGACATCGAGCGTCGCACCGGTCTGCTACGCTGCTATCTCTCTCGCGTCGAGAATGGGCACACCGTCCCGTCGCTTGAGACTCTGGCCAAAATCGCCGAGGCTATGGAGATCAATCTCGCGGACTTTTTCCCTGGTACCGACACCGCTCAGGATCGCGAGACCCGCAAAATGCTGGGAGAACTTTCCGAAGAAGAGATCCGCTTTCTCGCTGAAATCAAGCGCTACTCCAACACTCTTTCGGACGACGATAAGAAGCTCGTTCTGGCCATGATCCGCAAAATGGCCACGGTGATCCCCGCTGCGCGAAACACCAAGCCCGCCGTCTCTGTACCGCGCCGCGTGGAATACTAGCAGCCCCTCATAAAATGGCTCTCCGTCAGGGCACGGCTTTAGCGCGGATTTCTCACCAGGATTGGGCAGGGATTGGTTGAATCGAACTAGAAGAAGTCCGCTTTCTCGGGCATAACTACGTTGTGGAAGCGTAGCGGATGCTGAAAGTAAGCGGCCTTTTCTATCGCTGAGTAACGGAGAACGCCGCCTCCACGTCCGCCGCTAACTTTCGGGCGAAAATCCGGGCTAGACGCCCCAACCGTATCGCTCGTGATGGATAAGAACATCATGGAGTTCAGTGCGGATCTGCTCGGTTAATTCCGACCCGCGCACCGATTTGCCGCCGGGCTCGGCGATATCGGCGGTGCGATAGCCCCGCTCCAGCACGCGGTCGATACCGGTTTCAATCCATTGAGCTTCGATTTCCAGGCCGAACGATTCGCGCAGCATCATGGCCGCCGAAAGGATGGCGCCCAGAGGGCAGGCTGCGTCTTTTCCAGCAAGCGTCGGCGCCGATCCATGAATCGGTTCATAGAGCGCAGGCTGGTCCGGACCGCCTCGGCTCATCGAGGGGATCAGACCGATGGAGCCGGCAAGCGCGGCTGCTTCGTCGCTCAAGATATCGCCGAACAGGTTGGAGGTAAGAATTACGTCGAACTGGGCGGGCCGCAGCATGATCTGCATCGCAGCATTATCGACATACATGTGTTCGAGCTTTACGTCGGGATAGTTCTTGGAGAGCGCGGTGACCGTCTCCCGCCAAAGGGTGGAAGTGGCCAGGACGTTGGCTTTGTCGACGCTGGTCAAGCGACGCTTTCGTCCGCGTGCCCGCTCGAAGGCGTAACGGGCCACGCGTTCGATCTCCGCTACCGAATAGGAGGCAACGTCCCGGGCCTTCTGTTTTTCGACTTTGTGTTCTCCGAAATAGACGTCGCCGGCCAGTTCACGGACCATTTCAAAGTCGCAATCCGCTAAACGTTCCAGTCGCACCGGAGAAATTCCTCGCAGCGCCGGACGCAGCCGAGTGGGCCGCAGATTTATGTACAGTCCGAGCGCCTGGCGCAGCCCCAATAGGCCCGCTTCGGGGCGAGTTCCGAGAGGCATTGATTCCCACTTCGGGCCGCCAATCGCGCCTAGAAGAATGGCATCGGCCGAGCGGCAGCCAGCGAGCGTCTCCGACGGCAGGGGCGACCCGCAGCGATCGATGGCATCGCCGCCAAACGGCAGCTCGCGAAATTGAAACTTGTGATTGAAAGCCGCGCCGCAATCGCTGAGCACATGCACGGCCGCGCGGGTTACTTCCGGCCCGATACCATCGCCCGGCAACACCACTATCGTCTTCGTGAGTTCCGTCATGAAAAATTCTTGTTCCTTCGATTTCGCTTCAGTGGGCGGCCGTGGGACTCGACAGGTTACGACGCACCTGGTGAACGATCGCAAGCAGGTCGCGGTCCGTTACTTCCTTCTCCGCGTCCGCCATGGCAATAGCCATTGTATAGCAGTCGGCAAGCTCCGCGTCGGTGGTTTGATAGCCAAGTTCGTCGAGCCGGGCGCGAAGCGCGTTTCGGCCGGAATGCTTGCCCAGAACCAGGCGCCGCGACGGTACGCCGACCTTCTCCGGAAGGATGATTTCGTAGGTGAGAGGATTCTTCAGGATGCCGTCCTGGTGAATTCCTGCCTCGTGCGCGAAAGCGTTCGCGCCAACCACGGCTTTGTTGGGGGGAACCGATATGCCGGTAATGGACGAGAGCATGCGACTGGTAGGATAGATCTTCTCCATTACGACTCCGGTTGTCGCGCCATAGCGGCTCTGCCGTACCTGCAGCGCGACCGCGATTTCTTCGAGCGACGCATTTCCCGCACGCTCGCCGATTCCGTTGATGGTGCACTCGATTTGCCGAGCCCCGGCCGTCATGGCCGCGAGCGAATTAGCCACGGCCAGACCCAGGTCGTTGTGGCAGTGCGCACTCAATTCCACGTCGGGGTAGGCCGCCAGATGCGCGCGCACGCGGCGAAAGATCTCCGCGTATTCCTCGGGAGTCGAGTAGCCTACTGTATCAGGCAGATTGACCACATTCCCGCCTGCCTGGGCGGCGACCAGGGCTACCTCGCATAGAAAGTCGATATCAGAGCGGCTGGCGTCCTCGGCGGAAAATTCCACATTCTCGCAATGAGCACGCCCGAAGCGAACCATTTTGTCGATTTGCGCCAGGGCTTCCGCGCGCGTCGTCCGCAGCTTGTGTTTTAGGTGCAAATCCGAGGTGGCCAGAAACACGTGCAAGCGGGGCTTGGCCGCCGGCTCCAGCCCGCGAAGCGCCGCATCCACGTCTTCCTGGCGCGCGCGCGCCAGCGCCGCCACCCGGGAGTGTTTGATCTCGCCCGCTACCGCCCGAACGGCGTCCAGATCGCCCGGCGAGGCGATGGGGAAGCCCGCCTCGATGATGTCGGCTCCCAACTCTTCGATCTGTCGCGCCAACCGCAGCTTTTCTTCACGGTTCATGGAAAAGCCTGGTGATTGCTCGCCGTCGCGCAGCGTCGTATCGAAGATGTGGATCCGGTTCATGTGCGCTCCTTCCACGATACCAGTAGAACTCGCCGGCGGCCATTGCTCCTAATTTATAATTGTTGCATGAACAATAAATTTCGCTTATATAGGACGGCCGCCTAAGGGGAAACGTTTCGTGGACCTAGCCTCGTTGCAGGTGTTTCAAACCGTCGCCCGGGAGCGCAGCTTTTCACGCGCCGCCGACAAGCTGTTTCGTACCCAGCCTGCTATCAGTATTTCTATGCGCAAACTCGAGGAGTGGGTAGGCCAGCCACTTTTCGTGCGTGGGTCGGGGGCGCGGCTACTCACCGACGCCGGCACACTTCTGCTCGACTATGCGGATCGCATGCTGAACCTGCGGGAGGAAGCGCGCAAATCCATGCGAGAGCTGCGTGGTCTCGAGAGGGGGCAAGTGTCCATAGGAGTCAATGAAAGCTCGATTCACGCGCTGCTTCCCGCTCTGGCTCGCTATCGCAAATTGCATCCCGGCATTCACATTCGCGTGCAGCGCGTGTTCTCCCGCGATGTGCCCCGCGAGGTGCTCAGCCATCATCTGGATATCGGCGTAATTTCCTATATCCCCGAGGATGGCCAGCTGACGGCGGTGGAGTTCTACCGCGATTCACTGACACTTGTGGTCTGGCCGGGTCACCGCCTGGCCAAGCGCCAGACTGTGGAGATCTCCCACCTCGGCAACGAAACTTTCATCGCGCACATTGTGGAGTCGCCGCTACGGCAGCGAGTGGTGCAAATGTTCGCGCGTCATCGCGTGCCATTACATATGGATATCGAGATGCCCACGATTGAAAGCATCAAGCTTTTTGTCGGAATGAAAATGGGCGTGGCCATTGTTCCCCGTATGTGCGTGGGGCCGGAAATCGACCGGGGGCTTCTCCGCGAATTGCACATACGGCAGATGCGCATGCAGCGCAGGCTTTACCTCGTCTATCGGCGAGACCGCCCATTGACTGCTTCGGCCCAAGCCTTAATGGAGATACTCAGAAGAGCTTCCATAAAGTCGCTGAAGCGCAGGGAAATAAATTGAGCAGCTAGGGAAAGAAAAATCAAGCCGCCTTAGAGTCGGTGTGAGCGCCTGAAGGTCGAACCCCATAGTACCGGGCATAACATTCACGGCAACGATAGGGTCGTAAGCGAACCGCCCGCAGAAGGTATCGTTCGAGGACTCCGCGTGGACGCGATCTTGCAACCTCGTCGCTACCGCAGTCGGGACAAATGTGCGAACTACCAAGTCTTATGTGCATGTGCATATTCCCCAACAGGCTATCTCGTTGCTGGAAACCCGCCATAAGGTAAATCCCTTAGTTCTTTTTCTTCGCCAAGGGAATTGACCATCGATAGAAAGGGAGACACGGAAGCAAAGCAAGGCGAAGACTGGATTCTCTGCTGCATCGTTTGTTCACGACTGAGAAAATACCGTTCTAGCCGCGACAGGCGCTCTATGGAGCTTTCTTGCTCAGGAAACCGTTTCGAGAAGCGGCCGCATCCGGAAGACGGGGCACGCCCGAATTCAGACTTGCACGACGATTCCGGTGTATAGTACAGGCCAGTTGGACGTACAATGCTGGTAAACGCCGTTGGACACCATACGGGCTGACCTGTTTTGCCCGCGTTGAAAGGAGACTCGCCCATGGCGCGAATCTCGCTCAAAGTAAATGGAAAATCCCATGTGGTTGACACTGATCCCACCACGCCCCTGCTTTACGTCTTGCGCAACGATCTGGAATTGAATGGCCCGCGCTTCGGCTGCGGCCTTTCGCAATGCGGTGCATGTACGGTGATCATGTCCGGCAAGGCCGTGCGCTCGTGTACCTTCCCTGTAAGCGCGGTGAAGAACCAGGAAATTACTACGCTCGAAGGTTTGGGAAGCGTCGCCCATCCGCATCCGCTGCAGCAGGCCTTCATCGACGAGCAGGCGGCGCAGTGCGGCTATTGCATGAACGGCATGATCATGACTTCGAAGGTGCTTCTCGACAAGAACCCGCATCCGAGCGACGCGGAAATCAAGCAGGCGCTCGAAGGCAATCTCTGCCGATGCGGAAGCCATCTGCGCGTTGTGCGCGCCGTGAAGCGCGCCTCCGGCCAGACGCAGAAGGCCTGAACGTAAGGAGATAAACATGGAAGCGAACCTGATTTCTCGCAGGCGTTTCGTGAAAGGCGCAGGCGCTCTGGTTGTAAGTTTCAGCTTTTTTGGCGAAGCTGCGCGGCTGCTCGGGCAATCGGAAAGCTTCTTCGCGGGGGATCCGCAGGCCACCGCGCTCGATTCATGGCTTGCCATAGCCGCGGACGGCACACTGACAGTGTTCACCAGTAAAGTGGACCTGGGCACCGGCGTAGTCACTGCGCTGTCGCAAATTGTCGCCGAGGAACTCGACGTGCCGTTCCGTCAAATCCACATGGAAACGGGTGACACATCCAATACCATCGACCAGGCCGCCACGGTTGGCAGCCGGACCATCGAACGCGGAGGTCCGCAGCTCCGCCAGGCCGCAGCCGCGGCCCGGCAGCAGCTTCTTCAACTCGCTTCGACCAGCCTCGAGGCACCTGTCGGTAACCTGGTGGTGAACGATGGCGTGGTCAGCGTCGCGAACAACCCGTCGAAGAAAATTTCCTATGCCAATCTGATCGGCGGCCGCCATTTCAATGTCACCATTTCCGCGACCGGGACTGGTTGGGACTTGGTGGTCGCACCAAACGCGAAGGCGAAGGATCACAAGGATTATAAAATCGTGGGCACTTCGGTACAGCGCATTGATCTGCCACCAAAGTTCACCGGTGAGTTCGTCTACACGCCTGACGTGCGCGTACCCGGAATGCTTCACGGTCGTGTGGTGCGTCCGCCAGTGGTGAATTCGAAGCCGCAGAGCGTGGATGAAAATTCCATTGCCCACATTCCTGGCATTGTGAAAGTGGTGCAGGAAGGGAATTTTGTCGGCGTCGTGGCTCAGAACGAATGGAGTGCTATTCAAGCCGCGAAAGCATTGAAGGTCAGTTGGTCGACTCCCGCCACCAAACTACCTGCCAATCGCGATGAACTCTATGCCTATTTGAAGAACACCAAGAGCTTCCGCGACCGGCCCGTTGCCAACAAGGGCAATCTTGACAGTGCTTTTTCTCAGGCCGCCAGGACCTTTGAAGCTACCTACCACTGGCCTTTTCAATTGCACGGGATGGTCGGCCCGTCTTGCGCCGTTGCCGACGTGAGCGGCGACAAAATCACGATTTGGGCCGGCTCGCAGGGGACCTTCAACACCCGCAAGCAAGTGGCGGAAATGCTCAGCCTGCCCGAGAAGAATATCCGTGTGATCTATCGCGAAGGCGCCGGGTGCTATGGACGCCTGAGTCCGGACGACGTGCCGCTCGATGCTGTCTTGATGTCCCGCGCGGTCGGCAAGCCGGTCCGAGTGCAGTGGACGCGTCAGGACGAGCACGGTTGGGAGCCGAAAGGCCCCGCCCAACTCATGACCGCCAAGGCCGGCGTCGACGCCCAGGGGAATCTCATCGCCTGGGATTATTTGGACCGCAGCTTCCCCTGGACCACGACGGGCATGGTTTTGCTGGCCGCCCGCCAAATTGGGATTAAACCGAAAGCGCAGGGAAATCCCAATGGCGCCGACGGTGGTGGCGAAATCTACGCGGTGGAAAATCAGAGGGTGATCGCCGCGTCCATTCCCTGGTTGCACGAGGACCCCACTCCTCTGCGGACCAGCAACCTGCGCGCGCCCGGAGACCTCTCGCGGGTTTTCTCCAGCGAGTCCTTTATCGACGAAGTTGCGTCCGGCATCGGTGTGGACCCCGTAAAATTCCGACTGAAGTACCTCTCTGGAAACAAGCGCGCCACTGACGTGCTGCTTGCAGCCACGCGCAAAGCTGGATGGCAGGAGCGGCCTTCGCCGGCTGGCAAATCTACCGGCTCCAAAGCCGTGGGACGTGGAGTTGCTGTGGCAGACCGCTCCAACACCATGACTGCCGCGGTAGCGGAAGTGGAAGTGGACAAGCGAACCGGCAAGGTTACCGTCAAACGCGTGACCCTGGCTCACGATTGCGGTTTGATTGTCAACCCCGATGGCCTTACCAATCAGATTGAAGGTAACGTGATCCAAGGAGTCAGCCGCACATTGCTCGAAGAGGTCCAATTCGACGCGTCGGGGGTCAAGAACCTCGATTGGGCGACTTATCCCGTTATTCGCTACCAGGAAGTTCCCGACGTCGATGTGGTTCTGGTCAATCGCAAGGAAATGGAGCCGCTCGGTGGCGGCGAGCCTTCGATTGTTCCGGTGCCCGCGGCCGTCGCAAATGCTGTGTTTGATGCCGTCGGCGTCCGCATTCGCGAAGTTCCGCTCACGCCCCAGCGCGTCCTGAGCGCCCTCAATGTTCAGCCGGACGCGACTCGAGTTGCGTAGACACCAGTCAAAAAGAGAAAGGCACTCCTGGCTTGAACCCGGAGCGCCGCTCGTTTTTAGAAACTCCGCTTAGCGGTTTGCGCCGAATGTATATCCCACCGCCATGCTGTATTGTGGCACCCAACTGCTGCCGAACTGGAAGAAGTTGTTCACCCAGTGCACGTCGACTTGAGGTTTGACGTACAACCCGCCCTTTACGTAAAACCGTACGCCGCCAGCCAGGTGCAATTGGAAGTGGTTAGAACTCTCCAAAAAGAGGTTCGAATTCGAGCAGCCCCCAAAAGCGTCGCAAAAGTTCTGATTCAAATAAAACCGCAGGTTGGTGCCTCCCAATCCTGCCTGTATCTCCGGCACTACCTTTCGTGTTCCCACCACAGGCGCGTAAATGGCATTCACGTCGTAAAACAGTGGACGGTAGTTCAGTCCGGCATAGTCTCTCTGGGTCTGGAACGACGTTTCGAACCCGACGCCGAAGCTGGGGCGGAACATTACATCGCCGCCGATAGTTTCAAACAATCCACCTAGGCGAGGCGTGCTGAAGAGTGTTCCGGTGCCAAACGTATCAATGGGCATTCCATTCGAACTGTCTCGCGCGGTTCCCAAGCCGAAGTAGATACTGGCGCTTTGAGCCTTCGCCGTGTGGATCGAGCCCAACAATAAAATTGCCAGCAGCGGAAGAATACGCATGGTGTATTTCAAGGTACCCCCTCCTGTATGTTTGCTAAGAAAAATAGACCGACCCAAATTTACGCAAAGTATTACCTGCCGCACCCCGCCGAGTTCCAAGTGTTTAAACACGTGAAATCCCGCAGAGTTTCTCCTCAAGGTATTCGACTGCTGCAACGGGCGCAGTAAAGCCCCAAAACTGACCCGCATTTTTAGAGTAGCTGGAAACAACCCAGGTTGCTCGGCTTGGCGTCTTCCGAGGCACCCGAATCGACACTGTCCTGCTGGCCAGTCGTTTGTCCAGGCGCAGGGAAACCGCGGGTGCAGTCGAAACGTACTATAATTTAGCGGTGCCGGAACGTTGCTTTAGCGGTCTTCGCCGGGCCGGGGGTGCGAGAATTGGAGGTGCGATGAGATATTCTATTTTTCTCTTGAGCGTGCTGTTGCTCTCCACCGCAACGATTCGTGCGCAGCAGGCCGATTCACCCGACTCGCTGAACGAGTCCCAAAAAGAAGGTCGGCTCCTCTTTCAGCAGCGGTGCCCCATCTGCCACTCTTCGGTAATGATCACCCATCGTCCCTATGCTCCGGTGCTGTTTAAGGGCAGGGTTGTCGGCAATGAAGATCGGATCCGTGAGGCCATTGAGAACGGCCGCCCCGGTCGTATGCCCGCATTTAAGTACGGGATGTCGTCCCAGGAAATCAACGCCATTATCGAATACCTGAAGACCGTGACGACGCCCTTCGAGATGCATCCGAAAGGGCAGCCTGGGGCTCCGCCTCCCAACGAAAACGCTAACCCCAACGCCAGCGAGTAGCTGGCTGAAATTCGGAACGGCAGGCAAGGAGGGGCCATGAGCATAGTACGAAGGAATCGCATCGGCTTGGCAGCACTGGGAGTCTTGGCATTTTCCGCGCTGGCAATGATCATCATTCAGCCCTCGCGCAGCCAAGCAGCGCCCAATGGCATGCTCTTGACCGGGTTGGTGACATCCACCTCCGGGGAAAAAATGGGAGGCGTGGTGGTCTCTGCGCAGGCCGAAGGCAAGCTCATCATCACCTCCGTCTATACCGACGATCAGGGACGCTATTACTTCCCCGCGATGGATGCGGGAAGCTACAACGTTTGGGCCCAGGCCGTGGGGTATGAAACCGGCAGGGGCCAGGTAAACCTCAACGGCGCCGTCCGCAGCCAGAATTTCTCAATGAAATCCATGCCGGATTTCTTGAAGCAGTTGTCGCAGGATCGTATCGCCGCGGCTCTGCCGGAAGACACTCCAGAGCATCGCAAGATGAAGGATGTTTTTGAGAACAATTGCACCAGCTGCCATCCCATGAATTTTCTGCTGCAGAACCGGTTTGATAAGGACGGCTGGTCCTCCGCGATATACCTGATGAGCCGGCTTACCCTGCCTGATATGAATTTCGGAGGAGTCGACTATCCGCCTTTCCCCGCGTTTCAGTATTACCGCGATGAATTGGCTGCCTACCTGGCCGAGATGCGCGGCCCTGGCACGTCCCCGATGCGCATTTCTCCGCGCGCGCGTCCTTCCGGCGAAGCCGCCATGGCGGTTGTAACTGAGTACGATATTCCTTCGCCCGATCGGCCCGATCTGCCTGCGAATCGCGGCCAGGATTGGTCTCTTGGAACTCCTTCGAGCATGAATGGCGCGCGCGGCATTCACGACGTCATTCTGGACAATTTCGGAAACGCCTGGTTCACTCAGTCCGAGCCAAGCGTCATTCGCAGCTATGGCAAGATCAATCTGAAAACTGGTGAAGTGACCAACTACACTGTGCCCGGCCCCAACGGGCTAGCCGTTCACGGCCACGCCATGACCCGCGATCAGGACGGCATTCTCTGGTTCAATTTGCAGCCCGCGGCTCCCGGCGGACCAGGAAGGCTCGCTCGCGTTGATCCCGCCACGGCAAAACTCGATATTTACACGCCGCCCAAAGGAATGGCTGGCGTGGGCGGCGACGTCTCGGCGGATGGCAAGGGCGGAGTTTGGGCGGCCACGGAAACGGGTGGCATCCGCTTCGATCCCAAAACTCAAAAATTCCAGGATTTCAAATCTCTCACGCTGAATTCTCCCATCGGCATGCAGGGCAGCTACGGCATCGCCGGCGACCAGGATGGCAACGGTTGGTGGACACAGATCAGTCTCGACATTATCGGCAAAGGAGACAGCTACACCGGGGAAGTTTCCGAGGTGAAGCTGCCGAAGCGCGCCTCCCGCGCCGATGACGCGTACACTGCGGAAGAACGCAAAATGTACGAACTCGCCGGGACCAACGCTCCTCGCTTTACCGCTCCGGACACCCAAGCCCCTCGCCGACCCGCCGCCGATGGCGACATTCTCTGGGCGCCCGACTATTTTGGCGACAACGTGGCGAAGATCGATATTCACACCCTGAAATACACCTTGATTCCCATTCCGGTGAAAGATGGCGGACCCTATAAGCTCGCCGTCGACAAAAACCACGACGTGTGGATCACTCTGGTGGATGCCGACACGATTCTGAAATACGATCCGCCGACCCAGAAATGGACTGCCTTTACTTTACCGTCCATCGGAGGGGGACTGCGCCATCTGTCGACTTTCGACAATCAAGGTACTGTGCAGGTGGCCATTTGCGAAACGCGCACCGGCAAAATCGCCGTCCTGCAGGAGCGCACCAAGCGGGAGCTGCAGGCGTTGCAGGCACAGGTGCAGCAGCTATCCGCGGAGAAGTGAACGCGGTTCGCGGTTGGGAAGCGTTGGTCAGGAGGCCCGTTTTGCAAGACGAATCGAAATCTTTGGAGCTGCCCGAATCTTTCCTTCGCCATCGAATGCAGCGCCGCGAAATATTGCGGATGGTTGCACTGGCGGGAACTGGAGCCGCTGCGGCTCTGGTGTTCGACGGTAATTCCTGGGCGCGACCATTACTTTCGCCGCAAAGCGGGCAGGATACTCAGCCGAACGTCGACATCCAAACGGTTCAAATTCCAACCGATGATGGAAACATTTCCGGGGCCCTGATGAAGCCAACAGGCGCCGGCAAGCTGCCGGGCTTGCTCATGGTTCATGCGGATCGAGGCTTGAATAATCTTTTCCTCGGTTTTGCGCGCAAGCTGGCGGCCGATGGTTTTGTCGTGCTGGCGCCTGATTTGTTATCCCGCGCCGGTGGTTCGGCGAAATTCAATTTCGCGCAAGCCGGCCGTGAGACCGCGCAGCTTGACCCCGATTCAACGGTTGCCGACGTCAAGGCAAGCTACAATTCTCTCGCGAAAGATTCCGGCGTCGACGCTCAAAAGATTTCGGCGGTTGGATTCGGCTGGGGAGTGTGGCGCGTGTTCATGCTCGCCCAAGAAGTTCCATCTCTTCATCGAGCGGTCGTGTTTTTCGGTACCACTCCGGCGGATGGCCTCGACAAAATTCGCACGCCTTTCTTCGAGCATTACGCCCAACTCGACTTTCGCGTCACGGGCAACGCTATTTGGACGGAAAAGGTGCTGGGCAAGAACTTCAGTTATTACGTTTATCCAAAAACGAACCAGCAGTTCTTTTACGAAGGGACGCCGGGTTATAACGCCGACGCCGCGGCTCTTGCCTGGAAGAAGACTTTCGAGTTTCTGCGCTCGTAAATGGCTACCGGATCCGTTGTTCGTGCCGGCGATTCTCGAAGCCCGCGAAGGTAGTTTCTGTTCGTGTAAACCGTCCTGAATTACGTGCTGATCTTGCCGGCTTCTTCAGCTGCAGCCTGTAAGGCGTCGCCGATGAGGCAGGCCGATTTCCACTCATCCATGAATACCGCGCCCAGGCTTCGGTAGAAATCGATCGCCGTAGTGTTCCAGTCGAGTACTTCCCAGCGCATGCAGAAATAGCGTTCGTTCCAGGTGATTCCGGCGACGTGATCGAGCAGCGCTTTCCCGATGCCCTTCTTTCGAAATTGCGGTCGGACAAAAATGTCGTCCAGAAAAATGCCTGCGCGCCCTTGGAACGTGGAGTAAAACTCGAAAAACAGTGCGTAACCAGCCGGTTGGTCGTCCCAATCGGCGATTACCGCGCGGAATTTTGCGTTGGCGCCGAAGCCATCTCGGGCAAGATCGTTTTCGGTTACCGCGGCTTCGTGGCCTAAGCGCTCGAAATCGGCAAGCTCGTGGATTAAGGTATGTAGCAGTGCAACGTCTTTGATCGTAGCCGGACGAATGGAAAGCATGGAGAATCCAGTTTCGGATGCGGTAAAGCGGATATTATAAGGCTACCCATGTCAGGCTGTCGCGTTCAAAGCAACCAGGGCACG
>Ga0126381_100006521_pt1 | contig 12915 bp, 9 predicted proteins | sample PanSoiMetPlot_28_FD_96465 | JGI IMG/M metagenome (GOLD analysis project Ga0126381, IMG submission 96465) | Tropical forest soil microbial communities from Panama - MetaG Plot_28 | ecosystem: Environmental > Terrestrial > Soil > Tropical forest > Bulk soil | place: Panama | collected 2016-02-17
GAGTCGAGCAGGATGACCACATCGCGCTTGTGCTCGACCAAACGCTTGGCCTTCTCCAGCACCATTTCCGCCACCTGGATGTGCCGTTGCGGCGGCTCGTCAAACGTCGAACTGATCACCTCTCCCTTGACGGTGCGCTGCATGTCGGTGACTTCTTCGGGCCGCTCGTCGATGAGCAGCACGATCAGCGCCACTTCCGGATGGTTCGCGGTAATGGAGTTGGCGATGGATTGCAACATCATGGTTTTGCCGGTGCGCGGTGGCGCCACGATCAGCCCCCGCTGCCCTTTGCCTACCGGGCACAGCATGTCCAGCACGCGCCCGGTCAGGTTTTCCTTGGTGGTTTCCAGGCGAATGCGCTCCTGTGGGTACAGGGGGGTCAGGTTGTCGAAAAAAATCTTATTGCGCGCGACTTCCGGGTCTTCGAAGTTGACCGCCTCCACTTTGATCAGCGCGAAATAGCGCTCGCCATCCTTCGGAGGCCGCACCTGCCCCGAGACCGTGTCGCCGGTGCGCAAGTCGAACTTGCGGATTTGCGACGGTGAAACGTAAATATCGTCCGGGCCCGGCAGATAGTTGTATTCCGGAGCACGCAGAAATCCGAAGCCGTCCGGCAGGCATTCGAGCACGCCTTCGGAGAAAATCAACCCGTTCTTTTCCGTTTGCGCGCGCAGGATCTGAAAAATCAGCTCCTGCTTCCGCATCCCGGAAGAGCCGGGGATGTTCAGTTCCTTGGCAATTTTCGCCAAGTCGGTAATATTCTTATCTTTCAGTTCTGCAAGACTAACGCTCATCGAGTCTTTCCTTATCAAGCCTGAATTTTCAGGCAAGAATCTTGACGATCCACGAATTTCCGGGCAGGCGCCTGTTCGAACCATCCACTATCTCCGAGTTCGAACTGCGCTAATTCCGCTGTTAACTCTCCGGCTCTCAGGCCTTGCGCCGCACAGTCGTCGTTCGTCGCAGGAGGCCGTGCCAATCCGAAGTTTCAATTGAATTCGAAACAGTTTCAGAAATCCTTACACTTCGGTCGCGGAGCCTGCGGAGCAGGGATTAGGGAGGACCGAAGGTTTAATTGGTTAATTCATTGTCCTGCGAGACGTCGCCAAACTTCGACTCCACGCCGGGGACCGGTCCACCGCCGGGAATGGGCAGCGGATGCTCGAGTGCGAGTTGCAGGACCTCGTCCATCGATTCCACAAAGTGAATCGACATCTGCTTCTGAATTTCAGGCGGAATGTCCGCCAAATCCTTTTCGTTGTCCTTGGGCAGAATGACGATGTGCAGACCCAGGCGGTGCGCCGCCAGCAGTTTTTCCTTTACTCCGCCAATGGGCAGCACCTTGCCCCGTAGAGTTATTTCGCCGGTCATCGCGATGTCCGAACGCACCGGGATGCGCGTCAGCGCGCTCACGATGGAGGTACACAGGGTGATGCCGGCCGAAGGTCCGTCCTTGGGGATCGCTCCCTCAGGCACGTGGATGTGAATGTCGATGTGGCGGTAGAAATCCTTGGGTAACCCGAACAAGTGACTCCGTGAACGGACGTAGCTCATACCGGCTTGAGCCGATTCCTGCATCACGTCGCCCAGCTTTCCGGTCAGCGTAAGCCGCCCTTTGCCTTGCATCAGCGTGGCTTCGGTGGAAAGCACTTGCCCACCCACCTCGGTCCAGGCCAGCCCGGTTGTAAGCCCCACTTCATTCTTCTTTTCGGCCAGGAAGTCGCGGAACTTGATGACGCCCAGGTAATCGTTGACGCTGGCTACATCGACTTCGGCCGTAACATCTTTGCCTTCGGCCACTACTTTCCGCGCGACTTTGCGGCACACGTTGGCGATCTCGCGGTCCAGGTTGCGAACGCCGGCTTCGTGGGTGTAGTGCCGGATCACATGGGTTATGGCTTCATCGGTGAATTTCAGATTCGCCGCCGTCAAGCCGGTGGCTTCGATTTGCTTGGGAACCAGGTACCGCTTGCCGATCTGGTGCTTTTCCTGCTCGGTATAGCCCGGGATGCGCAGCACTTCCATGCGATCCTGCAGCGGCTGCGGAATGGTATGCAGCACGTTGGCCGTGCAGATGAACATCACCTTGGAGAGATCGTATTCGACGTCCAGGTAATGATCGGTGAAGCAATGGTTCAATTCAGGATCGAGCACTTCCATCAGCGCAGCCGAGGGGTCGCCTCGAAAATCCATGGACATTTTGTCGACTTCGTCGAGCACGAACACGGGGTTCGTAGTTCCGGCTTTGCGCATCATCTGGATGATTTGGCCGGGAAGCGCGCCGATGTAAGTGCGGCGATGGCCGCGAATCTCGGCCTCATCCCGAACGCCTCCGAGCGATACGCGAACGAATTTCCTGCCGGTCGCACGGCCGATCGACGTAGCCAGCGAGGTCTTGCCCACCCCTGGAGGCCCCAGAAAGCAGAGAATCGATCCTTTGGGGTTCTTTACCAATTGGCGCACCGCCAGATACTCGAGGATGCGCTCCTTGATTTTCTCGAGGCCGTAGTGGTCTTCCGCCAGAATTTCTTCGGCCTTCTTGATGTCTCGCAATTCCTTGGACCGTTTCTTCCAGGGTACGGCCAGCAGCCAATCCAGATAATTCCGCGAGACGGTGGATTCGGCCGACATGGGCGGCATCATTTCCAACCGCTTGAGCTCCTGCATGGCCTTTTCCATCGGCCCTTCGGGCATGCCGGATGTCTCGATTTTCTTTTTGAGCTGCTCGATTTCGTTCGCTTCGCCGCGGCCCAGTTCCTTTTGAATGGCTTTCAGCTTCTCGTTGAGGTAGTACTCTTTTTGGGCCCTCTCCATCTGGCGCTTAACCCGCGTGTTGATGGACCGGTCGACGTTGAGCTTCTCGATTTCCACTTCCAGAATATCCGCAATGCGGTTCAGCCGCTCGACCGGATCGAACAGCTCCAGCAACTCCTGTTTTTCCTCGACCGGAATCTGCAAGTTCGCCGCGATCGCATCAGATAGTTTGCCGGGATCCTCTACGCGCACGGCGGCAATCATGGAATCGTAGTTCAGAGTTTGCGAGAGCTTTACGTACTGCTCAAACAGCCCGGTCACGCGGGTGGAGGCCTGTTCTACCTGCGGTGAAGGTTCGGTTTTTACCGACACAAGCTTCACCGAGGCCCGGAAAAAACCTTCTTCGTTGCTGATTTGCACGATCTTGGCGCGCTCGGTCCCCTCCACCAGCACTTTGATATTGCCGTCAGGAAGCTTGACGCTCTGCACGATGTTGGCGAGTGTTCCGACCTGGTAGATCTCCTCCGGTTTCGGGTCGTCAATGGAGGCGTCGTGTTGCGTCACCAGAAAAATTTTTTTGTCGCTGGCCAGCGCTTCTTCCAGGGCCCGGACCGATGCCTCGCGCCCCACTATAAACGGGTGCATCATTTCCGGGAAGATGACCATGTCCCGAACGGGCATCATGGGCACACGTTTCACTTCCAGCTTTTCCCTGTTAAACATGGATTCTTTTTGTCCCAAGGTATTCTCAGCCGGCCTTCTCGAGCAGGCTCCAATTGATTTCGCGGCCCTTGACCATGTCGGCGGTGACTACGAAGTCGCGCAGCTTGCGCTGAGCCGGCAAGTGATACATCATTTCTAACATCAAGTCTTCGAGTATCATGCGGAGGCCCCGAGCGCCCACTTTTCGCTGCAGGGCCAGGTCTGCAACTGTTTCGAGCGCGTCGTCGGTAAAACGCAGACGCACGTTCTCAAATTCGAAGAGTCGTTGATATTGACGCACCAGCGCGTTTTTCGGTTCCGTCAGGATGCGCACCAGCGCGCTCTTGTCCAGATCGCTGAGCACCCCCATCACTGGCAAGCGGCCCACGAATTCCGGTATGAGTCCGTAGCGGATCAAGTCGGTTGGTTGGACTTGTTCCAACACCTCTATATTTCTCCGCGTCGCGGTCGAGGGCTGCGCATCGGCATGGAATCCAAGCGACTTCTGCCCCACGCGCCGCTCGATGATCTTTTCCAGCCCCACGAATGCGCCCCCACAGACGAACAGGATATTCGTGGTGTCGACCGGAGTGAATTCCTGGTGCGGATGCTTGCGTCCGCCTTGCGGAGGAACGTTCGCTACCGTGCCTTCGAGGATTTTCAGCAGCGCTTGCTGCACGCCTTCGCCCGAAACGTCGCGGGTAATCGAAGGATTCTCGTCCTTCTTCGAGATTTTGTCGATCTCGTCGATGTATATGATGCCTTGTTGGGCCTTTTGGACGTCTCCATCGGCGGCTTGCAGCAACTTCAGAATGATATTCTCAACGTCCTCGCCTACGTATCCCGCCTCGGTGAGCGTGGTGGCGTCTACAATGGCAAAAGGCACTTCCAGCATCCGGGAAAGCGTTTGCGCCAGCAACGTCTTGCCGGTTCCTGTGGGTCCAATCAGCAAAATGTTCGACTTGGTGAGCTCGACGTCGCCGGGCTGGCGATTCAAAAAGATCCGTTTGTAATGGTTGTAGACAGCGACGGCCAGTTTCTTCTTGGTTTTATCCTGCCCAATCACGTAGCCGTCCAGAAACGCCTTAATCTCCGGTGGCCTCGGCAGGCGCCGGTTGGCCGGACTGGACTGCTCGCGCTTTTCGTCCTCGAGAATCTGCTGGCACACACCCACACATTCGTTGCAGATGTAGGAGCGGGGATACTCCGACGGAGAACTGATCAGTTTTTCGACTTGCTCCTGCGTCTTATGACAGAAAGAGCAACGCAAAGGCTCTTCTGGGGTGAATCGTTTCACCGAGGGGCCCCCATTTCTTCTGGAAAAACACCCGCCACAGATCTGTCCGCTATTGTAAATCGGAAGGCCAGTCGAGGGTGCAAAATACTTTCGCTCACCGCGTAACCTTTAATACCTACCGGTGCTTGGTGATGATTTCATCCACAAGCCCGTAGGCCTTGGCCTGCTCGGCGGTCATAATGAAATCGCGCTCCACATCGCGCTCGATCTTCTCGACCGGCTGGCCCGTGTGAGAGGCCAGCAGTTTGTTGAGCGCCGCGCGCGTGCGGATGATTTCCTTGGCATGAATATCGATGTCGGTCGCCTGGCCCGAAAGTCCCGACATCCAGGGTTGGTGGATCAGTACCCGTGAGTTTGGCAGCGCGTAGCGTTTCTTGGGAGTCCCCGCGGCGAGCAGCACCGCCGCGATCGAGGCGGACTGCCCGATGCAGTAGGTCACCACGTCCGGCCGCACAAATTGCATCGTATCGTAAATAGCCATGCCAGCGGAAATCGACCCGCCCGGCGAGTTGATATAGATCGAAATGTCCTTTTCAGGGTCTTCCGATTCGAGGAAAAGGAGTTGCGCTGTTACCAGGTTGGCCACGTGATCGTCGATGGGCGTACCCAGAAAGATGATGTGATCTTTCAGCAGCCGGGAGTAAATGTCATAGGCCCGTTCCCCACGGTTGGTCTGCTCGACCACCATGGGAACAAGCGTTGTTGCACGCGGAGTCGCGTCCTCTGTTTGTCTCATTTGGAATTTGTTTGTGCGCTGCTGAGGAACCCGGACCACCGACTACTTCTCATTCCTGGCTGTCGTCTCGATGCGGGCGGTACGGTGGAGCCACTCGGTCACTTTGTCGCTGCGCAGCTTCGATTTCATCCTATCGAGCGCTCCCTGCTTTGTCAAGCGAGCGCGCAGTGCTGTGACCGATTCGCCACTTCGCTCCGATAGCGCCGCGATCTCCTTTTCCACGTCTTCGTCAGTCGCCTCGATCTTTTCCGCTTCGGCGATGCGGTCCAGAAGCAGTTCGGCCTTCACGTCATTCACTGCTTTTGGCCGCTGATTTCTTCTCAACGACACCCAGTCGACATTCACCGCTCTCGGGTCCACGCCCTGCGCCGCCAGCGACCGCACCACGCGTTCCAGACGCACATCCATCTGGCTCTCGATAAGCGCTTCTGGAACAGGAAAGTCGTGCTGGTGCACCAGCGTTTCCAGTATCTTCTCACGCGCCTGGACGGCTTGCTCGTGTTCCCTGGCCGCGTTCAAATTTTCACGGACCTTTGCTCGCAATTCCGCCAGCGTCGAAATACCCGCTTGTTCGCCCGCCGCGTCCTTCGCAAATTCATCGTTGAGTTCCGGAAGCTTTTTCTCTTTCACGTCCAGCACGTTTACGGAATAGTTGTACGTTTTCCCGGCAAGCTTGGGATCGGGATAATCGTCCGGATACCGGGACTCGAACTGTTTGCTCTCGCCGGCGCGGGCCCCGCGCAGATTCTCGGTGAAACTTTCGAGGGTTTCCTCCCCGCCCAAATGGCAAAGGATGTTGTCGGCGCGCACCGGCTCGCCTCCGCCCGCCGGCATACCCATCAGCTTGATGAGTGCGTAGTCGCCGTCTTTCGCCGGCTGGCCTTCCAACGGAACATAGCTGGCCGCGCGCTCGCGCATTTCTTCCAGGGCTTTGTCCACTTGTTCATCGCCCACCTGAATTTCGTCGACGTGCACGCGAAGGTTTTTGTAATCGCCCAGTTCGAATTCAGGCAGCACTTCGAACACCGCCCGGAACTTTAACGGCTCGCCCTCTTTGAACTCCACATGATCAATCGCGGGCCGCGTGACCGGTATCAGCTTCTTTTCGTCGAGCGCCTTTCCGAGATACTCCGGCACCAGCGACTGCACCACTTCGCCCTGAATGTCTTCGGCGAAGCGCCGGCGCACCAGCGTCACGGGTGCCTTGCCAGGGCGGAAGCCCGGAATCCGCGCCATGCGCGCAATATCGCGCGCCACTTTCTCGGCGGCTTTCTGTACGTTATCCGCCGGGATTTCCAGCTCAATTTCCCTCTTGCAAGTTGCTTCTGTCATAGGGAAAACCGCCAGCGCGTGAGATTCAAGCCTGGCTGATCGGAGTCCTTTCCTGCTCGGAAACTAGAAAAGTGGGAGGATGCGGGAAAAATCCAGCAAAACTCGCCGCCGCGGCCAGTATAGGGAATTGAATTCCGCGCGTCAACCGGACCTGCGGGTTGGCGCTCCTGCCGGCTCGCTGATCCGCGAAAGTCTTCGCTCTCTCCGAGCTTACTTCAGTGAAGCCATATCGATCACGAAGCGGTACTTTACATCGCTTTTGAGCAAGCGTTCATACGCGGTCGAAGCGCTCTGATTGGCAAGTTCGAAGAGATTCCTGGGCTCACCGAGGTCCCGGAAGGGCGCTTAAGCCAGGTTCGGATCTGTGATCGGCGACGCCGAACCCCTATTGCTTTGCCGCATAGCTGATACGCCAGATCGAGTTTGAACCGTCGTCGCTGACCAGCAGCGAGCCGTCCTGCGCGACGGCGATGCCCACAGGCCGGCCCCACACCTCGCCATTCGGCAATACGAAGCCGGTGAGAAAATCCTCGTATTCACCGGAAGCTTTGCCCGTCTGGTGACGCGGCACACGAATCACCTCGTAGCCCACGCGAACCGATTTGTTCCACGAGCCGTGCTCGGAGGCGAAAATATCGCCGTCATATTCCTTGGGGAACTGCTTGCCGTCATAGAAGGTGAGTTGTAGAGAGGCGTTGTGCGGCTGGAGTATCACGTCGGGAGTAATTACTTTGCTTTGCAGTTCGGGATGCTTGCCGATGTGGCGCGGGTCCTGGTGGCCGCCCATATACCACCAGGGCCAGCCGTAGAATCCCCCCTCCTGCACATGCGTGATGTAGTCCGGGACAAGATTATCTCCGAGCGCGTCGCGCTCGTTTGTAGACACCCAGAGGACGCCCGTCTGTGGATCGACTGCCAGGCCGCCGCCCGAGTTGCGGATGCCATAGGCGTAGATGCTTTGTCCGGAACCATCAGGATTGAATTCAAGGATGTCGGCGCGGTCCTTCTCACCGGGGTGCGTGTCGGGATCGTTGATATTGGAGATCGAGCCTACCGAGACGTACATCTTCTTGCCGTCGGGCGAGAACTGCACGCTTCGCGTCCAGTGGCCGGAGGCCGCATGCGGAAGATCGACCACGTGCTCCTGCTTGCCGCGAGCCTTCATATCGCCCTTCTGATAGGGGAACCGGAGGACCGCATCGGTGTCGCCGACGTAAACCCATTTCGGGTCAGGGCCCGGCGGGTAGAAAGCGATGCCATAAGGACGGTTGAGCCCGGAAGCGAATGTTTCGAACTGCTGCGGCTTGGAATCCCCTGTGATTCCGCGAAACACTTTGATATCGCCTGGGTCGCTCTCGGTCACGAAGTAATCGCCGTTGGGTGCGGTGCGGATCAGGCGGGGACCGTTCAAATGATTGGCGTAGAGATCGACCTTGAATCCCGGCAGCGTCTGCGGCCATACATCGGCGGGGCGTCCCACCATTTCGGCGTTATTCCGAGCCGATTCGGTGGCGAAGGGAGCAGGAAGATCCTGGGCCGTGATCTTGCGGAAGGTTCCAGGCTTTTCATAGCGGAAGTCAGTGAAGGGCGCTTTGGGCGCAGGCGATTTTAAAGATGCACCAACGTTTGCGTTGTAGTCCGCTTGGGCCACCGACCAGGTATTCGACTTCAGGAAGGCGACGATCTGCCAGCGCTGGTCTTCAGGGAGTTGACCCCATGCGGGCATGCCGTTGTTCGGGTCGCCATTGGTGATAAACCAAAAAATCTCGCCGTCTTTAGCGCTTTGCGTCGGCCCGCTGGCGAGCGCCGGAACATTGCCGGCTCCGCGGCCGTTCGGAGTGTGGCAGGCGGCGCAATTGGCGGCATAAAGTTTTGCGCCGGCTTCGGCTGAATCTTGCTTGCCTGCATCCGGGTTCTTCATATCGCTGGCGGACTGCGGCGCGTCGTGAAAGCGCGTGGTCTGCGCACGTAGCGAGGGAAAAAACCAGATTCCCGAGAGCCCGGCCAGGGCGGCGGCACTGACGATCAAACGTGTCCTAAAATTGTTCATTCCGGCTCCTTCCAACCCATCTGCCGAAAATTATACAAGCAGCGCCCTCGGCATGCGAGGATGCAAACATTTTCAAACCGACGTCGTTCTTCCCGCGAGCCGGGGAGGCGCGAGAGCATCAGCGGCTTGGCAGGTCCGCCGCGGCGATGGCTTCGATTTCGACGGGGGCGCCCGGTGAACTGAGATTGTTGATGCAAATTGTCGTGCTAGCCGGCCGCCAATCGCCTAAATAGGAATTCATCACTTCATGCATAGCATCAACCTCGCGCATGTCCGTTAGATATTTCGTGAACTTCACAACGTTGCGCCAGACGAGCCCCTTGTGTTCCAGGACGTTCTGGATGTTTTCCATAGCCCGCCGGGTCTGCTCGCGAATGTCATCAGGCTGCACGTGCTCGTGCGGCACGTGCGGATGCTGGTGGTAGAGAGGGGAAGAAGTGGCCCCGGAGATGAAGATAAATTCTGCGGGCGTTTGAACGCTCACCGCCGGCGCATACGGCATTGTGGAGGCTTGTCCGGGTTTCGGCTGCACCGCTTCAATCTTAAACATGCTACCCTCCGATCGGTCTGATGCTCCTGCCGCGGTGGCATGCGCACACTCTTCACGCGCGACTCTCGAATTTATTTGCCCCCGTACATCGCACGGATGCGGACGGCATCCGCTTCGGAGAGCCCGGAAACGCCTGCGATGTCGTTGCGCGTGCGAAGTTGCGAGCGATACCGGTTGAAGTAGGCCACAACGTCGCCGCCGTAGCCGAAGTAGTACATGATGTCTCTGAAGCTGCGTGTGTGATTGAGACCAAGCGCGTGGCCGAGTTCGTGCACGCAGGTCAGGTAGACGATGCTGTCGCGTAAAAGCGGGTCATCCTGCACTCGCCGCGCGATTTCCGGCCCGAGCGACTGCACATCCGGTTGTATGAACACCGCCGCTCCGTGGCGGCCGCCAACCATGACGGAGCGCATCTCGCCGTAGGTGCCGCTATTCGGTTCGACCCAGTACACTCGAATCAGCGCGTTCGCTTCGGGGGCCTCCTGGAAGCGCAGCCCTGGACCGGCCGTTCTCTGCCACGCCTGAAGCGCCCACAGCGCTAGCTCGCGATCGGACGCACGATAACCCGCGTGGCCGCCGCCGTCCGCGATGAAATATCCAAGGCCGCTATCGGGTGCCGCCGTTCCCTCAGGCGCGAGCTGCCCGGGTGCCGCGTGGCTCCGCGCAGTCGCAACGACGAACGCGAGGCACATCATGACCATGAGCGCGTGCCGGTGGCATGTCATAGGTCGCGATCTTAGCGCAGGTTGATTCGCTTTGATTCAGAGAAGTGATTTGCTTGCGGATTAAATCCGCGCGGCCTCTTCCTGCTCGAAGGCATGGTATGAAGACCGCACCAGCGGCCCCGCCTCCACGTGTTTGAATCCCATCAACTCGCCGCGCCGCTTGAATTCCGCGAATTCGTCGGGATGGACATACCGCTCGATCGGCAGGTGCTCGGGTGTGGGCTGCAGATACTGTCCCAGCGTGAGGATGTGCGTGCCTTGCGCCGCAACTTCCTTCATTGCCGCCAGTACTTCCTCCTCCGTTTCGCCCAGGCCCAGCATCATGCCGGTTTTTGTGGAGATTCCCGGAGCCATCTCTCCTGCCCGCCTCAGCAGTTCGAGCGATCTCTCGTAGACCGCTCCCTTGCGTACTCGCCGATAGAGCCTCGGCACCGTCTCCATATTGTGATTCAGCACATCCGGCCGCGCCGCCATCACCGTTTCAAGCGCCTTCCAATCGCCCCGAAAATCGGGAATCAACACTTCGACCTTGCATCCTGGTACGCGCCTGCGAATCTCCGCGATCGTGCGTGCGAAAATTCCCGCCCCTCCGTCCGGTTGGTCGTCGCGGTTTACAGAAGTTACCACCGCATAGCGCAGCCCCATACGTTCCACTGCCTCCGCTACCCGCTCCGGCTCATCGTCCTCCGGCGGACCCAACGGCTTGCCGCTGGGCACCGCGCAGAAGCCGCAAGCGCGCGTGCAGATATTGCCCAGAATCATGAAGGTGGCCGTGCGGTGCTCCCAGCATTCCCCCATATTCGGGCATCGCGCGCTCTCGCACACCGTGTGCAGATCGAGCGTGCGCATGATTCGCTTCAGCTCCTGGTAGTTCGAACCCCCGAAAAATCGTACGCGCAGCCAAGAAGGTCGGCCGTTTGCACCTGGCGGTGCGACCGCGGTTAATCTCCCGTTGTCGGAAGGCAAAATAGTAAACGGTGAGTTCATCGATTCGGCTCACCCATATTTTACGTGCTCCGGCGCTCGCAAACAATCGCCCGCCAAATCGCCTAAAGTAATGTGCCAACTCGCCGATGAGCCTACCGAGGACTACCCGGCGTCCATAGAACTGGAAGACGGTTACGGTTGCTGGCACGTGTTTCAGATCGGCGCCTTAACAAATTCCAGTTTGGAAGGAGTCCGCCATGTCCGCTGTTGGCTTTCATCTGACCACAACGCTCGACACACTCGTCCTCCACTCGAATCCGGAAGCGACCCATACGCCGACAAATCCCCAGCAGGCCCAAGGTGCTCCGGTCCCGCAGGACATCGTTACCCTCACCCCGCAATCCGCTCGCGGCCGCCATAACAACCCGCCGAATCAACTCAATTTTGCTCCCAAAGAGCTTCTGGCGGCCCTGCGGCGAAACGTTCAAGATCCAGACGCCCCTGCCACTGCTCAGGATGTTGAACAAACACAGCAAGAGGAACTCCAGCAGCTTGACCAGTCGCTCCAGCAACTCGGCATCGATCCCCAAAGTATCAGCCTTTTCAATCAACTGGCTCTGTTGACTTTTGCCAACGATCCCGCAGCGCTACAGCAATTCGTGCGTCAATTGCAGCAATCGGCTCAGCAGCTTCTCGATCAAGGCGTCCTTGCCTCGGCTGCCGCAAATCAATCCCAGCGAGACGTCCAACCTCTCACGATCCCGGCTCAAATAATCGCCGTCGGCCAGGAGCCAGTTGCCGTCGCGACGGCTCTCGCTCAGTCCGCCGAATCCGGCGCTCCCGCTTCCGCCATTCCTGCCCCTGCTCAGGCGGGCCCCAACGCTCCAGAAACCGCAAGCCAGGGAAATGCTCTTTCAGCAACCTTTCAGGAACTCCAGATCACCGTTGCCGTTCTTGAGGGCCAACCCCCTCCAGCCCCTTCCAGCCTTTCGCGTCCAGCTGCACTCAATGTGACGGCTTGAAGCCTCTGGTCTCTTCGGAAATTGCTTTAGTGGAATTCCCGGTCGGTTGGTACTACGGGTAATTACGCATACTTGCCACACCGGAACCCATCAAACTGTTGTATGTTTACCACATGACTCGCCTATATTCTACGTAAGTAATTGGTAACAAAGGACAAGAATATGCTTGGCCAGGCCAGCCGCATGCATTGTATCCTTTCGACTCATTATGTTATTTCAGACCACTGTAGCCAAACCAGCCGAATTGGATGGTATCGGCCTTCATACTGCCGTGCATTGCCGCGTCCGCCTGCTGCCGGCGCCTCCGGACACGGGCATTGTTTTCCGGCGCCTCGACCTTGATAACTTCGAAATCGAAGCCCATGTCCGCAACGTGGCGCGCGTCAGCTACGCCACCAGCTTGATGAAGCAAAGCGTGCTTATCTCCACCACCGAGCATCTGCTTGCCGCTCTTTACTCCTGCGAAATTGACAATGTCTACGTCGAGCTCGACGCGCTCGAGTTGCCCATCCTCGATGGCTCGGCCAAGCCTTTTGTCGATTTGCTTGCCCGCGCGGGCATGCGCCGTTTGCGCCGCCGCCGCCGTTACCTCCGTGTAATAAAGCCCCTCGAATTTACCGATGGCGATCGCCGCATCGGCATTTACCCCGCCGGCGAATTCCGGGTTCACTGCTTTGTCGATTATGGCCATCCCGCGATTGGACCGCAGGAAGTCGAAATGTCGGTCGGCCGGGAATCGTTCTGTCGGGAGTTGGCTCCGGCTCGCACTTTCGGTTTCGTCAAGGACTTCGCGCAACTCCAGGAAATGGGCCTGATTCGC
>Ga0126381_100006522_pt1 | contig 12914 bp, 6 predicted proteins | sample PanSoiMetPlot_28_FD_96465 | JGI IMG/M metagenome (GOLD analysis project Ga0126381, IMG submission 96465) | Tropical forest soil microbial communities from Panama - MetaG Plot_28 | ecosystem: Environmental > Terrestrial > Soil > Tropical forest > Bulk soil | place: Panama | collected 2016-02-17
ATGCTGATGCTCAGCAGCGTTTGCTTGCCACCAGTGGACTCCTGCTTCGGTACCAGTCCCAGCCAGGCGGCGAAATGAGCGCCCCTTCCGAAACTCGGCGTGACGATCCTTAAGAATGGCCAAGCCCCATTCACGGATTCGTCGCATTGATCATGACGGTAATATCGTTGCTCCCTTGATTCGCAACCACGATGTCCGGCTTCCCGTCTCCATTGAGGTCACGAACCGCCAATTGAAACGGCATTTGGTTCGCTTGGAACACCAAGTCCACCTGGAAAGATCCGTCGCCGTTTCCCGGCATCACTGCGACTTTGGAGCCAAGAACCTCCGCCAAGTCGGGCTTGGCGTCCGAATCAAAATCGGCAATGACAACCGACAAAGGAAACACGCTGGTCCCGGTCTTGGTTTTGCCTGTACCGAACCACTTGTTAGCGTCGAATGTGCCATCCCCATTTCCGAGCAGAACGTTCACCGCGGAACCTTCGAGTCCGAAGGAGGTGAAAAAGCTGGAAATTACCAGATCAGGCTTGCCATCCCTGTTCACATCTCCAATGGCAACAGACGTGGGAAAAATTTCAACCGGGTAGTACTCTGGACTGTCGAATGTCCCATCGCCCTTGCCAAGCAGAATGCTGACTCCCCCGTGATCGCTGCTTGTTGGATCGTGAAGGTCAGGAACAGCCAGGTCCAATATCCGGTCTCCATTGAAATCGCCCGCCACCACTGCAACCGGGCCATTTCCCGCCGTGATCGGCCCCGACTGCTGGAATGAACCGTCACCGTTGCCGAGGAAAATGTAGACTCCACTGTTCACATTCGTAACGGCGAAGTCCAGTTTGTCGTCTCCGTTGAAGTCACCCACGGCCAGCGGGAATGGCTCAGTTCCGGCGCTGAGGGTAACGCTCCTTGTGAACGTTCCATCTCCATTTCCGAAAAGCACTTCCAGCGACCCGTTGCCATTCTGCGAGCGATCACCGTACAGCGAGAGCAGCAGGTCCTGCTTGCCGTCGTTATCGAAGTCGCCTGCCGCAATGGCGATCGGGTTCTTGCCCGCGACGCTGGAAATCGCCGCCTGAAAGCTTCCGTCGCCGTTGCCCAACAATATGCTGACTCCGCCGTCGTCCGCGGCCGATGGATTTCCGTAGTCCGCCACGGCGATGTCTACCTTTCCATCGTTATTGAAATCAGCCAGCGCCACACCTGTCGGCGCACTTCCGGCGGGGAAGTTGCGCTGACCGAAGGTGATCGCACTGATCTGCACGTCGGCGCTGGCTGACTTCGTTGTGTCCGCGACTGCAGTCGCCGTGATTGTCACGTGCGCGCCGGGCGGCACCTTCGCGGGACTGAGATAATCCGCCGAAAAGCTCTGCACATTGGTCAGAGAGCCACAGACCGCCGCTCCCCCGCTACAACCCGCAACGCTCCAGGTAACGCCGGCATTGCTCTTATCGTCGGTAACGTAGGCAGCGAAATGAGCTTTCCCGTTGGCCGGTATCCATGCCCCGGTTGGGTCCAGGGTCACCGAAATCTGCGGCACTGTGATGGTGATGCTCGCGCTGGCCGAAACGGTCTTGTCGGTCGCAGAAGTTGCGGTCAGATTGACCTGGGAAGCATAGGCCGTCGCTCCCGATGGAGCCATGTACTGGATTGAATCGCCACTTGCCGTGTGATTCGGAGAGAAACTTCCGCAGTCCGCCGCCGAACAGTCAAAGCCAGGCGCAGACATCGTCCAGTTGACGCCCGCATTCGCAGGGTCGTTCGTAACTGTCGCGCTAAAGGACTCTTCCCAGCCGAGGAATATTGTGAAACTTGGCGGATTGATGGAGATCGAGATGGGTGGCCTGGTGACCGTTACGATGGCCGATGCTGTTTTAGTGCCATCACTGACCGAAGTTGCTATGACCGTCACCTGGTCCGGAAGGGCGCTCGTTGGGGCGCTGTAGATCGTCGAAGCGCCGCTCGCCGTCGCGGTTGGCGAAACCGACCCGCACGATGATGTCGAGCAGGACACCTTCCAGGTCACGCCTTGATTGTTCGAGTCATTCGTAACCGTGGCCGTGATCGTCTTCGTGCCACCTGCCTGCACGCTCGCCGAGGTGGGAGAGACACTCACTGTGATCTCGGGAGGAGGAGCCGACCCACCTCCACACCCATAAATTCCGGCGAGCAGAATTGCCGCCAAGAGGGCCCGTTTTGCCGAGCTTCGATCGCTTGATCCCATGGCATGGTCCTTGGAACTCCCGCCTACAGCCGCTCGCCATCATCTATAAAAGCGGAACCCTCCCGCGAATAGGGCAAACGATAAACGAGTTGCACCTACAGCCAGCCCAGTGCCGCCTTTACCCGATGGGTTCCAACCGGGCCAGGATTTCCCCGCTATCCGAACAGCACAAGACCTGCCTGCTGTTTGAGCCAAAAAGAGTGAAATAGACGCAAAGCCCCGCGAGGACAGTAAAAAGCAGCGTGACTTCTTCGACAGGCGAGACCATGGGCAACCCGGAACTTCAAGCAATTAGGTGGCGAAGGAGAGACCTCGAATCTGAGAATGAGGTCCAACTCGAACCCACTTAACCAGGGATTCGGATTCCGTGCGGCAGGCTGAACTGGCGTAACCCGGAGGGGGAGTGCCCGCAATTTTAGCACTCAGCCAGTGGCTTGGATACTGGCTCTTGTTTCCGAACCCACACCTTTTGAAACGGCCGGATTCTCCCGATTGGGGCGTTGATTTGACGGAGTTAAGGAAAGCGACTTTCGAGACCCTTTTGAAACGGTCAGGATTTTACCTAACCAGACTCTGAGTGCGGGAGCTCGCGGAGTGCTCGAAGGGTTACCTAACTGCTTAATGGCTGTAGGTTGGTTGCCAATACAGATAGGTCTTCGGAAACGCTTGGTATCCATTGATCCGATGGCGTTGAGCTGTCACTTTGCCGATTAGTCGGCAATACGGAAGTCTGGGGCAGGATCGGTCCAAGGCCGCCGAATGTTCCGTATTGCCGGTAATCCATCCAGAAGCCGTCGATGAGTTCATTGGCGATTTGGCACAAGTGAGAAATTGCACGGGATGGCGTAGGAGAATTCATGTTAGCTGTGTTGCCTACCTTGGTGACCACAGTCATCGGATCGTAGGGCGTCAATCAAGGTCTTGGCCGTCGGGTGCTGGGGCTCGTGCTAGCTGTCGAAGATCTTGCCTTACCAGATCGATTTGCGTCGAAAGCCGTTCAAAGGCCTTTCTCGCTCCGACCAGGTCGGCATCTTTCGCAGATATTTCCAATTGGTTCGCGGCGTCCTGCGCGGCACAGGCCTGAAATGTTCCGACCGAACCCTTGAGAGCGTGAGCCGCCCTCTGGACCATAATCGCGTCACCTGAATCTAGACCATTTTGGATTTGGCTTTCTTGCTTTGCGCTGTCTGCAAGCCATAATTCGGCCATCTCTGTGAGGAGAGCTCGATCTCCCATTACGGAGTCGAGAAGCAACTCGAGCTGACCAATTGCCCGAAACGCGCTCTGCTCTGAAGATTGACGCATATTTTGTGTTTTCTCTACTCCAGACATTGCCCGCTTTAATTCGTCAATTCGAATCGGTTTTGAAAGATACCCGTCCATGCCGGCGCTTAGACATTTTTCCCTGTCGCCTTTCATTGCATGGGCAGTCATCGCAACGATCGGGACATGTTTTCCCGTGCTTGCTTCCGCGGCACGGATGGCCATTGTGGCCTCCAGTCCATCCATTTCGGGCATCTGTACGTCCATGAGTATGAGGTCAAATTCTTCTGCCTGAGACCGTTCCAGCGCCTCCCTACCATTGTTGACGATCTGTAACTTGTGGCCGAGCTTCTCCAGGATGCTCATCGCCAACGTCTGGTTCACGGGGTTATCCTCAGCGAGCAGAACTCGCAAGGAGCACTCCGGAGCCTGGATGAAAGCTGGTGCGCTCTCGAATCGCTCAGGTTTCCGACCGTGTTCAGCCATCGTAGTAACGATTGCGTCAAAGAGTTCGGACTGCTTGATCGGCTTGCTGAGATAATCGGATATTCCCAATTCGCGACAGCGCGCAGCATCGCTGGGCCTCGATGCAGAGGTCAGTAGAATGACTTTGATCCCCTGCTGTTTGTAGTTGTCTCTGATTTGCTCCGCCACGGCAAAGCCGTCCATATCAGGCATGTGAACGTCGAGTAGCACCAGGGCAAAGGTATTCTTCGAATCCACCTCTCCAAGCGCACTCAGCGCTTCAGCGCCGCTGTTGGTCAGTGTCGGCTTCATGCGCCAGTTTGTAAGGATTTCCTTTAGGATTCGCCGATTAGAAGCGTTGTCATCAACAACCAGGATTGGCAAATCGACAAGCTCGTAAACCTCTTTCGTGAGGGATTCTGGCTCTGATTTCGTCGTCTCCAACACGATTGTGAAATGGAACTTGCTCCCTTGTCTCAGCTTGCTTTCCACCCACATCGTTCCACCCATCAGCCTCACCAGTGCGGCAGAAATTGAAAGCCCCAATCCGGTCCCACCATATTTGCGGGTAGTCGAGCTATCGGCCTGTTCGAATGCCTCGAAGATCGTTTGCTGCTTCTCCTTGGGGATCCCGATGCCTGTATCTGACACAAAGAGGTGTAAGGTGAGAGTCGATTCACTTTGGCTCTGCCGTTCAACATGCAGCATCACTTCGCCCTGGTCGGTGAACTTGATGGCATTACCTACAAGATTGATGATGATCTGTCGGAGACGGATCGGGTCGCCGAATACGCGATCAGGCAGATCGACTTGAATGTGACACCCCAGTTCCAGTTCTTTCTGGTGAGCGCGCGGGGCAAGCAAGCGCACTGTGTCCTCGAGAGTGTCGCGGAGATTGAAGTCTCTCTTGTCTAGCTCAAACTTGCGCGCCTCGATCTTCGAGAAATCGAGCAGGTCATTGATCAGCGTAAGCAAAGCCTCCGCGGAGTCCTTGATCGTGCCCAGGTATTCGCGCTGCTCGCTGTTCAGGGGAGTGCCTAGCGTAAGTTCGGTCATCCCCACAATCGCATTCATCGGCGTGCGAATCTCGTGACTCATGTTGGCCAGGAACTCGCTCTTCGCTTTTGTCGCTTCTTCAGCGACCTGCTTTGCGGACTCCAGCTCGCCTGCATAGAGTCGCAACGCCGCTTCGGCCTCCGTGCGCTCGAGAAACTGGCCAATTTGACTGCCGATTGCCGACAAGAGCTTCAGTAACTTCGTATCAGGCTGTCGGATTTGGTGACTAAAGAACTCGAGTACCCCGAGCACTTCATCGGCGAGCAGAATTGGAAAACCAAACGCGCTGTGCAGCCCTTCTTTCAAAGCGATCGGAGCACGAGGGAAATTGGAGTCACAGGTTACGTCCTCAATCCAAAGCGCATCGGCTTCGTGCCAAACACGGCCGGGTAGACCAACGCCGCGACCGAAGGTGTAAGCGCGAGTGACCGCCGAAAACTCGGTTACGTTCGCGGTTGGAATGTGCCAGGTCTGAACGCAACGCAAGATGCCTTCTCTCTTGTCTAGCTTCCACACCGTGCCTACCGCCCATTCCAGCGTTTCGCAAATGTTCTTCAGGATTTGTGGCGCCGCTTCATGCAGGGAAGGCGCTTCTGCCAGCACCCTGGTAACGAAGTACTGAGCGAGCAAGAGGTCCTCGTCTCGCTTTATCTCGGTTATGTCGCGGCCAGTCGCATAAAAAAACTGTCCGTCTGCCGTCGCGGCTGCTGTCCAGAGAATCCATAGGAAGCAACCGCTCTTTGACCGGCAGCGGTTCCGGAACCGCATTGTCTTATAGCCCTGAAAAACCTTCGTAGCCTCTGCAATCGTCGCTTCCCGGTCGTCTGGATGGACGAGGTTGATCCAGGGCTGCGTGAGCAATTCCTCTTTCGTGTAGCCGAGAACATCTGTCCACGCTTTGTTCACCCGAGTGAAATATCCGTCGAGGCCGGCCACGCAGATCAGGTCAAGGGCAAGATCGAGCAACTCCGTCACTTCAGCTTCGGGGGCAGTGGGTCGCAATGGTGAGTGTGCAGACATATTTGCTCTCCCAGAGTGAGCAGTCTACGCCGAAGTTCGTGTTGACGCTGGCAGCAGACCGACATAGTATTCGGTGATTCCGGTCGCGATAGAGGAGGTCTTTATTATGTCCGATGAAAGCCCCGCTCGACACCGAATTTTAGTTGCGGATGACGATGCGGCGATCCGCCACGGCATCTCCAGGCTGCTCGAAGGCGCGGGGTATGAGGTCTCAGAAGCGGCGGATGGTATTGCTGCACTGAACGCGATTCAGGAAAAAAAGTACGACCTTGTATTCCTGGACATTTGGATGCCTCAGCTTTCAGGACTTGAAGTGCTGGCCCGCATTCGCACTGGAGCAAATCGACCTAGGGTCATCGTTACGACCTCGGACAATACATCCGAGACTCTGTTGCGGGCCGTGAAGGAACAAGCCTACGACTACTTGAGCAAACCGTTTCCCCCCCGCAAAGCCGTCGAAGTCGCGCAACGGGCACTTTGCGGCGATCAGGAGCCGGCCATTGAAGTCTTGTCGGCCTGTCCGCGCTGGGTCGAACTCCTGATTCCTTGCACACGCGAAGCTGCCGAGCGAATTCAGACCTTCATGATGAAATTGGAGGCTGAGCTTCCTGACATCGTGCGCGAATCGATCGCTTTTTGCTTCCGGGAGCTGCTGCTCAACGCAGTCGAATGGGGTGGTCAGCTCGATCCCAATCGAAAGGTTCGGGTCGCTTATGTTCGCTCGCCGCGAATGCTCATGTTCCGCATCGCCGACCCGGGCCCCGGCTTTTCATTCGAAGGACTCTCTCATGCAGCGGTCGGTCAGCCGGAATCGGAGCCCATAGCCCATATGTCCGTTCGCGAAGAACAGGGAATTCGCCCAGGTGGATTTGGAATCCTGATGACAAAGGCCGGCGCCGACGAACTTCTGTATAACGAAGCGCAGAACGAGGTCCTGTTCGTGAAGTATTTCGATAACGCGCCAGCCATGCCGGCAGAAAACGCTGGGTGAAATCAATCGTAATTTCGGTTTAGTGGAATTGATAGGCTAGATCCGCCAAAAGACAGTCGGGTCAGATGGGGGTAGGTTTGTTTCGCTGGATGACGAATAATCCGGAAGTTATTCGGGGCACCGAACTTGCCTTTTGGGGGAAGTCTGAACGGACTAATACCGATAGACGTGCTTCACTCTAGTAATGTCTGGTTGGTCAGCTATGCGGAAGTTTCACGCCATTATTTCCGAAATAGGTAGCCAACGCGATTTCGTAGTTCGCATTCACAACCGTATGAGCATTGCCTCGGTCATAATCTCCGGACAGTTTTGTCCCGCAAACGTGGAAGTGCTACTGACTCGCGGCATGTAAACTAGTGTGGCGTTTTTGGGAGGCGCTCATGTTCAAGCGTCACAACAAGCCACGCTTTCTTTTGAGCGCCACTATCCTTCTCAATGCAATTTTGTGTGGAGCACAGAGCGCGCCGAATCCGAATGGCAAGACTGTTGCGGAACGCATGGGGTATCCAGCCAAGTCGCGCTTGTTGATCCTCCATGCCGACGATTTTGGAATGATGCACACGGTCAACCGCGCTATCGAGGATGCCTTTGAGAACCACTGGGTGACCTCAGCCAGCATTATGGTCCCGTGCTCCTGGTTTCCGGAGGTCGCGCAATGGGCAAAAGGGCATCCGGACGCGGACCTTGGGATTCACCTCACGATGAATGCCGACTGGACGTCCTATCGCTGGGGGCCCGTTTCCGCTCAGCCCATGAATTCCAGTTTGCGCGATTCGGATGGCTATCTACCTCTCACCACGGAGTATGTAGATCAACATGCCAAGATGGGAGACGTAGAAGTTGAGGGGCGTGCACAGGTGGATAAGGCGCTGGCGGCCGGAATCAAACTGTCGCATCTAGACAGTCATATGGGGACGCTCTTCAGTACTCCGGATTTATTCGGCGTTTATCTCGGACTGGGCGAGCACTACGGTCTCCCTCTGCTCCTTGCGAAAGACATGCGCGGTGCCGGTGTGAATGTGCAGTTGCCGCCTAATATCAATCCGGATGCCGTGCCCATTGACAGAGTCCTGCAAATGACACCGGGTACACCGAAAGAGAAGTGGCTGGAGCACTATAAGAAGATGCTCGCGCCGCTAGGGCCCGGTACCTATGAGCTGATTGTGCATCTTGCCTACGACGATAACGAAATTCGCGCTGCTACCTTTGACCATCCGGATTGGGGAGCACAGTGGCGACAGAACGATCTGGACCTTGTGAAGAGTCGGGAGTTCAGAGAGTTTCTTAAGGAACAAAACTTCATCCTAATCACATGGAGGGAGCTCGGAAAAGCCATACCATCGTCTGCAAAATAACAATTCACGCTGCAACAGTCTCGCAGCTTCACGAGCAAGCTTCCTAATTACGACGTCTGCTAAGGTTCAAGCCAATACGAGAGTGACAGCTCAGATTCAGGGACTATCGTCGGCAATTCGGAAGGTCGACGGATTTCGCCAGTTCCTTCCGATTCGCCGGTAATATGTCCCTCGGCAGTTCAGTGAGTGCAATAGCGATTTTGGCGTTCGTCAATCACGATTGACCGGAATCATGACCGGAGTGAAGGAGCTGCCGTCCCTGAAAACCATTGACGAAAGGTCACGCCGCGCGATTGGCTTGACAGAATCTGCAGACCAGAGCTAACGTCCTTGCCACCACGAAAATTGGGATGGGCTTACGTTGCGCTAAGACTGCTTCATTGCCGTAGGCTAATCCCTCATCTGCACCGGCACCACCGCTCACTCAATTCGGTGCAATGCGGATCGTTGTTCGACGGCGGTGCGCATGAATTGCTTCTCCGAGGGATGCCGGAGGGCCACTGTTGCGATAGCAGCGTTCTTCGCGGGGCCTGGTTTGTGCGCTCAACTTGTCACGGGCAATATAAGCGGGCGGATCACAGACGACAGCGGCGCGATCATGCAGCACGCGAGCGTCACGGTTACAAACGAAGACGAGAACCTTCTGGTTCGTACAGCTGTCACGAACTCTGAAGGCGCCTACACTGTTCCTTTGCTGCCAACCGGACACTACACAGTCGCTGTAACAGCTCCCGGCTTTGCCGAAAGTCGTCAGACGGCCATACCTCTCGATGCCAATCAAAGCCTTACCGTCAACTTCACGCTTAGAGTAGGCGGCATCCAGCAGACTTTCACAGTCAGCAGCGTGCCGTTTCAGGTGGATCTTCAAACGGTGCAAGCTCAAACAGTCATCAGCGGCGCTCAGATTAATGAAATAGCTACCAACACGCGTAATTTTGCGGAGCTTGTCTCCCTTATGCCGGGTGTTTCGACGGCTCTAAACTCTGACCAGTTGTACGTCGGTGTGTCGGGACCGAAAGGCTCTGAAAACGTCCTCAATTTTTCGATCAACGGTCTCCGAAGCGACCAGAATGCATGGACTATTGATGGCGCCGATAACCTGGACCGCGGAGCAAATTCGACCGCTCTCGTGTATCCCAGTGTCGATTCCATACAGGAGTTCTCGGTCCAACGCGGACAGTATGGAGCGGAGTATGGACGGGCTTCGAGCGGCGAGATCGACGTAATCACCAAATCAGGCACGGCCCAGTTCCACGGTGATGTGTATGAATTCTTTCGGAACGATGCGCTCGAAGCCAACGGCTACTTCAATAACTTTTATGGGGTACCGCGACCCCCACTTCGCTACAACGATTTCGGAGGCACCCTCGCGGGTCCCGTAATCTACCATCCTTCAAAGGCAAAGACGTTCTTCTTTTTTTCCGGAGAATATCGCCGCGTAATCACCTATCCCTCCTCAATTGCGACGGTCCCCACTGCGAACGAGCGCCGCGGCATATTTCCCCAGGCTGTGTGCCTCAACCTGAGCTGCACACAAACAGGCACTACGGTCGCTTCCATCAACCCCGCCGCCCAGGCATATCTGACTGACATTATTGACAAGTTACCCCTGCCGAATGATTCAACCTGTATTGCTGGATGCGTGCTCACCTCGACAGCCCGGAATCTGTTCAATTTGAATCAGGAGATAGTCCGCATCGATCACGTCTTCAGCCCAAGATTTACCCTATGGGGGCGATTCGAAAATGACGATATCCCCTCAATCGAGCCCGGAGGTCTGTTTACCGGCAATCCATTACCCGGCGTTGCAACCACGACGACGAATGCTCCCGGCCGCGTCTTTTCAGTTCATGCCGTCAATGCGTTCTCGTCGGCTTTGAGTAATGATGCCGGGTACAACTATTCCCACGGAGCGATAACCAGCGATCCCATCGGTATCGTGGCATCGCAGAACTCTCCTAACGTTGAGGGAGCAATCGCCTTACCCTCTGTGTCCACGCTCCGCCGGGTTCCGGATTTGTCCTTCAACACTTTCGCTTCCATCAACGGTTTTGGAATATACCGCGATTTTAACGACAACAATAATCTCTTCGACAACCTGACGAAAATCGTCGGCCAGCATGTTATGAGATTTGGAGTGACATGGAACTGGTACCTGAAGGATGAAAATTCACCCTTCGGCGGAAATCAGGGCTCCTTCGGTTTCTCATCAACAGATCCCGTTGGGAACTTTACGGAATACCAGGAGTTCGCGAATTTCCTGACCGGCAGCGTGAGTAACTTCAACCAGACGTCGGCGGACTACCGCGCTATCATGCAGCAGCGGCAGGGTGAATTCTATGCGCAGGATCAATTCAAGGTTCTCCCCAATCTGACCCTCATCTATGGATTGCGTTATTCGCTTTTTCGTCAACCCACAGATGCAGGAAATAACCTGAGCAATTTCGACCCCCAAGCTTTCAGCCTCGCGGATGCACCGCAGATAGATCCTTATACCGGCAATCTGATTGCAGGTACGGGCACCCCTCTGAATGGCATGATCTTCAGCGGGAAAAACTCTCCGTACGGAGATGCAATCTCGCAGCAAAACTATCTCAACTTCGCTCCTCGCTTCGGAGTGGCGTGGGATCCGCTCAGAACGGGGAAGACCTCGGTTCGCGCGGGATATGGCATCTTCTTCGATTCTCCTCCCGTAGGCAATTTTGAAAGTCTTGTCCAACTGAATCCTGCTCTCGTTACGAGCACGACAATCAACAATACGACGCTGGATGATCCCGCCTCGGTGACTCCATTTGTGGGTACGGCTCCTTCGTCTGTCGCGGCGCACGGAATAATGTGGCGGCAGCCATACACACAGCAATGGAGCCTGGACGTTCAACGTGAACTGTCGCAGAGACTGCTTCTGGACATTGGCTACTACGGCAATACAGGCAAACATCTGAATGGGATTGTCGATATCAACCAGCCGCTGCCTGGCCAATATGTAACAGCCCTTGCTCCATATGGCGTCACGCCTCCGGTAACCATCGCCACGACGCCCCAGTTGAATTACATTCGGCCCTATCGCGGATATGGCCCGATTTCTTCGGTGGACACTATCTTTAGCTCGAATTACAGCAGCCTCCAGGCATCCTTACAAAAGAGAATCGGCGCGAAATCCTTCATCAATGTGAACTACACCTATTCGCATGCTTTGACGGATGCTATCAGTCAATACGCGACTCCGCAGAATACCTATGACATCGCGGCCGAGTACGGACCGGCCGAATTCGATCGTCGACACATCTTCGGCGCAAATTTCGCCTACTTCCTGCCCTGGTTTGAACGTCGAAATGGAGTCGTAGGTCACCTTTTGGGTGGATGGGAAATTTCGGGAATCGTGGCTGCCTATACGGGCACACCATACACGGCTTATCAATTCTTCGAGGATCCGGCCGGCCAGGGCGTGCTCGGCGTTGGGCGAATGGATCAAGTAGCAGATCCGAACAAAGCCAGTGAAATCAGTGGCCGGATTCACACCCTTACGCAGTGGTTTAACACCTCAGCGTTCGCTCTCGTCCCAACCAACGAAGCGCGTCCCGGCAATTCACGGAACGGTTGTATCCATGGTCCGGGCCTGCAGCGATGGGACCTGTCACTTCTCAAAAACACAAGAATTACTGACCGCATAACAATGCAATTTCGTGTCGAAACATTCAATGTGTTCAATCACACGAATCTCGATTCCCCAGGTAACTATTACGCTTCTGGCTTGTTTGGTTACATAACAGGTACCCGTGATCCAAGAGTCTTGCAGTTAGGCCTGAAGATCTATTTCTGAGCGTCGTAGGCGGTATCGTGGCCCTAGCACAACGAAGAGCACCCGCAAGCGTTCCGCGTTATTTGCAGGCGAGAGTGTATCCCATCCGCAACTCTTCACCATAAATATCTGCCTTCCTCTCATTCTTTTCGTTGCAGACCGCGTGTCCGAGTTCATGAGTGACGGCCAGCTTGAGAAGGTCGTCGATCCCCATCTGCCATTGCCGGATCAGTTCTACCCGCCGGGAAGCCGGCGGGCTCACCAGAGCTTCCTCAAAGAACGTCTCCCGCCTGTCGAGGACAGTAAATGCAGGACTGTTCGGGTCCATCCTGTGCTTGAGCTGTAGTTCCTTCCAGTCGTCGGACTTGATCAGGACCCAGCTCCAGTCGCCGAGACGGACGGCTCCGTATTTGTCCAGCAGGGGTCGGAGGACAATCATCTGCTCATGGCATTGCTGAGGCGTGTATCCGGTATTACAGACGAAATGCTGCTGTACCGGCTGCGGGACATCTGCTTTTGCGGGATTGGTTAGGGCTACGGTCTGGGCTGCTGCTAACTCTACGGCGAAGGTGAGAAACAAGGTGGAGAGGCTGAGTCTGAGGCTGGACTGCATCGGGGCACCTCCATCGGTGCCCCGCAGTCTTTTTGTTATTTCCGGCTACTTCGATGACCTGCCGATAGCAGCTGCATACTATTCAGGTCACACCGTAAATTGCTGACTACATGGTTCTTCCTGTTTGAAAT
>Ga0126381_100006524_pt1 | contig 12911 bp, 8 predicted proteins | sample PanSoiMetPlot_28_FD_96465 | JGI IMG/M metagenome (GOLD analysis project Ga0126381, IMG submission 96465) | Tropical forest soil microbial communities from Panama - MetaG Plot_28 | ecosystem: Environmental > Terrestrial > Soil > Tropical forest > Bulk soil | place: Panama | collected 2016-02-17
CCCGCAATCTCCTGTTCTGCGGTGCGTTTGCGTGAAATGTCGATGGCGTGTAACAAGAGTGGAACGTAGTTAATGCCGACGAAAATCAGGCATATGCCGAATAGAACCATCCATATGGACTGAAAGCGATGTGCGCCCTGCCATGCGGACAACAGCCCTAGGGCCACCATTCCCGTTACACCGAGTGCAAACTCGGCAAGAATGAACCTAGGAGGACCCCAAAAAGAGCAGGTCGATTGCTGCGAGTTCCCGAATATTCACATGGTTATTATGCGCACTGCGTCTTTCGGAGTTGTTGAAATCAGGGAGGCGATTGCACAAGTGTGCGTTTTTTCTTCGCCTTTTTCTGTGACAGTGCGTGAAATCGCGAATGTTTTCCCAGTTATCCGAGGGGCACTTCAGAAGAGGCTCCATACACCCGGTGTGACCACTTCCAACAAATGGCCATCGGGGTCGCGGAAGTAAAGCGCCTCTCCGCCATATTTCCAAGTTTTCCTGAGCTCAATCGTAATCCCCTGCTGCAACAGCCATGCTTCCCATGCTGATACTTGCGACCGTGAAATGCCGAAGGCGACGTGGATCGCACCCGTTGCGTTTGTATCTTGTGTAGCGCCTTTCTTGAACAGCAGGAGCACGCTGCGGTCACCGGCACGCATCGCACAAAGTCGCGTCTCATCAGTGATACTTTCTTTTTCATCCGTGTCGATCGGCTCAAAGCCGAAAACGCGACGATAGAACTCGACCGATTGCGCAGGGTGCTCGACATAGAGCGAGGTTTCAAGGATTCCGTTGACTTGTGGTCGGCTGGAAGTGGCGTCTAACATCGTTACCCTCCGATGGCGTCCGATATGACTCAGGCCGGATGTTTATTCAGATGCGCCAGTTGCCATTTGGACGCATCCTGGCTGGTATGCGGCCAGCGCCTTCGGAGGGCATTCTTGCCGTTGGTGTATGGTCGATTTTTGCGCTCTTGTTTGCAAGAGTCCTTGGCGGCTGACTCTCAACCTCATAGCGGTCTGCTGCGCAAAGACCAGCCTAAGTCACGCTAACTTCGGTGTATGTGCCGTATACCTCGCGGAGCGCCTCGCAGATTTCTCCTACGGTGGCGTAGGCTCGGACGGCATTAATGATGTGTGGCATGGTGTTAGCCGGGGAGATCTCTCCGTTGGCCGCGGCTTTGGGTTCCTGCGCGGCAGCTTTTTTCAGAGCATCAAGCGCTCGCTGGACTTCGTCGTTGGAGCGGCGGGAACGCAGGGCTTTCAGCTTGGCGCTTTGCTGGCGGGCGACGGTCTCATCGATGTACAGAATGTTTGGCGGCTCTTCCTGGATGGCGAACTCGTTCACTCCGACGATGATTTTTTCGTTCGCTTCGACGGCGCGCTGGTATTGATAGGCTGATTCAGCGATTTCTTTCTGCGGGTAGCCGCGCTCGATGGCTTTCACCATGCCGCCCATCTGGTCCATCTTGTCGAAGTATTCGAAGGCACCCTTTTCCATGTCGAGAGTGAACTTCTCGACGAAATAGGAACCGCCCAAAGGATCGACGGTGTGCGCGACGCCGCTCTCGTAGGCGATGATCTGCTGGGTGCGTAACGCGATGCGGGCAGCTTCTTCCGTTGGCAGCGCAAGAGCCTCGTCGTAGGAGTCGGTGTGCAGCGACTGGGTGCCGCCGAGAACCGCGGCCAGCGCTTGAAGCGCGACGCGCGCGATGTTGTTCATGGGTTGCTGCGCGGGCAGCGAGACGCCGGCGGTCTGCGTGTGGAAGCGCATCAGCCAGGTGCGGGCGTTCTTTGCGCCGAATCGGTCTTTCATCAGGCGATACCAGATCTTGCGCGCGGCGCGGTACTTGGCGATCTCTTCGAAGAAGTCGTTGTGCGCGTTGAAGAAGAAACTGAGGCGCGGACCGAACTCGTCGACTTCTAATCCTCGTTTGCGCGCCCACTCCACATACTCGACGCCGTCATAGATGGTGAAGGCGAGTTCCTGCAGGGCAGTCGATCCGGCTTCGCGGATGTGGTAGCCGCTGATCGAGATGGTGTTGAAGCGCGGAGTGAACTTCGAGCCGAACTCGAAGGTGTCGATGACCAGGCGCATGCTGGGAGCAGGAGGGTAGATGTATTCCTTTTGCGCAATGTATTCCTTGAGGATGTCGTTCTGGATGGTGCCGGAAATCTTCTTCCAGTCGGCGCCTTGTTTTTCGGCGACGACCAGGTACATCGCCCAAAGGACGCTGGCGGGGGAGTTGATGGTCATCGAGACGGTGGTCTTTTCGAGGTCGATGCCGTGGAAGAGGATTTCCATATCTTCGAGCGAGTCGATTGCCACGCCGCACTTGCCGACCTCGCCTTCGCTGGCAGGGTGGTCGGAGTCGTAACCCATCAGTGTGGGCAGATCGAAGGCGACGGAGAGTCCTCCTCCGCCGTGCTCGAGAAGATATTTGTAGCGCTGGTTGGTTTCTTCGGGTGATGCGAATCCTGAAAACATGCGCATCGTCCAGAGTTTGCCGCGGTAGCCGGTGGCGTGGATGCCACGCGTGTAGGGTGGCTTGCCAGGGAATCCGAGGTAGGTTTCTTCATTCCAGTCTTCGGGCAGATCGGCCGGCGTATAAAGGCGGCGAATGGGGACGTTCGAGATGGTGCTGAAGCGGGCATGCCCGTGTTCGTCCACATTGGTGCCGGTGAAGGCACCAATTGGCTTTTCCGGCGTCCTTTCGAGGGTTGGGGCGAGCGTCTGCTCGGCCCATTTCTTCTCTGCCTCGGAAGGATGACGTCCGTCGAAAACATCGGCGACGGGACTCTCGACGACCTGCGGCTTGGCGTATGGCTTCTTCTGCATATTCCCCACGATTCTTCTTTGATGGTAGAGGAAGGCGATTCGCGGTGGCAAGGCGGCGAGAGTTATAAGAGCCCTTCACCGAGACCGAGGTGTCGGTTATCGGAAAAAGGAAAAGCTCTTAACCGCAAAGATCGCAAAGAAAAACCGCAAAGGACGCAAAGAAAAGCAAATCCACCACGAGACACAGAGGCACGGAGACGTGGGGGGCGGCTGAGGTTGGTGTCCGGTTCCAGCATTGCCTGCCGGCCGCACTCGAGGTTTAGAACAAGAGGTCTTTCGACTCGTTCGGTTATTGCCTCACTCGCTCAAGATGACCTTCGAGGGGAACGCCAACTGCGATCGAATCGTTAACGGGAAAACCGCCACCGCCTTTCATAGCGCAAGAATCTCGTGCAAACGTTTTGGTCGTGCGTCCAAAAAATCTTCTGGCACTAACGTGCTACATGCAATCCTGTAATTCCGTTGCGCGCGACTTATGTAAATTGCCTCTAACAACTTAGAGGCACTTAGAAGAATTCCCCAAGAGTTCCAAAGGAACTCTCTTTCCCACTGCAACTTTATGCGGTCATGGTTACTTTCGTGCCATTCAACGAGCGTTAATAAATGCCGTAAACACAGCAAATTCGTTTCGCACGCGCTTGGCCAGACATTTGCAATATCGGAGCACGACGCTATCGGAGCGGAAGCCACCGCGACTGCAGTAGCCGGTGGAGGATGGCCGTCAAGAATTTAAGTGGGCTCTTTATTCAGGGAGATTCTCGATGAAGTTGCGACTCATGTTGTGCGCAGTGCTGTTGGCGCTCTTTGCGATGCCCGCATTTGCGGACACGATCAGCTTCACTAACAGAGGCGGCCTTTCCATCGGCTCAGGAAGTATCAGCGCGACCTCGGTCATCAACAGCTTGAGTGTGGATGGTTACGTCGTCCTCACGGGTCCAGTTGGTTCGCTGAACTTCAACACCGGAACCATTACCGGCGGTAACTTCAGCGGTGGCGAATTTGCATTCAGCCTTGAAAATTCAGCAGTCATCATGGTCAACAACTTTGCTGGAACGATCAGCAAGATTGGCCATGATCTTTATGATTTGGTGGGAACGTTCTCGGGCGTGTTCGAGGGAGTTGCGTTCAGCGGATCGACGAACCAGATGTTCAGCCTGAGCCGGGATGACGATGGCCGTGAGTGCTATGACAATCTGCGGGGCGAGACCACGATCTCGACGACTGCGGTTCCTGAGCCCAGCACGCTTACGTTTCTGGGCACCGGCCTGATTGGTCTTGCGGGTGTGGTTCGCCGCAAGCTGGCAGCGCGAGCCTAAGTCGGTTAGTCGGATAAGTTACGGTACACTGCGCTCGGTAAGCTCGGGAGAGATCTTGAGCGTGAGTCGGGCGCAGTTTTTGTTTGCGGTACGGAAAGATGGCCCGCCAGAGGGTCGCTGAGATAGATTGACACCGTGCGGGCGGGACGCCCGCACGACAGCCGGCGGGACCCTTCGGCTGCGCTCAGGGCAGGCTGCCGCCGCTACGGAGGCAGGTTGCTGGCGGTAGGGCTGCGCAACGGTTAACGGGCGGGGACGCCCGTGGATCCAATGTTTCGATTCGGTACCGCAGACGCTAACGCGGTTGATTTTTTCTTGACAATGTTCGTCTTGACATGGTGTAGTCTCAGTCCAACCTCCCGCTCTGTACTTTGAAGACCAATCGAACGCGGTTACTCAAGGTTATGAGCCGAAGCGGTAAGTTACCAGCGCCCGCAATCCCCCCGCGGAACGCCTCCCCAGTTAGAGTGCAGCCCGAGCTGCCCACGCACTGTTACTTGGTAGTTGGTGGAGTTCTTCAGCATGGCGATTTTGCGAGGCATGCCTGACTTGACTTCGACGATATCCAGCACTCAGCGGAAGCGCCCACAAATTGTGAATCCATCGGGCAAGGAGCCAGCGAATGGGCATCCGCAAAATGCGGAACCGCGCCCGCTGCATCTTCTGATGGCGGGATTCGAAGCCCTGGATCTGGTTAACGTCGGACTTCTATTGACGAATATGAACGGGCAATTGCTGCTCGCCAATCAAACGGCGGAGCAGATTCTCGACACGCGCGATGGGCTGGAAGTGGCCGTCGGGGAAACGGTGCGCACGTCGCTGAAGTCAACCCCAGCCCTCAACGTGCTGGTGGAAGCCGCGGGCAAGGCGCAGCCATCGGAATTCGGAGACGCAATTCTGGCGATCCGCAGGCCTTCGGGGAAGAGGCCATTCACGCTGGTGATTCGCCCGGTGCAAGCGGCGGCTTCGGCAACGGATCCGGCGACGCCGACGACACTCATTTTTATTCTAGACCCGGAATTTCCGGTGGAGACGGCCGAAGATGAATTGCGGCAGCTTTACGGGCTGACTTCGACCGAAGCATGTCTTGCGAATTTGCTGATGGAAGGCAAGACACTGGACGATTGCTGCCAGATCCTCGGGATTCGACGATCGACAGCGCGCACGCATCTGCAGCACGTCTTCGAAAAAGTTGGAGTGCAGCGGCAAAGTGAACTGGTGTCGCTGCTTCTGAAGAGCATCGGCCTGGTGCGTCCGGGAGTGAAGAAGAGCAAGATCCGCGCCGCGAACCTTTCCATCGGCGAAGGCAACGAGACGGGCAAGTAAGTTTGTGGATCCCGCGCCGATTTTTTCTCTATCGCAAACCGAGGGCGCAGATGTGCGCTTTGACCGCATCGCGAGTAAGTCGCGAGCTGAAGCAGAGTTTCCACTCAGTGCAAAGCAGTTCATCCCTGAAATGAATGATTTTTGGCGCTGTGAAGACTGCTTGCGGCGGCTTGCGGGGCATGGTGCATGTCTCTAACGCCATGAAAACAATGTAGATGTTTGCTGTGGAATTGTAAGGGTGATGTAAAGGAAGTCATGCTATTATGAAGCGTTCACGGGTACCTCCTCCCCCGAAACCTCCGAGGAGCGAATCCACTTGATGTCACGAAAATTTCTTGTATCTCAGTTGTGTCTCACTCTGCTTGTGTGCATGGCCGCTAACGCACAGAGCGCGCCGAAACTGACGGCTGCGCAGATTGTCGATAAAAACATTGCAGCTCGCGGCGGATTGCAAGCCTGGCGGTCCCTGCAGACGATGACCTGGAAGGGCAAGATGGACGTCGGCACCGGCGACTCGGTTGCGCGGAGCCGTGCCATGTCGACCAATTCGATGCGGCAAGCGCGTGCAATGAGCGCGGCGAGCGCAAAAGCCGCGGCCGAAGTGAAGCAGGTGCAGCTGCCTTTTACGTCTGACTGGAAGCGCGGGCACAAGTCGCGCGTCGAAATCGAGTTCGCCGGCAAGACATCGGTGCAGGTCTATGACGGAACGAATGGCTGGATGCTGCGTCCGTATTTGAACCGGAGCGACTACGAGCCGTTCAACGCGGACCAACTTAAGGCTCAGTCGCAGGAAGCGGACATCGACGGATACCTGGTGGACTATACCGCCAAAGGCAACAAGATTGATCTGGAAGGCGTCGAGAAAGTGGAAGGCAAGGACGCGTACAAGCTCAAGGTGACTCAGAAGAACGGCGATGTGCGCTACGTTTGGGTCGACACGACGTCATTCCTCGACGTGCGGGTTTCGGGAGCGCAGCGGCGCATGGATGGCAAGATGCGCAACGTGTATGTCTATCAGCGCGATTTCCGGGCGGAGAACGGATTGATGATTCCGCACACGCTGGCAACAGTGGTGGATGGCTATCACGATGCACACAATATGGTCATCGAAAGCGTAGTGATCAATCCTAAGCTGGCGGACACGCTGTTCACCAAACCGCAGGGACAGTAGTTGGTTTTGAGGGAGGCGGCCTAACAGCCGCCTCTCGGTTGTGCGGCAATGAGGATCTTGCTGTACTGCAATCATCCCCCCGAAAGCATCAGCAAGTGATGGTCCAATGATCTCCCCCATTGATCGCCACGTTCAGATGTATTTGAGAATGCCAGAACGCGCGACAGTTCTTCCGGGATGTGAGTGGAAAACGGTAGAACATCTCGCAATCTGTGTGTGGGGCTGAGATCATGAATAAGCCGGCGCTCGTCGGTTCGTTGGTAGTTGTCGCCCTTGGGGCGTTCCTCGCAGGTCGTTACACTCGCAAAGCCTCTCCGGAAGATCAGGCAAAGGCTAAACACATTCTGTATTACATGGACCCGATGCATCCGGCGTACAAGTCGGATAAGCCGGGTACCGCGCCGGACTGCGGCATGGCGCTCGAGCCGGTGTATGAAGGCGGTGACCTGGCGTCGAAGTTGCAGCTAGCGCCGGGCGCGGTGGCGATTGCCGCGGACAAGCAGCGACTCATTGGCGTCCAAGTGGAGCAGGTGGAGAAAAACTCCGGCTCACGACTGGTGCGAACCACGGGACGCGTCTCGGCGAACGAGAATTTTGTCTACAAGCTGATGGCAGGAACGGATGGCTGGGTTCAATCGCTGAACGATAATCCGGCGGGAACCGTGGTAAAGAAGGATCAACTGCTGGCGACTTTCTACAGCCGGGAGTTCCGGAACGCCGAGCAGGCCTACATCGGATCGTTGGCCAGCATTGATCGGGTAAAGGCGACTCGTTCGGCAGACGATTCGAACCGGCTGAGCGATTCGAGCGTCCGTATCAACGAAGAGCAACTGCGCACGCTGGGCATGAGCGAGTCGCAGATCAAAGAGCTTGGGAACACGCGGCAGATTACCGGAGATATTCAGATTGTGGCGCCAGCGGAAGGCATTGTGCTGGTTCGCGATATTTCTCCGGCGCAGCGGTTTGAAAAGGGAACGGAACTTTATCGAATCGCCGATCTGAGCAGGGTTTGGATCCTGGCGGATCTGTTCGGAGATCAGTCGGAGGCGTTGAAGCCGGGGATGCGGGTCACGGTGAACGTCCGCGAATTAGGCAAGACAATCAGCGCCAAAGTTTCCGATGTCCCCCCGCTATTTGATTCCGTTTCGCGGACCTTGAAGCTGCGGGTGGAGGCGGACAATCCGGGAATGCTGCTGCGTCCGGAGATGCTCGTGGACGTGGAGTTCAATGTTCCGGCTCCGGTGGGGATCTCGGTTCCGCAGGAAGCGGTGCTGGATAGTGGTCTGCAGAAGATCGTTTATGTGGAGACGAGCGACGGCGTCTTCGAGCCGCGTGTAGTGGAACTGGGGTCGGTGTTTGCGGGCCGCGTGAGCGTGAAGCGCGGGCTGGTTGAGGGCGATCGCGTGGTCACGTCCGGAAACTTTCTGATCGATTCAGAGAGCCGGATGAAACCTGCCCGGGCGCAGACCATGAATGAGAAGCACGAGACGCCGGCGGCGAAGGTCATGCCGAAGATGGAGAACGCGAGCATGGCGAGCGCAGCGGAGATGGTGCACGACCCGGTCTGCGGAATGTCGATCGAGCGCAGTAAAGCCGCGGCCAGCGGACATACAGAAACCTACAACGGAGAGACGGTCGCATTTTGCTCGGATAAGTGTCGCGATAAGTTCAAGGCGAATCCCGCGAAATATCTGGACGACAAGTTAAAGACCGCAGCCAACACCGGAGCGGGGCGCCAGGATGATTAACCGCGTTATCGGCTTCTCGGTCCGCAACAAATTTCTGATATTTGCATTGGTCGCGGCAGCCTGCGTATGGGGCGCATGGTCGATGATGCATTTGCCGCTCGATGCAACCCCGGACCTGAGCGAAACGCAGGTCATCATACTTTCCCGTTGGGATCGCAGTCCCGACATCATCGAAGACCAGGTGACGTACCCGATCATCTCCGCGATGACCGGGGCGCCGAAAGTGCGCACGGTTCGCGGAATCTCGGACTTCGGCTTCTCGTACGTTTACGTCATTTTTGATGAAGGCACGGATATCTACTGGGCGCGTTCGCGCACGCTCGAGTATCTTTCCGGGGTTACGTCGCGATTGCCGCAGGGAGTGAAAACCGAGATCGGGCCTGACGCGACGGGGCTTGGGTGGGTCTTCCAGTACGTTCTGAAAGATACTTCAGGAAAACACACGCTCGCGGAACTGCGCTCTTATCAAGACTGGTATCTGAAGTACTACCTGAAAGCGATTCCCGGAGTCGCGGAGGTCGCGTCTCTCGGCGGGTTCACGCAGCAGTATCAGATCAACGTTGATCCGAACCGGCTGCGGTCGTATGGAATTCCGATTTCTAAGGTTGCCGAAGCGGTGCAGAGCGGCAACAACGAGACTGGAGCCCGGCTGCTGGAGTTTGGCGGCGCGGAGTATATGATCCGCGGCCGCGGCTATGTGAAGTCGCCCAAGGATCTGGAGCAGATTGTCCTCGCGAACGAGAAGGGAACGCCGATCCGGATCAAAGACGTCGGCGAGGTTGTGCTGGGCCCGGACATCCGGCGCGGTGCGGCGGATCTGGATGGAACCGGCGAAGTGGTATCGGGCATCGTCATCATGCGCGAGGGCAGTAACGCGCTCGATGTGATCGATCGCGTGAAGGCGCGCCTGAAGGAAATTGAGCCGGGAATGCCGGAAGGCGTGAAGATCGTCCCGATCTATGACCGGTCGGAGTTAATTCATCGCTCGATTTCGACGGCACGTTCGACACTGATCGAAGTTGTGATCACCGTTGTCATCATCATCCTGATCTTCCTGTGGCATTTCCCGAGCGCGGTGATTCCGGTCGTGACGATTCCGGTCACAATTCTGATCACGTTCATTCCGCTGCAGTACTCCGGCATGAGCATCAACATCATGTCGCTGGCGGGTCTGGCAATTGCCTGCGGGGAACTGGTGGATGCGGCGATTGTCGTCGTCGAGCAGACGCACAAGAAGCTAGAAGTCTACGAGCGGCTCGGCCAGCCCTTTCGCTACGACGAAGTGATTCTTGAGGCGGTCAAGGAAGTTGCCGGTCCCACATTCTTCGCGTTGCTGGTCATCGCAGTGGCGTTCCTGCCGGTGCTGGTTCTGGAAGGACAAGAGGGCAAGCTGTTCCGTCCACTGGCGTACACGAAGAACTTCGCCATGCTGGTGGCCGCGGTGCTAGCGCTGACGCTCGATCCCGCGCTGCGACTGCTGCTGGTACGCAAGCCGCGCAGACTCGGGCTGCAAGAAGGCGGGATCAGGGGATTCTTCTCGTCACTACTGGCCGGCAAGATTCGGCCCGAGGAAAAGCATCCGATCACGGGCCCGCTGATGCGGATCTATGATCCGGTGGTTCGCTGGACTTTGCGCTGGAAGACGCAGGTGATCGTGGGCGCGCTGGTACTGGTTGTCTTGACGGTCCCGCTGTTCTGGGTGATCGGTTCTGAGTTCATGCCTCCTTTGGAAGAAGGCTCGCTGCTCTACATGCCGACGACGATGCCAGGAATCTCGATCGGCGAGAGCCAGCGCTTGCTGCAGGCGACTGACGCGATCCTGAACAGCTTCCCGGAAGTAGATCACGTTTTGGGCAAGACGGGGCGTGCAGACACGGCGACCGATCCGGCACCGCTTTCGATGCTGGAAACCGTCATCGTGCTGAAGCCGCATTCGGCGTGGCGGAAAACACATACGTGGTACTCGTTGTGGGCTCCCGATTTCATGCTGCCGGCGCTGCGGCACATCACTGCGGATCGCATTTCCGAGCAGGACCTGATCGCGGAGATGAACCAGGCGCTGAAGATTCCGGGGCTTTCGAATTACTGGACGATGCCCATTCGTGGGCGCATCGAGATGCTGACGACCGGCATTCGCACGCCAGTCGGACTGAAGATTCAGGGCAGCGACATTCAGAAGATCCAGGAGATCGGCCGTCAGGTGGAGGGCGTGCTCTCGGCTGTACCGGGGACGCGGAGCGTATTCGCGGAGCGCACGGGCGACGGATACTTCCTGGACGTGCAGTGGGACCGCAATGCGCTAGCGAGCTTCGGGTTGTCCGTGGAAGAGGCCCAGAACGCTCTGTCGACGGCCGTGGGTGGCGAGAACGTCAGCACAGCGATTGAAGGCCGCGAGCGCTATCCGATCAATGTGCGCTACAAGCGGGATTTCCGATCGGATCTCGACGCACTGGGGAAGGTTCTGGTTCCAGCCAGCGGCGACAAGCAGATTCCGATCTCGGAGTTGGCCACGCTGCGCATGCTGAATGGACCCGCGATGATCCGCAACGAAGATGGGCTGTTGACTGGCTACGTCTTTGTCGACGTGGCGGGCCGGTCGCCTGGAGATTATGTAGAACAAGCACGAACCGAACTGCAGAAAAAACTGCAGTTGCCCACTGGGTACTCCGTGTTCTGGAGCGGGCAGTACGAATCCGCCGAGCGCGTACGCCAGCGCCTGATGCTGGTAGTACCGGTCACGGTGGCGATCATCCTGTTCTTGCTGTATACAAATACGCGGTCGTTAGCGAAGACCGCAATCATCACGCTGGCGGTGCCATTCTCAGCGGTGGGTGCGCTGTGGATGGTGTATGTGTTGGGCTACAACATGAGTATCGCCGTATGGGTGGGCATCATTGCGTTGCTCGGCATTGATGCAGAGACGGGCGTCTTCATGCTGCTGTATCTCGATCTCGCGTACGAGAAAGCGATCCGCGAACACGGGCGCTTGACGCGCGGCCAACTCTACGAAGCAATCGTGGAAGGCGCGGCGAAGCGGTTGCGTCCGAAGTTCATGACCTTTGCGACGATGAGTATCGGCTTGATTCCGATTCTCTGGTCTACGGGAGCCGGATCCGCGATCATGAAGCGCATTGCGGCGCCGATGGTCGGCGGCATTGTTACGTCGTTCCTGCTGGAGTTACTGGTTTATCCTGCGATTTACGCGTTCTGGCGGCAAGGCTCGACTGAGGGTGAATCGGAAGAGGCGAGCGAGGAAGGAAAGTCGCTTTCAACGACCAGGTATCTCGAACTTGGCTCTCCGCGCGTGCGGGTGTGATCCAACGGGTTCTGCAATCCTTCAATCGAATAGGGCTGTTTGAGATCCCAGGTTAGCGTCCACAGAGCGGACGCGAACCTGGGGCCAACATTCCGAGATCATTCCAACCGTTTTGGTGTGAATGTTGGTCCATCTCCGGCGCTTTCTATGTCCTCAGCGCAATCCGTTCACAAAATTTACAACCTGCAATAATTTGCTCGAAACACGCCATTGACATGGGCCAGAGCGCACCTTAGCATCGCGAATCAAGCGACTGCATTCGAGGCAATCTGCCGCCAATCAAGGAAGTGAGACTTTGCCATGAGCCTGCGCGATTTTCTGTCCAAACAGTTCATTGATGTTATTGACTGGGTTGAACCCGAAGACGGCATTCTTGCCTACCGCTTTCCGATGCAGGACCGTGAAATTCAGAATGGCGGCAAGCTCACCGTGCGCGACTCGCAGATGGCGGTTTTTGTGAACGAGGGCCGCGTGGCCGATGTATTTGCCCCCGGCTTGTACACGCTCAACACGAATACCCTGCCGATTCTTACGTACCTGATGAACTGGGATAAGGCTTTTAAGTCGCCATTCAAGTCGGATGTGTATTACTTCTCGACGCGCCTGCAGACGAACCAGCATTGGGGAACGCAGAATCCGATTACGATCCGAGACAAGGAATTCGGTGCGATCCGCCTGCGGGCGTTTGGCATTTACGCGTACCACATCTCGGACCCCAAGATTTTCTACACGAAGGTCAGTGGCACGCGGGACACCTACAGCGTCCCCGATCTCGAAGGACAGCTGCGCAACACGATCGTGGGGAGAATTACTGATACGTTTGCCGGGAGCCAGGTCCCGTTTCTCGACATGGCGAGTAACCAGGTGACGCTCGGGGAGAAGATCGCGGGGCAACTGAAGCCCGGTTTCACGGAGCTTGGGCTGACGCTCGACAACTTTGTAGTGGAGAACCTGTCGCTGCCCGACGAACTGCAGAAGATCCTCGATCAGCGCATTGGCATGAACATGGTCGGCGACATGGGCCGCTACACGCAGTACCAGGTAGCGCAGTCGATTCCAGTGGCCGCAGCGAATGAAGGCGGCGGAGCGGCCGGAGTGGGCGCAGGGCTTGGCGCCGGCATGGCGATGGGACAGGCGATGATGGATGCGCTGAAGAACGCGTCGTCGGGGTCGGGCGGGAACGCGCCTGCGGGTGGCGG
>Ga0126381_100006525_pt1 | contig 12911 bp, 9 predicted proteins | sample PanSoiMetPlot_28_FD_96465 | JGI IMG/M metagenome (GOLD analysis project Ga0126381, IMG submission 96465) | Tropical forest soil microbial communities from Panama - MetaG Plot_28 | ecosystem: Environmental > Terrestrial > Soil > Tropical forest > Bulk soil | place: Panama | collected 2016-02-17
CACCTGCAGATCGCGATCGACCGGCTGCGCAACCGGCATAACCTCGCGGTCGTCGGCCACCCGGCGAGCGTCCCCTATCGCGAGACGATCCGCAAAGGGGCCGAGCAGCATTCGCGCTTCAAGCGCCAGTCCGGCGGGCACGGCCAGTTCGCCGACATCACCATCCAGGTCAAGGTGCTGGCGCGCGGCTCGGGCTTCGAGTTCAAGGACAGCGTCGTCGGCGGCGCGATCCCGCGCAATTTCATCCCGGCGGTCGAGGAAGGCGTCTCGGAGGCGCTCAAGGCCGGACCGCTCGGCTTCCCGGTCGTCGATGTCCACGTCAACCTGGTGACCGGCCAGTTCCACGCGGTCGACAGTTCGGACATGGCGTTCAAGACCGCCGGTCGTCAGGCGATCCAGGAAGCGCTGCCGAAATGCGACCCGTTCCTGCTCGAGCCGATCGATTCGGTCGATATCTCGGTGCCCAATGCGTTTACCGCGCGGGTGCAGCGGCTGGTGTCGGGCCGCCGCGGCCAGATCCTCGGCTTCGACGGCAAGGAGGACTGGCCGAACTGGGATGTGGTGCGCGCCTATCTGCCGCAGAGCGAGCTGCACGACCTCATCGTCGAGCTGCGCTCGCTGACCCTCGGCGTCGGCAGCTTCTCGCATCAGTTCGACCACATGCAGGAGCTGACCGGCAAGCCGGCCGAGAAGGTCATCGCCTCGCGCGCCGCCGAAGCGGCGCAGTAGCCGCCGCTTCAACCCGCTCCTGCGGCCGTCCCGGACCCGTTCCGGGACGGTGCCCCCGCCGTAGACCCCGGCGGCGGCGTCGCGCCGAAAGCCGCCACGTCGGCACACCGACGATCACGGCCGGATTCGACCCAAACCCGCCTTTGCCGCAATCACGATGAGACGGCCGGAATTGGCCTCACCTTCAGCCCACGGCCACACGAGACGCCGCACTAGACCCGCAGCGTTTTCGTATCGATCGGCAGGCTGCGGACACGCTTTCCGGTCGCGGCAAAAATCGCGTTGCACAGCGCCGGGATGACCGGCGGCAGCGCCGGCTCGCCGAGCCCGGTCGGCGGATGGTCGGTCGTCAGGAAATGCACCTCGACCGGCGGCACCTGATTGATGCGCAGTGGCAATACCGTATCGAAATTCGCCTCGACGACCCGACCGCGATCGATCGTGATCGCCTGCCCCAACGCCGCGCCCAGCCCGTCGAGCGCCGCGCCCTGCACCTGGTTCTCGGCGCCGCTGGGGTTGATGATCTGGCTGCCCACGTCGGCGACGACCCAGACGTGGTCGAGATTGACCTTGCCCGAGGCCGCGACCGTGGCCTGCACGACCTCGGCGAAGTAGCCGAAATGGCTGAAATAGAACGCGATCCCTTTGCCGGTGCGGTTTGGCAAGCCGGCGCGATCGGACCAGCCGGAAACTTCGGCGACCTTGCGCAACACGTCGCGCATGCGGGCCGTATTGAAGTCACGCAGCGGATCGGGCTTGCCGCTCGAATTGACGAGCATCCGCGGCTCGCTCAGCAGCAATGTCAGGAACTCGACCGGGTCCTTTCCGGCTTGATGCGCCAGTTCGTCGAGGAACGACTGGAAGACAAAGGCGAACCCGTTGGAGCGCGGCGCGCGCAACGGTCCGGTCGGAATGCCCGACTCCATCACCGACATACCGAATTCGAGGTTTTCAACGAGCTGCGCGGGGAGTTCCGCGGCCTCCATCTGCGCCGAATCCGCGGGCTTCCCGTTCTTGCCGACGGTGACGAAATGATCGCGGAACGCGACGACCTTACCGCCCGCGTCCAACCCGGCCTTGAAGAAATGAAACCCCGCCGGACGGTAGAAATCGTGCTGCATGTCGTTCTGCCGGTTCCACAGCAGTTTCACCGGCGCGCCGACCTGTTTCGAAATCCACGCCGCCTCGGCCATGAAGTCATTGCGCAATCGCCGGCCAAAACCGCCGCCGATGCGCGTCATATTGACCGTGACGTCCTTCTCGTCGACGCCCAGTGTCTTGGCGACGAGCGTGGCGCCGGGACCGGGGAGCTGCGTCGGCGCCCAGAACACGACCTTGCCGTTCTGAAAATGCGCCGTGCAGTTCTGCGGCTCGAGCGGCATGTGCGGAAGGAACGGGTAGGAATAGGCCGCCTCGACGACATTCTTCGCACCCTTGAGCGCCGCCTCCACATCGCCGTCGCGTCGGATGGACGCGGCAGGCGCCTGTTGCGACAGCTTCACCGCCGTTTCCGCAAAGCCCGTACTGCTTTGCGCTGCGACGGGACCTTCCTCCCAGGTCACGGTGAGCTTGTCGCGCGCCTTATTCGCGAGCCACCAGCTTTTCGCGACGATCGCGACCCCGTCGCTCAGCCCGACCGGATCGCCGCTCGGGTTGGCATCGCTGGCCCGGATGATGAAAGCGTCGATGACGCCGGGCTGCGCCTTGAGCAGATCGATATTGGCGCTCGCCACCTTGCCGCCAAACACCGGGCATTTCTCGAACACCGCGTAAACCATCCCGGGGACTTCGACATCGATCCCGAAAAGCGGCTTGCCGGTAACGATCTTCTCGTTATCGACCCCCGAAATCCGCTGGCCGATGATCCGGAAGTCCTTGGGATCCTTGAGCGTCACGGTCGCGAGGTCCGGCACCGGCAGCGTCGCGGCCGCCGCCGCCAGATCGCCATAGCCGACCGAGCGGCCCGTCTTTTGATGAACGACGGTTCCCGCTTCGGTTCGACATTCCTCGGCCGGAACACCCCAGTGCTGCGTCGCCGCGGCGACAAGCATTTGCCGCGCGGCCGCGCCGACCCGACGCAGCGGATCGTAATTTTGCGGCGTCGCCTGGCTGCCGCCGGCGAACTGACGGCCATATTTGGCCGCATCGAGCGGCGCCTGCTCGATGCGCACGGCCTTCCAGTCGGCGTCGAGTTCCTCCGCGATCACCATCGGCAGCATCGTCTTGACGCCTTGGCCGATCTCCGGGTTCTTCGCCATGATCGTGACGATGCCGTCGGGCGCGATACGGACGAAAGCGTTGAGGGCGGTTGGCTCGGGAGCGGCGGCCGCAGCGGCGCCGCGCACTGACGCCGGTATCACCACCTGGAGCAGCAAGCCGCCGCCGGCGGCGGCGCCCGCCTTGAGAAAGAGCCGGCGCGAAGGGAAAAATGCGGCGGGCGCGCGGGTCGCGGCGCGGGCGCGTTTGACGGTCGCGATCATGGTCATCGCTCCATCGCTGCGCTGCGCAAGCCGGCGGCTTTCTTGATCGCCGCCCTGATCCGGGTATAGGAGCAGCAGCGGCAGATGTTGCCCGCCATCGCGGCATCGATCTCGTCATCGCCGGGATGCGGGGTTTTGGTCAACAGCCCCGTTGCGGTCATGATCTGCCCCGCCTGGCAGTAGCCGCATTGCGGTACGTCGAGTTCAATCCACGCCGCCTGCAGCTTTTTGCCGACCGGGTCTGCCGTCATGCCCTCGATGGTCGCGACGCGCGCGGCGCCGACCGAGGCGATCGGTGTCTGGCACGAGCGCACCGCTTGACCGTCGAGATGCACCGTGCAGGCGCCGCACAGACCGGAACCGCAGCCAAATTTGGTGCCTTTGAGCCGCAGCTCGTCGCGCAATACCCAAAGCAGCGGCGTGTCGCCATCGACATCGACCGTCCGCTTTTCGCGGTTGACCTCGATCGTGTAGGCCATCTTTCGCACTCCTCAGCGGGTTCGAGGCGTGGCAGCAGCCAATGTGCGTTTGCCAATGTGCGTTGATGGGGACCGCCGTTTAAAGTCTCTCGCGCTCTTCGGCCCCGGCGCAAAACTGTCCGAAGCTTAATACGGAACGACCAAGCGGAGTACCTCCGCGACGGAAAGTACAATCCGGGTCACGGAGTTTTGAAGCGGCGGATTATCGAAGCGCGCCTCATCGCCGACGACGCCGCACGCGCCGGCGGTATATAGCGCTGCGCCATTGCGCCGCGCCTTCTCGCGAAACCGTGACTTGGGCGGCCGCGTAGGGCATCCCAAATCCCGGCCACACTGGGAGGCGGCGCAATGTTTATCCGGCACAGACGTGGTTGGGAGCTGCCCGAAAGCGCAGCGGTCGACGAGGCCGTGTTTCGCGGCCGGCGGCGGCTGATCCAGGGTCTCGCGGCCGGCCCGATCCTGGCTCCCGGCCTCTTTGGCAGCATCGCCGCGTTCGCCGATACCGACCCCTCGGCCGGGCTTTATCCGGCCAAGCGCAATGCGAAATACACGCTCGATCGGCCGCTCACCGCGGAGAAGTACCCGACGACCTACAACAATTTCTACGAATTCACGACCAACAAGGACGTCGACGCTTCGGCGCTGCCGCTGCGGCCGTGGACGATCACCATCGACGGCATGGTCGACAAGAAGCTGACCGTCGACATCGACGATCTGCTGAAAAAGATGCCGCTCGAAGAGCGGCTCTATCGCCACCGCTGCGTCGAGGCCTGGTCATTCACCGTGCCGTGGACCGGTTTTCCGATGTCGGCCCTGCTCGACATGGCAAAGCCGCTCGGCTCGGCGAAATACGTCAAGATGACGACGTTCATGGACCCCAAGGTCGCGCCCGGGCAAAAGCAGTTCTTCTATCCGTGGCCCTATGTCGAGGGGCTGACGATGGCCGAGTCGGGCAACGAGCTCAGCTTTCTCGTCACCGGCATGTACGGTCATCCGCTGCCGAAGCAGGACGGCCCGCCGCTGCGCCTGGCGACGCCGTGGAAATACGGCTTCAAGTCGATCAAGTCGATCGTCCGTTTCGAGTTCACCGACAAGCGGCCGGTGTCGTACTGGGAGCAGCTGCAGTCGAGCGAATACGGCTTCTGGGCCAATGTGAACCCGGAGGTGCCGCACCCGCGCTGGAGCCAGGCCACCGAACGCGTGATCGGCACCGACCAGCGGGTGCCGACCCTCATCTACAACGGCTACGGCGACTACGTCGCTTCGCTCTATGACGGGCTGAAGGGCGAGAAGCTGTTTATGTGACCCTCAACCGCGCGCGGTTGAGGGTCATGCCGACGAAAGTCGGGATCCAGGTCATCAACGAAAGTCGGGATCCGGGTCGGCAAGCGCTCTGCGATCACCGCAAATACGTCTTCTCCGCCGCCTTCATCACCGGGACGCGCTGCAGGTCGAAGATGTCCTCGACCGAGGCGATCTGCTTGTCGACCTGGTGAATCCCGCCGTCGCGGCGGATTTGTGCAAAGGCCACGCGCAGCGCACCGACCGCGGCGCGGATCGCGTGGTTTGCGTAGATCACGATCTTGATCTTTCCCAGCCTGCGGGCCTTTTCCTCGGTCAGGTCAGGATAGGCGGTCGGCACGATGGTGAGCGGGACCGGCCCGCGCCAGGCCTCGGTGAACGCGACGATTTCGTCGGGCGTGTTCTTCTTCGAATGCACCAGCAGGAGATCGGCGCCGGCCTCGGCGTAGGCCAGGCCGCGCTTCAACGCCTCGTCCAGCCCGAGATCGGCGATCAGCGCTTCGGTGCGGGCAATCACGATGAGGTCATGCGCCTTGCCGGCTTCGCGCGCCGCCTCGATCTTGCCTTGGAATTCCGCGACGCGCACCAGCTCCTGCCGGCCGCCGGCGAGCAGGCTGGTGTCCTTCGGGAACATCTTGTCTTCCATGACGACGGCCGCGGCGCCGGCCCGCGCATAGGCGCCCACCACATGCAGCACATTGATCGCATTGCCGTAGCCGGTGTCGATATCGGCCACGACCGGCACGCTCACCTGTTCGATGATCGCCCGCGTCATGTCGAGATGCTGGGTCAGCGACAGGAGACTCGCGTCCGGTACGCCATACGCCGCCGAAAGCTCAAACCCGCTCGCCCAGATGCCGTCGAACCCGGCCTCCTCGGCAAGCCGCGCGGAAAGCGGATTATGCGCCGACATCAAGGTCACGATGTCTCGCGCCGCGATCGTTTCTTTCAGGGTGTTGGCCATTGTTTCCTACGATCAGGTCAGAAGCGGGGTAAGGGGCATCGTCGGTTCACCAGGCCTCATTTGCCCGGCATGGCGGCGACCGCCGGCCGTTGGCAGCTTGTCGCCGCCAGGGTCGTCCAGAATTTGGCCGCCGTCTCGCTGTCGAGATGCGTGCCGTCGTTCGACACCAGGCCGAGCGGCGGGGCGTCCTGGTTCCAGCACGCCCGGTCGGCCGGAAAAGCGGCATGTACCGCCTCGCGTACGGCAACGACCGCGTTGGCCTCTTCGAGTTGCGGCTCGATCGGCATTTCGAAAAACACCAATTCGGCACCGGCCGACGACAGCACACCGGCGAGCCGCTGCAATTTGGCGACGTCGCCGGCGAGCACCCGAGGCTCCGGCGCTTGCGTCATGCTTTGCTCGCCGCCGGCGATCAGCGTGTCGTGCAGCGCACGGTCTTGGACGCGCGGGTAATCGACCTCGTCGCGCCCGCGCACCGCGCGGCGCAACAGCGAGATCGCGACGTTCGCTGGTTGATAGGTCGTGCGGAGCGCGGCGACGTAGCGTTTCAGCGTGTAGCCCGGCTCGGCAAAGACGCCGTCGACAAACCGGTCGTGCCTGACCCGCCCGATCATGTTGATCTCGACATATATCCGGTGCGGCACGCGGCCGCTGCGCGCGATGATCTCGAGACCGGTCAGCGCATTGTGCGCCGCGAGCGCGAGGTTGGCCACCCGCGGACCCAGCGCCCGCGGCGGTATCCGCCAGGCTTGCGACGACCCCACGATCACCGCATCGGGAACCGCGTCGGCGTACAGAAAGCGCTCGACGGCGATGGCGACATCGCTTTCCTGATCCTGCCCGGCGCCGATGGTCGGCTGCCACAGGGCGATAAGCCCGGCGTAGCACCCGATAGCGACAAGTGTTGCCACCGCGATCGCGCGCAACGCGCGGGCGCCGCCGGCGATCCTAGAATTGGAAATAGATGAAGGCATCGAGCGGGCCGGCATTGAAGAGGATCGCGCTTGCCAGCACGCCGTAGGCGACCGGCTCGAAGCGCGGCGCGATGTGCAATATCGGCGACCCGGCACGCCGCCACACATACCAGGCGTGGTAGGCGATCACCGGCGCGGCGTAGAGCGCAATCACCGCTGCCGGCCCGGGCTGGAAGGGCAGGTGCCGATTCCCTACGATCGCCGCGAAAAAAGCGGCGGCCTCGGCGATATGGGGCAAGCGGAAAAATGTCCAGGCGAGAGTGACGACGCCGAACACCAAGCCGATCCGTGCGATGCGCGAGACGAGGCCGGGCGATCGATAAAACCGCGTTCCCCGCGCCAGGCGCTCGGCGACCAGCGCCAGGCCGTGGCAACCGCCCCACAATGCGTAGCTCCACGCCGCGCCGTGCCACAGCCCGCCGAGACACATGACCGTCATCAGGTTGAGGTAGGTGCGGCCGCCGCCTTTGCGGTTGCCGCCGAGCGGATAGTAGAGGTATTCGCGCAGCCACGCGGAGAGCGACATGTGCCAGCGCGTCCAGAATTCGGAAAAACTCTCCGCGATGTAGGGGAAATTGAAATTCTGCGGCAGCTCGTAGCCGAGCAGCTTGGCGAGCCCGATCGCGATCAGCGAGTAGCCTGCGAAATCCGCGAAGATGCGCATCGAGTAGCCAAAATCGAGAACCAGCAGATTGAGGCTCGATTGCGTGAGAAAGGCCGGATAACTCAGCAGGTACGTGGCGTTTTGCAGATTGTCGGCGATCACCCGCTTGAGGAAATAGCCGACGATCAGCGCCTTGGTCGCGGCAAGCCAATCGATGTCGGCAAAGCGTTTCGCGGCGATCTGCGGATAAAAATTATGCGCCTTGATGATCGGTCCGGCGACGAGTTGCGGGAAGAAGGTCAGATAAAGCAGCGTGTGTTTCAGGTGCTGGCCGGCGGTCGGGCGCGCCGCCTCCACTGTCGCCGCGGCGTTCGGGGACCGCAGCACGTCGACGATCAGGCTGATGCCGTGGAAGGTATAGAACGAGATGCCGATCGGCAGCGGCAGCGTCAACACCAGCGCCAGGAGGTCATCGGGCGGGCCGACAACCCCGGCCAGGCTGCGTTCGATCAGCCCGCCGTATTTGAAGAGCCCGAGGATGGCGAGGTTCGACGCCACGCCGGCAATCGCCCAGCGAAGCCTTGCCGCGCGCCGCGCGCTGACCATGACCGCGTAGCTGACAATGGCCGACAGCGCGGCGGAGATGAGCAGCAGCAGGAGCAGATAAGGCTGTCCGTAGGCGTAAAAGCAAAGGCTCGCCGCCAGCAGCAGCGGCACCTGAAGGCGGCGCAGCGGCGGCAGGTAATAGAGACAAAAAACGCCCGCGAAGAAGGCAAAGAAAATCGGTTCCGTGAACAGCATCGGCTGCCTTTTATATGCGCGCCGGGGCGGTCGGCGTCGCCGGCGCGATCGCCTTCAACCCGCGGTGGTCATCCGCATGAGATGCGCCGCGTCGCCCAGCGCCGCGAGGTCGCGCACCGCCGCGATCAGCGCCGGGACATCGACAAACGGCGCGCCAAACGCCGCGCACTCGCTGACTTTCGCATCGAGCTCGATATCGCTCATCGGCCGGCCGGGGGTGCCGCGCCCGTCCGTGACCTGCTCGATGACGCTCGACCCGTCGGCAAGACGCACCGCGACCGCGGCCGCTTCCACCGGGATCGACGGGTCGTCCTGCGCCGTCACGCGTTCGCGCAATTCCCGCACCACCGGGTCGGCGACCGCGGCGTCGGTGAATTGCGCGATGCCCGCCGCGCCGCGCAGGAGGGCCACGGCGACCGAATGCTGCAGGCTGACCTTGGCCGAGCGGCCGTCATTGGCGTCCGGCCGGTCGGTGCGCTCGCGCAGCAGCGGGTGGCCGCGCACCTCGACCCCGATGATCCGGTCGACCGGCACCGCCAGGCGCCGGCGCAATTCGAGACAGGCGTCGATCACCGGGAAGAGAACCACGCCGCAGGGGTAGGGCTTGTAGGCGTTGGCGAGGATTTCCCACCGGTCGCCGAGGCGCTCGGTCATCGTGGCGAGATCGACGGTATCGCTGGCGACTGCCGCAAAGCCGTATTTGCCTTCGATCGCGTGCTCGGCGGCGGTGAACCCGGCGGCGGCGAACAGCGCGCCGGCGAGCCCGTTGCGCGCCGCGTTGCCGACGCCGATGCTCTTCGACATGCTGCCGAGGCTCTCGACCAGCCCCGCCGACTGCGTCGCGGCATGGCCAAGCGCCCAGTTCAGCCGCACCGGGTCGAGCCCCAGCAGCTTCCCGCTCGCCGCGGCGGCGCCGAAGATGCCGCACGTCGCGGTGATGTGCGCGCCGCGTCGGTAGTGATGCGGCATCAGCCCGTTGCCGACGCGGCACGAGACCTCGACCCCGAGGATGAACGCATGCAGCAGGTCCTGCCCGCTGGCGCCGCGCGTCTCGGCCAGCGCGAACAGCCCCGGCGCGACCGGCGCGGCAGGGTGCATCACCGTCGGCAGGTGGGTGTCGTCGTATTCCAGCACGTTGGCGCTGGCGGCGTTGAGAAAGGCGGCGTTGAGCGCGTCGCAGCGTTCTCCGCGGCCGATGATGCCGGCTTGCGGCGCGCCGAAGCTCGGCGCAAGCACGCGAACCGCTAGACCGATCGCCTCGTCGCCGCAACCGCCCAAGGCGCAGCCGACGTAATTGAGCAGGCCGCGAATGCCCTCCCGCCGCACCGCCGGCGGGATGTCGCGCCAGTTCGAGGCGGCGACGAATTCGGCGAGCTCTCGCGTGACGTGCCGGGCGTTTTCGGAAGGGGGCATCGATCCGATCCTCTCAGCCGCCGTTCATCACCGAGCGCAGATGTTCCTGCGCCTTGGCGATCGCCTCATTCTTGGCGATCACCGCGTTCATCAGCGTCTGCAATTGCGGCTGCAGCGACGCGTCGGTGGTCTGCAGGATCGAGCCGTTGATCGACACCTTGTCCTTGTGCTGCTCGATGAAGTCGCCGAGATCGATGACCGCGTTCAGCGCCTGCAACAGGTCGGGGAAGACCTCCTGGAACGCCTTGGCCGGGGTCGTCACATCGCGCTCATAGGCCTTGTCGAACACCGGTTTCAGGTCGTCGGGCTGCTTCAGCGCGGCGCGCGCCGCATCGGCGGCGGCGAGCTGTTTGTCGATCGCTGCGCGCAGCTGGGCGATGCCGTCGCGCGCGGCGATGAAATCGGCATGGCGGGCGACGATGTCGTTGAGCGAGCGGATCGCACCGCGATTGATCGCCTCGGTCATCGGCTGCGCCACCGACTTGTCGAGCCCGTCGTTGAAATCGGTGATGATCGCGTACTGCTTGGCGTAGTCGCCAAAGCTCTTCTGCTCTTCCGGGGTCAGGTGCGGCACGTGCAGCCCCGGCTTGTCGATGATCCGGGTTTGCAGAAACGCGATGAACGCCTTGCGTTGCGTCGGCTCGTTGTCGCAGCCCGCGGCAGAGGCCGCGAGCACCACGATCGCCGCGAGCGTGAACAGGCGACGCGCCGACATCCGAGCAGACTTCATGCTGGCCCCCCGCCAATCTCGCGGCACTATACCGAGCCCGGTCGCCGGCGCCAGGGCCGGGTAGAATTAGCGTAGCTGAATTGTAGAAAATCGCGGCAACTGGAACGATCTGTCTGTGGAATGTATAGTTTTACAAACACAGCAGGTGCCGACGATGCATATCCACGTGATCCACGAGAACGCCGCCTGGCTGGAGCCGCTCGCCAAGGCGCTCGATTCCGAGCATTTGCCGTGGCGCGACTGGCACCTCGATCGCGGTGTGTTCGATCTGTCGCAGCCGCCGCCTGCGGGCGTTTTCTACGACCGGATGAGCGCCTCGTCGCACACGCGCGACCATCGCTACGCCGCGGAGCTGACCGCCTCGGTGCTCGCCTGGCTGGCCGGACACGGCCGCCGCGTCGTCAACGGGCCGCGCGCGCTCGACCTGGAGATCAGCAAGGCGCGGCAATATGCAGCGCTCGCAGCCGCCGGCATCCGTGCGCCGCGGACCGTGCTGGTTGCCGGGCGCGAGCTGCTCGTCGGCGCCGCCGATCGTCATTTCGCCGGCGAGCCGGTGATCCTCAAACCGAACCGCGGCGGCAAGGGGCTCGGGGTTCGCCTGTTTCACAGCGCCGAGGCGCTCGCCGCGTATGTCGCGGGCGACGATTTCGAGGCGCCGGTCGACGGCATCCACCTGCTGCAGCAGTATATTCGCTCGCCCGACGCGCTGATCACCCGCGCCGAGTTCATCGGCGGCACGTTCCTCTATGCGGTCGAGGTCGATACCAGCGACGGGTTCGAGCTGTGCCCGGCCGACGCCTGCCAGATCGGCGACGCGTTCTGCCCGGCGGGCCCAGGTGAAATTGCCCCGGAGCAAATCGTGTCGCCGCGCGCCAAGTTCACCATCATCGACGGCATCGACGCGGCGCTGCAGGCGCGCTACGAGGCGTTTCTCGCCGCCAACGGCATCGAGGTCGCCGGCATCGAGTTCATCCGCGACGAGACGGGCGGGGTCTACACCTACGACGTCAACACCAACACCAATTACAACCCCGACGCCGAACGGGTCGCCGGCCGCTCGGCGATGACCGCGCTCGCCCGCTTCCTCGGTGAGGAACTGGCCCACCTCCGTTAGCCGCCGACAGCCGGCAGCAACCGCCCAGGCGTCGGCGCATAGTGGTAGTCCTCCAGCCAACAGCTATATATTCGCGGCTTCGGAGGAGCGCCGTGAGCGAAGACCGCAGAGGCACGATCGATCTGGCCTATATCGGGCAAGCGTTTCAGCGGCTGACGACGGATGTTGCGACCCTGCGTGACGACGTACATGGCTTAACCGCGATCGCGCTCCGTCACGATCGCGAGTTCGAGCGCGATGCAGCAGCCCCGCACCATGGTGGCCCAGCACCAGCGAACGGCGGAGCGCGTTCGCCAACTCGAGGAGCAAGGCTGACCCGCAACCGCGAGCCGCTTAGCTAACTCAACACCGCGATCTTCTTGCGCTCGATCAGCGCGAAATCGATCGTCGCGCCGAGACCGGGCGCGGTCGGCGCGTGCACCATGCCGTCCTGGTCGACGGCGATGTCCTCGGCGAGCCCGTATTTCTGCATCGCGTCGGGCAGCAGCACCTCGAAGAACTCGGTGTTGCGGATTGCCATGATCACCTGAAGGTTGGCGAAATTGTTGAGCGAGTTGCCGCCGTGATGGACCTCGTAATTCATCCGGAAGGCCTCGGCGAGGTGGGCGGTCTTGATCAAGGTGGTGATCCCGCCCTTGACCGCGACATCGCCGCGCAGCATGTCGGTCGCCTGGTGGAGGATCCACGGCGCGTACTGGTCGAGCCCGCCGATCGGGTACTCGGTCGCCAGGATCGGGATGGTGAGCTTCTGCTTGAGCTTGATGTAATTGTAGAGGTCCTGTTCGGCGAGCGGGTCCTCGTACCAGTAGAAGCCGAGCGCCTCCGCCGCCTGGCCGACCCGCACCGCCTCCTCGAAGCGGTAGCTCCAGGTCGAATCGAGCATCACCGTGTAGTCGTCGCCGACCGCCTTGCGCACCGCTTCGCAGACCTTGATGTCCTCCTGCCAGCGCTGCGGCGGGTGGATCTTGTAGGCCTTCCAGCCGGTCGCCTTGTAGTGCTGCGCCTGCTCGGCATAGGCCTCGATGGCGTTGTGGATTTCCGAGCTGGCATAGGCGCCGATGCTGTCGCGGCAGGTGCCGATCAGGCGGTGGATCGGCAGGTCGGCGACCTTGCCGGCAATGTCCCACAACGCGATGTCGACCGCGCCGATCGCGCGGATGCTGGCGACCCGGGCGCGCGCCCACAGGAGGCGGTTGAGCCGCTCGCGGTCGAGCGGGTTCTGCCCCATGACGATCGGCTTCAAGAAATGGATGAGGCCCGGTCCGTCGAGGCTCGCCGGGTTCGACGATGTGCCGAGAAACGCATGCCCTTCGACCCCCTC
>Ga0126381_100006526_pt1 | contig 12911 bp, 9 predicted proteins | sample PanSoiMetPlot_28_FD_96465 | JGI IMG/M metagenome (GOLD analysis project Ga0126381, IMG submission 96465) | Tropical forest soil microbial communities from Panama - MetaG Plot_28 | ecosystem: Environmental > Terrestrial > Soil > Tropical forest > Bulk soil | place: Panama | collected 2016-02-17
GGAGTGACCATTTCGGTGGAAGTGCCGGTCGTGACGCTGGACGTGGTGGCGGCGACGCAGGGTGGCGACGTCATTCCGGGGCTCAAGAAAGAGAATTTCCGGGTGCTCGAAGACGGCCAGCCGCAGGCGATCACCAACTTTGGGCCCACCGACGCGCCGATCACGATGGTGATTTTGATGGAGTTCAGCGCAAGGTTTTATGGGTGGTTCGGCTACCAAGCAAAATACTGGGCTTCTGGGCTGTTTCCGAACCTGAATCAGAAAGATTGGGTGGCGCTGGTTACCTTTGACATGCACACGCGTACGGAGATGGATTTCACTCAGAATAAAGACGAAGTGCAGGCGGCTTTGTTCCACCTCTATTATCCAGGATTCAGCGAATCGAACGTGTTCGACGCGATTCTGGACACTGTGGAGCGCCTGAAAGAAGTGAAGGGGAAAAAATCGATTCTGCTGCTGGCTTCGGGAGTAGATACCTTTTCAAAGCACACGCTCGATCAGACGATCAAGCAACTGCGTGGAACCGATACGACATTGTTCGTGGTGGGACTGGACCAGCCACTCAGCCTTTATCTGGAATCGCACGGCGCACTAGGGTCGATGCGACGGATGGATTTCCTGCAGGCGGAAAACCAGATGAGGACGTTTGCGCAGATGACCGGAGGTTTCGCTTGGTTCCCGCGATTTGATGGAGAGATTCCCGGGATCATGCGTGAGGTGGCAGCCTTTCTGCGGCATCAGTACAGTTTGTCTTACACGCCAACGAATCAGAATCAGGACGGGAAATACCGGAAGATCAAGGTCGAGTTGGTGGCACCCGATGGCGGGCCTCTAGTGGTGACGGATCAGAAAGGTAAAAAGCAGAAAATTGTGGTCTATACGCGGGAAGGCTACACTCCGGTCAAGGGTGGCGTCGGGGATTGAGACGAGTCCTTCATCAATAGCCGCGGCGGAGATCGACCTGGTTGATCAGCTCGCGGCCATCGAACCAGCGTTCCAATAGGTCCACAAGGAGAGCCGTTTGGCGAGGCCAGAGCCGGTCGCTAATGGCACTGGTGTGCGGTGTAAGAAACAGGTTGGGTGTTCTCCAAAGAGGATCGTCTGCAGGAAGCGGCTCCGGATCGGTCACGTCGAGCGCCGCTCCGGCAAGTTTGTTTTGCTGAAGTGCATTGATTAGAGCGGCTTGATCAAGCAACGATCCGCGCGAAACGTTGATGAGACATGCCGAGGGTTTTAGCAACGAAATCTCCTGCCCGCCAAACAGATGCCGAGTTTCCGAAGTTTCCGGAGCGCTGATAACGACGTAGTCGGCCGCAGGGAGGACCTCGCAGAGTCGCGCGACCGGGACGATTTTCTCGGCAAGAGGCGTACCGCCTCTGCCGGAGCGGGAAACGCCCCAGACCCTCATGTCGAAGGCTCTAGCCCGGCGGGCAACTTCCTGGCCAATGGAACCGAAACCGACGATCAACAGTAGCTTCCCACTCAATTCGGTCAGGGGATAGTGATCCCAAAGATCCTGCTGCGACCAGTGCGCACGGTCCTGATAGCGCACCGCATCCGGAAAACTGCGGGCGAGCGCGATCAAAAGGCCCAGAGTGTGTTCCGCCATGGGTACGGAAAGCAATCCGCGAGGGTTGGTGACGGTAATTCCCGAGTCGCGAAGTTCGGGATAGACAAGCTGTGCCACTCCGGCAGCGGTCGAATGGATCCATTTAAGCCTTCCGGCGCGGGCGAGCTGTCCCGCACGCAGCGAGTAACCGACGAAGATGTCGGTGTCGGGAAGTTCCTGCGGGAGCTGGTCGTAATCGGGAAGATGCACCACGCGCATGGCAGGCCAGCGTCTACCGATGGCCTCAGCGAGTGACGCGGGAGGGCGCCACTCACTGAACGGATGCCAGACGCAGATGGTCAGCTTGGTTTGTCCGGGTTCGGTGCGGTTCATTTAACGCTTTGCTTTGATGCGGAGGTCGCGGCCGGTCATGTCGGCGGGAACCGGTTCGCCGAGAATGCCAAGCAGGGTGGGCGCGATGTCACGCAGAGCCCCGCCGGGTGCGAGTTTTATCGAGTCACTTTCCGTGATGCAGAGGAACGGAACGGGATTGGTAGTGTGGTAAGTGTGTGGGCCACCGGTGGCGGGATCGAGCATGGTTTCGGCGTTCCCGTGGTCCGCAGTGATGATCCAGGCGCCGCCACGTGGCTTGAGCGCTTGATAAACTCGGCCGAGGCCTCGATCCACGGCTTCGACGGCCTTGATTGCGGCTTCGAGCTTCCCCGAATGGCCAACCATGTCCGCATTGGCATAGTTCATGATGATGGCGTCGAATTCACCCTTTTCAATGGCTTTGACAACCGTATCGGTGATGCCTTCGGCGGACATTTCCGGCTTGAGATCGTAGGTAGCAACTTTTGGCGATGGCACGAGAATGCGTTCTTCACCGACAAAGGGTTTTTCGACGCCACCGTTGAAGAAGTAGGTGACGTGCGCGTACTTCTCGGTTTCCGCTGTACGGAGATTCTTGTACTGAAGATCTTGGAAAACTTGGGCGAGGATGTGTTCCAGTTTTTCGGGAGTGATGACGCACTTAAGCCATGGCCAGTTCTTGTCGTATTTGGTCATGCCGACAAAGAAAAGATTCTTGGGGCGCTTGGAATCCTGGAACTTGTCGAAGTCCGGACCTTCCAACGCGTAGGTAAGCTGTCGCGCGCGGTCCGCACGGAAATTGTAAAAGATGACGGCGTCTTGGTCGCCGAGCAAGCCGACGGGCGGAGCGGTGGGACCGGAACCGCCGGCGATGACAATAGGCTTTACGAATTCGTCGGTGACACCCTTTTCGTAGCTCCGCTCGATCGCGGCGACGGGGTCGTTGGATTTGGTTTCTGCTTCGCCGTGGACGATAGCGCGATAGGCAAGTTCGACGCGTTCCCAACGATTGTCGCGATCCATGGCGTAGTAGCGGCCGATGACGGTGGCGATTTTGCCGACGCCAAGTTCGCGTAGTTTCTGCTGGAGCTGGCGGAGGTAGTCTCGGCCACTGTTGGGGGGAGTGTCACGACCATCCATGAAGCAGTGGATGAAGACGTTTTCGACCTTGTGGCGCTTGGCCATTTCTAGCAAGGCGAATAGATGGTGGATGTGGGAATGCACCCCGCCGTCGCTAAGCAAGCCGAGGAAATGGAGTTGGCGCTGGCGGCCGCGCTCCATGGCTTGCTGGAACAGCGGAACCTGATCGAGTTGATGATTAGCGATGAGCTGGTCGATGCGCGTGATGTCCATGTGCACAATGCGGCCGGCACCGATGTTGAGGTGGCCGACTTCGCTGTTGCCCATCTGGCCCTCGGGGAGACCAACCGAGGGTCCGGATGTTTGGATCAGCGTGTTAGGGAATTCGTGGAGGAGTTCATCGTAAATGGGCTTACGCGCGAGGGCGATGGCATTGCCCTGAGTTTCGGCGCGGTAACCCCAGCCGTCCAGCACCGTAAGTACCATGGGCTTCGGTCGTTTTGGCATCGCCCATCAGGATACACGCAAGAATGAATCTGTGTCATTTCCCTGACTTGTGTCCTGCAAAGCGCCTCTGTTGTCCGGTTGTCCGTGAGGAGCGGTGCCCATTCCTTCTCCCGGCCCTTTGGCAACGCACCGGCCCCAAGTATTCCTACGGCTGCCCTAAAGCGGTAGGGCATTTGGTGAGCTCCGATGTCTGCCCTGCCAAATGGACGCATCTTGCAATTCCCCGGACGCGATAGGCCTTACGACCCAAATCGCTTGGGCTCGGTCCGGGAAACGCCGCTACACTCTCGCGAATTCGCGTAACGCCGCAAGGAGGCGCTCAACTTCTTCAGCCGTGTTGTAGTGGAGCAGGCCGATGCGGAGCAGGCCGCCCCGGGATTCGACGCCGAGACGCTCGCTCAGATTGAGCGCGTAATAGTTGCCATCCCAGGTGAAGATTCCGCGATCGCCAAGGAACTTGGCGATCGCCGTAGGATGGTGATTCCCGAGACGCAGCGAGAGCGTGGAGCAACGCTCGCCCGAACGCTTGGGATCCGTGATCCCGTAGATGCGGCAGCCGGGGATGGCTTTGAGGCCGTCGATGAGCTGCCAGATAAGACCTGTTTCGTAAGCGACGGTGGAATGGTAAGCGGCAGCCAGGGCTTCCCGGCGGGTACAGACATCGACTTCGCTGTGACGGCCGAGTTCAGCGAGATATTCGACGGCCGCACCGATTCCCGCGATGAGCTCATGAATCTGGGTGCCGCTTTCCCAGCGATCGGGAATTCGTTCCGTGCAGGGACGAACTTTGTAGGGTTTGAAGGATTCAAGATGCTGACGTTTGCCGTAGAGCGTGCCCATATGCGGGCCGAAGAATTTGTAAGGCGAACAAACGAGGAAGTCGCAGTCAAGAGTTTTGACGTCGATAAGGCCATGCGGAGCGTAGTGTACGGCATCCACGTAAGTCATTGCTCCGGCAGCGTGGGCCAGTCTGGTGATTTCAGCGACGGGATTGATGGTGCCGACAGCATTCGAAGCATAACCCACGGCGACCAAGCGGGTCTTTTCATTGAGCATGTTTTTAAGGTCGTCGAGGTTAAGTGTGCAGTCGTCTTCGCGAATGTCCACAGTGCGAGTGACGATTCCCTTTTCTTCCAGGGCTTTCCACGGTGAGTAATTGGCATCGTGATCGAGAACGGTGAGGACAATTTCGTCACCAGCTTTCAGTTCACGGGCGATTGCGCGTGACATGGCCAAGGTGATGGTGGTCATGTTCTGGCCGAAGACGACTTCGTCCTTGTCGCAATGAAAGAAGTCGGCCATGGCGGCTCGGGAATTTCCGATAATCTCTTCGGTGCGGCGGCTGGTGAGAAAGGCGCCCCCGGTGTTGGCGTTGGAGGTGAGCAGATAGTTTTGAATGGCGTGGATGACCCGGGTGGGGACTTGCGTGCCGGCGGGACCGTCAAGGAAGGCGGCAGGCTGGCCATGGACCTGGGTGTGCAAGGAAGGAAATTGCGCGCGCACCCAGAAAGAATCGAGAGGCGGGGCGGCCAGGTTGCTGACGGGCGTGCTCATGATCGGATGGCTCCGGTGTTGGCAATTGCTTACGCCCGTTAGTTTCTCATAGGGGAGGAGTTTGGCTATAGTCTCGGGCTTGGTGACATTGGCGGCGGAGCGAGCGGCCACTACACGAACTGGCACAGGCTAAAGCTGGTGCTGGTGGCGTGATACCATCAAAGTGCCGTATCCCACTCATGCCGTGATGGCGCCGGCTATCAACTCCGCGCCGTGATTCTCTCCGAGGTTTCCCATGCCTGACTCTTTTGCGATGACCGAGCGCACCCAATTGGTGCGCGAGTCGAACCGCGCGGTGTACGACCGCGAGGCGATTTATAAGATTCTCGACGAAGGCCTGGTCTGCCACGTCGGATTCGCGCAGAACGGGCAGCCGTTTGTGATTCCGACAATGTACGCGCGCGTGGGCGATGCGATCTATTTTCATGGGTCGGCGGCTAGCCGCATGTTGCGAGTGGCAGGCAGCGGGCTGCCCGTTTGCGCCACCGTGACATTGACGGACGGGCTGGTCCTGGCCAGGTCGGTGTTTAATCATTCGATGAATTATCGATCGGTGGTGGCGCTCGGAGCGGCGATACTGATTGGCGATCCGGTCGAGAAGTTGCAGGCGTTGCGAGCATTCACGGAAAAAGTGATTCCTGGCCGTTGGCAAGATGCGCGGCAGCCGAATGAGCGGGAGTTGAGGGCCACGAGCATTCTGAAGCTGCCACTGACGGAAGTTTCCGCCAAGGTGCGCACAGGCGGAGTCGAAGACGACGCCGACGATTATGAGTTTCGGGTATGGGCGGGGATTATTCCGTTGCGGCTGGTGGCGGATGCGCCGGTTCGCGACGAACGCTGCGACGCGGCGATTTCAACGCCGGCGTGCGCGGCGAACTACCGCAGGTGAGCCATGAGCGAATTTCGCCCTGCAGCGCTGAAACCCATTGTTCCGTTTGCCGCGTTCGAAGCCCTGGATATCCGAGTGGGTACGATTCAGAAGGTGGAAGAGGTGGCAAAATCCGAAAAACTGATGAAGCTGACCGTGAGTTTCGGCGATCACAGGCGAACGATCCTAGCCGGCATCAAGAAGGAACGCAGCAATCCCCGCGAGATTGAAGGCAAGCAGGCGCTGTTTGTGTTGAATCTGGAACCGCGGAAGATGGCAGGAGAAGTTTCCGAGGGGATGCTATTCGATATCGGGTACGCGGACGGCCTCAGGCCAGCACTGGCAATGCCTGAAAATCCAGTACCGGATGGAGCGCGGGCTGGTTGACGAGTTCCTAGAAAATTTAAGAAGTGGCGGCCCGGATGAAGTCGGCGAGCAGGCCGTAGCCAGTGGCTTCGACTCCAGGGTTGTGCTCGACGATGGAGAGACCGAAGACATCGAGCTCGAAGCGAATCGCGGAACTAGAGCCCTCGAGTCCGGCCAGAGGGTCGGCCATGAGCAGAAGTTCCGGTCCAACGCGCGCGTCCACGCCATCTCCGCGGCGTTCGGCGCGGCAAACCAGCTTGTAACGCATGCCCGCGGCGCGAACCGAGCGGATCTTTTCTTCGCTCAGATCACGAATTCCGGTCCGCTGCACTTGTTCGATGGCCAGCGGCACGCCCATCAAAACGTTCACCAGGGCCGAAACTTTCACAGCGGCATCCCAACCGTCGAGATCTTGCGTAGGATCAGTTTCCGTGATGCCCATGGTCTGCGCTCGCTTGACGGCTTCGTCAAGCGAGCGGCCTTTCTCCATTTCGGTCAACACGACGTTGCTGGTGGAGTTCAGGACGCCGGAAAAACTTCGCAGTTCGGCAGCCGGCAGTCCCAGCGGAAACAAAGAAAAGATCGGCACGCCATCCATAACCGTGGATTCGAACAGGAAATGCTTCCCTCTTTCTTTCGCTAGGACGGCAAGACGCTTGTAGTCGTGGACGACCGGGCCTTTGTTGGCGGTGATGGCGTGCGCGCCCATTTCCAGAGCTGCAACGACGTGCTCTATGGCAGGTTGGCCGGATTGCGGATTGAGGGAGCTTGTTTCGAACAGCACGTCAGCCTTGGAACGCTCGAGCCATTCGCGGACGTTGTGCGCCGAATTCGCAGTTTGTGGAAAGTGGCCACTGAGCACCGCGATGGGATTTAAGCCGTCAGAATCGGCAATCCAACCAATGCGACGCGAGGCGATGCCGGTTAAGCGCCAGCGGACATCAAATTTGCGGCGAAGTTCGCTTTCCTTAGAAATCAGCAGGCGGAGTAGCGAGCGTCCTACATGACCGAAGCCGACGATGACGAGATTGTAGGATGGAATGAGAGGTCTCCGGGTGGCTGCGTGAGCCGCAAATGAATCGAAAAGCTGACCGAAAGAATTATAGACGAAGTGTCCGGCCGGCGGCCCGCCACGCTAGCGCAGAGCCGACAGTTTAGCCGTAGCTTCGTTGATTAGCGCGGTCTCCTGCTGCAAGGTCTTCGCCGCTATGGCAACTTGTTCTTCGGCTTCTCTCCAGCGCTTGAGTTCCAGGGCTTCGCGGACACCCGGAATGGTTTTTGCTTCGTAGCCGGTGTACTGGCCTGGGGCGTAGATTTCGTGCTTGAACCACGGCCGACCGGGAAGGCCGTCGGAGTTGGTGAGCCTGCGTTCGCTCTCGATTAACAGGCGGTTGAGGTCTTGCGCTTTGCCGAAATTGCTTGTGCTGGCTTGATCGTAGGCCCTTTTGTACGCGTCGGCGGCTTTACCGAGTTCGGCAATGGCGTTATCGAGCGGTGCGAAATTGATGAAGGGAGCGACCTCTTCCAACTTGGGAGCCACAGTTGGGTGGCGCGGATCGTTAGTGGCCTGGAAAACGCCTTCCTCAATTTCGCGATTCCGTTCCCGGACTTCGTCCTGCTTTTGCTGAAGCAGGGTTTTCAATTCCTTCACGTAGGTCTGCATCGTATCGGTGAAGTCCGTAAATTCGAAGGGAAGAATGTCCGCGTCGGCAAGACGCAGCACGGCGATGGATGAAGTCTGCGCCAGAGCACGGCCGTAGACGAAATCGGTGTCGCTGAAGTGCGTGTACCAATAGAAATCATCATAAATAGAGTGGTAGATACCGCCGCCATCTTCGCCACCATATCCCAGATTGAGCGAAGCGATGCCGATATGCTGGATGAAGGCTCCATAGTCAGAGCCTGAACCAAGAGCGCCAATGCGAAGATCGGCGCGGTTGCGCGCTTCCTGACGATCATCTGGACCATTGGCGAAGGCGATTGAACTGAGTTGCGCGCGTTTCCAGGCGGAGAACTTTGTCTCCGGGTCGGGAACGTCGCGGGCCACGTCATTGATAAATTTTTCCAGCGTGTGCGAGCCTTCCGCACCAAAGTAGCCGCGGCCATTGGTGTCCGAATTGATGTAGGCGACAGCGTGCTTTGAGAGATCGTCGGCGTGATCTTCGACCCATTCGGTGGAACCAATGAGGCCGGGCTCTTCACCGTCCCATGCGCAATAGATGATGGTCCGCTTGGGCTTCCAGCCGGACTTCAGAAGCTCTCCGAAAGCGCGGGCTTCCTCGAGTTCGGCGATCAAGCCGGAGACGGGATCTTCGGCTCCATTGACCCACGCATCGTGGTGATTGCCGCGAATAATCCATTGACCAGGATCACTTGTGCCGGGAATTCTAGCGATAACGTCGTAGATGGGCTTTAAGTCCCAATTCGATTTCATCTTCAGATGAACCTTGAGTTTGCTTGGGCCGACGTGATAGGTCAGGGGAAGATTGCCGCGCCATTCGGCAGGAACCACAGCGCCGCCGAGGGCGGCGAGAAGAGGCTGCGCGTCGCCGTAGGAAATCGGAAGGACGGGAACCTTGGTGATGACCGGGGATTGTTCGACCTTCAGGCGCTTGGCGTCTGTTTTCGCAGCGACACCCGGGGTGAGTGGATCACCTGGAAAGATGGGATCGTCGGCGACGCTGCCTCGCTGGACGCCCTCGCTCGGACGATAAGCGCCTTGCGGAAAAGTTTCGCCCTGAAAGTAGCCGTCCCCGTTCGGATCGGAATAGATGAGGCAGCCGAGAGCACCGTGCTCGGCGGCGACTTTGGGCTTGATGCCGCGCCAGGAGTGCCCGTAGCGAGCGATGGCGATGGCTCCTTTTACGGAAACGCCGAGGCGCTCGAGGCGTTCGTAGTCTTCAGGGATTCCATAGTTCACGTAAACCAGCGGCGCGGTGACATCGCCGTCTTTCGAAAAAGCATTGTAGGTAGGCAACTGCTCGGACTTCTGGCCGGAAGTGGGATCGACGGCGAGTGTGGGCTCCTCCAGTTTGGCGGTGAATTTGACTTTGCAATCAGTCGCGGAGTCACCCTTGCATTCCAGAAGTTCAAGCTGGCGTTCTTTCGGCGTGGGAAAAAGAACGTCGTAGGATTCGATCTGTGTGTCAAAGCCGAATTCCTTAAACTTTGCGGCAAGCCACTCGGCGTTGTCTTTGTCGTACGGCGAGCCCACGCTGTGCGGGCGCGCGGAGAGGCGCTCCATATAAGCGCGCATATTTTCCGGACTGGGGACCGCGCGAAGCTTTTCTTCCCTCTGGCGCTCGGCGCGGGAAGACTCAGGGGTAAAACCATAGAGCTGAGGTTCGTCGGCGATAACCGATGCGGTCAGCGAGAACCAGACAATTCCGGCAGAAAGCACACCGGCACTCACGAAGGCTCTTTTCGACATGATCACGTTTCCTCTCCCGATTTGTGCAGAAGATTATCAACCGGACGGCTAGCGCTGGCAAGCGAGCGGACTCCTCTACGAACCCTCCAAATTGGGATAACATCGGCGCGCACGTTCAGGAAGGTCTTCCTTGACTCAAACAGCATTGGCTGCTGAGAAGCGCGCGGGTTTGTTTTATTTCGTGTTTGTGATGTTTGCCTACACGACGGGTGGCCCGTTTGGGATGGAGGAGATGGTGACCACCAGCGGGCCGGGATTGACACTCGTGTTCCTTCTGGTGATTCCGTTTTTTTGGTGCATTCCGGTATCACTGGTGGCAGCGGAGTTGACAACGGCGATCCCCGTCGAAGGCGGGTTTTACCGGTGGGTGCGGGCGGGTTACGGGAATTTCTGGGGATTTCTGGCGGGCTGGTGGAACTGGAGCGCTTCCTGGCTGCTGGGGGCCACCAATGCCGTGTTATGCAGCGACTACCTGGTGGTATTTTTTCCGGCGCTCGTTGGCTGGAAGCATACCGCGGTATCGCTCGTGCTGATCGTTCTGTTCGCCTATATCAACATCCGCGGCATTCAAATGGTTGGCATCGTATCTACCATACTCGGGTTGCTCGTTCTGGCCCCGGTTTTCCTGCTTTCTGTAATTGCCGCGACAAAGTGGCGGGTCGATCCGTTTCATCCGTGGATTCCCACGCATGTGCCGGCGTTCCGTGTTTTCGGCGTGGGTCTGGCGCTGGGGTTGTGGCTTTATTCCGGATATGAGCAGTGTTCGAGCGTGGCCGAGGAGATTGAAAATCCGCAGCGGGTTTTCCCGATCGCGCTGGCGATTGTGGTGCCCCTTTCGATGGCAACCTATTTTTTGCCGGCGCTGTTTTCGCTAGCGGCCCTGGGAAATTGGGAGCAGTGGAACAACGCGTACTTGCCGGTGGCGGCGCTGTTGATCGCAGGGAACTGGCTGAGAATTGCCATGACCGTGGCCGCAGTCCTCGGCAGCGCGGCCTTGCTGAATGCGACCGTTCTAACGAGCACGCGCATGCCGTCTTCGATGGCGGAGGACGGATACCTGCCACCCGTGCTTGCGGCAAAGCATCCGCGGTTTGGCACGCCGTGGATTGCGATTCTGATTTCGTCGGCGATCTATGCGCTCCTGGCTTTTCACACGCTGGCACAGTTGTTGACCGTGTATGTGTGGCTGCGAAGCTTGGTGACGGTGTTGACGGTATTGGCAGCGTGGAAATTGCGAAAGACGCAACCGGAGATGCAGCGACCCTTTCGCATTCCGGGAGGCAAGCTGGGGCTTGCCTACGTGGTGTGTGCTCCGATTCTGATGACCATCGTAGCAATCGTGGGAAGCGACAAGTTCGCGTTGAAGTGGGGGCCGGTGCCCGTGGCATTGGGAGTAGCGGCTTATTTTGTATTTCCGAGGATCAAAAATTTGGTCGGGTCATCATCTAGGTGAGCCAGTCGAGGATGCGGTAATAGACGCCGGCAAAAGGCAAGGCCCAGGCGTTGCCAGCGCGCAGGCCCATAGGCGCGCCGGGAAACGGGATTTGCGAGAAAGGATTGTCATCAGGTTCACCGCAGATTGCGTTTGCAAGTTTTGCGCCCATCCATGTGGCTGCGGCGACGCCGTGCCCGGCAAAGCCGACGGCGAAATGCATGCCGTCGATTTTGCCGGAGTGAGGCATGACGTCAAAGGTGAAATCGAGCGTGCCTCCCCAGACATATTCGACCTTCACGTCGCGCAACTGCGGATAAACCTGGACTAGACCGCGACGAAGAAGCTCGGCACTTTCTCGGACGGTCGATTCCGATTCGGGGAAAAATGCGGCGCGGCCGCCAAAGAGCATGCGGTTGTCGGGCGTAAGGCGGTAGTAGTAAAGGAAATGCTTGGAGTCATAGATCATGCGTCCGCGTGGAGACAGTTGGTTTGCGATCTTGTCGGGAAGAATTTCCGTGGCGACAATGTAGGAGCCGATGGGAATTACTTTCTTGCGCAGTGCGGGCGTGGCAGCTGTAGTGTAAGCGCCGGTGGCGAGCAACACTTCCTTGGCATTGAGCGGGCCTCGAACGGTTTCCACATGGAAGCTGCCGCTGGCGCAGTTGGATCGCCGAATGACGCGCGTAACGCGGGTGTAGTCGAAAAGGCAGGCGCCGTGGCGCTGGGCGGCTTTGGCCAGGCCGTGAACGTAACGTGCAGGATTCACGCCGGCACTGGTCTGGTCCAGCAAGCCGCCGAAATAGATGGTTGATCCGATCTCGGATTGGAGCGCGTCACGCGGGATGATGCGAAGTTCGTGGTTGAATTCACTTTTGATCCGCGCGGCGGCCGCGGCGTAGTCATCGAAATGGGATTGTTTGCAGGCAACTTCGAGATGGCCGCAGCGGGAGAAGCTGCAGCCGATGGCCTCTTCCTTGACAATTCTTTCAACCAAGTCGATGGATTCAAGCGAAGCGGCGTACATCCGCTGTACAAGTTCGCGGCCGTAACGCCCGATAAGCGTGGGGACGGGCAACTTCAGGCCAGTAAGAACCATACCGCCATTGCGGCAACTGGCTCCCCAGCCGAGCGATTCTGCTTCGAGGAGAACGACGCGGACGCCACGCATCGCCAGCGAGCGCGCGGCCGAGAGGCCGCACAACCCGCCGCCCACGACGACCACGTCGGCTTTCTCCGGCAGGCGTCCGGCCGTGCCTTTGGCAGGCTCGGAAACGGTGTCGAGCCAGTAGTTTCGGTCTTGGATGTACATGGAGTTGCCGGGCAGATTCTAACATTGCAGCGAGATGCAAGGAATGTGGAGCCGGCGAGCAAGCCGTAACTGCGGAAAAGCGGCCCGACTGAATCACAAAGGGTTAGACGCTGCGGAGGACGATGTGAGTAATTTCAGGAGGCGCGCCGAGACGGACCGGAGCGCCGACAGTGCCGATGCCGCGATTGACGTAGAGGGCCGCCAGACCCTTGGGGGCATTGGGCATGAGTTTGATGGTTTCGCCCATGCGTCGCGGCACATCGGGCATAAGCAGCGGGCGGTGATAGAGCCCGGCGATATATTCCGTGATAAAGCGAGCCGGGCTTAGGCTGACGTCGAGAATTTCGACCTGCACTTGGCCGCCGTGGGTGTGGCCAGCGAGAGAAAGCTCGATACCGAGTTCGGCGGCGCGATTGAAGCTGTTCGGGTTGTGCGACAAAA
>Ga0126381_100006527_pt1 | contig 12907 bp, 14 predicted proteins | sample PanSoiMetPlot_28_FD_96465 | JGI IMG/M metagenome (GOLD analysis project Ga0126381, IMG submission 96465) | Tropical forest soil microbial communities from Panama - MetaG Plot_28 | ecosystem: Environmental > Terrestrial > Soil > Tropical forest > Bulk soil | place: Panama | collected 2016-02-17
CCCGGTCCGGTGAAGCCGCACATCGCCTGTCCCACGACATCTGGAACAGGCTCCGAAACAACCGGGATTGCGATATTCAATCTCACCGAGATCAATGCAAAAACCGGAATCATCTCGCGAAGACTGATTCCGACCGTTGCACTGGTCGATCCCACGGTCACATCCACGTTGCCCAGAAATGTCGTTGCCGCCAGCGGCTTCGACTGCATGAGCCACGCTCTCGAATCGCTCACGGCGCGCCCGTGGCCGCGTCGCCTCAATCCGGCGCACGGGGTGAGCCGGCCGGTGTCCCAAGGCGCCAATCCTTTTTCTGATGGGCTGGCGACCGAGGCCCTGAAGGGCGTCGGCAAATACGTCGTGCGCGCGATCTCGGATGAAAACGACGTGGAAGCTCGCACCGAGATGATGTACGCGGCGATGCTGGCGGGAATCGCCTTCAACGCCGCGGGCTGTCATTTGCCGCACGGACTTTCGTACGCAGTGTCGGGACTCGCACGCAACTATCACGTTCCCGGTTATCCCGAAGGCAAGACATTGGTGCCGCATGGCATGGCGGTCGTGCTCAACAATCCGTCGGTGTGGCGCTACACCGCCGCGTGCTCCCCCGAACGGCACGCGCAAGCCGCGGCGAGCCTCGGTGCGGACGTGCGCGGAATGAAGCCGGGTGACGCAGGAGATGCAGGGGAAGCGCTTGCAGGACGGGTCATCGAGCTCATGCGTGCCGCAGCTATACCCAACGGCTTAAGCGACCTGGGATTCGGCGCCGGAGATGTCGACGCGCTCGCGGCCGGGGCTGAGCCGCAGTGGCGGGTGATCCGCAACGCTCCCAAGGACGTGTCGCGCGACGACCTCAAGGCGTTGTTCAGTGCGGCGATGAAGTACTGGTAGCGATTGGATCGACCGAAGGCGGCGAGCGATCTGGCTCGCCCTCGACCGCCACTTTCACCCTTCTCGGGGGCAGCCGCACCGTGAAGCGGCTGCCCTTCCCCGGCTCGCTGTCGACGAGCAATTCGGCCTGGTGGCGGATCAGCACGTGCTTGACGATGGCGAGGCCGAGCCCAGTGCCGCCGGTCGCGCGCGAACGACTGCGATCGACGCGATAGAAACGCTCGGTGAGTCGCGGGATATGTTCCACCGCTATGCCAATGCCACTGTCGGCAACGGTGAACTCGCCGCCCTCCGCCGTGACTCGCCACTCGAGCGCGATGCGCCCCCCTTCGGGCGTGTAGCGCACCGCGTTGCTGACAAGATTGCCGAACGCGCTGGCAAGCTCGTCGCGGCTCCCCAGCACGGTCGCCGCGTCGCGAATTGTCAGCGTGATCTCGTGCTTGCCGCCGGACAGCGCCTTGGCATCGGCCGATACGGCAAGGAGCAACGGCACGATCGCGAATTCCGCTTCGTGCGCCGGGCTCTGCTCGCTTTCGAGCGCCGAGAGAGTAAGCAGGTCGGCGACCAGCCGCTGCATGCTACTCGCCTGCTCCTGCATCAGTGCCAGGCAGCGCTGCCGCTGACGCTCATCCAAGTCGACATCGGTAAGTGTTTCGATGAACCCGGCGAGCACAGTGAGTGGCGTCTTGAGCTCGTGCGAAACGTTGGCGATGAAGTCGCGCCGCATGCGCGCGACCGCCTCGAGCCGTGTGATATCGCGGCTCATCAGCAATTTTTGCTCGACGCCGAAGGGTACGACCTGGATCGACAGCGTCGTTGCCGCTTCGCGCGTCGACTGAACTACGACAGGTTCACTGAAGTCGCCGGCGGAAAGATACGCGATGAACGCAGGCTGCCGAACCAGGTTGACGATGGGTGTCCCGGCGTCATGCTTGAGATCGAGCCCTAGATGCGCCTTGGCGCGAGGATTCGCCCACTCGACACGGTCGCTTCGGTCGAGCACAACGACCCCCTCGGGGAGCGCTTCGGCGCCGCTAACAAAGCGATCGAGCGCGAGCCGCAGATCTCGCTGCCGCGCGGAGCGCAAACGAACGCGGCGGTACAGGGCCGCATAGGCGAGCGTCCAAACGCCACGTCCCTCGGGAACAGGAGCATCGACGTCGCCGCCAGCCCAGCGAGTCAACACGGCCACCTGCCATAGATGCCATCCCAAGATTGCCAGGGACCCGAGCGCCACTACAACCAGCGCTCCCGTCATGCCTTGGAGCATGCCGATCAGGATGGCAAATGCAGCAACCGCGGCGGGAGCGATCAATCCCCGCCACCAGATAGAAGACATCGATTCCGCCCTGCCGTCAGCCCGACTTTGGTCCAGCGAGGCGGTAGCCGCTGCCCCGCACCGTCTCGATCATCTCCGAGCACCCCAGCGGCTGCAGGGCGAGGCGCAGCCGCCGGATGTGGACATCCACTGTGCGCTCCTCGATATAGACGTGGTCACCCCACACCTTGTCGAGAAGCTGCGCACGGCTGTGCACGCGTTCGGGGCGTGCGATAAGGAACTTCAGCAGGCGGAATTCCGTCGGGCCGACCTGTGCCCGTTGGCCATCGACAGTCACCTGGTGTGTCGCTGGATCGAGCGTAAGCGGGCCGACCGTGAGCTGCTCCTGTGCCGCTTCCGGGGCACGGCGTCGCAGTACCGATTTTATGCGTGCCTTGAGCTCGCGCGGGCTGAACGGCTTGGTCACATAATCGTCAACCCACGCTTCGAGGCCGGCGACGCGATCACTCTCGTCTGAGCGCGCAGTCACCATGATGATCGGCAGATCGCGGGTGCGTGCATCGCCGCGGAGGCTGCGCGCGAAAGCGAGGCCGGACTGACCGGGAAGCATCCAGTCGAGCAGAACTAGATCGGGCAGGAAATTTCTGATCTGTTCCTGCGCGCGCTCGGCATCCTCGGCGGCGTGAACCGTGAATCCCGCGCTCTCCAGGTTGACCCGGAGAAGCTCCTGAATCGCCGGCTCGTCCTCGACCACCAGAATCGAAGCGTTCATCGGTCCTTCGCTCCGGTCCCGTTACTCTGCCACTTCGGCACGGATCTCCTCGGCGGTGGCGTGGCGCACGTCCTTGCCCTTGACCACGTGTACGACGTTCTCTGCGATATTCTTGGCATGATCGCCGATGCGCTCGATGCCCTTGGCAATGAACACGATCTCCAGTGCGGGCGTGATCGTCCGCGGATCTTCCATCATGTAGCTGATCAGCTGCCGCAATATCGCCAGGAACGCGGCATCGATCGCTTCGTCGTTGCTGACCACTTCAGCCGCTGCGCTGACATCGAGCCGCGCGAACGAATCCAGTGCGAGTCGCAAGTTGTCTTCAGCCAACTCGGCCGCGCGGGTGATCTCGTGGAAGCGCACGCTGGACAGCCTCTCGGGACGCAGCATCTCGTGCGCCTTGTAGGCAATCTTCTTGATCTCGTCGCCGATGCGTTCCAGCTCGTTGACGATCTTGACGGTGGTGAGCACCATGCGCAGGTCGATCGCCGCCGGCTGGCGTTTGGCGATGATTTGGCTGCACTGCTGGTCGATGTTCACCTGCATCTGGTTGATCACCTGCTCGTCGCTGGCCACCGCGTCGATCTGATCGAGGTCGGGCTGCTTGAGCGCCCCAATGGCGCGGCCAAGCTGAGTCTCAACGAGGCCGCCCATGGCCATGACGCCGGAACGGATCTCCTCCATCTCGGCGTCGAATTGCTTGTAGGTGTGTTCGTTCATCGCGAGCGCTCGCTTGCAGGCTAACCAAATCTTCCGGTGATGTAGTCTTCGGTTTCCTTGCGGTTTGGCTTGAGAAATATCTCGTCCGTTGCGCCAAACTCGATCAACTCACCGAGATACATGTACGCTGTGTACTCCGAAACGCGGGCCGCCTGCTGCATGTTGTGGGTGACGATTGCAATAGTGTAGTCGTTCTTGAGCTCGGAAATGAGCTCTTCGATCTTCGCGGTGGAAATCGGGTCGAGCGCCGACGTCGGCTCGTCGAGAAGAAGGACCTCGGGTTTCACGGAGACCGCGCGGGCGATGCACAGTCGCTGCTGCTGCCCGCCCGAGAGCGCCATGCCGCTCTGTTTGAGCTTGTCCTTTGCTTCGTCCCACATCGCGGCCTTGGTCAGCGCCCATTCGACGCGCTCGTCCATCTGGCGCGGGCCCAAGCTCTCGTAGAGGCGCACGCCGAATGCAATGTTGTCGTAGATCGACATCGGGAAAGGCGTGGGCTTCTGGAACACCATGCCGACCTTCGCACGAAGCAGGTTCAGGTCTGTTCCTGACTCGAGGATATTGCGCCCGTTGAACAGCACCGCTCCCTCGGCGCGTTGCCCGGGATAGAGCGAATACATCCGATTCAACGTTCGCAACAGCGTCGACTTGCCGCATCCGGAGGGACCGATGAATGCGGTCACCCGCTGCTCTGCGATGTCGAGATTGATGTTCTTCAGTCCCTGGAAATTTCCATAGTAGAAGTTCAAGCGCTGGACCGACATCTTCGGCGTTGCAGCCGGCGACTCCTGTACCGGCACTTTCTGCCTCGTCACGACAATCTGCTCGTTCATGAAAGGCTTGCTCCTTAGCGCACCGAAGCCTGGCGAAACACCGTCCGTGCCAGGATATTGAGCAGGAGCACGGCGAGTGTGATGAGAAGCGCGCCCGCCCAAGCGAGCGTCTTCCAGTCCTCGAACGGACTCATGGCGAACTGGAAGATCACCACGGGAAGATTGGCCAGCGGACCATTCATGTTGGCGCTCCAGAACTGGTTGTTGAGCGCGGTGAATAGCAGCGGAGCCGTCTCGCCGGAAATTCGCGCCACTGCGAGCAAGACGCCTGTAATCACGCCGCCGCGGACCGCGCGTAGGGTCACCATCAGGATGACCTTCCACATCGGAGCCCCGAGCGCAACCGCCGCCTCGCGCAAGCTACCGGGCACCAGATGGAGCATGTTCTCGGTCGTTCGCACTACAACCGGAACGGCGATCAACCCGAGCGCCATCGATCCCGCCCAGCCGGAAAAGTGTTCCACCTGCATCACGTAAATCGTGTACACGAACAGGCCGATGATGATCGACGGCGCCGAGAGAAGGATGTCGTTGATGAATCGCGTCACTTTCGCAAGCCACCCCGTCTTGCCGAATTCGGCGAGATAGATACCCGCGAAGATACCGATGGGCGTGCTGACGAGTGTCGCTGTACCGACCATGACGACGCTGCCGAAGATAGCGTTGGCGAGACCCCCGGCAGACCCCGGAGGTGGCGTCGTTTCTGTGAAGAGGCTGGTAGAGAGCGCCGAGATCCCGTCCTTGAACAATACGTAGAGGATCCAGAACAAGAAGACCATGCCGAACACCATCGTGGCCATTGACATGACCAGATTGAATCGGTTCACGAACAATCGACGGCGATAAAGCTTCGCACTCACTTCTGGAAGCCTCTCAGGTCTTCGTGCCCTCACCGCGCGCGAGGCGCGCGATGAGCAGCCTGGATGCGGCAAGGACGATCAGCGTCAACACGAAAAGCACGAGCCCCAGCGCGATCAGCGATGCACGATGCACCGGATCTGCGGCCTCGTTGAATTCATTGGCAAGTGCCGAGGCGATCGAGTTGCCTGGGTCGAAAAGAGAACGGCTGATCCGGTAGGCGTTGCCGATCACGAAGGTCACTGCCATCGTCTCGCCCAGAGCCCGGCCGAGTCCAAGCATGATCCCTCCGATCACTCCCACCTTGGTATAGGGCAGGACCACGTTCCACACCACCTCCCACGTAGTGCAGCCGATCCCGTAGGCGGACTCCTTGAGAACGGCAGGCACGATTTCGAAGACGTCGCGCATGACGGAACTGATGAAGGGAATGACCATCACCGACAGGATGATGCCTGCCGACAGAACGCCGATGCCGTTGGGGGCACCCTGAAACAACGGACCGATGATCCACAAGTCGCCAAAGACGCGAGTGAGCAGGGGCTGGATGTAGTCGGCAAAGAACGGTGCGAAGACAAACAATCCCCACATGCCATAAATGATCGACGGGATGGCAGCGAGCAGCTCCACGGCGGTGCCAAGGGGGCGCTTCAGGTACACCGGGCACATTTCCGTCAGGAACAGTGCGATGCCGAAGCTCACCGGCACGCCGATCAGCAGTGCGATTCCGGAAGTTACGAGCGTGCCGTAGATAGGCGCGAGCGCCCCGAACTGATGCGTTACAGGATTCCAGACGTTGGTGACGAAGAACCCGAACCCAAACGCTTGCATCGCGGGGATGGCGGAGTACGCCAGCGCCACGATGATACCGACCAGCGTGACAAGCACGAAAATCGCGAAAAACCGCGTTGCTGCCTCGAATACAGCATCCTGCCAGCGGGCGGCGGCGCCCCCTGGACGAGGCTGCGGCGGACCTCGATCTTCCTTCGATTCGACTCCGGTTCGGGGGAGCGTAAGAGTGCTTTCAGCCAATGAAGCCGCCATGACACGTTCCGATCCTTCGGTCCGACCGCCAGTTCCTAGCTCGCCACTAAATGCCCCGCGGTGGCGCACGGCGGACGAGTCCGCTCGGACCCCTCGCGGCAAGACCCGCGGAGAGTTCAGTTCCAAACCGGTTTGCCCGAGGCGTCCTTCACGTCTGACTTCCAGGCCGCCGCAATGAGCTTGGTCAAGTTGTCCGGCAGCGGGACGTAATCGAGTTCCTCTGCCATCTTTTGACCGTTCTTGAACGACCAGTCGAAGAATTTCATCACCTCGGCAGCGTTCTGCGGCTTGTCCTGCGCGGTGTGCAACAGAATGAAGCTCGTTGCGGCGATAGGCCACGAGTCCTTGCCCGGAGAGTTGGTGATGATCTGATAGAAGCCGGGCGCATGTGTCCAGTCGGCATACGCGGCGGCAGCCTGGAAGGTCGCATTATCTGGCTTGGGATACTGGCCGTCCTTGTTCTGCACGAGCGTGTACGCGAGATTGTTTTTCTTGGCGTACGCGTATTCGACATAACCGATCGACCCCTTGATGCGCTGCACGTAGGCAGCGACGCCTTCATTGCCCTTCCCACCTACCCCTTCGGGCCATGCGACCGCGGTGCTCGATCCGACTTTGGTCTTCCACTCGTCGCTCACTTTCGACAAGTAGTCAGTGTAGTTGAATGTCGTTCCGGAACCGTCGGAGCGACGAACGACCGTAATCGGCTCCGCGGCGAGTTTGAGCGTTGGATTGAGATCAACAATGGCCTTGTCGTTCCAAGTCTTGATCTTGCCCAGGTAGATGTCGGCCAGCACAGCCCCGGTGAGCTTCATGGTGCCCGGAGCCACGCCGTCGATGTTCACCACCGGAACGATGCCTCCGATAATCGCCGGAAACTGCATCAAACCCGCGGCTTTCAACTCATCGGGTTTAAGCGGCATGTCCGAAGCACCGAAATCGACAGTCTTGGCTTTGATTTGGGCGATTCCGCCACCCGAGCCGATCGACTGGTAATTCATCCCCACGCCGGTCTTGGCCTTGTAGGCTTCCGCCCACTTGGCGTAAATGGGGTAAGGAAACGTCGCGCCAGCACCGGTGATATCTGCCGCAATGGCGGCGACTGTCATACTCGAAGCAAGAACGAAAACAGACAAACAGGACCAGCGCAACGCGCAAGTTGCTGATTTTTTTAACATGGGAGGCCTCTGAGAAGGTGAGACGTAACCAGAATTTTCGACTCTTCGTATGACAGGAATGTGACACCTGGCCGTGCGCGCGATCCTTGCGGCGACCTGGCGCGACTCAATGGAACGCGAGATTGGACCAGCGAGGTCTAGTTTCGGCCGGGTGCGAGCGCGAGCAGCGATTCACCGGGACGGACGCGCGTAAAGCGCACCGGGACCGTGTCGCAGGCGAAATCATTGTCCTTGCGGCGTATCCGAGTGTAGACCGACGTCCGAAGGTCGCTGCTCTTGGGAAAGTCGGCGCGAAAATGCGCGCCGCGCGAGTCTTCGCGAGCCTTCGCCGCCTGCACGATGCTACGGCTCACGGTCATGAGATTCCGAAGATTGAGCCAGTCGTGCCAGGCGAGATTGAAAGCGCGATCACGCGCTCCATGCGGTAACGTGCCTTGCTCGAGTTCCGCGGATAACGCGGCAAGCGAGGCATCGGCACGGTCAAGACTCGCGGCGTCGCGCACGATGCCTGCGTCGTCCCACATGGTTGCGTAAAGGCGGTCGCGGATTGCTTCCAGATCGACAGCTTCACCGGCGTGGAGTGGCCGGTCCGAGCGCTTGATCGCTGCCTCGATCATCTGTTCAGCTGCCGAGTGCAATGTGCCTTCGCGCGCGACCCATCCCGCCATCGCATCGCCGGCGATCCCGCCGAAAACCGTAGAGTTGGCGACTCCGTTGCCGCCTAAGCGGTTGGCGCCGTGGACCCCGCCAGAGTCCTCTCCGGCCACGAACAGGCCCCGCAACTCAGTCGAGCAATCGTCGGCGAATTCCACTCCGCCCATCATGTAGTGCGCCGTCGGCACGACTTCGACGCGCCCGCCTGCCAGATCGAAGCCACAATCCGCACACCGTTCGACCATGCCTTTGAACTGGCGTCGCACGTTGTCAGCGCCCAGATGCGCCATCGACAACCACGCGCCGCCGTGCGGGCTGGTATTTCCAGCGCGCATCTCGGCGTAGATGGCGCGCGAGACGATATCGCGCGTGGCGCGCTCGCCGCGAGCGTCGTACTTCTGCATAAAACGCTCGCCACCACCGTCGAGCAGGTATCCGCCGGCGCCGCGCAGCCCCTCTTCCAGGACGGTGCCTGTCATGCGGGTGTATTCACCGGCAAGCAAACCCGTGGGATGAAACTGCACCATTTCCAGGTCGCGCAGCGGCAACCCGGCGGAAAGCGCCATGGCCAGGCCGTCGCAGCTCTTGTCGCCGGAGGGCGTGTGGTACTTGTACATGGTGGGACCGCCGCCGGTGCTGAGCAGCACCGCCTTCGCTTCGACATAGACGTACTCGCCGGTCCGAATGTCGACGAGCAGCACACCGGCGAGCGCAGAACCGTCGGCGCTCTTGATGAACTCCAGCGCGCGGTGCTCTTCCAGCCGGTGGATCCCTCGGGCCCAGACTTGCTCGGCGAGGCGATTGACTATCTCGATGCCGGTGAGGTCGCCCTTGTGCACCGTGCGATCGAAGGTCTGTCCTGCGAATGCCTTCTGGTGAATCGTTCCGTCGGGATTGCGATCGAAAAAACAGCCCAGTTCGTTTTCCAGCTCATGGATACGCTCGATCGCCCCATTGACCAGAATCCACGCCAAGTCCTGATCGGGCAGCCACGCGCCACCCTCGATGGTGTCCATGAAATGCCGCTCCACCGAGTCGCCGGAAGCAAGCGCAGCGTTGTAGCCGCCCTGCACCATGCGCGTGCAGCCGCATTTGCCCAGCAGGCCCTTGACCGCGATGGTGATCGATAGTGATGGATTGGCGGCGTGCGCGTGCAACGCGGCGAACAGCCCCGCACCGCCGGCGCCTAGGATGAGGATGTCGGTGGTCAGGCGGCGCATTGCGGAGCCAGTCACGCGGCTTCCTTGCTTGGTGCCGCCTCAGCGTCCGCTCGCGCGGCCTCTCTCGCCGCTCACGCTTTCCCGCTCAAGCTAACCCGCGCGCCCTCCGAGTCGACGAATTCCGCGAGCGTGATTCCGTGCTGGGGCGTCGGCTGCCGAGTGAACTTGGCACCCTTGGCTGACAACTCACGATGGACCGCGCGTACATCGTCTGTGCCGAAGCCCAGATGCGTCGTGCCCGCCGGATTCTCGGTCGAGGCCGGATGGAGCGCGAGCGTCGTGTCGCCGGTAGCGAATTCACTCCATTCCGGCGAAGCAAATTTCAACGGCAGACCAAGCGTGTCGCGGTAAAACGCAACCGCACGATCCATGTCGGCGACGAAGTGAATCGCGTAGGCAAGACGAGTGTTCATGGCATCCTCCGTGTTCGCTCCCAAGGGGGCATTACCCTCGAGGCGTCTTGACTCCCAAAACCGCAAGCGCGGCGGCGCGGCGCGATCGGGCCCCCGCATCGACAGCTGCATACAGGCTGCCTCCGTGGCTGTCCATTGCGACCATGAGCGGCCCAAAATCGCGGATTGCGAATCGCCACAGGCTCTCGGGATGCAGATCGTCCAAATCGACGTCTTCGATCGCCTGGATCCATGTCGTTTCCAGGGCCGCGGTTCCGCCGATGCAGGCGAGGTACGCGCCGCCAAATTCGCCGAACGCTGCAAGCGAATCCAAACCCAGACCGCCCTTGCCGATGATCACGCGCACTCCGTACTGGGCGAGCAGCGGCCTCGTGAAGCGTTCCATGCGCGCCGAGGTGGTCGTGCCGACGCATACGGGTGCGTAGCCCGTAGGTTCGTCGGTTGATGGCGGGACCCTCTTGACGTTGGGCGCCGTGTGGATCACCGCGTGACCCGCGAGATTGAAGCGCGTCGTGCGGCCGCGATCGAACATGGCGATCTGCGTCGCGTCGCGAATGCCGTACAGCGTGCCTTGCAGGGTTACCGTGTCGTCAACCCGCAAGCCACGCGCTTGCGCTTCTGTGATCGGCGTGGTGAGCTCGTGGTGCGCCATCAGGTATTCACCTCGCGATGCCGATCGATCCAGTAAGCCCACGCCAGGAACAGCCAGCCCAGCAGGCCGCTTATCGCCAGCACCCGCACGCTGGGAGGCGGCGGACCGAAGACGGACATGACGTAGAGGACGGCTAGCGTCAAGACATACACCCAGAACAGCACGCTTCCCTTGACGTCGCGCGGCTTGGTCACGCGCAGGTACACCCACACGCCGAAAATGAACAGGACGAATTCGACGACCAGCGTCGCCGGAATGGAATACCACAGGCCGAGACCCACGCGAGGCCCGCCGGGCCAGATTGGCATGTCCGAACGATGCGAAACAAAGTCGAGTACCCAATGCGACAGCACCAGCAGAAACAGCCAGATCGCCCCGTTACGGTCGTGACGCAATGCGTAATAACCTCCGGCAAGCAAGGCGCCCCAGAAGACTCCCGCGACCAGGCTATGGGTGTACGGATAGGAGACAAAAAGCAGCGGCGTGACGGCCGTGATACCCGGGACGATTTGCACTTGCTCCCAGCCGAGCAACAGAAAGATGGGCCACACCCCGTCGACCAGCTGAGCCGCAAGGGTCAGCGTTCCCAACGATGGCTTCGGCGCAACCTTTTTCGCCGCCAGCGCGAGGCCGAAGTGACCGATGAACACGGTTCAGGCGCCGTCAAAATGCGTAGCGAACGCCAGCCGAGTCGATGGTTGCCGATGCCCGTCGCGCCGAGTGGCACTGCATGTTCACCGCAACAGGATTCATGGTGATATGCGTGGCCGCGAGCTCGACATGCACCGCGAACGCCGTCGAATCGCCGCCCAGACCCTGGGGTCCGACGCCGAGCATGTTGACCGCCGTGGAAAGCTCGGTTTCCAATCGCGCGCCGTCGGGATCCTCGCAATGCGAGTCGAGCGGCCGCGTCGCCGCAAGCTTGGCGAGATGCACGCATAGGTCCGCCGTGCCGCCGACGCCGACGCCGACGATGGTCGGCGGGCACGTCCGGCCTCCCGCGTCGAGCACGCAATCGATGACGAAGGCTTTGATGGCATCGACGCCTTCAGCGGGAACGGCCATCTTGAGCCACGAGTTGTTTTCGGACCCGCTGCCCTTGGGGATCATCTCGATCCTGAGGCCCTCGAAATCGGCAGCGTAGTCGATGTCGATAACCGGCACCCCGATGCCACAGGATGTCTGCTCGTTCCGGCGCGTGAGCGGATGCACGATCGATGAGCGCAAGGGATGCTCGCGCGTTGCCCGCTCGCAACCGCGGCGGATCGCCGCCTTTAATGCCGGGCCGTCGATGTCCACGTCGCGGCCGAGCGTCACGTTGTAGATGGGGATGCCGGTGTCCTGGCAAAGCAGGTTGTCGGTCGCTTCCGCGACGGCGATGTTCTGGATCATGCTGCCGAGGACTTCACGCGCCTTGGCCATCGTCTCACCCTGGGCAAGCGATGCAAAGCCGCGTTTCACATCGTCCGGCAAGATTTTGAGCGCGCGGATATAGAGATCCTTCGCGACCTCTTCGATCAGTGCAGGCTCGATGCGCATGGCGGGCACGCTACACGAAATTGAGTGCGTAGAGTAATGCGCAAAAGACGGCGGCGCCGCCTGCCGCGGCGATCAACGCCTTTTGTGACTCGCGCTTCCAGCCGACGAACTCGATGGCGAGCAGGCGCAAGCCCCCGGTGAGATGGGCAGCCAGCAGGAACACCAGCACGATCTCCGAAGTCTTGACCAGCGGCCGCTCCGTCCACGCGAGGAAGGCGTCCAGCGCACTCTCTTCCTCCAGCGCCTGGCCCAGCACCAGAAAATGCAGCGGGAGGAACAACGCGAGCGCGAGCCCCGACAGCCGGTGGATTAAGAACGCCCAATACGCGAGATGACCGCGGTTGCGCCAATCGGAGCGGATCATAGCGTCACCGCAGCCACGGCGCGAAGGCCGAGGGCCAGCAGCACGATGCCGACGGCAATGCACGCTGCGTCGGCCCCGCGGCCCCTCCAGGACAGCCACTCGGCGGCGATGGTACGTAAGCCGAGCGGCGCGTGAATCGAAACGGCGACGACGAACAGCGCATAGAACGCCATCCACGCGGCGCTGCCTCGTGTACGGCCTAAGATAGCCGACGCGCTCAATCCTGCATGGACGGCGAAGATGAGCGTTGCGAGATGCACCGCGACACACAGAGCCAGGACCGCGGCACTCGCTCGTTGCGTCAGCCACGCGTAAGTCTCGCCTCGTGCACTCATAGTTGGCCTCGAAGAGCCGCGACGACGCTTGCCCGCTTGAGACCCGCGATGGAAGCGGTCGGCGACAGGTGCGTCGGGCAGCGCTCGCTGCACATCCCTTGGGTGTGACAGGCGTGACAACCCGCGTCGCCGGCAACTGCTGCGAGCCGCTCGCG
>Ga0126381_100006529_pt1 | contig 12906 bp, 7 predicted proteins | sample PanSoiMetPlot_28_FD_96465 | JGI IMG/M metagenome (GOLD analysis project Ga0126381, IMG submission 96465) | Tropical forest soil microbial communities from Panama - MetaG Plot_28 | ecosystem: Environmental > Terrestrial > Soil > Tropical forest > Bulk soil | place: Panama | collected 2016-02-17
CGGGCACGTCAAATGTCGTGGCAACCGGCTTATCGCGCGCTACCGCCGCTGCCAAGTTGGCCTGTCTTAAGCAAGTAACGTGGTTAAGCTGGACAAATTTCGCGAGTTGATGCCAAGTCTCAAACTTCTAAACTCGGTTAAGGCGCCGGCGGACCCGGGGGGTGAAGCCTTATGCTTAACCACCGCCGTATTAGCGTCCCAATCCGGTCGCAGACACGGGGCCCAAGGGCGTCCAAGAGCAAGCATCTGACGGGGCCAATGCGGATTTCTCTCAAGCTGCGTCATTTACCAATCGCATTGTTTTGCGTGGCGGCGCTCAGTTTCACCCTTTCGGCTGCCTCTGCGCAAAGCGGCGGCAACGGCAAGCCGCCCGAACCGCAAAAACCGGCGGCCGACGCAGTCAAGGAGACCCAAAAAAAGATCGATGAAATCGCCGAAGCCACCCGTGTTTTGACCGGTCCGGCTGGCAATCCGGAGTGCGTTTGGCTAGGCCGCCGCGTAGTTAGCCTGCTCTGGCGCGACGACCTTGATACGGCCTTTCGCCATCTCGACCTTTACGACCGTTTCGGCTGCCCCAGTGCCCACATCCAGGCCACCTTCCGCTGTCTGGTTCGGCAGGGAAACATCGACCCGAAGGCCCAGGAGACCCTTAACGGCCGGGTTCATGCCTGTTGGTTAAATCCCGGGCTTGAGCCGGCCCCCGCGGAAGCCGCCGTCCAGCCGCCCCCCGCGTCAACTTCCGGCGGAACAACCCAGCGCTAGCCAGCGTTCCTAGTAACGGAAATTCATCAGGGCGCCATGCGCGTGCCAAGGATTTGCCATGTCGTCTAGTTACTTGAATGTCCACCTTACGCCACGCTACGCTGCAACCTCGCAGACGGAGCTTTGGCTGAGCCCAGGGGACGGGCTCGAGGGTCTGCCATCCTGCCCCACTTGGTTTTGAGTAGTATGCGCACCGTCGCTGCCGTCGTCGCCCTTGTGGCGTGCGTGCATGCCGGATTGTGGGCCCTGATGCGCGATAACGTTCGCGCGCCCAATTTCGACGGCCAGCTTGCGAGCGTTTCCTACGCACCTTTTGAAGGTTCGGCGCATCCCGATTCCGGAGCCAAGGCTCGCACGACGCAAATACGCGCCGATCTCAAAATGTTGGCGCCTCTCACACGCGCCATCCGAACATATTCATCGACGGGCGGCGTAGAACTCGTCCCCGGCATCGCATCCGAATTCGGATTACGTGTGACGGCGGGCGCCTGGATCGACAAAAACCAGGATCGCAACGAACGTGAAATCCATTCGGTTGTCGATCTCGCCAAACGGCACAGCAACATCAACGGAATCATCGTCGGTAACGAAACCATCTTTCGCGGCGAGCAGAAGGTTGGCGATCTAATCAAGCTGATTCAGCGCGTGAAGCGCTCCACCAACGTTCCAGTCACGACAGGCGAAATCTGGCACGTCTGGATCGAGCATCCAGAACTCGTGTCTGCCGTCGACTACATTGCAGCTCACATATTGCCGTACTGGGAAGGTTTCTCGGAAGGACAAGCTGTGGATCAAGCCGTGCTGATCTATGACAAGCTTCGTCAGGCCTATCCGGGTAAACGGATCGTCATAGCCGAGTTTGGTTGGCCAAGCGCCGGCTATAATATGAAGAACGCCAATCCCGGACGGACGGAGCAGGCCGTCACTTTACGCGACTTTGTCAGCCGCGCCGAAGCCTACGGAATCGATTACAACATCGTCGAAGCAATCGATCAGCCGTGGAAAATTTTCGAGGGCGGAGTTGGCCCTTATTGGGGCCTCTTCGACGCCGCGCGTCATCCAAAGTTTGATTGGACCGGCCCCATCACCGATCCCGACCATTGGCGCTTGGCGACGATTGCCCTTCTCGTAAGTGTACTTCTTTCGCTTCCCCTGCTCGCAATGAGCACAGTCACGTTGACGCAAACCGCGATACTCGCCGGTGCCGCGAATGTCGTGGGCGCCTGGTTCGCTGCCTTGTTCGGCTATTGGAACGGGCATTATTTTGTGCCGGGCGCCGCATTCGCGCTTGGGCTTGGCATATTGCTGCTAATCCCGTTGATTGTGATCGCTCTCGCGCGCATTGAAGAAATCGCGGCCATCGCATTTGGGCGCAGGCCGCTTCGGTTGATTGCAAGCCCTCCCCTTGCTCCCGATGCGGTCACGACCAAGGTCTCAATTCACATCCCGGCTCACAATGAGCCGCCGGAGATGCTCAAGCAAACGCTCGATGCAATCGCGCGCCTTGACTATCAAAATTACGAATGCGTCGTAATCATCAACAACACATCGGATCCGGGACTTTGGCTGCCGATCGAAGAACATTGCCGTACGCTTGGCGAGCGCTTCAAATTTGTGCGCGCGGATAACATCGTCGGCTTCAAAGCCGGTGCACTGCGTCTTGCCCTCGTGCATACCGCCGCCGATGCGGACGTGATTGGCATTCTCGATGCCGATTATGTCGTGCAGCCGGACTGGTTGAAGGACCTTGTTCCACTTTTCCGAGATCCGACCGTCGGCTTGGTGCAAGCGCCGCAGGATCACCGTGACGGCGACCGTAGCGTCATGCATCACGCCATGAACGGCGAATATGCCGGTTTCTTCGATATCGGCATGGTGCAGCGGAATGAGGCCAACGCCATCATCGCCCATGGCACGATGTGCCTCGTTCGGCGCGCAGCAATCGAGGCCGCCGGCGGATGGTCGAGCGACACGATCTGTGAAGACACCGACCTAGGCCTCACTTTGCTAGAACTCGGATGGCAAACCCACTACACCAATAAGCGCTATGGTCACGGCCTACTGCCGGACAGCTTCGAGGCGTACAAGAAGCAGCGTCACCGCTGGGCTTATGGCGGCTTCCAGATTCTCAAAAAGCACTGGCGGCGATTCCTGCCGGGCGGCAGCCGGCTCACGCGCGAACAGAAGCGTGAATTCGCTCTCGGCTGGCTCAATTGGCTCGGGGCCGAAAGTATCGGTGTTGCAGTTGCCATCCTCAATATCGTCTGGGTGCCGGTGGTTGCATTCCTCGATATTGCGGTGCCCGATCGCATCCTCACCGCGCCAATCCTTGTGAGCTTCATCGTATCGGTCGCGCATTTCGCAACTCTCTATCAACTCCGCGTGCGCCCGCGGATGGGCCAGCTGCTGGGATCAGTTTTCGCGGCTATGTCGGTGCAATGGACCGTCGCGCGAGCGGTCAGCCTCGGGCTTATCAAGGATCACTTGCCATTTGTTCGCACGTCGAAAGGCGGCATGCGGCGGTCGACTGATTTCCACGCCTTCTGGGAAGCGGTACTCGCCGGCCTCCTCATTCTTGGCGCGATTGTGCTCGTGATGACGAACTACAAAGAAATCCGCGAAATCAATATTTTCGCCGTGGTGCTCGTCGTACAGAGCCTGCCCTTTATCGCTGCCGTCGGTCTCGCGATGATCGAGCGCACGCGACTCAACGATTTCGCGTATTGGCGCAGCCTCGAGGCTCGGGTCGTCGCCGCGCTTCCGATCGCCCGGCGGACCGCGACGATGGCCGAAGCCACCCGCACGGCTCCCGCGCCAAAGCCAGGTGAGCTGGTGCAGTAGTTGCCGATCACGCGGCCAGCGCCGTCTCGACCAACTTCACCCAATACGATGTTCCGAAAGGAATCACTTCGTCATTGAAATTGTAACCGGGATTATGCAGGCCCGCGCTGTCGCCATTGCCTATCCAGATGAATGCGCCCGGCCGCGCATTCAGCATGTACGAAAAATCTTCCGCGCCCATCATTGGCGGCAATGACGTGTCGACTTTGTCCCGGCCGGCAACCTGGCTGGCGACCGAAGCAGCAAATTCGGCCTGGCGTTCGTGATTGACCAAAACGGGGTAACCGCGCCGATAGGTGAGCTTGGCCTTCGCGCCATATGCTGCGGCCGTGTTCTCCACCACTGTACGCAGGCGCTTCTCCAGATGGTCGCGCACATCAGGCAACAAGCTCCGCGCTGTTCCGCGCAGCTGGGCACTCTGGGGGATGACATTGTCTGTATTGCCGGCGTGAAACATGCAAATCGAAACGACGGCGGATTTGAGCGGATCAACATTGCGCGAGACGATGGATTGGATGGCGTTGATAATCTGTGCGCCGACCAGAACCGTATCGACGCCATAGTGCGGTCGCGCAGCATGAGCTCCCAGACCTTCTATGTCGATGGTCAGCGAATCCGCCGACGCCATCATTGGCCCAGCCCTGACGCCAAAAGCGCCCAACGGCATGCCCGGATAGTTGTGCATGCCGTACACCTCGCCGATACCGAACCGGTCCATGAGGCCGTCCTCGACCATTTCCCTGCCCCCGCCGCCGCCCTCTTCCGCCGGCTGGAAGATCAGCACCGCGGTACCGGCAAAGTTGCGCGTTTCAGTGAGGTAGCGCGCCGCACCGAGCAGCATGGCCGTATGACCATCATGGCCGCAGGCGTGCATTTTGCCGGGGACGGTGGATTTGTAGGGAAGGTCGCTTGCCTCCTCGATCGGCAGCGCATCCATGTCGGCGCGCAGGCCGATTGTCCGGTCCGAGGCCCCCTTACGACCACGCACAATGCCGACCACACCCGTACGACCGAGGCCCGTCACAACTTCGTCGCAACCGAAGGCTTTGAGCTTCTCAGCGACCGCGCTCGCGGTGCGATGCACATCGAACAATAGCTCGGGATGGGCATGCAGATCACGTCGCCAGGCGGTGATTTCGCTGTGAAGGTCGGCGACGCGGTTAACGATCGGCATAATCTTCCTCCATGGGCAGCACAGTCTAGCAAACGGATGGGTTCAGGCGCGAGTTCAACAAATATGCGGAATCCGCCTATTGACCGGGCAAGGCAGCACCCCTACACCGACCCGATATTCATGGTGACGAGCGCGTAGCTCAGGCGGTAGAGCAACTGACTTTTAATCAGTAGGTCATGGGTTCGAGTCCCATCGCGCTCACCACAAAAATCAATAACTTACGACCGATTTTTGCGGTTGTAGCTTTTTCCCAAAAAATGGACGAGTGCGCTCTACAGCGTGACAGCAAGCTGCCGGCGCAGTCGATGGCCGCCGTGGGAAACTGCAGTCGGCTTTGCTATCCTCGCCGAGGATCGGGCGCCACAAGAAGACCAAGCCCGAAGGCTGTCAAGCGATGCAAAAAGTTGTTGCAGCCGCCCTAGCGATAGGGAGCGCGTTGTTGGTCGGCGGCCTGGTGCAGGTTTACTATTCAGGCCTGCCGGCGGAGTCCGCCTGGAGCGGGCCGGCACTATATTCAGCCCTGGGCGTAATTCTTTTTTCCATTGGATTGTGGTTGTTCGCGTGGCACTGACCATCTGGCGACTGCACTGAGAAATGTCTCCTTATAATCCAAAGCCGACCTCATGCGCTTGAAGTTCGCAACCGCTTACGTTATCAGAGGCGTCTCGGGGCCTTCGACGGTCGCCCCGTTTCTCCAAGGCACAAACGCCCAAGCGCCGTCTCCTTCGCTCGCGGAGGGGACCATGTTATTGGGCTGACCACATTTCAAAACGGATTTGTCCGTTGGGGACCCTGCCGCCTCCCCGTTAGATGACCTTTGCCATCCAAGCGCTGCGACCCTCCGCATGGGGAGTGCTCGCTATGGATTGGACTCCGATTGGATTTTTTCTGCTTGCGACGTTTTTCGGCGGACTAACGAGTGGCTTGACTGGATTTGCCGCAGGTCTAGTCGTCTCGGGCGTCTGGCTGCATATCCTCACACCGCTGCAGACAGCGATGCTGATCGCGTCGTATGGGATGGTAAACCAGGGTTACGGCATATGGAAAGTGCGTCATGCACTCGACTGGCGACGCATTCTGCCGTTCGTAATCGGCGGCGCCATCGGAGTACCGCTTGGTGTTTATCTGGTAACGTACCTCAACCCAGCGCACCTGCGTATCGGCGTTGGGATCCTGCTGATCGCCTACAGCATCTATAATTTGGCACGGCCAAAAATAACACCCATCAAGTCCAACACACAGATGGACTTCGGCGTGGGTATTCTCAACGGGATGTTGGGCGGCCTCACCGGACTTGGCGGAGTAATCAGCACGATATGGTGCCAACTCGGCGGCGGAACGAAGGACACGCAGCGCGCTCTCTTCCAGCCGATCCTTTTCATTACCATGACGATGACGACCGCGACATTTGCTGCCTCCGGACAGCTGTTCAAAGTCGACCTCGTGAGATTGTTCCTCGAAGGGCTGCCGGCCTTGCTGCTTGGGTTATGGGTCGGCGTTACGCTCTACGGCAAACTCGATGACGCGGCGTTCCGCAAGGTGATCCTTGTTCTGCTGCTTTTCTCCGGGATTTCACTCGCGGTGCCGACGTCGCTGCTACTGAGTGGGGCCAAGCTGACCCTGTAAACGCCGCGTATATAAACTCGACGAGCAACCGAATCCTTGAAACTGCCGAAATCGCCCGGCGTTATAGTTGCTGACAAACGGGGGAACGCAGGCTCCCCGTCAGACGGCCAATACCGTCCAAGTGCTGCGCAACACTCGTCTACACGAGGCGATTGCGCATGGCCCAAATCAAGCCCCCAGCCATCTGTCTCGTCTGCCTAGGCAAGCTACCAAACCCGTCAAACCTATTTCGAAATCCGAAAACAGGAGGACTCACTATGCGCGCCCCCATCATATTGGCCGCGGCCCTGTTCATGAGCACAGGTATTCATGCTGAAGAAATTGACTGGAAGACAATCGACGATGCGCTAGGCCGGACTGCAACTGTAACCGGCGATGTTCACCGATATGGTTTCCCTCGAACTGACCTCAAAGTGACCCTCGACGGCGTAGCCATAAAACCTGCGCTCGCGCTCGGCGGATGGACGGCGTTTAAGCCAGTTCACGGCGGCGCAATGATGATGGGTGATCTTGTTTTGCTTGAAACCGAAGTCACGCCCGTGATGACAGCGGCGATTGAGAACGGCCTCGAAATAACTGCGATACATAATCATATTTTGCGTGCAAACCCGCCGACGTTCTACATGCATGTCGGTGGGCATGGTGACCCGATCAAACTCGCAAACGCTCTGCGCACGGCTCTTGCGGCCAGCAAGACGCCAATGACCGTTTCGTCGGGCGCTGCGCCAGTTGAAATCGGCTTAGACACTGCTGAACTCGATCGCATTATTGGCGCTAAGGGTAAGCCAGTCGGCGGCGTCTATCAGTTTGGTATCGCCCGGCGCGATCACATTACCCAGAATGGAATGTCGCTTGACCCAGCCGGTCCGCTCGGTGTGGCTACCGGCGTCAACTTTCAGCCAACGGGTAACGGCAAGGCTGCGATAACCGGTGACTTCGTTCTAGCAACCTCAGAAGTCAATCCGGTCATCCAGACCCTGCGCACGAACGACATCGAAGTGACAGCATTGCACAGCCACATGCTCGACGAACAGCCACGCCTGTTTTTCATGCATTTTTGGGCAAATGATGATGCGGTCAAGCTCGCCAAAGGCGTTCGCGCGGCGCTCGACAAGATGGCAAATGCCGAAGCCGTCGGTCGGGGCCCCGAAATGAAATAGGAGGCCTGCTTCCCTCGCCGACAACTGGCGCCACGCTGCGTAGATAAGCGCTGTGCCCCTTGGACTGATTTGTCGGCCAACTCGACAAAGATCGATTTAGTTTGGCCGTTTATTTCGGTTGCTTAAACCTGGACCCATATCGCGAAAACACGCGAGGCGTCGTCCAATAAAATTGGAACCCAAAACCCGGCTCACAAGTTCTTCAAAAAGGGGCTCTCCGGATCTCTGAAGGGATCGCGGATAACGGACTTCCAGATCGCGGCAAGTCTAAAATGCCCGCTAAAGCAGTGACCAGTATTGGTTCTCGCCTGGATACACGCGGACGCGCATTCGAACGAGACGCGTCCCTCGACAATCTTTGCATAAATACTATTCGCACGCTTTCGATCGATGCGGTGCAAAAGGCCAATTCCGGACATCCAGGCACGCCGATGGCGCTTGCCCCGGTGATTTACACATTGTGGCAGCGATTTCTGCGCTTCGATCCGGACGATCCGACTTGGCCCAATCGCGACCGGTTCGTGTTGTCGAACGGGCATGCGTCGATGCTGTTATACGCGATGCTGCACCTCGCCGGGGTGAAAGCCATCAACAAGAGTGGCGACATACTTGAACGCCCGGCAGTCAGTCTTGAAGACATCAAACGGTTTCGCCAACTCGACGGGAATTGCCCAGGTCACCCCGAATATCGTCGGACAACGGGGGTCGAGACGACCACCGGTCCTTTGGGGCAAGGCTGCGGGAACAGTGTTGGTATGGCCCTCGCATCCCGTTGGCTCGGCCGCCACTTCAACCGGCCACATTTCCCGATGTTCGATTTCAAGGTCTATGCGTTTTGCAGCGATGGCGACATGATGGAAGGCGTTTCGAGTGAAGCTGCATCGCTCGCCGGCCACCTAGGCCTCGGAAATCTCTGTTGGATCTACGACAGCAATCGAATTTCGATCGAGGGAAAAACAGATCTCGCTTTCAGCGAGGATGTGGCGACACGATTTCGTGGCTACCACTGGATCGTGCAGCGAGTTCGCGACGCCAATGACACCGAGCAATTGGCACAATGCCTCAAGCTGTTCCAGAACAACAACAGTGCTCCGACGCTCATTATTGTCGAAAGCCACATAGGGTTTGGCGCGCCACACAAGCAGGACACCAGCGCCGCGCACGGCGAACCTTTAGGGGAAGACGAAGTTCGTCTCGCCAAGCGCTCGTATGGGTGGCCCGAGGACGCCAAGTTTTTGGTTCCCGACGGTGTCAGAGATCACGTTCACGGCCGCATGACCGAAAGATGCCGCCCAGTTCGCGATACTTGGGTCGAACAATTTGCCGCCTTCCGTAAAAATCATCCGGAGCTGGCCGATCACCTTCAACGCATGGAAAGGGGCGAACTCCCCGACGGATGGGACCGGGATCTGCCAAGTTTTCCGCCGGATGCCAAAGGACTCGCCAGCCGCGAAGCATCTGGCAAGGTCCTCAATGCGCTGGCCCAGCACTATCCTTGGCTGCTCGCAGGATCCGCCGATCTCGCTCCCTCCACAAAAACACGCCTCACGTTCGACGGAGCCGGCGACCTCGAAGCGAGCAGCCCGGGCGGACGCAATATGCATTTCGGCGTGCGAGAGCATGCCATGGGAGCGATCCTGAGCGGCCTCACGCTGTCGAAGCTGCGCGCCTGCGGGTCAAGTTTTCTGATTTTTTCCGACTACATGAAACCGGCCATCCGGCTCAGTGCGTTGATGCGACTTCCGGTCATTTACGTATTTACTCACGATTCAATTGGCCTTGGGCAGGATGGTCCAACGCACCAACCGGTCGAGCAACTGGTGGCATTTAGAGCGATCCCTGATCTCATTACGCTCCGCCCGGCCGACGCCAACGAAGTGACCGAAGCTTGGCGGGTGATCTGCGGCCTGAAAGATCGGCCGGCATGCCTGATCCTCAGCCGGCAGGCACTGCCAACTTTTGATCGCTCGAAATATTCTTCCACCGACGACGTCAAACGTGGCGCTTATATCCTTGCCGATAGTTATGGGCGGACACCAGACGTCATCCTGATCGGCACCGGGAGCGAAGTCTCCCTCTGCATCGAGGCCCACGAGGCACTGAAAAAGGATCTCATCGCGTCACGTGTCGTGAGCATGCCATCCTGGGAACTGTTCGAGCAACAGGACCCTCATTATCGTGACCACGTGCTTCCGCCGGGAATCTTGGAGCGCGTATCGGTCGAAATGGGCTCTGTGATCGGTTGGGACCGATATGTCGGTCCGCGCGGCGTCTGCATTGGAATGCATCAATTTGGTGCGTCAGCGCCATTGCCAGACTTGCTGCACAAATTTGGCTTTACCCGCGAAGCGGTGGTCGCCGCAGCGAAGCGTCAGATCGCAGACATGGTGAGGGACTAACGATGAACCATGCCAATCGAAAAACAAAGGGGACCAGCAAAAATCCGCTCAAAGCGTTGCACGATGAAGGCCAAGCGGTATGGCTGGACTTTCTCGCGCGTCGCTTTCTCGTTGATGGGGGACTCAAACGCCTGATCGAAGAGGATGGTTTGACCGGCGTAACGTCAAATCCGTCGATATTTGAAAAGGCGATCGCGGAAAGTGAGGATTACGACAAGTCGCTGCGTGAGGCCGAAGATCGCGCTGATTTGGACGTTATGGCGCTGTATGAGCGGCTCGCCATAGCGGACATCCGCCATGCTGCCGATGATTTGCGACCGGTTTTCGAACAAACCGATGGTGCTGACGGATACGCCAGCATCGAAGTATCGCCGTACCGCGCAATGGATACCGAGGGGACGGTGTCCGAAGCGCGACGGCTTGCCGGGTCGGTGGACCGTCCGAATGTCATGGTGAAGGTGCCGGCGACCCCGGCTGGGCTGCCAGCCATCCGCCGCCTGACCGCCGACGGCATCAATGTCAATATCACCTTGTTGTTCTCGCAGCAGGTCTACGAAGAAGTGGTGGAGGCCTATTTGGCGGGCCTTGAACAGTTCATTGCACGGGGCGGCGATCCACGACGGGTTGCAAGCGTTGCCAGCTTCTTCGTCAGTCGCATCGACGTGGCCATCGACAAACTTATAGAGGAGCAACTCCGACATACCCATGACGCGCGTAAACGTCAAAACCTGTCTGCGCTCGGCGGGAAAGTCGCGATTGCCAACGCCAAGCTCGCATATCAGCGTTACTTGCATCTCTTTTCCGGCCCACGCTGGCAAAAACTGCAGGCTAGCGGCGCGCGCACGCAACGTGTGCTGTGGGCCAGCACCAGCACGAAGTCCCCGAACCTCAGTGACGTGATCTATGTCGAGGAGTTGATCGGGCGCGATACGATCAACACTATGCCCCCGAAAACCATCGATGCATTTCGAGATCACGGGCGGGTGCAACTAAGCCTTGAAGAAGGCATCGAAAGTGCCAAACGCACCATGCGTACACTAGCCGATTGTGGCATTTCGATTGACGCGGTCACCGCGCGGCTGACCGACGAGGGGGTGGAACAGTTCGCTGACGCTTTCGACAAACTGCTCGGTGCTCTGGCACGCAAACGTGCCACCTTGCTCGGGGATGCGCTCAACAGCCAGTCCGTCAGCCTGCCAACCGAGCTTCGTAAGGCGGTCGATTCTTCGCTCGAACAATGGCGGCGCGCCGGAAATGTTCGCCGCCTTTGGGCTGGTGATGCCACACTTTGGACCGGAGCCGACGAGGATCGGTGGGTTGGCTGGCTCGACATCATTGGCATCGAACGCAAGCGCCTCGACGAGCTGAATGATCTTGCTGCGAACATTCGCCGAGAGAATTTCCGTCATGCGGTCCTGCTCGGCATGGGCGGATCGAGCCTTGGACCCGAAGTCTTGGCAAAGACATTTGGGCACACGCCCGCCCACCCTGAGCTGATCGTACTCGACTCAACTGAACCTGAACAAATCCGTTCGGTCGAGAAAGCAATCGACCTTGTTCGAACGCTGTTCATCGTTTCAAGCAAATCCGGCAGCACGCTCGAACCCAATATTTTGAAGGACTATTTCCTTGAGCGTGTAAAGGCAGCAGTCGGGGCCGACCGCGCAGGCGCGCACTTCATCGCGGTGACCGATCCCGGCTCGGAGCTTGAGACGACCGCACAACGTGACGGCTTCCGATACCTCAGCTTAGGCCGATCGAGCATCGGCGGACGCTACTCCGTCCTCTCCAATTTCGGGATGGTTCCAGCAGCCGTAATCGGCCTCGACATCCGCAAGCTACTGGCAACAGCGCAGAAAATGGCAAATTCATGCGGATTTGCCGTCCCCCCGGCCGAGAATCCCGGCGTCATCCTTGGGACGGTTTTGGCTGAAGCGTCACGGCTTGGGCGCAACAAGGTTACGATTGTCACCTCCCCGGGCATTGCCGACTTTGGCGCTTGGCTAGAGCAACTCCTCGCGGAATCGACCGGCAAGCAAGGCAGAGGACTCATTCCTGTGAACGACGAGCCCCTCACCTCGCCGGAAAACTATGGTGCCGATCGGTTGTTCACTTACATCCGTCTGGATGATCAACCAGAGCGCGGTCAGGACGAGGACATTGCGAAACTCGAAGAAGCCGGCCATCCCGTCGTCCGTATCGGCGTCTCTGATCGCTACAATCTTGCGCAAGAATTTTTCCGCTGGGAGATTGCGGTCGCGGTCTGCGGTGCCATCATCGCGATCAATCCATTTGATCAACCCGACGTGGAAGCCAGCAAGATCAAGACACGCGCTCTGACAAATGCCTACGAGCGAAATGGCGCCCTGCCGCGTGAGACGCCGATTCTGCTGGAGAACGGCATCAAGGTCTTCGCTGACGATGCGAATGCGGCTGCCCTGAAAAAGAACTCCGATCACAAAACGCTCGCCGGGTCCCTGAAAGCTCATCTGGGCCGCCTGCAGGCCGGAGACTATTGCGCGGTACTCGCTTATATCGCCCGAGACCAAGCCCATGAAAATATGTTGCAAGACATCCGTACAAGAATCCGGGACGCCAAACACGTGGCGACTTGTGTTGGGTTCGGCCCGCGGTTCCTGCATTCGACAGGCCAGGCCTACAAGGGAGGCCCAAACGAAGGCGTTTTCTTGCAACTCACATGCGACATACGCGCGGACTTGCCTGTCCCGGGACATAAATACGGCTTTGCGGCTGTGATTGCGGCACAGGCGCTTGGTGACTTCTCAGTTCTGAATGAACGAAACCGTCGTGCCATTCGTGTTCACTTGGGCGCGGATGTCGAGGCAGGTTTGAAGCATTTGAATGAAGCTTTGCAACAAGCGTTGTTGTGAAAGGATTTATCGATGCAAATTGCGATAGTCGGGCTTGGTCGGATGGGTGGCAA
>Ga0126381_100006530_pt1 | contig 12905 bp, 9 predicted proteins | sample PanSoiMetPlot_28_FD_96465 | JGI IMG/M metagenome (GOLD analysis project Ga0126381, IMG submission 96465) | Tropical forest soil microbial communities from Panama - MetaG Plot_28 | ecosystem: Environmental > Terrestrial > Soil > Tropical forest > Bulk soil | place: Panama | collected 2016-02-17
CATTCCGCCCCAGTCGCGCTTCTGCGTCCCAACTTTCGTCAACAGTTGCCCGATGCGAGTGGAACGCACAAAAGTGCTGCCGCGAATCACTCCCATGTTCATGCTCGAAGAAGTCAATGCCGTTCCCGGGCCATAAGGGCCCACGACTTCGTTGTTCCCCGAATAAATGATGAACAGGTCCGGACGCTCCTTCGCCAGCCCCTCAGCAATCGGCAGCAATACGTGCGAATTGATGGCGACGCTCCCCGTATTCACCACTTCGAACTTCATCGCTGGATAATTCTTGCGCAGCATGACCTCCAGATATCGGCTGAACGCATAAGCCGGATCCGGATCGCCCATCGCCGCCGACTCCCCCAGCACAAAAATCCGGTATGTTCCTGCCGTCTTCTCGGCCGGAATCGCATAAGCTTGCGGAGTTTTGATCATCCCTGGCGGAAAATACGGGGCGGGAAAAAACAGGTTGTAACAATCTGCAGCGTGCCCCTGCACGGTACATGGGAGGGTAAGACTTGTCGGATATCCAACACCGAACACCCGCAGACAACCCTCCATCAAAACCAGCAGCAAAATGGGCACGCCAACCGCAATTCCGATCTGCAGCGGCAACCGCCCTCGGCTGTGCTCTACGTCCGCAGTCTTAATTGTCTCTTCCAATACCGACATTTCGCTCAACCTACCTAGAATTGAGAAATTGAGTCTTTCCATCAATCAGTCGTCGCAGAGTTCGCCAAACCCTTGTCATTCCGACGCGAGGGCAGCGAGACAGGAGGAATCTGCTGTCGCTGGTTTTCATTGACTCGATGACTCAATCACTCAACGATTCGTTCTCCACGATGCAGGGCCGGATCAATCCAACTCCGTGGGCCTAACCACGGCGTCGGACGGTTTGCTCATCCAGCCCTGCATGATCTCCCCATCCAAGCAACGACTCGCCGGAGGCGGTCGCCGAGCAGCTGAGGAAAGGCGAAGTGCAGGCACAGCGATGCGTCGCAAACCTTCCACGGGTGCACCGGAGTTGCCAAAAGAAGAGATTCCGCCGAAGTTCCTTCTTTGTTTGCTTTCAGTCGGTTATGGTCATTACCGGCGGCGTGGAACGGGCCTCGCAATCGCCGGCCGTGCCTTTCCCCGCAGCGAAAGTGTGATTTGCCCCTTCCGAGCCCCGTGGCCGCATTCAGCGGTGTTCCCTAATCGATTGTTCATGAAAGGGTTAAGCACACGGCGACTGCTGGCATCCGAATTGCCCACCCCGCTTGGGGACAGTGGGGTCGGGGATGAACATCTTCCCTTCAACCCCGACAGGAACCGCGAGGGCAACCAGGTTCAAAGCCGTGATCGTAGGCGCCGGACCGGCCGGCCTCACGGCCGCCTACAAACTCTCACAAGCGGGAGCAGCGGTCGTTGTTCTGGAAAGCGATCCCGAATACGTCGGCGGCATCTCCCGCACGGTCCACTACAAGAATTTCCGCTTCGATATCGGCGGCCACCGTTTCTTCTCGAAATCGCGCGAGGTCGAAGACCTCTGGACCCAAGTCGGTGGCTCCGACATGCTCGAGCGGCCTCGCTCCTCACGCATCTACTATCGCGGCGAGTTCTACTCGTATCCCCTGAAGCCGTTCGAAGCTCTGTCGAAGCTCGGCGTTGCCGAAGCCGCGCGCTGCTTGCTCTCGTTCGCGGAAGCGCGCGTAAACCCCACACCAAATCCCAAGACGTTTGAAGACTGGGTCGTGAACCAATTCGGCGAGCGGCTCTTCCAGATTTTTTTCAAAACTTACACCGAAAAAGTCTGGGGGATGAGCTGCAAGGAAATCTCCGCTGACTGGGCGGCGCAGCGCATTAAGGGACTTTCGCTCCCGGCGGCACCGCGCCCAAAATATACTGCACAACCGCTGACAGCCCCACGGCCGTCCAAAACCTCCCGCGCAGCCCGAGCAACTTGTAACCGAGGCCCAGCAGCAGATCGTAAGCCCAACTCGCCGCGATCCACGTTCCGCCCGCCTGCGAGAAAACACCACGATGCGGCAACGCATGATTCGTAAGAATCCACAGCCCGGAACTCAGATGCCACCACACGTCCGCACCCGAAATCGCAGAGAGTGCCGTCAGCCGGCCCGCTTCCAACACAGCCGCGGTGGCAAACAGCAACACCAATATCGGAATGCGAATCTTGACCATGCGATTCTTAACCGTGAAGACCGAACCTGGAACCTTTGCGAATCGAGAGCCCAATCCAACCTTGTCATTCCGACGCGCGAGCGAAGCGAGAGGGGAGGAATCGGCTGTAAGCGCCGACGAACTCGGCGACTACCTGAGCTTGCCCTTAAGCTTCCCTGCAGTCGACGTCGAAGAGGATGTCACGCTCCCATCCGGGTTATGCGCCGCGTTATGGCACGTCAGCGTGCACGTATTCGTCGCGCGGTTGTAGCTGATCGGCGCCGTCCCATTCATTCCCACAACGTTGCCGTCAAAATTCACCAGCCGTTCGCCAGTAATATTCGGCGAAGTCGCTCCCATCCCGTGCGCCGCGTGGCACGTCGAACAACTGAACCCATATGTGGAGATATGCAAGCTGTGCTGCGTAAAGCTGGTGTTCTGCAGAATCTGGTTCTGCAAGTCGTGACACTTCGCACACATCGAATACGGGCCCGCCATGCTCATATCCGGATTCGGAAACAGATTCGTCACCGTCCCGCCCGGCGCGGCCGCCTGGCTGAACTGATAATTCCGCTCCAGCAGATGCGAATTCACCGACCCATGCGGCCCGTTCGCCCCCGTTCCCCCGAACTCGCGGTTGTCGTCGCTGTTGTGGCAATCGGTGCAAAACAGTTGCGGACTCACCAGCCGCGATGAAGCCAGCCCGTTCTGATTCAGCATATTCACCAGCAGGCTCGGTTGCGGCAGCGGGCTCGACCGCGGATGCGTTACCGGATGACTCGACGTCGAGGTTGGCGCAAACTCCGAAATCATGTTCAGCGGATCGGCCGCCGCCACCACTCGAATCGGCGCATAGCCAAAAATCAGCAACCGCTGTTTGCCCAGACTCGTCCCATGGCACCGCAGGCAAGTCTCATACTGATTGACCGCCGGAGTAATCGCCGTAATGCCATCGAGCGCGCTCACACCCGCCGCCTGCTGTTGCGGCGGACGAATCGCCGGCGGCGCCGAAAACGCCGTCTGCGGATTCCCTGCGTGCGCGCTATGGCAATCCACGCAAGTCGCGTGCCGGTTGCTGTTGAGCACCGACGCCTCGGCCGCATCGTGTACATTCGTTCCGGCCGGCAGCGGGTGGCTCACCTTCGCCACCTCCGCCATGATGTTCGGCGCCACCGGCGAAACATAGGTCCCGCCCGCGTGGCACGTCATGCAGCTCTGCGTCGCCGGATCGTACGAAACCGCCGCTGGAGTCGCCGGCCGCAACAATCGCGCTGGAGCCACCGAATCATGCTCCATGTGGCACGACGTGCAGGCATTTACGCCCACGGTGGTGTATGACCCGACATGCGCGTCCGGGGAGACCTGATTCGTCGCCGTCTGATGAATGCTGTTCGTGAAACCTGCCAGCGGATTCGACTGCCCCGTCACCACCCGGTTCGGATCGTGACACGCCAGGCACATCTGCGCATTCGAACTGTCACGCACCAGGAAGTTCTGCGCGATCTTGTCGATATTCTGAACGTGCGGATCGTGGCAGCTCGTGCACTCAATATTCCCGTTGATCAGCTTCACCGCCCCGGTCAGATCCGCCGTCTTGCCTTGCACCAGCGTTGATACCAGATTCGACGCATCCTTCATCGGCAGCGCCAGGCTAAACGGATGCGATCCCGTCAGCGTGGTCCCGAACGAATCTATGGAGTTCATCGTCCCGTTGGTCGGTAACTGCCCGTAAGCCGCGGATTGCCCCACGCCGACAGTGCCGTCGTGGCAGCTTAAGCACAGACTGCTTGTTATTCCGAGAGTCGGCTGCGTGTTCCCCTGGTTCGGATCGGTCGTGCTGGAATACGGTACATAAGATTTCGTCGACAGCTTCTGATTCCACAGCGGCGTCACACCACCCAGCCCGCTATGCGGCGCGTGGCAGAACGTGCACCCCAAGCTTCCCTGCGAATATACCGACGCCCCGCTTGGCAATGACAGGTTGTGCATGCCCAGCACGTCTGGATTCGGCGTTGTCGTTTGCGCAAAGCCCCGCGCAACCAGCAACATGCAGCCGGCGATCAGCAGGCGTTTCACGGTTGTGCCCTCCCCGCCGTCGCAGTGGCCGCGACGCCGTAGTACTGAAACACCTGCACCCGCCGGTTAAACGAATCCACGACATAGATCTTGTCGTGCTTGTCGATCTGGATCCCCGTCGGCAGTTGAAACTGCTCCGCGCCGGTTCCCCGTCCGCCGAAGTAATACAGCAGCCGCCCCTGCTCGTCGAATATCTGCACCACGCCCCACTGCCCGTCGACGATGTACAGGTGATTCTCCGAATCAAACGCAATCCCCTTCGGCCGGAAAATCCATCCTGCTCCGTCTCCAATCTTTCCGATCGCGTATTTGAACGTCCCCGCCCGGTCAAACACCTGCACCCGGAAATTCATCGCATCAACAACCGCCAGGTCCGATCCATTCAGCCGCAACTCCGTCGGATAGTTGAACTCCCCATCTCCAGTGCCCGTTTTCCCGATCGTCCGGATCACGCTGCCCTGCATGTCCATCACATAAATTTTGTTGCGCAGCGTATCGCTCACATAAATGAGCTGGGCGTTCGAATCCACCACAATCCCAGTCGGACGCTTGAAGTACCCCTCGCCCCGCTTCAAGCTCCCAATCGCTCGCCGATATTTTCCGCCCGCATCGAAGACGTAAATCTTGCCCGTCTGCGAGTCAGTCACATATACGTTGTCCTGCGCATCGACGGCCACGCATTGCGGCGATACCATCGGATCTTTCCCCGCGTCACGCCGCGTCAGGAACTTGTATTTCTGCTGTTCAAAATCGAAGATGTGCACGCCCACGGCGGCCACGTCAGTGACAATCACGCGCCCACGCGAATCGGTGGTCACGCTATAAGGACTGACGAGGTAATGAAAATCAGGCAGGCCGGCCACGACGTCGACGACGCGAGTCCAAAAGCTGCGCCTGGGCTTAACCTCGCGCTCCAGGCTGAACGCACGCTCGAACGTCAGCTTCCGTCCCCCGTCCATCAGCAGATCGGGAGCGGAAAGCGAGGTCACCGTTTCCTTCGGCCGTTTCGCAGCGAACGAGGTAGTAGCACAAACTGATAGGAGGGCAAGCCCCGCCACGAACCCAAATCGCCGTAACGCCGGCGCCCCGCCGGCTGTCGCGAGGCCGGCCCGGCCTCGCCCGCCGCGCTCTAGAAGAAATCGAACCATCTCGTGAGCCCCACAAAATACGAAGTCGTATTAGCCGGTAACCCCGCCGCGCTAATCCCCTGAGTAAAGCGCGTATACCCCGCCTGCAGCCCAATGCGCCGCAGATGGTACTGCAGCTGCGCGTTGTAAATCTCCAGATTGTTGTGCGACTCCGTCGCGCCAATCGTGTTACTGATCGCGCGATTGAAGCTCCCCGCCACCACCAGCCTGCGCACCGGCGTCAGCGAAAATCCGCCGCCGTAGCTCGATCCATTAAACATAATGAAATCGCTGACACCCGGAGTCCCACCCACCGGAACAAACCCGCCAGCGCCCAGCAGAGAAATTCCCGAGGCTTTGTTGTAGTTGCCGCTGAGAGTAATCAGCCGCGAGCTCAACGCCGTCGAATACCCCTGGCTCTGGCTGCTCGTTCCCGGCTCGTTGGTCAACCCGCTGTGGGCGCCGCTGTAAGCCGCCATCCACCGCCAGTTCCCCGGCAGCCGCCGGTGTATGCTTGCGTTGTAGTTGTACGAAGAAGTCGTGTAGGTGATCAGGATCGATTGCACGTTCTGCGCGTAGCTGAACACCGCCGTGGTCGTCCACCCCCCAAACTTGTGAAAGAAGTTCACATTCCCCATGAACCCCAATGCGTTCTCGCCCCGCCCGTTGCTGCTATCAACGACCGAGCCCGAGAACGTGAACATATTCAGCAGCCGCTTGCCATAGCTCACCGTGCCGCTGACATACGAACCGGTATAGCTTTTTCCGAAATAGTATTGGTCGTAATAGGTCGCCTGCGCCGAGCCCGCCAGATAATTCGTGAACTGATAACTCATCCCTCCGCCCACGGTCGAGGAGCGCGCCCCAGACCCCAGATCGATCCCTGGCGCCGCCGCCCCATTCCCCGTCAGGCTCTGCGCGATGTATCCGCTCAGATTGCTGGTGTAGCTCTCGCTCACGTTAAACGCCAGCTTCTGCGTCGGATGAAAATTTGCCCCGGCGTTCACGATGTCGTCGGTGTAGTCGGTAGTATTCGTCACTTGCCCTGGCGCGGACGAATACGTGCTATGAGTCGACGCACGGTTATAGTTCATATAGAACGTGCCCCGAAGCGGCAGGTTGTGTTGCGCCCCGACGCCAACATCGCTTCCAGTCGAGTTCTGGACCGACTCCGTCTGTCCGGCGAGAAATTCTGGAAATTTCGAATCGAGCGTGTTGTGCGTATAAAAAGCGTTCAGCCGGAATCCCAGGATTTCGTAGTTGGAGTGCACGTTGAAGAGCTTCGAACTCGAGGTCGTTTCCTCGTTCGTGCCATAGATCGTTCCGCTGCCGTCACCTTGTGAATACCCCACCGACAGCGTCGGCATGTTCGGCACCAGCGCACTCCAGTTCACTCCAAACCCGCTCCCTTTGCCGACGGTTGTGAAGTCCGGCTGTCCGATCAGACCGAATGTCCCAGTCGAATTGCGGTCGTAGCGATATGTCACCGCACCTGGGAAATGGCTTCCGGTAAAGAAATTGGCGGTCCCATCGATTCCGCTGGCTCCGGTCAGCGACTGATACGTGGAGTTGTTGCGCGACTGGTTGTAATACGGCGTGAGAGTGAAGGAAAGGAAGTTTGGATTGTAGTAGTAACCGTTGACCTTGCCGTCAAGCCCCCAAGTCAATCCGTGTGAGGAATTGATGTCGTCGCCGTAATCTCCGCTATACCCGAAACTCACGAGTCCGCTGGCCGAGAGCCTGGTGTTCTCCCCGATCTTCAGCTCCGGATTCTGATTCTGAGCAAATACGACCTGCGCCACCGCCAGAACCGCCAGCCCGATGATGCATTTCGCAACTCTCATCCAGCTACATCCCTCGCGACGTTTACAGGTAGTAGGGCACAAACCGTGCCAAATCGGGGCGGGGCGCTCGCAATGTAAGTCGCTGAAAATACAGGAGCGCATCGGTCGAACGAAGGCTGATCTTCCCCCGACGAATCTCGGGCTGGGCCATATCACCCAATCAAGAGTTGAAATCCGCAGCACGCGGATTTGAGAGGAGACTTTCGGAACGCGGAGGGCTATCAGGAGGTGTGAGCAGCATCACTCTGCCCGCAAGTCAAGAGGCCTTGTCATTCCGACGCGCGAGCAAAGCGAGACCGGAGGAATCTGCTGCTCCGCATCGACGCCGCCGGCAGACAGCAGATTCCTCCCTTCGGTCGGAATGACAAATTGAAAATTAGACGACTTCGATTTTCGCCTTCGCCCTCAGCTGTCTCGCCAGCCCCGACCGCAACTTCTCATACTTGCTCTTCTGCAGCTCGACCGCCAGCGCCGCCTTCACCTCGGCAAAGGGCTGTTTCCGAGCCGGTGTATGCGAATTCAACCGCACAATCGTGAACGCCGTTTCGACCTGAATCAATTTGCTGACTTGTCCCGCCTGTAAGGCCGTCATCGCCTTCACCACCTGCGGCGGTAACTTGTCGGCGGCCACCATCTTGTGATCGCCCATGTTCACACGAAAATCGTCTTCCGAAATCTTCTCCGCCAGCAGTCCGAAATCCTGATAACTCTTTGTTCCTTTCGCCTGCTTCAGCGCATCCTCGGCCTTGGCCCGCGCTGCTTTCTCCTGCTCGGGCGTCGCTTTCAGCGGAGGCACCACCGAGATCGTCTGAAAGCCGAACGATTCTGGCTGCCGGAATCGCGCCGGATTGTTCGTGTAATAAGCCAACACCTCCGCTGGTGTCACCGACGACTTCACCTCCACCTCAGATTTGAGCACCTGCTCAATCAGCAGAGACCGCTTGATCTGCTGCCGCACCTGCTGCTCCGATCCCTTCATCTCTGCCTGCAGATATTGCTGATATTCATCCGGACTGTGGAACTGCGAGCGGAAATCAGCTTCGGCCGTACTCAGCTTCGCCGGCGAAACCACCAGCTTCCGCCGCACCGCTTCCTGGTACACCAGCTCCTCGAAAATGATCATCTCGAGCGCGCCTTGCCGGATCTGCGCCTCTTGCGCCCGCGGAAATCCGTTATGCTGCCGCGCGTAGGGAAAGATCATGAACATTTCGCGCAGCAGGTCGCGGTCGGTCAACACCGCGCCGTTCACGCGCGCCACCGGTTTGTCGCTGACTTGCATCGACGACGACGTCGTGGCCGATGCCGACCCCGTGTTCATCATCACGCTGGGCGCGTGCGATGCCACCTGGGCCGTTGCCGCCGTGAGTGTCGACGCCAGCATTCCGCAGATCAGGAGTTGGTATTTCATAAATCCTCGCTTCAAATCTCGAAAAACGGGGGGAGAGAAACTCTCTCCCCCTGATTCAGATCACGCCAGTGTCTACTGGAATTGGGTCGTGATGTTGTTGGTGTTGTTGGCTTCGTTCGCCTCGCCAAAGTGGCACTGACGGCAGAACTGCGTGGTCGATGGTGCAACCTGCGCGCTGGCCAGGGTGACGTTCGGGTTGTAGGGACCGTTGATGAAGAAGAACGTGGCATAGTACTTGCCGCCGCCGTCGCCAGCGATTGGGCTCGCCGCCGAGGAGGTGTAAACGGTCATCACGTGCTGGTTGTGGCAAGTGGTGCAAACCACATAGGGTTGTCCAGCACCGTTGATCGCGTAAGGATTGGACCACTTTCCAGGCGCCAGAGCGGGCCAGCCGTAGTTGGCTACGAACTGCGCGTACTGGCTGCCAGCAGTGACGGTGAACGCGTTGTTGGCGAACACCAAGCCGTTGCCGCCGCGGATCGTGGCGTTCTGTCCCACCGGGTGATCGTTGGTGTAGTTGCCGGCGCTGCTGCCGTCGTTTCCGAGCAGTGTTGGAATCGGGGCGCTGCCGTATGCGGTGTTGGTCAGGAGGCCAATCTTTTGTTCGTACGATTGATTGGTCATCATGTTGGAGTAGGTCACGTTGCCGTCATGGCAGCTGAGGCAGAGCAGAATGCCGCCGACTTCCTGTGTTCCGGTGGCGATGCCGTTCGGAAGAACTTCAATGTAGCTGCCGTTGTCACCGAACTTGATGGTGGCGCCATACAGCGGGCTTGCGTCCTGGCCCCACAGTGCAAAGCTGCCGGTGTCAGCCGCGCCGTTCTTCGGGGTGTGGCCCGAGCCGAATGCGCCGCTGTGCGGTGCGTGGCAGCCCGCGCAACCACGTCCGCCGTTGTTGTGCGCGCCGAGGACGTCGACCGGTGATGTCGCTTGTTGCGCCATAACCAGGGCCCCGACCGCGAGAACGAACATCAGAACTACGAGTGCTTTCTTCATAAAATGTACGACCTCCATGAATGTGCGACGTCTGAGAAACTCGCAGAGGCTTAGGCCGTGGGGTGCAACTTGCGCCGGGGCGCTCCTTACACCCGCCTCCCGCCCATAGTCATTGCAACTGCCCACCCGAATTTATGACAGGCTGTGGAAGACCAATATCTTCTTGCAAGTAATTGAATTAACTGGCTTTGCGGGAAACAACTGAATTCCGTGCGGTTTCGGGAATCGCGCTCGACTGGGGGAATTCAACCACTTACAAAGGTGGCTAGGTCAAATCCCACACTTGAGAAGGATTACAGCAGAGGTGTTGTAAAACTCAGCAGGGAGACGAGAGCGGGACAGGATCCGGTTGAGAATTTGTCATTTCCGACGCCCGAGCGTCAGCGAGACCGGAGGAATCTGCTGTCTGCCGGCAGCATTGCCACCGCCAGGGACCAACAGATTCCTCAGCGGCTTAACGCCGCTTCGGAATGACAAAAGATCGGAAGTCAAAGCTCACTTGCTCTGCGGTGACTTGGCATCGGCTGCCGTAGGCGCTGCCGCTGGCGCGGCCGGAGCCGGAGTCGGCGCCCCGGCTCCCCCCGCTTTCTTCTCCCGCTGGGCGGCGCGCTCTTTGCGCACCGTCTCCGCCTCAGCGTCGGTCACGTAGCGGAACTGTTGCACGCGGCCCGGATAGATCTCCGACGTAAACACGCGGTTGTTCTTATCGATCGCGATGCCGACGATTCCTTGGAATTGCCCCGGCAGCAGGCCATGGCCGCCGAAAGCGATGCATAGCCGCCAGTCACTGGTGAAGACCTGGACGCGATCCTCCATGCCATCGGCCACCCAGATATGGCCATCGCCGTCGATCGCGATACCTTTCGGCCGCGCAAAGTATCCCGGCCCATCGCCGTTCTTGCCGTACGTGGTGATGAACTTCCCGTCGGCGTCAAACACCTCGATGCGGTCGTTCAGCGTGTCGCACACATACAAATTGCCCTCAGCGTCGACCGCCAGTCCGGTCGGCTTGGCGAAGTCGCCGGGCGTCGTCAGTTCGTGGTTCTTCCCAGTCGTCCCCATTTTGCGCAGCAGTTTAAGACTATCGGCGTCGTAGACGAGCACCTGATCGCGCGCTACGTCGGACACATAAAGCAGCCGGTTCTCGCGATCAATCGCCAGCCCACCCGGCTCGTTCATCCCGTCGGTAATAACATCTTCCGCCTTGTGGTTTGCGTCGAACACCAGCACATGATGCAGTCCAGGATCGGAAACGAAGAGCCGGTCTCCATCATCCATGGCCAGGCCGATGATGCGGGCAAAGTGCGCATGCACCTTGTTCTTGATCAGGTCCGCGTCGCGGGTCTCCGTGTTGAAGATGAAGATTGCACCCACCTTCTGATCCGCCACGAACAGATTCCCCTTCGAATCGACCGCCATCCCGTAGGGCTCGGCCAGTTGAAACAGAACTTTTCCGCCATCGCCGGTCGGCTGCGTGCCGGCCAGGCGGTCCATCCACTTCGCCTTCTTGTTGTTGGGCTGGTCCACCTGCGCGAGCCTCTGCGCCGCGAAAAACGCCTGGTACTTAATGCGCGCAACGGCCGGGGGGTTGGGCCACACGATGTTCGAGTAATCGATCGCTTGCGGCTTCTTCGCCTTATCGTCGACCACTTTTTTCTTCTTATCGGCAAACGCGCCCTGCGGAGCCAGTGCTATGACGAGGAAAAGCGTGAACACTGCCAGACTTCTCTTCAGCGCGCTTCGATTCGTGTTCATCGTCTTCATAGAACTACCTCCGCGTAAGATCTTTGTGGCAGGTCGCACAGAATGCTCCATTGTTGGGCTGGTCTTTCACCAGCAGATCGGGCTGCGCCGACGAGTGTGGCTGATGGCAAGACAGGCAATTGATCTGCGCCGTCACCTTGCTGATGTCCTTTGGATCGACCACATCATTAATCGGGTGCGCATCGGTCGGATGCCCACGCCCGTATTTCACCGGCAGCACCACGACTTTGTTCTTCGTGAAGTAATCCTCAGGCAGCCGCACCGTCCCTTTGAAAATCGTGATCAGGTGCTCGCTCTCGAGTTTCGTCGGCTCCGAATCCGGGCCGTGGCACTCGAGGCACAGGTCATTCGGCTTCGCGGCGCGCAGCAGGTGCTCGTTTTCCCCACCATGTGGCTCGTGGCAGGTCGCGCATCCTTGCTTGAAAGCCGGCTGATGCAGCGTGTGCTTCTTCCCCTGCTCCGCCTGATCAGAATGGCACGTCAGGCAAGCATCGACCGCGTTCGTCTTCGGCAGTCCCGGCTGGCGGCTGGCGTGCGGATTGTGACAATCCGTGCAATCCCCCGCCGCGCCCGGATGCTGCACTTTCGCTTTATCGATCTTCTCGGCTTTGTCGCTATGACAGGTCACGCATAGCGACTTCACGTCTTTCTCGGTCAGGACCACCTTGCCGTCTTTCGCCGGCGCGTGGCAGGTATCGCATGATCCCGCGCCAAATGGCGGATGCACGAACTGCCGCATCAGCTTCGGCGCGGCCGACTGGTGCGGATCGTGACAGGTCGTGCAATCCGCGGTTCCAAATGGCTGATCGTGATGCGTCTTCTGCAGGGCAGCGTCGTTTACGTCATGGCAGTCGATGCAAAGCGCCGGCGCAGCCTTCGTCAGGTGGAAATCGAATTCAGCTTTTCCCGGGTCACCCGTCTTGTGCGTCGTGTGGCAGGTATCGCAACCCATGTCGAGTGCGGCATGGCGGCTACCCTTCGCCGGAACGTTCAATCCTTGCGTGTGGCAATCAAGGCAGAGGTTCTGTCCCTTGTCTCCGGAGGTCGCCTGCAGCAGTTGATTCTTGTTATCGCTCTCGTGTGGATCGTGGCACTTGATGCAATCGCGCACCGCCGGAGGATGCACAGTTCCTTTGAGCGTCGCCGCATCTTTTTCTGAATGACAACTCAGGCAGAGCGCCTGCGCCGTCGAAGTCGTCAGCTTGATGCGCGTGATGTCTTTATTCACGCGCACTTCGTGGCAGCTCAGGCATCCAGTTGCGATAGCGGAGTGAACCGCCTTGCCTTTGGTCTTGTCCTCGTGGCAAGCGACGCACTTCGCCGCATCGACGTTTTTGTCGAGCGGAACCGGGTGCTCCTTAGCCGCAGCGGGCAAAACGCTGATGGCAAGAAAGAAAAGGAAATGGGGGAGGCGGGGGAACGCTCGGCTGACGGCTCGCGTCAGCCCTCGAATTGGAGATACCGGGAGCATCACCAGCCCGGTAAATGCACGCACCTCGCCTTAGTTCAATGCGGCCCCGATTGTCCCGGAATGGG
>Ga0126381_100006531_pt1 | contig 12903 bp, 14 predicted proteins | sample PanSoiMetPlot_28_FD_96465 | JGI IMG/M metagenome (GOLD analysis project Ga0126381, IMG submission 96465) | Tropical forest soil microbial communities from Panama - MetaG Plot_28 | ecosystem: Environmental > Terrestrial > Soil > Tropical forest > Bulk soil | place: Panama | collected 2016-02-17
GGAAGAGGGACGCTGGCCGTGCGCTGCAACGGCAAAGCTTGGCATGTGGTGCCAAGCCCGTCCGGTGGCGGCGCCAGCGCGCTAGCCGGCCTGTCGGTGGTGTCAGCGAGGAACGCCTGGGCGGTCGGCAGCACGCTCAATGGCGCCAAGACCATGATCGTCCACTGGGACGGCACGAAGTGGCGGCGGGTGCGCAGCACGTCCCTCGATCCATCCGCCAACATGCTCTTCAGCGTGGCATCGACGTCGGCGAGTAACGCCTGGGCGGTCGGCTTCGCCGGAACGAGGGCCCTTATCCTGCACTGGAACGGCACGGCCTGGAAGTAGGTGCCGGGCTCTGAGGTAGAGTCCGCACGTGCCAGCGCCACCGACAACAACCTCCGGCCATGCCATCCCGGCCGCTGTGCCGGTCCACCGGCGCATCGCCGACGAGCTCAAGATCTCCGGCAACCAAGTCGTCGCGGCGATCGAGCTGCTCGACGGCGGCGCGACCGTGCCGTTCATCGCCAGGTATCGCAAGGAAGCGACGGGCGCGCTCGACGACAGCCAGCTGCGCACCCTGACCGAGCGGCTCACCTACCTGCGTGAGCTAGAAGAGCGCAGGACCGCGATACTCGAGTCGATCAGGGCGCAGGGCAAGCTCGACGATGCGCTCGCCGCTCAGGTCATGGTGGCCGAGACCAAGGCCAGACTCGAAGACATCTACCTGCCGTACAAACCTAGACGGCGCACCCGCGCTCAGATAGCACGCGAAGCAGGCCTTGAGCCGCTCGCCGATCTCCTGCTCTCCAATCCGGCGGCTGTCCCGCTGACGGCGGCGGCCGATTACGTCGACGCCGACAAGGGCGTCGCCGACGCCCAAGCCGCGCTAGACGGCGCGCAGGCGATCCTGGTCGAGCGGTTCTCCGAGGACGCCGACCTGATCGGCGTCCTTCGTGAGCGCACCTGGGCGCGCGGCAAGCTGGTCTCCAGGGTCAAGGAAGGAAGGCAGGAAGCAGGAGCCAAGTTCTCCGACTACTTCGAGTTCGACGAGCCGTACACCAAGCTGCCATCGCACCGGATCCTCGCGATGTTCCGCGGCGAGAAGGAGGACGTGCTCGACCTCACCATGGACCCGGGCGACCTGCCGGGCGCGCGGGGCGGGTCGGTCGGAAGGGCAGGGCTGGGCCGGGCCAGGGGAGGGTCGGGCGGGCCTGAAATCAGCGAGTTCACCGACGCCGAAGGGCTGATCGCCGACAACTTCGGTGTCGCCGATCAAGGCAGGCCTGCCGACCGCTGGCTGGCCGAGACCGTCAAGCTGGCCTGGCGGGCAAGGATCAGCGTGCACATCGGCGCCGATCTGCGGATGCGATTGTGGCAGGCGGCCGAGGACGAGGCGGTCAGGGTCTTCGCGGCGAACCTACGCGACCTGCTGCTCGCCGCCCCCGCAGGCGCCCGTACCACGATGGGGCTCGACCCAGGGTTCCGCACCGGGGTCAAGGTCACTGTCGTCGACAAGACCGGCAAGCCGGTCGCGACCAAGGTCATCTATCCGCACGAGCCGCAGCGCAGGTGGGACGAGTCGCTCGCGACGCTGGCCGCCCTGGCCGCGGCGCACAAGGTCGACCTGATCGCGATCGGTAACGGCACGGCGTCGCGGGAGACCGACCGGCTGGCCGCCGACCTGATCAAAGCGCACCCCGAGCTCGAGCTGACCAAGGTCATGGTCTCCGAGGCCGGCGCGTCGGTCTACTCGGCGTCGGCTTACGCCTCCAGGGAACTGCCCGCCATGGACGTCTCGCTGCGCGGCGCGGTGTCGATCGCGCGCCGGCTGCAGGACCCGCTCGCCGAACTGGTCAAGATCGACCCCAAGTCCATCGGCGTCGGCCAGTACCAGCACGACCTGGCACAGGGCAAGCTGTCCAAGTCACTCGACGCGGTTGTCGAGTACTGCGTGAACGCGGTCGGCGTTGACCTCAACACGGCGTCGGTTCCGCTGCTCGCCCGGGTTTCCGGCATTAGCGAGGGCCTGGCCGGAGCGATCGTGGCACACCGAGACCAGCGCGGCCCATTTGCCACCCGCCAAGCGCTCAAGGATGTGCCGAGGCTTGGCCCGAAGGCGTTCGAACAGTGCGCAGGCTTCCTCCGCATCACCGGAGGCGACGACCCCATCGACTCATCTGCCGTCCACCCCGAGGCATACCCGGTCGTGAAGCGGATTCTTAAAGTGGCTGGGACCCCGGTAGGCAAGCTCATCGGCAACACCGCCGTGCTTCGCTCGCTCAAGCCTGCCGAGTTCACCGATGACCGGTTCGGCTTGCCGACCGTGACCGACATACTCCGCGAGCTGGAAAAGCCCGGCCGGGACCCGAGGCCGGCGTTCATGACGGCCACCTTCGCCGAAGGCGTGGAGTCGCTCGCCGACCTGACGCCCGGCATGGTGCTCGAAGGCGTGGTCACCAACGTGGCGGCGTTCGGAGCCTTCGTCGACATCGGCGTGCACCAGGACGGGCTCGTGCACGTCTCCGCGATGTCGCGCAGCTTCGTCAGCGACCCGCGCCAGATCGCCAAGCCGGGCGACATCGTCAAGGTCAAGGTCGTCGGCGTGGACACCGGCCGCAAGCGGATCTCGCTAACCATGCGTTTGGACGACGAACCAGGCGCCGGCGCAGGCGGCAAGCCCGAGCCCCGCCACCAGCCAGAACGCTCGCCGGGCAGCCAGCGTCAAAGCTCAGCGGGCAGAAAGAAGGCCACTCGAACTCCCGGCGGGCAAGAGTCCGATCAGGGCGGGGCTATGGCGGCGGCCCTGCGGCGGGCCGGCCTGGTAAGCGGCCCTGACGAAAGCTAAAGACGCAAGCCGTGGGACGCGTGGGCGGTCAGCGCCAACACCAGGGCGGCGGCCGCGATGACCAGGACGCATATCGCCACGAAAAGCACCCGCTTTGGCGCGACGCCAGCCAGGCCCGGCCTGCGCCTCACCAGGCCGATCGACCAGATGACGGCGCTCAAGATCAGCAACGGCGCGCCGACCAGCGGTCTGGTTTTCAAGATCAGCACGCCGATCGCGGCGAACGAGACCGAGCTGCGGGTCCAGGCCAGCTTGGTGCGCTCCCGCGCAAGCCCTGGGTCGGCATCCTCGATATCTTCCGGGACCTCGTGCCGCCACGATGCCGGGCCCCGCTGGCGAGCGCCGCTCATCGGCCCGTTAGCTTCGAGTACAGATCGACCGCGGCGGCGAGCAAGGCGATCACTCCGATCGTCGCCGCGAGGAGCTTGGGAAGCCGGCTCGCCGGCAAAGGCGCGCCCAGCCTGATCGCCTGCTGGGTGCGCCGCCATTCGAGGTAGCTGAGCGGCGACAACGCCGCCCCGAGCAAGATCAGCGGCGTCGCGATCACCGAGCGGCCCCATGGCGCATGCGGGAACGGCGGCAGCAGCTGAGTCACCGCGAGGCCAGCGGCGATCAGGGCGAGCGCGGTGCGGCTCCAGGCGAGAAACGTGCGCTCGTTGGCCAGCGTGAACCGGACGTCAGGCTCGGTGCCCTCCTCATCGGCGGCACCGGTGACCCCGGGCTTAGCCACGGCGTCGCCTGCGTCAGACTCCGCGTCGGATGTGGACGTGACTGGCTCCTTGTCAGGTCAGACCGCAAGCGCGATGATAGTCACCGCTCATCAGCCGTCACCCGAATGGTTCGACCTTCCCGTCTTACGCTAGGCGCTGGTCAGTGGCCCTCTTCGCGCGGGGAGTTTGTGGCATAGCGTTGCTCGGCTGCCCTGACCTCGGGCAGCCCGATGAAGTCGACGAACTCGCCAAACGTCGGCAGGCCCGGTAGCGCCGCGGCAGGCGTGCCCGACGCGGCGATCTCGGCGAGTATCGCCCGCATCGCCCCGGTCGCCGCGAGCAGCGTGCTGATCGGGAAGATGACCAGGCGGTAGCCGAGTTCGCGCAGCCGGTCTAGGCCGAGCGGCGGCGTCTTGCCGCCTTCGGCCCAGTTGAACAGCAGCGGCACGCCGGGAAAGGCCCGCGCGACCGCGGTGGCCTCGTCCTGCGTTCTGACCGCCTCGATGAACAGCACGTCGGCTCCTGCGGCGCGGTAGCGGCCGGCCCGGTCGATCGCGCTGTCCAGCCCTTCCACGGCCACCGCGTCGGTGCGTGCGATGATCACGAAGTCCTGATTGGTCCTGGCGTCGACCGCCGCCTTCACCTTCTGGACCATCTCGTCGGCGGCGATGACGAGCTTGCCCTCCATGTGCCCGCATTTCTTGGGCGCGACCTGGTCCTCGATGTGGATCCCGGCCACGCCGGCCGCCTCGTAGGCGCCCACCGTGCGGATCACGTTGAGCGGATTGCCGTAGCCGGTGTCGGCGTCCGCGATCACGGGGATGTCGACGCAGGCCGCGATCCTAGCGGCGTTGTCCACCATCTCGGTCATTGTCGCCAGGCCCACGTCCGGGCGGCCGAGCATGGCCGCGGCCGTGCCGAACCCGGTCATGTAGACCGTCTCGAAGCCAGCCTCTTCCACGCACCGGGCTGCGAGCGGATCGAACGCCCCCGGAGCGAGAATCGTCTCACCCGAGCCGAGCAGCTCGCGCAGCCTGGACGCCCCGCCCGTGCCCCTGGTGAACCTGGCCGTCATGGCCTTCCTCCGGGTCGGATCAAACTCGGACCACGGCCGGCCTCGGCCGTACCCCTGAAGCCTCCGCCAGCTTGGTCATATCCTCGGGATCGCTCGTGAAGATTACGGCGTGGTGAGCCAGCGCCGTCACCATCACGGCGGCGTCGACGACGTCGGAGCATCGTGCCTGACCGCACAGGACGCCCGCCGCCTTGGCGGTCTCCAGCCCGGTCGGCTCGATCTCGCAACTGCGCAGCAACCGGCTGAGTTGGGCCTGCTTGCTACCGTTTCGCCACGCCTGGCCGACGACAATGGCAGGTATGACAATCTCGCGACCCTCCTGCAGCGCCGTCTTGTGAATCGACCACAGCCGCCGATTGTTAGCGTCGAACGCGATCAGCGCTCCGGCGTCGTAGACGTACGTCACGTTCATGCCGTTCGCTCGGTTTGGGCCAGGTACTCGGCGTCAGCCGCGGCCATGACGGCGCGGGCTTCGGCCATTTCGGCTGGGGTGAAGGCGCCATGTTCGGCCTCCCACTCCGCTACAAGGGCCAGGCCGATCCGCCGCCGTAGTTCGCGCTCAAGCGCGCTGCTGACGAAGCGAGACACGGGCACGCCCGCTTTGGCCGCCGCGTCGTTCACCAGCTCAATGAGGTCGGTCGGCAGTGTTACCGTTACCTTCTTAGTCGCCATGCTTTCACCATACCACGGTATGGCCCTAGGGTCCGGGACCTCGGAAGCGATAGTTTTGCGTCGAAGCGGGCGGATGTAGGAGGAGTGGCGCGCGATGGCTGAGCTTGTTGGGGATCTTGATCTACCTGAATTCGACTTCCCGAGCGCCGAGCTGACTGGCGATTTCTACCATCAGCAGCTCGCGGCGCTCAGCGAGCACGGCTGGCTGGCGAAGTCGCCGATCTCCTACGTCGTGCTCGACCGCGAGTCCGGCGAGTTCTTCCTGCGCGCCAGGCAGACCAGGTTCCCAGGCAAGGAGATCGCCGAGCTGTTCGGCATCGCCGGCGGACGGCTCGCCGAGCAGATCGACGCCAACATCTTGAACCTGACCGGCGACCAGCATCGACGGCTGCGCGGCCTGGTGTCGCCCGCGTTCACGCCGCGCGCGGCCGAAAAGTGGCGGCCGGCCATGCGGGAGATCGCCGCCGACCTCTGGGCTGGTCTTCATGGCGTCGACGAGTGCGAGTTCGTGTCCGCGTTCGCCGGGCCGTTCCCGGCGCGGACGATCGCCGAAGTGATCGGCGCACCCCAGAACGACGCGGCCAAGCTGCAGGAGTGGTCGAGCTGGGTGCAGAAGCAGTTCGACATCAAGGCGCTCGCCGAGCAGCCGCAGCGGATCGAGCAGGCCGTCAACGAGCTGTACGACTACGTGGCCAGCCTGCTCGTGCACCGGCGCCGCGAGCCGGCCGACGACCTGCTCGACGCGCTGCTCAAAGCCGAGGAACAGGGAGACCGGCTGTCGCCAGCGGAGTGCGTGAACCTGGTGCTCAACGTACTGGCCGGCGGCGTCGACACGACCGTGGCGCAGCTAGCGCACGGTATGCGGTTGTTCGCCGCCCACCCGGATCAATGGAAGCTGCTGAGGGAGCGGCCCGAGCTGGTCAGCAAAGCAGTCGACGAGGTGCTCAGGTTCGAGCCGATCACGCCGTTCACCGCCAGGATCTGCACCGACCAGATCGAGCACCGCGGCGTGATCTTCCCCGAGGGCACGATCGTCGCCATCTGTGCCGAGCAGGCCAACCGGCAGGTGGCTGAAGGCGCCGAGTTCGACATCCTGGCTAACCGGGCGGGGGAGCGGGCGCTGACGTTCGGCGCGGGCGCACACTTCTGCCTCGGGCAGAATCTGGCCAGGGCCGAGCTTGAGGAGGCGTTCGCTTTCCTCGCGCCGCGGATGCCCGACCTGCGGGCAGCCGGGCCGGCCGAACTCGGCGGCGTCGAAGGCATCTACGGCGTCGACTCGCTCCCCCTTGCCTGGTCGGCTGCCGCGGCCGCGGCCTAGCCGGGTCGTCGGACTTCTTGACCAGCACCACCGGGCAGTTGGCGTGGCAATGTCTTGGCCCGCGCCTCGAGTTCGTCCCGATCGAAGCCGCCCGGCATGCCGTAGAACGGCATCTGCCAGCAGAACAACGCGACGACCTCTGCGGACATGGACTCGGCGTGCCGCAGCGCCCAGCGCAGCGCGGCGATGCTGTTCGGCGAGGCGTCGACGCCGACGAGGATGCGGTACGTCATGGGTGCTCAATCGCGACATCACGCGGCAGGGTCTAGTGCCCGGCATTTGTCATGTGATGGCTGGCGGGTCTGGATGATCGAGCACGCACCGGGTGCCGCTGTAGATGCTGACCATGCACTTGTTGCAGTGCACGCAGGTGCCTGCGGTAACCGCGCCCGATTCCAGCTTGGCGACGAGATCTGGGTCGCGCAGCAGCGCCCGGCCGATCGCCACGAACTCGAAGCCCTCGGCAATCGCCTGCCTGATCGCCGCCGTTGAATTGATGCCGCCGAGCAAGATCAAGGGGACTTCCAGGCCGGATCTGAACTGCCTGGCCAGGGGCAGGAAGTAGGCCTCTTCGAAGGGGTATGCGCGCAGCAGCGCGCGGCCGAGCAGCTTGAACCCGAGACGTTGCGGGTTTGGCAGCACCCGCGCCATCTCCTTGCGCGGCGCGTCCCCGCGAAACATGAACATCTGGTTCGCCTGGGAGCCGCCGCCGGTCAGTTCGATGGCATCCAGGCCGCCGTCGTCCTGCAGAAGCTTGGCTACTCGCAGGCTCTCAGCCGGTTCCAGGCCGCCGCGAACCGCGTCGGTCATGTTCAGTTTGGCGATGATCGCCATGGCCGCGCCCGCGTCGTCGCGAGCGGCGCGGACGGCCGCGAGTACGCGCCGGGCGAGCCTGGCCCGGTTCTCGATCGTGCCGCCGTACTCATCGACGCGCCTGTTCCACCTGGGGCTGAGGAACGACGAGGCCAGATAGTGGTGGCCGAAGTGCAGTTCAACGGCGTCGAAGCCCGCCTGCGCCAACATCGTCGTGCCGGCAGCGAACTGGTCAACGACCTCGTCGATGCCGCCCTTGCTGATGGCCTGCACCGGCGTGCCCGCGATAGTGCGGGTCTTCGACGGGCCAAGCACGCGCTTGCCGCGCACCAGCCCGACGGCCCCAGCGTGACCGAGTTGGGCGGAGATTCGTGCGCCTTCGGCGTGCACCACGTCGGCGATCCTGGTCAGACCATCCGCGGCGGCCTCGTGGATGAAGATCTCGGCCGGAGCGCCCATGCCGTCCCGCGACACCGCGATGTAGGACACAGTGGTCATCGCGGTCCCGCCAGCAGCGATCCTTCTGTGGAACTCGATCAGGCTGCTCGACACGACATTGTGCGGGCTCATGCCCTCGAACGTGGCCGCCTTGAGCACTCGGTTCCGCAGGCGCACAGGTCCGAGCATGGCCGGCGCGAATGGATCGGCCGTCACCTGAGGTTGACCTCCCACTCGGTGCCGGCCGGCGTGTCGCGCAGTTCGACACCGCCGGCCCCGAGCGCATTCCTGATCTCGTCAGCGGCAGCGTAGGAGCCGTCCTTGCGCAGCGACTCGCGAAGCTTGAGCAATGGCTGGACAATCGCCCGCAGCTGGTCGGCGGGATCGGCGAGGCCAGAGTCGGCGCTCTTGCCCAGCCTGACGACGAGGCCGCGCAGTACCGCGCGGGCTCGGTCGGCGTTGTCGTTCTCGTCGGTGTCGGAAGCCCACGCCTCGATGGCAGCCTCCAGATCCAAGATCGCAGCGACCATGGCGGCTCCGCTGCGATCTCGCGCGGCCGCCTCGAACTGGCTTTCCGCCGCCGTCGTGAGCTCAGGAAGCTCGCCGAGTACCTCGCCTGCGCCCGGGTCCGGCTTATCGTCTGCCGACCGGGAAACCTGGGCGGACCGGTCAGGCTCGGCGCATGCGCAGGCTAGCGACCGGCCGGTCGCCACCATCTCGCGCAGGTCGGACAGCGGCAGCGTCGAGCCTGACGGCAAGACCGTGCTGACGCCCGCTTTGCGCACGGTCGCGCCGCCCTTGCCGAGCACCTCGACCCGCTGGGTCTCAAGGTCAATGACGAGAGCGGTGTGCTCGTCGACGCCGAGCACTGCCGCCTCAGCCGGAATCTGGCCCTCGATCATCGACAGGCGGCGTTCGCCCATGTAGCAGAACCGGGTATCGTGCGTTCCGCCCTCGGCGTTGTCGTAGTGCGGTATGACGGCGACCTTGAGGCCAAGCACGCCGAGCAGGTCGAGCCCATCAAGCCAGTGCGGGTCCGCGCCGACCTTGTAGATCTCGTAGACCGGCACCGCGAGCAGGCCCATCGCCGCCGCGGCGGCCGAGGCGATGATCGTGATGCCGGTGCCGGCGGCGATCCGGTCGCGCAGTGCCTCAGGCACCTGGCTCCCGCGCCACTTGGAGAGCGCGTAGCTCGGGCTGCCAGGACCAGCGAAGACCCAGTCGGCGCTGCGGATCGCCGTGACGCTGGCCGCCGCCCGCTCCTTGCTCGCGCTTCGATCGGCTTCGCTGATCACGTCCACGCGGAGGTCCACGCTGCGGGCAAAGTAGGCCTGTGAGCGGGCCGAGATGTCGGCTGCGTTCTCCTGGAACGCGTACGGCGTATCGAGCAGTACCGCCCCGTGGTGACTAGGGCCGAGCCTCGCGACCAAGGATTTGTGTATGGTCACCATGGTCGGGCTGGTCTCGCCCGACCCCATGATCGCGAGTATCCGGGCCTGCGCTCGGTCGTTCATCGCGCCTGCCTCCTCATGCTCGCGCCGCTGTGTTTGCCAGCACCAGCAGTGCGGTGCCGCATACCGCCGGGAAAAACAAGCCTAACCAGTGCTAAGCCGACTTTGCTCCGGCTGGGTTGGTGGATCATGTGACTATGCACCGAATCGACGTAGCGGAGCGGCGTCGCAGGCTCGCCGTGCGGCACGAACTGGCCGGCCGGGCGCCCGGCGAGCTGCCCGGCATCGCCAGGCGGCTGGTCGCCATGCACGCGACCGACCCCGCGACGGTCTACCTCTCGATACGGGCAAGGGCGAGCAAGCCGGTAACCCCGGCCGACATCGAGGAGTCGCTGTACGAGCGCCGCGAGCTGGTCAGGATGCTGGCCATGCGCAGGACCATGTTCGTCGTGCCGGCCGAGTCGGTTCCCGTGGTCCAGTCATCGACGTCCGACAGGATCGCCAGGGATCAACGCGCTCGGCTGCTCACGCACCTGCGCGACTTCGGTGACGTCGCCGACCCTGATCCCTGGCTCGCGGACGTGGAGAAATCCGTGCTCGCTCTCTTCGCCGAACGCCGGGCACCCGTGTCGGCCGCAGAACTGAGCGCGGCCGAGCCGAGGCTGAAGACAACGCTGCGGATCGCCGAGGGCAAGACCTACGCCGCCAACCCGAACATCACCAGCCGCGTCCTGGTCGTACTCGCGGCGCAAGGCCACATCGTCAGGGGCAGGCCGATCGGCACCTGGCTGTCACAGCAGTACCGCTGGTCCATGATCGAAGACTGGCTGCCGAGCAGGCCCGCCCCGGTCGATGAAGCCACCGCGAAGCGCGAGATGGCCAGGCAATGGCTTGCCACCTTCGGCCCGGCCCCGGTCTCCGACCTCAAATGGTGGACCGGCTGGACCCTAACCCAGGCCAGGCACGCGATCGCCGCTGTCGACGCCGTAGCGGTAGACCTGGGCGCCGGCCAGGGCTTCGCCCTTCCTGACGACCTTGACCAGACCGATGATCCAGGCGACTGGGTAGCGCTGCTGCCGGCCCTCGACCCAACCGTCATGGGCTGGGCGGACCGCTCCTGGTTCCTAGGCGACCACAAGCAATCCCTGTTCGACACCAACGGCAACGCGGGTCCCACCATATGGCTCAACGGCAAAATCGTCGGTGGATGGGCCCAACGCCCAACCGGCGAAATAGCCATCAAACTCCTGGAGGACGTCGGCAAGGAAGCGACAGCCGCCGTGGCAACAGAAGCAGAACAGCTAGCCAAGTGGCTAACCGGCGTCCGCGTAATACCGAGGTTCAGGACGCCGACCGAACGAGAACTCTCAACCTGACGGGTCTAAGACTTCTGCGCAATCCGCCGCAGCAGGTCTTCGCGTCGGATGACCAGCCGGTCAACCAGGCTGTCGAGTTCGTCGGCCTGCTGTATCAAAGCACCGCGGTCGGTCGGGTCGTCGGCCTCGCCCACATTTGCGCGCACGCTGGCAGCGCTCTTGCGCAGGTTCTCAAGATCCCGCTCGACCTGGTTGAGCTCGGCTCGCAGGTCGCTCGCCGACGTGTCCTGGTCCATGGGGTGCCAGGTTACTACGAGGGCGCGTCCTAGTGCTCGCCCGCCAGTGCTCGGCCGGTAAGTACCCTGGCCAGATGCCTGCGATAGTCCGGATCGGCGTGAATGTCCGACGCCGGCGAAGTGCCCTCGGCAGCGAGTTCGGCTGCTTGGGCCGGGCTATTGCCAGCGGCGAGGGACTGCTCGGCCACGTGCGCGCGCAGCGGGGTCGGACCCATGTTGGCGAGCGCTATACGGCCCGCCGTCGCCGCGACCCCGACGATCGCCCAGTCGTTGGCCCTCCTGACGAACTTCTGATACCCCCAGGGCTCGTGGGGACGGCGCGGCACTCGGACGGCGGTCAGCAGCTCGCCTTCCTCCATGGCGGTCTCGAAGTACCCGGTGAAGAAGTCGTCGGCCTGGACCACCCGAGAGCTGTCAGGTCCGCGCAGCTCGATCGAGCCGCCCAGCGCTACCAGTGCCATCGGCAGATCTGCGGCCGGGTCGGCGTGCGCGAGCGAGCCGCCGATCGTGCCGCGGTGCCTGATCTGCGGGTCGCCGACCAGCGAGGCCGCGTGCGCGAGCAGCGGAGCGTCGGTCTTGATCAGCTCCGACGACGCCACGTCGGCGTGCCTTGTGGTAGCCCCGATGATTATTTCGTCACCGTCGATAGAGATGCCGGCAAGGTCAGCTGCCCTAGTGATGTCGATCAGCACCTCAGGCGCGGCCAGACGCAGCTTCATCATCGGCAGCAATGAGTGGCCGCCGGCCAGCACCTTCGCGTCGTCGCCGTGCTCGGCGAGCAGCTCGATCGCGTGCGCGGCCGACTCCGCGGCCACATAATCAAACTGCGCGGGAATCACGCGTTCACCTCCGTTACCCGGGGGGACGACCCCCCGGACCCCCCCGCTTGCCCGGAGACAGCGGCTGAGAGGACGGCGCGGACGATGTTGTGGTAGCCGGTGCAACGGCACAGGTTGCCTTCGAGGCCTTCCCTGACTTCCTGCTCGGTCGGGTTCGGATTCTCGGCGAGCAGGCTGACGGCGGCCATGACCATCCCTGGCGTGCAGAAGCCGCACTGCAAGCCGTGCTCGGCGCGGAACGCCTGCTGCACGGGGTGCAACTCTCCATTAGCTGCGAGTCCTTCAGCCGTCGTGACCTCGTGGCCGGTCGCCTGGGCGGTAAGCACCGTGCAGGACTTCACCGACTCGCCGTCAAGCAGCACCGTGCAGGCACCACATGATGTTGTATCGCAGCCGATGTTGGCGGCGCGCAGGCCGCACACATCGCGCAAGTAGTGCACAAGCAGCAGCCTCGGCTCCACGTCGTCTGACCTGGGCACACCGTTGACCGTGAGGTCGACTTGCATTTATGCACTCCCCTTCTGTGCCGTGTTAATCGCACGCCAGATCCGCATCGGCGTGGTCGGCATGTCGATGTGCCGCACTCCCAGGTGGGCGACGGCGTCGACGATGGCGTTCTGCACCGCCGGCGTAGCGCCGATGCTTCCCGCCTCGCCGATGCCCTTAGCGCCGAGCGGGTTGTAGGTCGTCGGGGTTTCCATGGTCGCCAGGTCGAAGCTGGGCAGTTCGGTCGCCGACACGATCGGGTAATCAGCGAAACTGGCCGTCAGCGGGTTGCCATCGGCGTCGTAGACGACCTCTTCGAGCAGCGCCTGCGCGGCGCCCTGGGCGATGCCGCCGTGCCGCTGACCCTCGGCGAGCAGCGGGTTCAGCACTATCCCAGCGTCATCAACGGTGGTCACGCTGCGCAGCGTCGCCTTGCCGGTCTGAGTGTCAACCTCGGCCGCGGCGACGTGCGTGCCGAACGGGAACGTCGCGCCGGGTGCGGTGAAGATGCTGTGGACGAGCAGTCTTTCGCCGGCCGCAAGCTCGGCGAGCTTCACCGATGCCTCTGGGTCGCCGGCTACCTCGAACGCGCTGCGCTCCACGTTGAACTTCAGGTCCGCGACACTCGCCTCGAGCGCGGACGCGGCCCGCTCCCTGGCTAC